>Ga0160428_1000859_pt1 | contig 28022 bp, 21 predicted proteins | sample SolpanmetagenomM_FD_108198 | JGI IMG/M metagenome (GOLD analysis project Ga0160428, IMG submission 108198) | Solar panel surface microbial communities from Lawrence Berkeley National Laboratory, California, USA - M | ecosystem: Engineered > Built environment > Solar panel > Unclassified ... | reverse complement strand
GAAGTTGACGTGCTTGCCCGAGCCGTTGACGCCCTCGAACGGCTTCTCGTGGAACAGCAGCTCCATGCCGTGCTTGTGCGCCATGCGCTTCATGGTCACCATCAGCAGCTGCTGGTGGTCCGCCGCGAGGTTGGAGCGCTCGAACATCGGCGCGATCTCGAACTGGCCGGGCGCGACCTCGTTGTGGCGGGTCTTCGCCGGGATGCCCAGCTTGAACAGCTCCCGCTCGGTGTCGAGCATGAAGGCGAGCACGCGCTCGGGGATGGCCCCGAAGTAGTGGTCGTCGAACTCCTGGCCCTTCGGCGGCTTCGCCCCGAAAAGCGTGCGCCCGGAGTTCAGCAGGTCCGGGCGGGACAGGAAGAAGTGCCGGTCGATGAGGAAGTACTCCTGCTCCGGGCCGGCGTAGGAGACGATCGCGCCCGGGTCGTCGTGGCCGAAGAGCTTCAGGACGCGGGCCGCCTGGGTGGCCATGGCCTGCTGCGAGCGCAGCAGCGGCGTCTTGTGGTCCAGGGCCTCGCCGGTCATGGAGACGAAGACGGAGGGGATGCAGAGGGTGTTGCCGTTGGGGTTCTCGAGCACGTACGCGGGGCTGGTGGCGTCCCAGCCCGTGTAGCCGCGCGCCTCGAACGTCGAGCGCAGGCCGCCGTTGGGGAAGCTCGACGCGTCCGGCTCGCCCTGCACGAGCGTCTTGCCGGCGAACTCGGCGATCGAGGAGCCGTCGTCGCCGGGCTCGAGGAAGCTGTCGTGCTTCTCCGCGCTGGAGTGCGTGAGCGGGTAGAAGACGTGGGCGTAGTGGGTCGCGCCCTTCTCCATCGCCCAGTCCTTCATGGCGGAGGCCACGGCGTCGGCGACGGAGGGGTCCAGCGGCCGCGACAGCTCGATGGTCGCGACGACGGACTTGAAGACGGCCTTCGGCAGCCGCTTCTGCATCTCGGCCTTGGTGAAGACGTTGGCGCCGAAGATGTCGCCGGGCGCCTCCGCGTGGTCGAAGGACGAGGCCGGGGCCTCGTAGGCCATCACGGCGGTGATCGCTTGCCGGCGGGCGCTGCTGCCGCTCATGGGGGTGCTCCTGGGCGTCTCGCGGGACGGCCGGAGCGGGACGACCCGGCCGCACGGGTCAGGGCGGACCTTAGGCAGTCCGTGCACCGATCGTGTTTCCGCCGTGTTGCCACCAGATGCCGTCGCGGAGGGTGACTGGTTGTCACCGCGAACGGCCCGTCCGCAGCGCCAGCCGTGCTCGACCACCGGGGGAGGGCTCCTCCGATCGGCCCAGTCGACGACGCTGCGTGTTCCCGAAGTGGCCCGCAGTGCACCACTCTTCCTCTACGGTCGGTTGTCCGTGGTGACGCGGAGGTACCAAACGGGGGGTTCGGTCGTATGGCGACCACACGGAGCGGTTCGCACGGCGGTCCTGCGCTGCGCATCGCGCTGCTCGGGACGCGAGGCGTGCCGGCGCACTACGGGGGCTTCGAGACCTGCGTGGAGGAGGTGGGCGCCCGGCTCGTCGCGCGCGGGCACCAGGTGGTCGTCTACGGCGCCGCCCCCGCCTCCGGCGAGGCCCCGGCGACCTACCGCGGCATGGAGCTGGTGCACCTGCCCGCCGTGCACCGGCGCTCGCTGGAGACGCTGAGCCGGTCGGCGCTCGCGGTCGGGCACCTCTCGCTGCGCCACCTGGCGGCGGCCCTGGGGGCGAGGCGCGACCGCGCGGACGCCGCCATCGTCTTCAACGCGGCCAACGCCCCCCTCCTGCCCCTCGTCCGGGCGTGCGGGATCCCCGTCGCGACCCACGTCGACGGACTGGAGTGGAAGCGCAGCAAGTGGGGCCCCGCCGGGCAGCGCTACTACCGCCGCGCCGAGGCGCTGGCCGTGCGGTTCTCCGACGCCCTCATCGCCGACGCGCAGGGGATCAGCGACTACTACCGGGACCGCTACGACGCCCCCACGACGCTGATCCGCTACGGCGCACCGGTCGTCGAGGGCAGCGGTGACCCCGCACGGCTGGCCGAGCTGGGTCTCGTCCCCGGGGGGTACCACCTCGTCGTCGCCCGCTTCGAACCCGAGAACCACGTGGACGTCGTGGTCGCGGGGTACGTCGCGTCGCGGGCGCGCAAGCCCCTCGTCGTCGTCGGCTCGGCCCCCTACGCCGACGCCTACACCGCGTCCGTGCACGCCCTCGCCGACGAGCGGGTGCGCCTGCTCGGCGGGGTCTGGGACCAGGACCTGCTCGACCAGCTCTACGCGGGGGCGGCCACCTACCTGCACGGGCACTCCGTGGGCGGCACCAACCCCTCGCTGCTGCGCGCCCTGGGGGCGGGGACCGCGGTCGACGCCTTCGACGTCGGCTTCAACCGCGAGGTGCTGCGGGAGGCCGGCCGCTACTGGTCCACCTCGGAGGACGTGCGCGACCTCGTCGAGAGCGCCGAGGCGGACGAGGCGGGTGTCGCCGCGCGCGGGCGGGCGAGCCGAGTGCGGGCCGCGAGCTACGACTGGGACGAGGTCGCCGACCGCTACGAGGACCTCTGCCTGCGGCTCGCGGGCCGGGTGCGCAGCGTGGTGGTCGACCCGGTCGGGACCGGGGCCCGGCCGCAGCGCCGCGTCGTCCCGGAGGGCGTCCCCGCGGTGGCCGAGCTCGTCGAACCGGTGTCCGCGGCCGGTCCCCGGCGCACCGAGGAGGACCGGGAACCGGTCGTCCAGCGGGGCTGAGGGGGTGGCGCCGGCCCGGCGCGGGGGCCGACCACTCAGGGTGACCGCCGCGGGGCCAGGCAGGTGGTCGTGGGGGAGCCGGGGGGTCGTCGGCTCAAGCGCGACGACGAGTGCCCCGATCCTCCATCGTGCCCACTTCACCGACCGTTACACCGCGCTCCCGGCGTCTCGGCGCCTTCCTGAGCGCCGCTGCCGCGGCCTCTTCCCTCCTCGTCGTCGTCGCCTCCCCGGCGCACGCGGCGACCACCGACACGGTGGTCGGCCGCGACGCGTTCGCCGGACCGGCGCGCGCCCTGGGGTCCGCTGAAGTGGGTGGCGCCTGGACGGTCCAGGCTCCCGCGGGCGGCTCGCTGACCACCGGGGGCAACCAGGTGGCCGTCTCCACGATCCCGCGCGGCGGCAGCTTCTCGGCCATGCTGCCCGGCGTCTCCGCCGCGGACGTGAGCGTCCGCCACGGGCTGCGGGTGCCCGTCGTCGGTGCGGCCAAGATCGGGCTCTACGAGACGACGGAGCTGCGCCGCCAGCGCGACGGCGACCGGTACACCTCGACCGTCACGGTCGGCAGCGGCGGCGCCCTGACCCTCAGCACCGACCGCCGCGTCGACGGGGTCGCCACCACGCTGGGCAAGGTCGCGCTCGGCGTGAAGGCGTCGTCCGGCGCCTGGCTGAACGTCGAGACCCGCGTTTCCGGCACGTCCCCCGTCACGGTCGAGGCCCGCGTCTGGGGCTGGGGCCAGCCCGTCCCCGCGTGGCAGGTCGCGGCCAGGGACGCCAGCGCGCAGGCCGTCCGGAGCGCCGGGTCGGTCGGCCTGAGCGGGTTCCTCTCCTCCAGCGGCACCCCCACCGCGGTGACGCTGAACACCTTCCTGGCCACCGCCACCACGACCGGGGCCCCCGTCGTGGCGGCTCCGTCGCCGCCTCCCGCCCCCGCCCCGGCCCCGGCCCCCGCGCCCGCCCCGGCGGCCCCCGGGCTGCCCGTCCTGCAGCGCGTGGTCACCAACGGCTTCACGCACCCCGGCATCGTCGACAGCGCGGGCTCGCTGGAGAAGGCGCGCGCCGGGGCGCTCGCCGGCCAGTCGCCCTGGAAGCCCGCCCTGGACAAGCTCAAGAGCTCGCGCTTCGCGAGCACCGGCTGGACGCCGCACCCCGTCGCCTACGTCGGGTGCGGTTCCTACAACGTCGTCGACGAGGGCTGCACCGCCGAGACCGACGACGCGCAGGCCGCCTACACCCAGGCCCTGCTCTGGTACATGACGGGCAACAAGGCCAACGCGGACAAGGCCAAGCAGATCCTCAACGCCTGGTCGGCCGTCCTGAAGGACCACAAGTTCGACACGACCGTCTACAAGAACGGCCTGCTGCAGGCCGGCTGGGCCGGTGAGACCTTCACCAAGGCCGCGGAGCTCGTCCGCTACAGCGGCGCCGGCTGGAGCGCCGCCGACGTCTCGCGCTTCGAGGGCATGCTGAACACCGCCTTCCTCCCCCGCGTCCGCAACGGCTGGACCTGGACGTCGGCGAACTGGCAGCTCTCGATGGCCGAGGCGACCATCAACATCGGGGTCTTCACCAACGACCGCGCCGTCTACGACGACGGGGTGGGCGACTGGCGCAACCACGTCAAGGGCAGCTTCTACCTGGCCAGCGACGGCGCCAAGCCGTACTTCCCCACCGGCACGATCATGAAGGACAGCAACTACCGCGAGTACTGGTCGCAGCCCACGGCCTTCACCAGCGGGCTGGGCGCGGAGACCTGCCGCGACGCGAGCCACCTCTCGATGGGGCTGGCGGCCGCGCTGAACGCCGCCGAGACCGCGCGCAACCAGGGCCTCGACCTCTACGGCGAGCAGCGTCAGCGCCTCGTCGCGGCCATGGAGTACAACGCCCGCTTCATCAACAACCCCTCCGCCAGCGGGTGGGTCTGCCCCAAGCCCATCGCCCTCGGCGGGACGGCGTACAGCCTCACCTGGACCATCGGCTACAACCAGTACGCCGGCCGGCTCGGCGTGGCCATGCCCGAGACCCAGCGGCTGCTCGGCGCGGTCGGCACCACGGGCAGCGGGATCTTCATGAACTGGGAGACCCTCACGCACACCGGCGTCTGATCCACCTGCAGACCCCACCCGCAGACCCCGGAGCCGCTCGCCGGCTCCGGGGTCTCGGCGCGTCCGGACGGCCCTGCCGTTTCGGCAAGGACGCAGCGAGTCACCGGCTGTTGTGCTTGCATCACTGCATGAGGAGAGCCGACGGCCGTCCGGGGCGCAGGGGCCGGCTGCTCGCCGTGGGCGCCGCGCTCGTCGTGGCGCCCTTCCTCGGCGCCTGCTCGGGGGGCGCCGTGAGCACCGTCGCCGCCTCCCGCGCGGACCGGGCGGCGCCCTCCTCGACCGGGAGCGTCGCCGCGCCGTCGCCGGCGGCGTCGAGCCCCGCTCCCCCTGCGTCGACCACGACTGCCGCGCCGAGCGCGGCCCCGCCCGGTCCGCCGGCCGCCCCCAGCCTGCCCACGACGGCCCCCACCACCGCCCGCACCGCACCGCCCGCGGCCGGGCCCGCCGCGGCGGCCACGCCGCCGCGCGTCCCTCCCGGCCGCGGCTGGACCGCCCCCGCCATCGGGGTCCGGATGCGCCCGCCCGTGCCCCCGGGCCAGGAGGCGGTGTTCGGCGAGGGCTTCGCCGTCCGGGTGACGGGCGAGAGCGAGACGACGCTCACCGCCCGCCTCCCCGGCGAGGTCAGCGGGCCGGGCGTGCTCGTCACCATCACCTTCCGCAACGGCTCGGCGGTGCCCGTGGACCTCGACGGCGTCCGCGTCGCCGCCTCCGGGCCCGGCGGCGCGCCGGCGCCCTCGGTCGACGGACCCCCCGCGCAGCCGCCCACCGGGGTCCTGGCCCCCGGGGGCACGGCCCAGGCGAGCTTCGCCTTCTCCCTGCCGCGGGGCTCCGCGCGCGCGATGACGCTGCAGATCACCTCCATCAGCTCAGCGGACGTGGTGGTCGTGCGCGGTTGAGGCCGCCCGGGCGCACGAGGACCCGGGACGGCGGCGCACCGCCGAGACAGCGAGCCCGCCGAGACGGCGAGCCCGCCGACGACAGGGCCGGGAACCGGCGTCAGCACTGGAGGAGCAGATGAGCACCCCTCGACCCCGGCGCCGCGCATGGCGGCAGGGGCTCGCCACCGTCCTGGTGGGCGCGCTCGCCCTCGTCGGCGTCGCCGTCGTGGCACCGGTCGCGGCCGTGGCGGCCGACACGCCGCCGACGGTCACGGCCGACGTCCTGCCCACGGTCCAGGTCGACGGGGTGGTCTGGGCGCAGACGACCGTCGGGAACACCGTCTACGTCACCGGGCGCTTCACGTCCGCCCGCCCGGCCGGGGCCGCGGCCGGCACGTCCGAGACGCCCCGCGCCAACATCCTCGCCTACGACCTGACGACCGGGAACCTCATCACGACCTTCACGGCCTCGCTCAACGCGGAGGGGCTGGGGATCACGGCCTCGCCCGACGGGTCGCGCATCTACGTCGTCGGCAACTTCACGCAGGCCGACGGCGTCAACCGCTACCGCATCGCAGCGCTCGACGCCCGGACCGGGGCCCTCGTCACGAGCTTCGCCCCCGTCCTGGACTACCGGGCGCGCGCGGTCACCGCCGTCGGCTCGACCGTCTACGTGGGTGGCGCGTTCTCGGTCGCGAACAAGACGGCGCGCAGCCGGCTGGCGGCCTTCGCGGCCGGCGACGGGTCGCTGCTGCCGTGGGCACCCCCGGCGGACGCCGAGGTCTTCGGCCTGGTGGTGCCGACCGGCGGCGGGGTCGTGGCCGCCGGCCGCTTCACGACGCTGAACGGCGCCGCCCACTACGGGATGGGTGCGCTGGACCCCGTCAGCGGGGCCTCGCTGCCCTGGGCGGCGACCGACGTCGTGCGCAACGCCGGCACGGACGCGGCCATCTACTCCCTCGCGACCGACGGCCCCCTGGTCTACGGCACGGGCTACGTGTTCGGCTCCGGCGGCAACCTCGAGGGCAGCTTCGCCGCCGACGGCGTCACCGGGGCCCTGCGGTGGGTCGTCGGCTGCCGCGGCGACGTCTACTCGGTGCAGCCGGTGGGCGGCGTCGTCTACACGGTCGGTCACCCGCACGACTGCTCCGCCGTCGGCGGGTGGCCGGAGTCGACGCCGCGCAGCTTCCAGCGCGCCATGGCCACGACCGCCGACGCCCGCGGCACCAACAGCGGCGGGGCGTTCGGCGGCCGGCCCGCGCCGCAGCTGCTCACGTGGTGGCCGGTCCTGGACGCCGGCACCTTCACCGGGCAGAGCCAGGCGGCGTGGTCGGTGACGGGCAACAGCCAGTACGTGTCCCTGGGCGGGGAGTTCCCCCGCGTCGACGGCGTCGCCCAGCAGGGCCTGGTGCGGATGGCCGTGCGCGCGATCGCCCCGCGCAAGGCCGGTCCCCGCCCGCAGGCGGACTTCGCCCCCCAGCTCACCGCGACCGGGCCGGGCACCGTGCGGGTGCGCTGGCCCACGACGTGGGACCCGGACGACCGCACCCTGGAGTACCGCGTCGTGCGCGACGGCCAGACCGCGACGCCGGTCGCCCGCGTGACGGCGGCCTCGACGTGGTGGAGTCGCCCGCCGGCCGGCTTCGCCGACACCGGTCTCGTCCCCGGTTCCACCCACACCTACCGCGTCGTGGCCTACGACCCGGACGGCAACGCCACGAGCAGCACGTCCGCGACCACCACGCTGCCCGCGGCGAGCGCCTTCAGCGACTACTCCCGCGCCGTCCTGGCCGACGGGGCCACGGCGTACTGGCCGCTGGGCGGCGCCACGACCGCCACCTCCGCCCAGGACTGGGCGGGCGTCGACGACCTCACCACCGACGCCACGGTCACGCCCAGCACGGACCGGGCCGTCGCGGGCGACCCCGGCACGGCGTCCGCGTTCGCCGGCACCAGCACCGTGCCGGCCACGACGAGCACCGCGCGCCCGGCCCCGTCGACGTTCTCCGTGGAGGCGTGGATCCGGACGACCACGACCCGCGGCGGCAAGGTGATCGGCTTCGGCAACTCCCGCACGGGCGCCAGCACGGACTACGACCGCCACCTCTACATGACCGACGCCGGCCGCCTCGTCTTCGGCACCTACCCCGGGGCCCTGCGCACGACCACCAGCACCGACGCCTACAACGACGGCAGGTGGCACCACGTGGTCGCCACCGTGGGCAGCGCGGGCACGGCGCTCTACGTCGACGGCGCCCGCGTCGGCCTCGACCCCGCCTCGACGACCTCGCAGGCGTCCACGGGCTACTGGCGCGTGGGCGGGGACACCCTGAAGGGCTGGCCGTCGGCCCCGACGAGCAACGCCTTCGCGGGCACGATCGACGAGGTCGCCGTCTACCCGGGCGCCCTCGCGGCCGCGACCGTGCAGGACCACTGGCTGCGCGGCACCGGCACCCGCAGCAACCGGCCGCCCGCGGCGTCCTTCAGCACGACGGCGACCGACCTGACCGCGGCCTTCGACGCGTCGGCCTCGACCGACCCCGACGGCAGTGTCGTGTCCTGGGCCTGGACGTTCGGGGACCAGACGACCGGCACCGGCCGGACGACCACGCACGCCTACGCGGCCCCCGGCACCTACCCCGTGACGCTCACCGCGACCGACGACCTCGGGGCCACGGCCACGGTGGCGCAGTCCGTCACCGTGACGGCACCCGCGGGCCCCGGACTCCTGGCGCGGGACACCTTCACGCGCACCGTCACGGGCGGCTGGGGCAGCGCCGACACGGGCGGGCCGTGGTCGACGTCCGGCGGCAGCACCAACGTCTCCGTCGCGCAGGGCACGGGGCGCCTGCAGGTCGCGGCCGGGGCCACCACGTCCGCGCTCCTGCCCGGCGCCTCCTCCGACGACGCCGATCTCCGCTTCTCCGTGGGCCTGGACCGGGCGGCCACGGGCGGTGGCGTCTACGTCACGGCGATCGGCCGGCGCGTCGACGCCGCGACCGACTACCGCAGCACCACCAAGCTGCTCGCGGACGGCCGGGTCACCGCCTCGCTCAGCCGCCGCGCCGCCGGGACCGAGACGTCCCTGGCGTCGACGACCGTCCCGGGGCTGACCGTCGCCGCGGGCGGCCGCCTGCAGGTGCGCCTGCAGGTCAGCGGCACCGCCCCCGCTACCGTGCGCACCAAGGTGTGGGCGGACGGGACCGCGGAGCCGTCGGCCTGGCTGCTCAGCGCCGCGGACACCACCGCGGCCCTGCAGGTGCCGGGCTCCACCGGCGTGACCGCCTACCTCTCCGGCAGCGCCACGAACGCCCCCGTCGTCGCCTCCTTCGACGACCTCCTGCTCCAGCGGGGCGTCGGCGGGTGAGGAGCCCGGAGCACCCGGTGCGGGTCCTCGTGACCCACCCCGGGGCGAGCCTCTACGGCTCCGACCGGATGGTCCTGGAGTCGCTGTCGGGGCTCCTCGAGGCCGGCGCGCGGGTCGTCCTGACCGTGCCGGAGGACGGGCCGCTCGTCACCGAGGCCCGGCGGCGCGGGGCCGGCGTCGTCGTCGCGCCCGTCCCCGTGCTGCGGAAGTCGGCGCTGTCGGTGCGCGGGGGCCTGGCGCTCGCGGGCTCCGCGGCCGCCGGGGCCGCCCGGGGCGCGGCGCTCCTGCGGCGCCTGCGCCCGGACGTCGTCTACGTCAGCACGCTCACGACGCCGTCGTGGGTCCTGCTGGCGCGCGCGGCCGGCCGGCCGGTGGTGTGCCACGTCCACGAGGCCGAGACCTCGCCACCGCTGGCGGTGCAGCGCGTGCTGACCGTGGCCCTGCTCGCGGCGACGTCGGTGCTCGTGGCCAGCGACTACGCCCTCGGCGTCCTCCTGCGCTCGTGGCCCGTGCTGCGCGGGCGCTGCGCGGTCGTGCGCAACGGGGTGGCCGGGCCCCCGTCCGGACCGGCGCCCCGTCGCGGCGGAGGGGGCCCCGGGCGGCTGCTCTACGTGGGCCGCCTGTCCGAGCGCAAGGGCGTCCTGGTCGCCGTCGAGGCGCTGCGGCTGCTGCTGGCCGGGGGTACGGACGTCCGCCTGGACCTGGTCGGCGACGTCTTCGCCGAGCACGCCGGCTTCGCCGAGCGGCTGCGCCGGCGCCTGGACGATCCGGCCCTCGCGGGCCGCAGCACCGTGCACGGGTTCGCGGCCGACGTGTGGGGCCACCTGGCCGACGCCGACGTCCTGCTCGTGCCGTCGGTGCTGCCCGAGCCGTTCGGCAACACGGCCGTCGAGGGGGTGCTGGCCGCCCGCCCCGTGGTCGCCAGCGACACCGGCGGCCTGCCCGAGGCGGTTGCGGGTGTCGCCGCCGCCCGGCTCGTGCCACCGGGGGACGCCGCGGCGCTCGCGGACGCCGTGCGCGGCCTCGTCGCGGACCTGCCGGGCGCGTCCGCCCGGGCGGGCGCCGACGCGGTGCGCACCGCGGCGCGCCACGCCCCCGCCCGCTACCGCGCCGACGTCGCGACCGCGGTGCTGACCGCCGCCGGACGGCCGCCGCGGTGAGCGCGGCAGCCGCGCGGCTGGGCGTCGTCGTCGTGAACTACGGCCCCCCCGGCCTGCTGGAGGAGCACGTCCTGCGCCACGACCTCGCGGGGGTCCCGGCCGTGCTGGTGGTCGTCGACAACTGGTCCACCGCCGCGGCCCGCCGCGAGGTGGAGGCGCTGTGCGACGAGCGCGGCCTCGAGCTCGTCGCGATGGCCACCAACACGGGCTTCGGGGCGGGCGCCAACGCGGGCGCGCAGCGGGCCCTCGCGCTGGGGTGCACGACGCTGCTGCTGCTCAACCCGGACGCGTCGCTGGACGCGGCGGCCGCCGCCGCCCTGCACCACCAGGTGCTGCAGCGGCCGCGGACCCTGGTGTCCCCGCGCGTCCTGCACGACGACGGGCGCGCGTGGTTCACCGGCGCCGAGGTGTCGCTGCGCACGGGCCGCACCCGGCGCACGGGCGTGCTGCCCGGCCCGGAGCTGCACCCGTGGCTGTCGGGGGCCTGCCTGGCCGTGCACGGCGACCTGTGGCGGGAGCTCGGCGGCTTCGACGAGGACTACTTCCTCTACTGGGAGGACGTCGACCTCAGCGTGCGCTGCGCGGCCCTGGGCGGGGAGCTGCTCGTCCGCCACGACCTGCAGGCGGTGCACGCCGTGGGCGGCACCCAGGGCCGGGGCGGCAAGTCGCCCGCCTACGTCCGCTTCCACTGCCGCAACCGGCTGCTGTTCGCGCGCCGGCACCTGCCGCGGCGCCGCGTGGCGCGCTGGGCGCTCACGTCCGGCGTGTACGCGGCGGAGGTGCTGCGCCGCGACGGCTGGCGCCGGCTGCTGCGGACGCGGGGCCCGCTGGCGGCCGCGGTGCGCGGGACGGCGGAGGGGCTGCTCCTGGCCGTCCTGCCGCGGGGACGCGGCGGCGCAGGAGCAGGGCCAGCGCCAGGGCCACCTCGCCGAAGTTGGAGTACAGCGGGCCGAAGCCCAGGTCCCACACCGCCAGGAGCGCCAGGAGGACCGTGACCGGCGGGGCCGAGCGCTCCGCCAGCGCGGCGAGGACGGCCGTCGCGATGAGCACCCCGACGAGGACCATCAGCGCGGCGCCCGGCCACCCGAACGCCGCCCACGCGTCCGCGAGGGTCGAGTGCAGGCGGAACTGCCCGCCGAACATGTAGTGGTCGACGTAGCCGTTGTCGGCGCGGACGCCCACGGTGGCCAGGCCCTCCTTGGCGGTCAGGACGTCGCTGGAGCGGGGGACGGCGCCGAGGCCGAAGCCGGCCGGCTGCTCGCGGACGAGCAACCGCGTCGCGAACCACTCGGGGCGCCCGCCCGCGAGCAGCGACCCGCTCGCGCGGACCTGCGCCTGCGTGCGGGCCTGCAGCTCGGCGCCCAGGTCGCCGCTGAGCAGCAGCGACGTCACGGCGCGGGAGAAGGCGTACCCGCCCGCCACCACCACGAGCACGACCGTGGGCCACCGGGGCAGCCGTCGCCGGGACGGGCTCCGGCGCGCCGGGCGCCGGGCCTGCCAGAGGACGACCCCCGCCGTGAGGGCGGTGAAGCCGAAGAAGCTCCGGTAGTCGTTCACGACGCTCACGGCCGCCAGCAGCAGCAGCGTCAGCACCGCCGCCGGCGTCGCGCCCCGGCGCAGGTGCAGTCGCTGCAGCGCACCCAGCGCGACGAGCGAGACCGGGAGCGCGAGCAGGTACTTCCACGGGTTGGGCGAGCCGGGGGAGTGCAGGACGCCGACGGCCAGGGCCCCCGCGCCGTGCAGGAGGACCACGGTGCCCAGCTGCAGGACCCGGCGGCACCAGAGCACCACGCCGAGACCCGCGACGACCGTCGCGGTGCGCAGCGCGGTGGCGTAGGCGTAGCGCAGCTCGACGTCGTGCGCGTTGTCCGGCCAGGCGGCCAGCAGGACCCCGCTCGCGAGCGCGGCGACGGTCAGCCCCACGACGGCGCGGGCCCCCGGGTGCTCGCGCAGCGCCGCGCACCAGACGGGCAGCAGGGCGAGGGCGGCGAGGGTCCCGGTCGTGACCGAGGCCTTGAGGGTCAGGTCGGCGCCGAGGGCGAGGAGGGCGGCGGCCGCGACGAGCTGGGTGAGCAGGGTCGCGCGGCGCGCGGTGAGCAGCGCCGGGCGGGACGTCGGCCGGACGGTCGGCTCAGGTGCCGCTGCGGTGGAGGGCCGCACCGTCGCTGCTCCCCTCCGCGGCGCCGCGCCGCCGCCCGGCGGTGTCGGCGCGCTCGGCGGTCCGCGCTGCGGTGCGCGGCGGCCGGGCGGGCGCGCGCCGGCCGCCGTGGTCGAGGACGACCCCGAGGACGGGGGCGCCCACGGCCGCGAGGTCGCGCAGGGTGCCCTGCAGCTGCGGCCGCGTGGTGCGCCGGGTCTCGGCCACGACGACGGTCCCGTCCAGGCGCGCGCAGAGGACGGCGGAGTCGGCCACCGCGGCCACGGGCGGGGCGTCGACGAGCACGACGTCGTAGGTGGCGCGCAGCGTCCGCAGGAGGTCCGCGAGCGCCCGCGAGCCGAGGAGCGCGTCGGGGTCGGACGTGCCGCGGCCGGCCACGAGGACGTCGAGGCCGGGACCGACCGGTTGCGCGACGGTGGCCAGGCCCACGCCGTCGCGCAGCACCTCGACCAGGCCCGGCGCGTCGCGCAGCCCGGCCAGCGCCGCGAGCCGGGGGTGGCGCAGGTCCGCCTCCACCAGGAGCACGCGGGTCTCGGGGTCGGCCGCGGCCCGGGCGAGCTCCAGGGCCAGGGCGGTGGTGCCGGTCTCCGCCGCCCCGGTGACCGCGACCTGCCGGCTCCCGCCGTCCGCGCCCCGGTGGCGCACCGCCGTGCGCAGGCGGCGGACCGCCACCCCGCGGGCGGCGCGCGCGGCGGCCGTGCGGCGGGAGCGCCCGAGGGCCGCGAGGACGGGCAGGTCGGTGAGGTCGGCGACGTCCTCGGGCGTGCGGACGTGGTGGTCGAGCACCTCGCGCGCGAGGGCCCCCCCGACCCCGAGCAGCAGGCCGGCGGCGGCCCCGATGGCGAGGTCGAGGCGGCGGTCGGGGGAGAAGGGGGAGGAGGGCGGGGTGGCCGGGGCCACGGTGGTCACGTCGATCGCCGTGGTGCCCCGCGACGCGGACGGCGCGAGGGCCGTCGTCGTGCGCGACAGCTGGGCGCTGACGGCGTTGGCGATGGCGGCGGAGCCGCGGGCGGACCCGCTCACCGCGGTGATGTCGATGAGGACGGTCTCGAGCTCGACCTGCGCGCTGACGTCCTTCGCCAGGGCCTCGGGGGTCGTGTCGAGCTGCAGCTGCTCGATGACGGGCGTCAGGACCGCGGGGGTCGTCACGAGGCGGACGTAGGACTGCACGAGGCCCTGCGTGTAGGACGAGCCCTGCGCGAGCTCCCCGACCGACTGCCCCTGCCCCGGGGACAGGAAGACGCTGGCCGTCGCCTGGTAGCGGGGCGCCTGCTGGAAGCTGACGAGGACGCCGAGCGCCCCGCCGAGCAGCGCGCAGGCCAGGACCGCGGCCCAGCACCGCCGCAGCAGCGCGAGGTAGGCCGTGAGCTCCACCGGTCCTCCTCCGTCGACTTCCTGCGGCACGCCGTCGCGGAGTGCAACGATAGGTGCCTCACCGCGAGGAGGTAGGGCTTTCGCGTGACGGACGACGTGGCGCGCCTGGACGCCCGGCCCCGCACCGCCGACCGCGGCACCTGGCGCCCGCTGCTGCAGAGCGCGGGGGCGAAGCTGCTCGTCACCGGGGTGTCGGGCGCCGTGTCGCTGGTGAGCGTGCGGCTGGTCCTCGAGCACTTCGGGGTGGCCGCCTACGCCCAGTACGGGCTGCTGGTCTCCGTGGCGGCGCTGCTGCCCTTCGCGGACCTGGGCATGGGCGCGGCGGTCACCAACAGCGTCGCCGGCTCCCGCTCACCCGCCGACGACGACGGGGTGCGCGCGACCCTCGTGGGCGTCTACCGCGCGATCGCCCTCTCGGGCCTGGTCCTCGTCGCCGCGGGGGTGGTCCTCACCGCGACCGGCTCCTGGCGCGCGGTCCTCGGCGACGGTCTCCTGCCCGGCTCCGGCCCGACGGCCGCCCTGCTGTGCCTGGTGGTGTTCTGCCTGACCCTGCCGCTGGCCGTGGGGCAGCGGATGCTCACCGCGCTGGGGCGCAACCCCGTCCGCATCCTGGTGCAGGGCCTCGCCTCGCCGCTGTTCGCGCTGGGGGTCCTGCTGCTCGTGCTCGCGGGCGCGCGGGGCGGCGGGTACCTCGCCGTCCTGTCCTACGCCGGCGGGGCCGTCGTCGCGGGCCTCGGCTCGGTGATCGCCTTCCGCGGGCTGCCGGGTCTCGCCCGCCGCGTCGCCCGCGACCTGCCCCGGCTGCGCCGCGTCCGCGGGGCCCGCGTGGTCGACGTCGCGGGTCCGTGGCTGGTGCTCACGGTGGCCTTTCCGGTGGCCATGCAGACCGACCGGCTCCTGCTCAGCCACCTGTCGAGCACCGCGGCGCTCGCCGCGTACGGCCTCGCGGCGTCCCTGTTCGGCATCCTCTCGCAGACGGTGACGGCGGCGGGTGTGACCCTGTGGCCGGTCTTCGCGCGCGCCCGCCGCGCCGGGCAGCTCCGCTCGCCCTTCGGCCTGGCCGGCACGTTCCTCGCCGGCGGGGCGCTCGCGGCCACCGCGCTCGGACTGCTCCTGCCGCTCGTGGTGCCGCTGGTCAGCGGCGGGCGCGTCGAGGTCGACGGGTGGCTGACGTGGTCCTTCGCCGCCCTCGTCACCGTGCAGGCCGCCAACTACCCGCTGGGCATGTACATGACGGACGCCGCGGGGCTGCGCTTCCAGGTGCCGTTCGTCCTCGCCCTCGTCCCGGTCAACCTCGCCCTGTCGTGGTGGCTGACGCCGCTGCTCGGGCCGGGCGGGCCGGTCGTGGGCTCCGCCGTCACGGTGCTGCTGTGCCAGCTGCTGCCGGGCGTCGTCTACGTGCGCCGGGACCTGCGCCGGCGCGCCGCGGCCGGGGGGGACGGCGCGCTCACCCGCGGGTGAACCGCAGGACCTCGTCCAGCGGACCCTGCCAGGTGCTCGCGCGGTGCAAGCCGGCGCTCGCCAGCAGAGCCTCGTCGGCGGCGGCGCTCGGGTCGGAGGGGCGGCGCAGCACCCACACGACGTCGGCTCCGGCGAGGGCGTCGCGGGCGGCGGCCAGCGGCCGGGAGGTGCCGGTGAGGTCGCCGGTCTGCTCCGGGGAGCTCAGCAGGGTGACGTCGCGCAGGCCCGCGAAGCACCGCGGGTAGGCGACCGCGACGCCCCGCGTCGTCAGGGTCGTCACGCCGTCCACCGGGGGCCGTCGCGGGCTGAAGTAGACGGCGTCGCCGGGGCGCGCGGACCGGCAGAGCTGCTGCGCGGCCTGCGACCAGTCGGAGGCGTCCTTGGCGTTCACCTGCCGCTGGGAGGCGTAGACCGGGACGGCGAGCAGCACGGCGGCGGTGGCCGCCGCGACGCGGGCGCGCCCGGGCAGGCGCCGCAGGCCCAGCGCGACGGCGAGCGCGACGGCCGGGGCCCCGAAGGCGAAGTAGCGCGGGTTGTACAGCGACCCGGACGTCGCCAGGGTCTGCACGCCGACCAGGGCGGTGGGGACGACGATCCAGGGCAGCAGCCAGGCCGGCGCGGGCTCGGCCGGGGGCGGACCCCCGCGGGGGCGGCCCGCCAGCCCGCGGACGACGAGCAGCCAGCCGAGCGCGGCGAGCGCGACGGCCGCGGGCAGCCACCACCGGCCCAGCCCGGTGGCGGCGGCGCTGCGGCCCGACGCGGCGGTGGGGGTCTCCCCGAGGAACCACTGGCTGACCACGGCCCCCGCGGCCAGCCGCGCGACGCCGACGCCCCGGTCGCCCAGCTGCCCGTCCTGCCGGGAGGCCGTCAGCAGCACGGGCCCGGCGAGCACGAGGGCCGCGCCGGCCGTCAGCGCCCAAGTGACGCGGTCGCGCCCGGGGGTCCCCCGGCGCAGCAGGAGGGTGACGCCGTGGGCGAGCAGGAGCAGCGCGAGGTAGACGTCGAGGGCCGTGCCCACCGCGGCGAGCGCGCCGTAGGCGGTCCACGCCGCCGGCCGGCGGCGCCGCAGCGCGCGCAGCAGCGCGACGGTGCACCACACGGCGGCGGCCGCGGTCAGGGCGCTGGAGCGCGCCTCGAGCCCGGCCCACGTCACGCGGGGCAGCAGGGCGAAGGCGACGGCACCCGTCAGGGCCGCCGCGCGGTCGTCCGTGAGCTGCCGTCCGAGGACCAGCACCCCTGCGGCCGCCACCCCGACGGCCAGCGCGCTGGGCAGGCGCAGCGAGACCGCGGACGCGCCGAAGGCGGCGACCCACGCGTGCATCAGCGCGTAGTAGACGCCGTGCACGGCGTCGACGCTCTGCACCAGGCGCCACAGCTGGGCCGGGCTGCGCTGGGCGGCGCTGATCGTCGCCGCCTCGTCGGTCCAGAGCGACGGGACCCAGGAGCCCGCGGCGGACACGGCGGCGGCGCCCAGGCCGACGGCCGCGGGCAGCAGGGCTCCCGCGCGGTCGGCCCGGGGAGGCGTCCGGGTCGCGGTCGCGGTGCTCAGGAGCGCACCGGTCCCCGCGCGGGCTCGTGGACGCCGCCGCGGCGCCGCCGGGCCACCGCGGCGGCGTAGGCCTCGCGGTGGCGGCGGGCCGCGGGCGCCCACGCCCGCCCCGAGAGGTCGGGGCGCGCGCTGCGCCCCGGCGCGCGGACGGCGGCCAGCGCGCGCTCGAGGTCCGCCGTGCCCAGGCGCCCGGCGTAGGTGTGGACCCAGCCGGGCCCGACCTCGGCCGCGAGCTCGGCGGCGCCGGCCCCGGCGGGCACGAGCACCGGCCGGTCCAGGGACAGGGCCAGCAGCTGGGCCCCGGACCCGCCGCGCGCGTCGTAGGGCAGCACGACGAGCTCCGCGCGGGTGAGCTCGGCGGCGAGCTCGGCGTCGTCGACGTGGCGCAGGTCGACGAGCAGGCGGGGGTCCTGCTCCGCGGCGCGCGCGACGCGGGCGGCGAGGCCCGCGTCGACCGGGGCCCCCACGATGCGCAGCCGCCAGGAGGCCGGGCCGGACGCGAAGGCCTCGAGGAGCGCGTCGACGTTCTTGTAGGGCCGCAGCAGCCCCGCGTGCAGCAGGCGGCCGGGCACCGGGCGCGTCCCGTCGACGGGCGGGAACCAGTCGCGGTAGTGCCCGTGGGGGACGACGACCGCGGGCCGGGCAGGCGCGACGCTGCCCCTCGTGCGGGCGCTGAGGTGCACCGTGAGGTCCGTCGCGGCGTCCAGCGCGTCGAGCAGGACGCGGTCGAGGCGCGCGACGGCCTCGTGCGGCGAGGGGTTGTGCACGGTGCGGACGACGGCGGTCCGGGTCAGCCGCAGCCGGGCCAGGAGCGCGACGACGGCGAGGCGGCGCAGGGCCCGCCCGGCCGCCCGGTCGCTGCGCAGCAGCAGCTCGGGCCAGTGCACGTGCAGGACGTCGTGACGCCCCAGCAGCGCCTGAGGCCAGGAGAACGTGCGCACGTCGACCTCGTCGGCGAGGGCGCGCAGCAGCAGCGGCAGGTACGGGTTGGACGTCGGCCGCGGCGCGCGGAAGGACTGCAGCACGACGAGGCGGCGGCCGGTCACGGCCGGCTCAGCCGTGGGTCTCGATGAACTGCCGCAGGATGCTCGACGTCGTGCCGTGCGTGTACGGGAAGTAGACGACGCGGGCGCCCACGGCGGCCATGCTCGCCTCCAGGACGGCGCCCTTGGGCGTGCCCTGCCAGTCGTCGCCCTTGAACAGGACGTCGAAGCCGACCCGGTGCCACATGGGCATCTTGTCGCTCGTGCAGTCGTCCACGACGACGTCGTCGACGAGGGAGAGGCTGGCGAGGATCTCCACGCGCTCGGCGAGGGGGATGACGGGGCGGTGGCCCTTGGTCGCCTCGACGACCTCGTCGGTCACGGCGCCGACGACGAGGACGTCGCACTCCTCCCGCGCCCGGCGCAGGAGCTTGAGGTGGCCGATGTGGAAGAGGTCCCAGACCCCTGGCACGTACCCGCAGCCGTTCACGCGGTCCTCCCGTCGAGTGCGGACATCTGCCGGTACCAGGCGAGCAGGGACGCCGCCGCGACGAGGGTGAAGCCGACGGCCAGCGCGCCGTAGGCCCAGCGGAACACCTCCGGCCAGCCGGCCAGGACGGTCACGACGCACAGCACGCCGTAGTCCACCGGGACCGAGGCCAGCGACCGCAGCACCGAGTGGCGGCGGGCCTCCCCGGCGGCGACCGCGGCCTGCCCGTCGCGCGTCCCGGCGAGGCGGCGCAGGTGGTCGTTGAGGATGATCGTGAAGAACCAGGTGCTCGCCGCCGCGCTGAACAGCAGGGGCAGCAGCAGCCACGCGCGGGGCTGCGGGTCCCACGCCCGGTAGGCGCCGACGAGCACGGCCAGGTGCAGGGTGGCCGTCTTGGCCGCGTCGACGACGTGGTCCAGCCACTCGCCGACCATGGAGCCGCCGCCGCGCAGCCGCGCGAGCTGGCCGTCGGCGGCGTCGAGGGCGTAGCCGAGGACGAGCAGCGCCGCGACGAGGACGCCTGTCCACCACGCGGGCGCGAGCAGCGCGAGCCCGGCGATGCCGAGGCCGGTGCAGACGGCGGACGCCGTGGTGACCTGGTTCGGGGTGGCGCCGACGACGTGCGCGACGGCCGCGAGCCGCCGCCCCAGGGGGCGGTTCACGAAGCGGGAGTAGGCGGGGGCGCCGCGGGCGCTCTTCTGCGCCTGCGAGAGGCGCTGCAGCGACTGGGCGTAGCGCGGGCGCCCGCCCACCACGGCGGTCGTCACGCCGGCGCGCTGTCCGCGGCCGCGCGCGTCCCGCACGGCGGCGTTCGAACGTGACTGACTGGTCGCATGGTGTAGTCAGCTTGCCAGGGCCGGGCGCCCTCCGGGAGCGCCTTGGCGAACTCGTCCCCCTGATGGCCGGTCGTGCCAGGCTGCCGGGACGGGTCCGACAGCCGCACCCCCGAGGAGGAGCACGTGCAGGAGGACGGACGCCCGGCGCTCCGCGTCGTCGTCGCGGTCCTCACCTACCGGCGCCCCGGCGACCTCGCGGAGCTGCTGCCCCGGGTGCTCACCCAGGCCGGTCCGCCGCGGGTGCTCGTCGTGGACAACGACCCCGAGGCGGGGGCGCGACAGCCGGTGGCGGCCCTCGCCCGCGACCACGCGAGCCTCGACTACGTGCACGAGCCCCGCCCCGGCATCGCCGCCGCCCGCAACCGCGCGCTGGCCGAGGCCGGGCACGACGACCTCCTCGTCTTCCTCGACGACGACGAGCGCCCCGGCCCGCGCTGGCTCGCGGACCTCCTCGCGGTGCAGCGGGACACCGGCGCCGCCGGCGTCGTCGGCCCCGTGGTGTCCTCCTTCGCCGCCCCGCTGGACCCGTGGATCGCCGCCGGCCGGTTCTTCGACCGCCGGCGGTTGCCCACGGGGACGGTGGTGGCGGTGGCGGCGACGAACAACCTGCTGCTCGACCTGCGCCGGGTCCGGGCCGCGGGGATCGGCTTCGACGAGCGGTTCGGCCTCAGCGGGGGTTCGGACACGCTCTTCACGCGCCGGCTGACGGCGGCGGGTCTGCCGCTGGTGTGGTGCGACGAGGCGGTCGTGACCGACGTCGTGCCCGCGGCGCGCGCGACCCGCGACTGGGTGCTGCGCCGGGCGCTGCGCAGCGGCAACGGCTGGAGTCGCACGTCGCTGGTCCTGGCCGCCGGGCCCGCCGGACGCTGGCGCGCGCGGGCGCGGTTGAGCGCGGCCGGCGCCCTGCGCGTCGGGGCCGGGGCCGCCGCGCTGGCCGCGGGGCTCGTCGTCCGGCGCCCGGCGCTGCACGCCCGGGGCGCCCGGACGCTGGCCCGGGGGGCCGGGCTCGTCACCGGCGCCTGGGGGTGGACCTACGTGGAGTACCGCCGCCCCCAGGTCCCGGGGCGACGGTGAGGCCGTCAGCCGCCGGCGGCGCGGCGGCCGGCGGTGTGGTCCGCGCACGCCTCCAGGGTGGGCAGCAGTCCCGCCTCCCGCGCCTGGCGCAGCGACGGCGCCGCGCGGTCCTTCTCCGACAGCAGCAGCGCCAGGGGCGAGCCGTCGCGACCGGTCGTCGGCCAGTCGATCCCGAGTTCGGTGTCGAACGGGTCCACGCCGTGCTCGCGGCCGGGCGCGTAGCCCTCCGAGCAGAGGTAGACCACCGTCGAGCCGTCGGCGAGGGACAGGAACGCGTGCCCCAGTCCCTCCGGCAGGTGGACGGCGCGCCGGTCGACGTCGTCGAGCAGGACCGAGTCCCACCGCCCGAACGTCGGCGAGCCCACGCGCAGGTCGACCACGACGTCGAGGACCGCCCCGCTGGTGCAGAACACGTACTTCGCCTGGCCCGGCGGGACGTCGGCGTAGTGCACCCCGCGCAGGACGCCGGCGCCGGACACGGAGCAGTTCGCCTGCGCCAGGTCGAACCGCTGCCCCGTCGCCCGCCGGAACGACTCGACGGTGAACCACTCCAGGAACGTGCCGCGGTCGTCGGCGAACCGCCGCGGCGTGAGCACGTGCGCGCCGGTGACGGCGAGGGGTCGGACGTCCACGGGCGTCTCCTTCGGCGGGGCGGCGCGCTGCGCTGCACCGGCTCTGGCGGGCAGCCTAGGCGCGGGGACGGTCCGGCGTCGGCGACGGGAGGGGAGTGCTCGTGCGGTGGGTGGTGACGGGGGCGGCCGGCATGCTGGGCCGTGAGGTGGTGGACCTGCTGCGCGGCAACGGGTCCGAGGTGGTGGCGCGCTCGCGCGCCGACCTCGACGTGGTGGACCCCCGGGCGTGCCGGGACGCGGTGGCCGGGGCGGACGTGGTCGTGAACTGCGCGGCCGCCACCGCGGTCGACGCGGCGGAGTCGGACGAGGCGGGCGCGTTCGCGGTGAACGCGACCGGCCCGCGGAACCTGGCCGTGGCCGCGGCCGCCGCGGGGGCCCGGCTGGTGCAGGTGTCCACGGACTACGTGTTCGACGGCCGCGCGGTCGCGCCCTACCGGGTGGACGACCCGACGGGACCGCTGTCCGCGTACGGGCGCACGAAGCTCGCGGGGGAGTGGGCCGCGGCGTCCGCGGACGCGGGCGCCCTCGTGGTGCGCACGTCCTGGCTCTACGGCGAGCACGGCGGGTGCTTCCCGAAGACGGTGGTGCGGCTCGGCCGCGCGCGCGGGGCGCTCTCGGTGGTCGACGACCAGCTGGGTCAGCCGACGTGGGCCGCCGACGTGGCCCGCGTGCTGCGGGACCTCGTGCTGGCCGGGGCGCCCGCGGGGACGTACCACGCGACGGCCGGGGGGCGGACGTCCTGGTGGGAGTTCGCGGGCGCGGTCCTCGCGTCGGCGGGACTCGGCGACGTCGTGCTGACGCCCGTCGGGTCCGCGCAGTACCCGACCGCGGCGCCCCGCCCGGCGTGCTCGGTGCTGGACACCGGTCGGCTCGGGGAGGTGGGCGTCACCGCACCGGGGCCGTGGCGGGAGCGGTGGGAGCGGGCGGCGGTCGCGGTGCTGGCGTGAGGCGCGCGGTTCAGCGGTGCTCGCGGTCCAGCAGGCCCAGCAGGTAGTCGCCGTAGCCGCTGCGGCTGAGCTTCGTCCCGCAGGACCGCAGCTCGTCGTCGGACAGCCAGCCCTGGCGCCAGGCGACCTCCTCGGGGCAGCCGATCTTGAGGCCCTGCCGTGACTCGAGGGTGCTGACGTAGTTGCTGGCCGCGAGCATCTGGTCGAAGGTCCCCGTGTCCAGCCACGCGGTGCCGCGCGGCAGCACCTCGACCCTCAGGCGTCCCCGCTCGAGGTAGGTGCGGTTCACGTCGGTGATCTCGAGCTCTCCCCGGGCCGAGGGGCGCAGCCCGCGGGCGATGTCGACCACGTCGTTGTCGTAGAAGTACAGGCCGGGGACGGCGTAGTTGCTGCGCGGTCGCTCGGGCTTCTCGGTGAGGGCCAGGACCCGGCCGTCGGCGTCGAACTCGACGATGCCGTAGGCCTGCGGTTCCCTGACCCAGTAGGCGAAGACGGCCCCGCCCTCGACGTCGGAGAACCGCTGCAGCTGCTGGCCGAGACCGGGGCCGTAGAAGATGTTGTCGCCCAGGACGAGCGCGACGGTGTCGTCGCCGATGAAGTCCTCGCCGATGAGGAACGCCTGCGCCAGGCCGTCGGGCGAGGCCTGCTGCGCGTAGGTGAGGGAGATGCCGAAGTCGGACCCGTCGCCCAGCAGGCGCCGGAACTGCTCGGCGTCCCGGGGGGTGGTGATGACCAGGACGTCGCGGATCCCGGCCAGCATGAGGGTCGAGAGCGGGTAGTAGACCATCGGCTTGTCGTAGACGGCGATGAGCTGCTTGCTCGTCGCCCGCGTGATGGGGTGCAACCGCGTCCCGGATCCCCCGGCCAGGATGATTCCCCGCATCCGATCACTCTAGGTGCCTAAGGTATGACCATGAGGCTCCTGGTGACCGGTGGGGCGGGGTTCATCGGCAGCCACTTCGTCCGCAGCGCCCTCACCGACCCCGGTTACGGGGCGGTCGAACGTCTCGTCGTGCTGGACAGGTTCACCTACGCCGGGAACCCCGCCAACCTCGCTCCCGTGGCGGGGGATCCGCGCCTGCGCGTCGTCCGGGGTGACGTCACCGACCCGCAGCAGGTGGCCGACGCCCTGGCCGAGGTGGACGCCGTCGTGCACTTCGCGGCCGAGAGCCACGTGGACCGCTCGATCGACGGGGCGCTCGACTTCGTGCGCACCAACGTCCTCGGCACCCAGGTCCTCCTCGACGGCGCGCGGCGGCGCGGCGTGGAGAGGTTCGTCCACGTCTCCACCGACGAGGTCTACGGGAGCATCGCCGAGGGGTCGTGGACGGAGGACCGCCCCCTCGAGCCGAACTCGCCGTACGCCGCGTCGAAGGCGTCGAGCGACCTGCTCGCCCGCGCCGCCCACCGGACCCACGGGCTGCCCGTGTGCGTCACGCGCTGCTCGAACAACTACGGGCCCTACCAGCACCCCGAGAAGGTCATCCCGCTCTTCGTGACGCGGCTGCTCACCGGCGGCACGGTCCCGCTGTACGGCGAGGGCGCCAACGTCCGGGACTGGCTGCACGTCGACGACCACTGCCGGGGGATCGACCTGGTGCTGCACCGCGGCCGCCCGGGTGAGGTCTACAACATCGGCGGCGGCACCGAGCTGACCAACCGCGAGCTGACCGGGCGCGTCCTCGCGGCCGTCGGGGCGGACTGGGGCCGGGTGCGGCACGTCGAGGACCGGCTCGGCCACGACCTGCGCTACTCCGTGGACATCACGAAGATCCAGCGGGAGCTCGGCTACGCCCCGCGGCACGACTTCGCCGCCGGGCTCGCGGAGACCGTCGAGTGGTACCGCGAGCGCGGCGACTGGTGGCGTCCGCTGCTGCCTCCGCCCGTCAGCTGATCGCCGCGCTCCCGGTCCCGTCGGCCGCCTCGGCCGCGGCGCGCCAGGCCGTCAAGGCGCCGCGCTGGGCGACGGGTGCGTTGGCGACGACGTGGTCGGCCAGCAGGTCGTAGAACTCCCGGGTCGTCCAGGGCGACCAGCCGTGGGGCTGGTTGCGGCCGAACCGGTAGGTGACGTTCGAGCCGGCGAGCTTGTCGACGCGCTCCTTGAAGAGGTTGACGCCCACGTTGAGGAAGTACGTGTCGGCGTCGCCCACGTAGATGGTGAGCTGCCCGTCGAGCTTGCCGCGCAGGTCGTCCCAGTGCTCCTCGACGTACGTCGCGAGGTCGAAGTGGTCCCGCCAGTACGCCGCGACGTCGTGGTCGATCTCGCCCGTGGTCTTGTCCCAGATGGGCTTGGGGTAGCCGTCGTCCCCGCGGGGGGAGAACACGGCCTGCCAGACGTCCCACTGCCCGAGCCCGGAGCGGCCGCGGCTGCCGAGCGCGCGCTCCCAGCCGTTCTCCTGGCCCATCGTGTACTGCGACTTGCCGCTGACGTCGCGCGCCGAGGGCACGGGGACGTCGAGGTAGGCGTGGTGCGTGACGTAGGCGTTGTCGTCGTCGTAGACGTCCACGAGCTGGTGCGCGTGGAAGTCCAGCGGGTCGGGGTAGCCGGCCCAGGCGCCCTGGTACAGGTCGGGGTAGAGGATCTGCGTGGCCGCGGCCTCCCAGCCGCCCGTCGAGCCGCCTGAGAGCACGCGGGCCCAAGGGGCCCCGATCGTGCGGAAGCGCCGGTCGACCTCCGGCAGCAGCTCCGTGTTGAGCGCGGTGCCGTACGGGCCGACGTTCGCGGTGTCCACGGCGTAGGAGTCGTCGTAGAAGGGGTTCTCGTGCCGGAAGGTCACCGTGATGAACTTCGGCGCGGTGCCGGAGAGCCAGAACGCGCTGAACGCGTTGCTGCCGTCCTCCCTGAACCCCCGCGGGGCGGGACCCGGGAAGTGGCCGTGGTTGAGCTCCATCGGGTACCGCACGGTCCGGTTCGCGGCGTCGTCGTAGCCCAGCGGCAGCAGGACGTCGGCGGCGACGTACATGTCGCGGCCCCAGAACTCCGACAGCACCGCGCTGCGGATCTTCACGTGCTTGACGTGCTGGGACTCCGCGGGATTGCCCTGCTGGGCGGTGCCGCCGGCGGGGACCGGCTCGGGCGGCGCGATGACCGTGTCGAGGGTGAGGTGCAGGTTCCGGGCGGCGCCCGTCGCGGGGACGGTGACCTCCACGACGGGGCCGTGGAGGTTGCCCGTGGAGGAGAAGACGTCGTGGCCGTCGCCGCCGGGCAGGTGGAGGTCGACCTCGGCGCCGTCGGAGCGGGAGAAGTGCGTGTAGACGTTGAAGAAGGCCTGCGCGCGGTACGTCCCGGGCGGCAGCGACGCGGCGTCGGCGAGGGGGAAGCCGACGGCGGGGGCGGCGAGCGGGACGCTGGTGCTGCGGCCCGGGGCGAGGCGGGCGACGTCGAGGCCCCAGAACGGCACCCCGTCAGCGACGTCGCCGACCTGCTCGCGCGGTTCGCTGTCGGCGTCGGTGGTGAGGATGACGTAGACGCGGCCGGTCACGGCCTTCGGCACCAGCCCCGGCTCCAGGGTCACGGACGCGGTGAGGGCCGGCCGGCGGCGCGCGGTGGTCTGCTCGGCCGCGGTGGCGGACGGTGCGCCGCCCACGGTGGCGGCGCCGGCGCCCACCCCGGCGACCGCGGCGACGAACGAACGGCGGGACGGTCCGGTCACGACGGCTCCAGGGTGTGGTGGGGCGAGCACGTGCAGTCGTGCGGAACGTAGCAGCGGTGCCGGGGCGGGACCAGGTGTCGACGCGCCGTCAGGCCTCGCGGGACTGCCCGTACCCGCCGAACCGCTCGACGACGCGGTCGATCTCCTCGGGCGGCAGCAGGGCCGGCGTCCCGACGGCGCTGGCCCGCATCCACACGTCGCACAGCCACTCCAGCTGCCGGGCGCGGTCGTAGGCCGCCCCGAGCGAGGCGCCCGTGCACAGGGTGCCGTGGTGCTTCATCACGCACCCGCTGCGCCCGGCCAGGGCCCGGGACACGTTGTCCCGCAGCTGCGTCGTGCCGTAGGTGGCGTAGGGCGCCACGGTGACGGAGCCGCCGAACATCGCCAGCTGGTAGTGCACGGCGGGGACGTCGTCGCGCAGCAGGGACAGCGCCGTGGCCGCGGTGGAGTGCGTGTGCACCACGGCCCGCGCGCCGTGCTCGGCGTAGCAGACCAGGTGCAGCGGGAGCTCGACCGTGGGCTTGAGGTCGCCGTCGACGACGCGCCCCTCGAGGTCCACGACGACGACGTCCTGCGGCCGCAGCGTGTCGTAGTCGGTCCCGCTGGGGGTGGCCACGACCAGGTCCCCGCAGCGCTGCGAGACGTTGCCGGAGGTGCCGACGACCAGGCCGTCGCGGACCATCCGCTGCGCGAGGGCGACGACGGCGGCGCGCTCGGCCTCGAGCAGCAGGCCGCTCACAGCGCACCCAGCGGCGTGAGCAGGTACTTGGCGCCGCGGCCGACGGCCATGTCCTCGAGGCTGTCGACGAGGGCGTCGAGGGGGCGGTGCTCGGAGATCAGCGACTCGCCGTCGAGGTCGCCGGAGCTCAGCAGCTCCAGCGCGGTCTTGACGAACTGCGGCGTGTGGTGGAAGACGCCCTTGAGCGTGTACTCGCTGTAGTGCATGGCGACCGCGTCGACGGAGAACCTCGACCCCGCCTTCGGCCCGCCGAACAGCAGGGCGGTCCCGCCGGGCCGCAGGCTCTCCACGGTCTGCTCCCACACCTCGGGCAGGCCCACGGCCTCGACCGCGACGTCGGCGCCGCGTCCGCCCTCGGTGAGCTCGCGGACCGCGGCGGAGCGGTCGGCCGTCGTCGCCAGGTCGGTGAGGTCCACGGTGTGCGCGCCCGCCTCGCGCGCCTGGGCCAGCCGCGTCGCGGACCGGTCGGTCGCGATGACCTGGGCCCCGCGCAGCCGGCACAGGCGGACGAACATCAGCCCGATGGGCCCGCACCCGTGCACGACGACCGTGTCGCCGAGCTCCACGCCGGCCTCGGCCATGCCGTGGACGACGGTGGCGAGGGGCTCCAGCGGGGCGGCGGAGGCGAAGCTCACCGAGTCGGGCAGCACGTAGGTGTTGCGGCTGACGATGGCCGCGGGGACGACCACCTGCTCGGCGAAGGCCCCGTTGAGGAACTCGAGGTTCTCGCACAGGCTCGGCCGCTGCTTCGTGCAGGCCCAGCAGTGCCCGCACGGCGCGGTGTTCGCGGCGACGACCCGCTGGCCGACCGTGAAGCCCTCGACGCCGTCGCCCACCTCGTCGACGACCCCGGCGAACTCGTGCCCGAACCGGCTGGGCAGCGACGGGAACAGCTTGGGGTGGCCGCGGCGGTAGGACTTCAGGTCCGTGCCGCAGGTGGCGGCCGCGTGCACGGCCACGGAGATCTCACCGGGGCCGGGGACGCCCCGGGGGACGTCCTCGATGGTGAGCCGGCCGGGGCCGTGGAACAGGGCGGCGCGCATGGTTCCTCCGCAGGTGTCGGATCTCAGGGGGTGGGGGTGACGGGCTCGTCGTCGTCCGGCAGGACGTCCACGACCTCGACGTGGACGTCCGCGGCCGCGAGGGCCTCGAGGTGCTCGGGTGCGGTGCCGCGGTCGACGATGACGACGTCGAAGGCGTCGACCCCGACGACGCGGTAGGGCGCCCGCGCGGCGAACTTCGTGCTGTCCACCAGCAGGACCTTCAGCTCGCCCGCCTCGATGAACGCCCGCTTGCGGCGGGCGGCGTCGGGCGTGGGGTAGAGCAGGAACCCCTGGTGCACGGCGGCCGCGGACATGACGACGGCGTCGGCGTTGAGGCTGAGCAGCTGGTCCATCACCGACGGCCCGTCGAAGGAGTCGAGGTTGCGGTCGTACTGCCCGCCGAGGCAGACCAGGTCGATGTCCGGGTCCGCGGCCGCCGCCGCGATGGTGGGCAGGAAGTTGGTGATGACCGTGAGCGGGCGCAGGGCGGCGAGGTGGGGGAGCAGGGCGGCGACGGTCGTGGAGTCGTCCAGCGCCAGGGACATCCCCGGCCGCAGGTGGGCCATCGCGGCCCGGGCCAGCGCCCGCTTGGTCGCCGTCTGCTGGCGCCGGCGCAGGTTCACGTTGCGCTCGTGCAGCCGCAGGCTCGCCGTGCGGGCGCTGCCTCGCGTGCGTTCCAGCCAGCCCTCGGCGGCCAGCACGTCGAGGTCGCGGTGGATGGTCATCGGGCTGACGCCGAAGCGCTCGGCGAGGTCCTCGATGCGCGCGGTGCCGGCGTCCTGCACGTGCTGGGCGATCGCCTGTCGGCGACGGGTGGGGACGTCGGGGGCCACAGCGCGTCTCCTTCGGCGGCGAGTGAACGGGCGGAAACGT
>Ga0160428_1000858_pt1 | contig 28039 bp, 22 predicted proteins | sample SolpanmetagenomM_FD_108198 | JGI IMG/M metagenome (GOLD analysis project Ga0160428, IMG submission 108198) | Solar panel surface microbial communities from Lawrence Berkeley National Laboratory, California, USA - M | ecosystem: Engineered > Built environment > Solar panel > Unclassified ... | reverse complement strand
GGTGGCCGGCGAGGGGCACATCCTCACGGCGGGCGGCATCGACTGCCACATCCACTTCATTTGCCCGCAGCAGATAACCGAGGCGCTGGCCTCGGGCGTGACCACGATGGTGGGCGGCGGCACCGGTCCGGCCGCCGGCACCACGGCCACCACCTGCACGCCGGGCGCGTTTTACATCGAAATGATGCTCAAGGCCACCGACGCCTTCCCCATGAATTTCGGGTTTTTGGGCAAGGGCAACTCCTCGAAGCCCGAGGGGCTAGCCGAGCAGGTAGAGGCCGGGGCACTGGGCTTTAAGCTGCACGAGGACTGGGGCACTACCCCGGCCGCGATTGATAACTGCCTGAGCGTGGCCGAGCAGTACGACGTGCAGGTGTGCATCCACACCGATACGCTCAACGAGAGCGGCTTCGTCGAAAACTCGGTGGCGGCCTTCAAGGGGCGCACTATCCATTCGTACCACACCGAGGGCGCGGGCGGCGGGCACGCGCCCGACATCATCAAAATTTGCGGCGAGCCCAACGTCATTCCGTCGAGCACCAACCCCACGCGACCGTTTACGGTGAACACCATCGACGAGCACCTCGACATGCTGCTCGTGTGCCACCACCTCGACAAGAACATCCCCGAGGACGTGGCCTTTGCCGAGAGCCGCATTCGCCCCGAAACCATCGCCGCCGAAGACATTCTGCACGATATGGGCGCGCTGAGCATCATTAGCTCCGACTCGCAGGCTATGGGCCGGGTGGGCGAGGTCATCACCCGCACCTGGCAAACGGCCCACAAGATGCGCCAGCAGCGCGGCCCCCTGCCCGAAGACGCCAGCGCTCAGCGCCCCAACGACAACTTCCGCGCCCGCCGCTACGTGGCCAAGTACACCATCAACCCAGCCCGCGCCCACGGCATGGCCCACGAAATCGGCTCGGTCGAAATCGGCAAGCTGGCCGATTTGGTGCTCTGGAAGCCCGCCCTGTTCGGCTCGCGGCCCGAAATGATTCTCAAAGGCGGCGTCATCGTGCAGGCCCAGATGGGCGACCCCAACGCCTCCATTCCCACGCCGCAGCCGTCGTTTTCGCGGCCCATGTTCGGGGCGTATGGCAAGGCTACCGGCCCGTGTTCGGTGGCGTTTGTATCAGGCGCTTCGGTGGACAAGGTTTCGGCTGAATACGGCTTGAGCAAGCGCGTGCTAGCGGTGCAGGGCTGCCGCACCGTGGCCAAGAAGGACATGGCGCTGAATGACTACTTACCCAATATTTCAGTGGACCCGGAGACGTACCGGGTGATGGTCGACGGCGTGCATCTGACCTGCGAGCCGGCACAGACGCTACCGCTGGCGCAGTTGTATAATCTGTTCTAAACTTACCTTTCGCTTAAGATACCACCAGGGCCGCTGAATGGGTCAAGCAACTTTTTTCTCTCAACTACTGTACATTTGCCAATAAATAAGGGCACCGACCTACCGGCCGATGCCCTTACCGAAACTACCTGAGCCAATGAGAGAGCAACAACAGGCCTGCGCCTTTTGCTATTCCCTTCAGAAGCTCAAAAACAAGCGGCACGAACCACTTATTTAGCAGTTTTTTCGCGTTTTTCCATTCCATCTGGTCAGAAGCAGAAAGGGTTCCACGAAAACCCCCACACTTCTCGAAGCCCTAGCTGCTCCAACAGCTGGGGCTTCTCTTTTTACAGAGTAGCCGTAGGCTGGGGGACTTACCAAACGCGAGTGCGACAAAGATAGCCGGCATCTTTAATGAAAAAGTGCTAGCAATACCCAAGGTATTGCGGGCGCTTTTCGATGCGGGCAACAGCATGTGACTTGGTTACTTCGGGGTCAAATCCGAGTTGGCCGGGCCGGCCAGCAGGTGGCCGTAGGCATCGAAGCGCGAGCCGTGGCAGGGGCAGTCCCAACTGGTTTCCAAGTCGTTCCAATGTACTACGCAGCCCAGATGCGGGCAGATGGCCGAGCACTCGTGCACCTGGCCCTGCGGGTCTTTGTACACCGCCACCTTGGTGAGGCCGTGGCGCAGCACGGCGCCGGTACCGGGTTTTATCTCGTCGGCCGAGGCTACGTCACCGCTGGTCAGCAGCTCGGTGTAGTCGGCGGCCACCAAGGCATTCTCGCGGGCAAATTCCTTAATTGCCTCCGGCTTCAGCGTCACGCGGCCAGGGTTGTAGAGGTCGGCCCAGGGGTTAGCTTTCCCCTGGATGAGGTCGCGGATTAGGATGCCGCCCAGCGTGCCGTGGGTCATGCCGTGGCCCGAGTCACCGGTGATGATGTACACGTTTTCCGCATCCAGCGGGTTGCGGCCAATGTAGCCCAGGCCGTCGCTGGGCTCCAGCACCTGCCCCGACCAGCGGTACTCGATGCCCGTAAGTTGCGGGAAGCGCGTGCGCGTCCACTCCTCCAGGCAGGCTAGCCGCTCCTCGGGGTCGTTGTGGCCCACCTTGTGGTCCTCGCCCCCCACGAGGAGCAAGTCGTAGTCGGCTCCGTCCACGGTTTGCAGCCGGATGTAGTGGTAAGGGTCAGCGGTATCCCAGTACAGCGCCGTGGCCACCGCGCCTTTGGGCACCCTGGCGGCCACCACGTAGGTGCGGTAGGGGCCCTGCTTGGTGTGCATCACCACCCGGTCGTTGAAGGGCGAGTTAGTGGCCACTACTACGGCTTGCGCTCGCACGGTAAAGCCCTCGGTGGTAGTCACGCCAGCCTCCTGGCCACCGCGCACCTCCGTGGCGTGCGTATGCGTAAAAATGCGGCCGCCCTGCGCCGCAATAGCCTTCGCCAAGCCATTGAGGTACTTGATAATGTGGAACTGACCTTGATTAGGAAAGCGCAGGCACTCGCCGGTTTCGAAGCCGGCCGTGCCCGAACTGGCCAGCCACTCCACGCCCGTGAGGCCGGCGCGGTGGGCAGCGTCTAGCTCGTCTTGCAGTTCCTGGTGGGTGCCATTTTTGGGCAGAAATAAGTAGCCATCGAGACGCAGGAAATCGCAGGCAATCTGCTCCTCTTTCGCAATCAACTCAATCTGGTCGATGGCGGCCGAGTGGCTTGTGGCGGCCAGCCGGGCGCCGCCGGGGCCAAAGAGATTTTCGAGGGTGCTGTACCGGTCGTCGAGGGCGTTGGAGAGGTGAGCGGTGGTGCGGCCACTTTCGCCGCTGGCAATTTCGCCATCTTCGAGCACCACTACTTTTTTGCCGGCCTTGCCCAGCAAATACGCCGTGGTGAGGCCCGCGATGCCGGCGCCCACTACCACTACATCGGCCGCCGTGCTTGCGGTGAGCGGCGCGAAGGTGGGCCGGGCGGCGGCCGTTGGAAGCCAGCTAGATTCAGTAGCACCGGAGGTGCGCGCGGGGTCAACAGAAACGGCCATGCAACAAGAAAGAAAAAGGTGGATATTGCCAGGGGTACGCCCACCGCTGCCAAAGCGTTAAGGCTGAGCTTGCGAGCAAAAGCGCCTTTCCAGCCGTTTAGCGCGCAGGTTATTTCTTGGGAACCTAGCCAGCCGGGCCGTAGCTTGCGGGCCGAATATTTTTACTGTGCCTCAGCTCGCCCGCCTGCTTCACCTCGCCGATTCGGCCCTGCCCACCGGCTCGTTCGCCTACTCCTACGGCCTGGAAAGCAGCCTCACCTTCGGCCTGCTGCGCACCGAAACCGAGTTTCGGGCCTACCTCTATTCCTTTTTGCAGCAGGCGGTGGGGTTTGAGCTACCGTTCGTGACCTCGGCGGCCAGCGCCCCGGCTAGCGGCCTAGAGGAGCTTTTGCTAGAGTACGATGCCCAGTTGCTCACCCCCGCGCTGCACCGCGCCAGCCTCACGCAGGGCAAAAGCTGGCTCAAGCTGCTGGCCACCTTCTATCCCGAGGCGGGGCTGGCTGAACTGGGCCACGAGCTAGCGCAACAAGCGCTACCCTCGCATTTCGTGCCGCTGTTCGGACTGAGCCTGGCCCGCACCAGCTTCGCGCTGGCCGATATCCAGCTGACGTACGTGCACCTGGCCCTGCGCGACCAGCTCAGCGCGGCCATTCGGCTGGGCTTGCTGGGGCCGATGGCCGGGCACCGGCTGCAACACGATTTTTACGGCGTGTTTGAGAATCTGCTGAGCGCCACCGATATTCGGCCCTACACCGAAGCCGCCCGCTGCACCGTGCTGCTCGACGTGGCCCAAATGCTGCACGACGCTATTTACTCGCGGCTGTTTCAGAATTGACTTGTAGCGCGGACTTTCAGTCCGCAAGTATCAAGCATAATTAACTCGCGGACTAAAAGTCCGTGCTACACCTCATGCCCTTCGTCGACAAGCTCGCCCTCCTGCTCCACGGCCACAGCCACGAGGCGCTCGACTCGCCCGGCGACTATGCCCAGCGCGAAACCCGCCGCCTGCCGCCCTACCGCAATTTCCGGCAGCGCGCCTTCACGGTGGGCATCGGCGGGCCGGTGGGCACGGGCAAAACCGCCCTACTCAAAGCTTTGTGCGAGCGCCTGCGCGACAGCCAGCGGCTGGGCGTCGTCACCAACGACATCTTCACCCGCGAGGATGCCGAGTTTCTCATCCGCGAAAGCGCCTTGAGCGCCGACCGCATCGTGGGCGTCGAAACCGGCGGCTGCCCCCACGCCGCCATCCGCGAGGATATTTCGCTGAACATGGACGCCCTGGAAGGCTTGATGAAGAAATTTGACAATCAGCTGGATTTTCTCTTCGTGGAGAGCGGCGGCGACAACTTGGCCGCGCACTTCAGCCGCGAGCTGGTCGATTACTCAATTTACGTCATCGACGTATCGGGCGGCGATAAGATTCCGCGCAAGGGCGGCCCGGGCATTACGCAGGCCGATTTGCTGATTATAAATAAGATAGACCTGGCCCCACTAGTCAAGGCCGACCTCAGCGTAATGGAGCGCGATTCAAAAAAAATGCGTGGCGATGGCCCATTTGTATTTGCCCGTGCCACCGATGGCTTTAACTTAGACGCCATAATCGACCACCTGCATTTAGCTAAAGCCCAGGCTTATGCCGCCGTTCGCGCAGACCGCCGCTAGCCCTACCGGCGCGAACTGAGCCTCAGCACTGTATATTACCCGGCGATTGGCGCACCCACTGCCCAATAACCCCAGCAACGGCCGATTTTATCGGCTTGCGCTACCGCCCTTCCCTCCCCTCCCCCACCCATCACGGATGCCGATTTTCGGCACTAGCCTCGCTGTTTTCTCGAAAGCAGCTTGGGGCCAGCGCCGCGTAGCCGTGTCCGGCCGCCAGTAGGGTGGCCTCTGCGAGTCCGCACGCGGGTAGCAGCCGGCCAACGCGCGGACTCGCAGAGTCCACGCTACATCCGACCAGTCAATACTTGATACTTACTCACTGCTAACTGATTATGACCACGCCCACCCTTTACCGGCCCGAGTTTGAGCACGATGCGTGCGGCACGGGCTTCATCACGTACATCGACGGGCGCAAGAGCCACCAGATTGTGGCCGATGCGCTCACCATGCTCGCCAACATGGAGCACCGTGGGGCCTGCGGCTGCGACTCCGACTCGGGCGACGGCGCGGGCGTGCTCATTCAGCTGCCACACTGGTTTTTACTGGAAGAAGGGGTAAAACACGGCATTCGGCTGCCCGAGCCCAGCCAGTACGGCGTGGGCATGGTCTTCTTTCCCAAAAAGGAGAAGCTGCGCGAAGGCACCCGCGCCATCATCGCGGCGGCGGCGCAGCAGTTGGGCATCCCGGTGCTGGGCTACCGCCCCGTGCCGGTGCGCACGGAGGGTATTGGCGTGACCGCCCTGTCGGCCGAGCCGGCCATCGAGCAGCTGTTTCTGGGCCGGCCGGTGGGGCTGGCTACGGAGGCTGATTTCGACCGCAAGCTGTACGTGCTGCGGCGGCTCATCATCAAGAATCTGAAGGAGCAGTTGCCAGCCGCGATGGAGGCATTTTACTTCGCCTCGCTCTCGTGCCGCACCATTATTTATAAGGGCCAGCTGACCACGTTCCAAGTCGGCATGTATTACCCCGACCTCAGCGACGAGCGCGTGACTTCGGCGTTTGGACTGGTGCACTCGCGCTTTTCGACTAATACTATGCCCTCGTGGCGGCTGGCGCAGCCGTTCCGCTACCTGGCTCATAATGGCGAGATTAACACGCTGCGCGGCAACCTGAACTGGTTTTACGCCGGCCTGCCTACCTACACCTCGCCCTACTTCTCGGCCGAGGAAATGGAAATTTTGCTGCCCGTAATTGACGCTGGCCAGTCCGACTCGGCCTGTCTGGATAACATCGTGGAGTTGCTCACGCACTGCGGTCGCTCGCTGCCCCACGTGCTGATGATGCTGGTGCCCGAAGCCTGGGACGGCAACGAGCAGATGGACCCGCTCAAAAAGGCGTTTTACGAGTTCCACGCCACCTTCATGGCTCCCTGGGACGGCCCAGCCGCCCTCAATTTTACCGATGGCAACCTTGTAGGCGCCATGCTCGACCGCAACGGCCTGCGCCCGCTACGCTACGCCATCACCAACGATGGCCGCGTGCTCGTGGCCTCGGAGGCGGGCACGCTACCCCTCGCGCCGGAGACAATTGTCAAGAAGGGGCGCTTGCAGCCGGGCAAGATGTTCGTGGTAGACATGGCCGCCGGCCGCATCCTCACCGACCGCGAAATCAAGGCCGAAGCCGCGGGCCGCCAGCCCTATGGCCAGTGGCTGGATAACTACCAGATTCAGATGGCCGACCTGCCCGAGCCGCGCCTCGCCTTCACCGACCTCGGCGCCGAGGCCGTGATGAAGTACCAGCAGACCTTCGGCTACACCCGCGAGGACCTCGAAACCATCATCGCCCCGATGGCGCTGGAGGCTAAAGAGCCCATCGGCTCGATGGGCGTGGACGTGCCGCTGGCCGTGCTCTCCGACCAGCCGCAGCACCTGAGCAGCTACTTCAAGCAGTTTTTCGCGCAGGTCACCAACCCGCCCATCGACCCCATCCGCGAGCGGCTGGTGATGAGCCTGGCCACCTTCATCGGCAACAACGGCAACATCCTCGACGAAGACCCCAGGCACTGCCACTGCGTAGCCGCCAAGCAGCCCATCCTCAGCAACCGCGAGCTCGAAAAGCTGCGCAGCATCGACACGGGCTCGTTTCAGGCCAAGACTTTGCAGACGTATTTCAAGGCTGATGGCAAGCCGGGCGCGTTGCAGCGCGGGCTAGAGCGCCTGTGCCGCTACGCGCAAGACGCGGTGGATGACGGCTTTGAGGTACTGATTCTCTCCGACCGGGCGATGGATTCGGAGCACGCGCCTATCCCGTCGCTGCTGGCGGTGTCGGCGGTGCACCACCACCTTATCAAGCGCGGTATGCGCGGCTCGGTGGGCCTCGTAGTGGAGGCCGGTGACGTGTGGGAGGTGCATCATTTCGCCTGTTTGCTGTCGTTTGGGGCCACGGCCATTAATCCGTACCTAGCCCTAGCCACCATCCAGACGCGCCACGCGGCGGGGCTGCTGGGGGCTAATTTGCCCGCCGAAAAGCTGGCTTATAATTACATCAAGGCGGTGTGCGACGGCCTGCTGAAGATTTTCTCGAAGATGGGAATCTCAACGTTGCAGAGCTATCACGGCGCGCAGGTATTTGAGATTCTGGGCCTAAACCAGAGCGTAGTAGACCAGTATTTCAACGGCGCCGTAACCCGCATTCAGGGCCTCGGGCTCGATGAGATTGCCAAGGAGACACTCTACAAGCACTCGCACGGCTTCAAGCAGGAAAGCACCGTCGGCCCTGAGTTGCTTGATGCGGGCGGCGTGTACCAGTGGCGGCGCAAAGGCGAGGCGCACATGTTTGACCCCGAGACGGTGCACCTGTTGCAACATGCTACGCGCACCGGCAAGTACGACACCTATAAGAAGTACGCCAAGCTGCTCAACGAGCACCCGAACCAGCTGTTCACCATTCGCGGGCTGCTGGGTTTTGCCAAGCACCGGCCTAGCATTGCGCTGGAGGAAGTGGAGCCGATTGAGGGCATCATGAAACGCTTCGCGACCGGCGCCATGTCGTTTGGCTCCATCTCGCACGAGGCGCATAGCACGCTGGCCATCGCCATGAACCGCATCGGCGGCAAAAGCAACACCGGCGAGGGCGGCGAAGACCCACTGCGCTACGAGCACCTGGAAAATGGCGACTCAATGCGCTCGGCCATCAAGCAGATTGCCTCGGCCCGCTTCGGCGTAACGGCGCATTACCTCACCAATGCCGACGAGTTGCAAATCAAGATGGCCCAGGGCGCCAAGCCCGGTGAGGGCGGCCAACTCCCTGGCCACAAAGTAGATGAGTGGATTGCCAAGGTGCGCCACGCCACGCCCGGCGTGGGCCTCATTTCGCCGCCGCCCCACCACGATATCTACTCCATCGAGGACCTGGCGCAGCTGATTTTTGACCTCAAAAACGCCAACCGCGCCGCCCGCATCAACGTGAAGCTGGTGAGCAAGGCGGGCGTGGGCACCATCGCGGCCGGCGTAGCTAAGGCGCACGCCGACGTGATTCTCATCTCGGGCTACGACGGTGGCACGGGCGCTTCGCCGCTCAGCAGCATCCGCCACGCTGGCCTGCCCTGGGAGCTCGGCCTGGCCGAAGCCCACCAAACGCTGCTGCGCAACCAGCTCCGCAGCCGCGTGGTGCTGCAAGCCGACGGCCAGCTCAAAACCGGCCGCGACCTCGCCGTGGCGGCCCTCCTAGGTGCCGAGGAATTTGGCGTGGCCACGGCCGCGCTCATCGCGGGCGGCTGCATCATGATGCGCAAGTGCCACCTCAACACCTGCCCGGTGGGCGTGGCCACCCAAGACCCCGAGCTGCGTAAGTTGTTCAGCGGCAAGCCTGAGCATATCGTCAACCTCTTCCGCTTTTTGGCCGAAGAGCTACGCGAAATCATGGCCGAGCTGGGCTTCTGCACCCTTAACGAGATGGTGGGCCGCAGCGAATTCCTGAAAGTCAACCCCGAAGCGGGCCACTGGAAGGCCAAGCTAATCGACCTCGACGCGGTGCTGCACCCGGCCCCCAACGTGTCGGGCGGCACGCTCTACAACAGCGAAAGCCAGGACCACGGCATCGCCGAGGTGCTCGACTGGCAGTTGCTCGAACACGCCCAGCCGGCCCTGGAACGCCAGGAGGCCGTAGCGGCCGCGTTCGACGTGAAGAACACCGACCGCACCATCGGTACGCTGCTCTCCAACGAGATTGCCAAGCGCTACCACGCCGCCGGCCTGCCCCAGGATACCATTCGCTACAAGTTCACCGGCTCGGCTGGGCAGAGCTTCGGCGCCTTCTCAGCCAGTGGCCTCACCTTCAAGCTCGAAGGCGAAGCCAACGACTACGTGGGCAAGGGCCTGAGCGGCGCGCGCCTGGCGATTTTCCCGCCCGCGGCCAGCACGTTCATCCCTGAGAATAACATCCTCATCGGCAACGTGGCCCTCTACGGCGCGACGTCGGGCGAGCTCTACGTGCGCGGCAAGGCGGGCGAGCGCTTCGCGGTCCGCAACTCAGGCGCGACGGCGGTAGTCGAGGGCGTGGGCGACCACGGCTGCGAGTACATGACCGGCGGCCGGGTGCTGGTGCTGGGCAACACGGGCCGCAATTTCGCGGCCGGCATGAGCGGCGGCCTGGCCTGGGTCTACGACCCCGCCGGCGAGTTCCCCGTGAACTGCAACCCCGACATGGTAGCCCTGGAAGGCCTCACCGAAACTGACGAAACCGAGATTCAGGCGCTACTCCAGCAGCACCACGAGCTGACGGGCAGCCACTTGGCTAACTTCCTGCTGGGCAACTGGGAGGAGGAAGCTGGGCGCTTCGTGAAGGTGTTCCCGCTGGAGTACAAGCGGGTGCTGGAGCGGGCGGTGAAGGTGGGGTAGGTTTCAGAACTCTTTACTGTAATTTGCTTTCTGAACTACTAGCTTGATTCAGTCAATGAGTAGCAAGCCATATCCTCGCTGGTTTTATAAGCTTCCAGCTAAATACCACGAAACGGCAGTCCCGTCTAATCCATATCCTAAATGGCTTACTTGGATTGGTTTATTTTTTGTTATCTTAGTTGGATTAAACAGCTTTTACGAATGGTTTACCATTCATATTCTCGCTGACCAGGTTATGATTACGGATTACAAATCTGTATACTCATCGCCTGAATCTTATGCAACCTCTTCATTGCACACTGCACTTATCTGCTTACCTATTGCATTAGTCTTCGCTTTCGCAATTAAAACAGGTCGCAATTCTCATCGGCTGTTAGCATTAGGTGTTCTCATCACCGCATTATCTATTTGCTCATTTTTTGGCTAAATAGATAAACGACACTAAAATAACCTTTCAAGATGGGCAACATCACCGGCTTCAAAGAATACCCGCGCACCGCGCCGCCCAAAGCGGCCCCGACCGAGCGCGTGGCCCACTACCAGGAGTTTATCGGCCTCTACCCCGAACAGGAACTGCACAACCAGTCGGCCCGCTGCATGAATTGCGGGGTGCCCTTCTGCCACTCGGGCTGCCCGCTGGGCAACATCATCCCCGAGTTCAACGAGGCGGTGTACCGGCAGGACTGGCGCGAGGCCTACGACATCCTCTCGGCTACCAACAACTTCCCCGAGTTTACGGGCCGCATCTGCCCCGCGCCCTGCGAGTCGGCCTGCGTGCTGAGCATCCATAGCGCGCCGGTGGCCATTGAGGAAATAGAGAAGCACATCATCGAAATTGCCTTCCAGAAGGGCTACGTGCAGCCCACCGCGCCGGTGCTCAAAACCGACAAAACGGTAGCTGTCGTGGGCTCGGGCCCCGCCGGTATGGCCGTGGCGGCGCAGCTCGCCGAGGCGGGTCACACCGTCACGGTGTTCGAGCGCGACCCGCACGCGGGTGGGCTGATGCGCTACGGCGTGCCCGATTTCAAGCTGGAAAAATGGGTGATTGAGCGCCGCATCAAGCTGCTCGAAGAAGCCGGCGTCACCTTTCGCTACAACGTGGAAATCGGCCGCGACATCTCGGCCGACGAGTTGCGCCGCACCTTCGACGCGGTAGTGCTGGCGGGCGGCGCCTCGGCCCCGCGCGAACTCAACCTGCCCGGCCGCGACCTCAAGGGCATTCACTACGCCATGGAGTACCTCACGCAGCAAAACCGCCGCGTGAGCGATACGCCCGTGGACAGCGAGCACATCCTGGCCGATGGCCTCGACGTGGTGGTTATCGGCAGCGGCGACACGGGCTCCGATTGCGTAGGCACTGCCAACCGCCAGCAAGCCAAGTCGGTAGCGCAGTTTGCCATGATGCACCAGCCCGGCGAAGAGCGCCCCGCCCACACGCCCTGGCCGCTCTACCCCACCGTATTCCGCACCAGCAGCTCGCACGAAGAGGGCTGCCAGCGCTACTGGGGCGTGAACACCAAAGCCTACCTGGGCGACGAAAATGGCGACGTGCGCGCCCTGCTCGTGAGCGACGTAACCTGGGAAACCGACGACCTGGGCCGCCGCGTGCGCTTCGAGGAAGTGCCCGGCTCCGACCGCGAAATCCCGTGCCAACTGGTGCTGCTGGCCCTGGGCTTCACCGGCCCCGCCAACGCTAGCCTGCTCGGCCAGCTCGGCGTACAGCTTGATGAGCGCGGCAACGTGCACGCCCCCGAAACCACCTACCACACTAGTCTCCCCGGCGTGTTCGTGGCCGGCGACATGCGCCGCGGCCAGTCGCTCATCGTGTGGGCCATCTCAGAAGGCCGCGAGGCCGCCCGCCAAATTGATATGTACCTGATGGGCAAGACCAACCTACCGAGCAAGAACGCGGTGGGAATGTTTGCGTGAGAGGTTTGAGATTGAAGTAAAGAAGAAGCCCCGAGAAGCAATTGCTTCTCGGGGCTTCTTCTTTTACAGATTCCTTTCTGCTAGTAATCTGCTTAATTCCTCATTTCCTACCCAGCCTTCACTTTCACGCATTGCAATTAGGAGGTATTTCTCTAGCTCGGCAAGTGATTGCACACTACCCTGTACTCGTGCATTGCTCCACGGTTGCTTATCAACTGGCAACAGATACTCGATGTAATAATATTCACTGCCAGAACTACTCAATGTCACATACCAACCCGAAGCCGAATCATCAGCATTTTGTAAGATTAGCCTGGCGTGCGAAGTGAGGCCCCAGATATGAGTCTGCTTGAACAAGTTATTTGCGACTCCTATCAATTGCAACATTGCATCCCCTACGCCAACCGGGTCATATACTTTATTAGCGGACACTTCGTGGTAGAACTCTTCTAATGAACATCTTGCTTGTTCGGAACAACGCGTGATTGGCATCTTTGTAATCAAGTAAGTGGATAAGATTAATTGCTTAACAGCATAGGCTGCTACAACATCTTGCTAACCAGCAGCCCGCTGTAGGAATACCCATTTACGTTCACGCCTTGCAGCGGCGACATCGAGATGCCCCGGCGGCTAGCCACTTTGTGCAGCTGCGGCACCACCACGCCCATCGTGGCGCCCACGGCGTAGCCTACGATGTTATCGGAGAGAAAGTGCTTGCCGGCCCGGATGCGAAAATAGGCCACGGCGGCGGGCACCGCGGCGGCCGCGCCCCACACGTAGGGCTGGGCCGGCGAGTCGGGGTTGTAATCGTGGAAAACCTTGGCGGCGAAGAAGGTAGCAGCAGCCGTGTGCGCCGTGTGGCCCGCGAAAAACGAGTTGGTTTGGATGCGGCCGTTGCGCAGGTCGCCGCCCTCGGTGCCGTAGAGGAAGGGCCGGTAGCGCGGAATATTGCCGATGGAGGTCGTAAATAGCGCGTCGGCGGCCAGCACGGTTTGCACGTAGAGGGCCAGCGTTTGGCCATAGTGGCTGCGGATGGCCGGGCTCAGGGCCAGCAGGCCGGGGGCGATGACCAGCGAAGGGTAGCAAAGCAAGTCGCTGGCCGTCTGGGCGCTTTCGCTGTAGTAGCCAGCCGAGAAGCGGTCGAATTTCGGCACGTCTTCCTTGCGCAGCGCGGCTAGCTCGGTGTTATTGAGGCCCTCGCGCTGCATGGAGCGGTAGAGGCCAAAGCCACTGATGGCCAGTTCGCCAGCGATGATGGACCCATCGACGGCGAAGCGCGTGCGGTAGGGCGAGGGGGCCTTTTGGGCCGTGGCGGGGAGGCTGGCTAGCCCGAGGGCACTGGCAATTACTAAGGCGGAAAGCTGCTTCATACGGTTAAAAATGAAGCTAAAACGCAGGGGCTACGGCCAGGGTTATCGCGCTGCGGGGTAGCTTTCCGCAAAAAGTAGCGCGTAGTAATACGCCGCAAATTCCCGCGCCAGCGAGTACAGGTCACGCCATTCAAAGTAGACGGGGCTGGCCCCGCTTACCTCCGCGAAGCCAGCTTGCCGAAACAGTAGCTTGGTGCGGCTGATATGGTAAAACTGCGACACCACTACCGCACTGCGGATGTGCAGCCTGGCCCGCAGGCGTACCGTGTTGCGCACGGTCTGCTGGGTAGTATTGCCAGCGTTATCGACCACAATTACTGAATCGGGCACGCCGTGCGCGCGCAGGTAGTCACGCATTTTACTGCCCTCATAAAAACCCTCTTTTCCCAGGCCCCCACTAACCAGCCGCCGCCGAACGCGGCCGCTACGGTAAAGGGCCAGCCCGCACGCCAGGCGCTGGGTTAGCCGCTCCGACAGCGTGCCGTCCTCGTTCACTTTGTTGCCGAGCACCACGCCCAGGTCGGTCCGCTGCTGGCTACTGCGCAGGCCATCATAGGTAATAAGCACCGTATGCACCAGTACCCAAACCGCCAGTAACCCCAGGCCATAGCCTGCTTTTCTGAACCAGGAAGAGCGGTAACTCATAGCGTGCTAGCCGAAGCTGCTGGCAAGAACTCCAAGATATGAAAGTGCGCGTTGCGTTGAGCTTTTTAACTAATTCAATACTTGCGCCGCAGCGCATCAAACCCTAGCAGCTCTGCTCCTGCCAGCGCCGCCGCTACGGCCTGGTACACGGGCTCAAGGGCCAGGCGCGACATGCCCAGTGCCCGCACCAGCAGCACGTTGGCGCGGGCCTGGGTGGCGGCTACCACGTAGGGAAGGCCGGCCAGGCTGGCGTGCAAATCCGTTTGGCCAGGCGGCGGCAGCTGGCGCAGAGCGGCGGCCAACTGCCGGAACTGCGCCCCGGCCGGCGGCCCCACCAAGTACAGCGACAGCGCCGAGTGATAAGGCCCAAACGTGGCCTGCGAGGTGGCCAGGTGCTCATCGGGGCGCAGGGCAAAGCGGTCGAGCAGGGCCAGCCGGCCGGCCACGCTCACGCGCAGCTCGGTGGCGAAGGAAGTGAAGGCAAATTTTTCGCCCACGTCGGTGCGGCCGGCGTGGTACCAGTCGGCCAGCAGCAGGGTGGCCGTGGGGGCCAGGTGCCAGTGCTGGGCCTGCTGGTAGCGGCTGGCGGCCTGGGGCACCAGCGGGTCGGGCAGCACCACGGCCAGGGCGTGGTCGGCCACGTGGCCCTCGGTGAGCTGCTCGGCCTGCTGGCCATCTATTGACTTGAAAATGCGCGTATTGGCCTGGGTGCTGAGTAGCATTCGGCTCCCGGCCTCGCAGCGCACGCGCAGCCGGATGCAGTCGCCGGCCACCAGGCCACCGCCGTAGCTAGCCAGCACGGCGTGGCAGGCAGCGCCGGCCGGGGCGGCGGGGTTGATAATTTTCAGGGGCTGGAGGCTGCGGCTGGCCACCAGGCGCGACTGGCCGCGCACCTGCGCCACCGTGAGCTGGCTCCAGCCCGCGGCGTCATCGTCGTGGTCGGGCATGGGGCAAAGTAACGCCGCGCACCCCCTACTACGCCGGCTATTCAGCCTTGCGCAGCTCGTCGGGCGCGAAAAGGCGGGCTAGCTTGCGCTTGCGCTCTACTAGTTGGAACGTGGCGCGGTCCTGGCTCTCGCTCCAAAAAATATCGGAAATGAGGCCCCGGTGCGCGGGCTTGCCGGGCGCGGGCTGCACCTCTTCTACCAGGTCGCCAAAGCCAAAGGGCGGCTTGTTGTAGATTTCCTTAAACAGCTCGCCACGCACCAGAAACTGCTGCTCGTCGTAGCGCAGCGTTATCCACTCGCTGTCGTCGTCGAGGTCACTTACTTTTTCGAAGACCTTGCCCACGGGCTCCAGTATCTCAAACGAGCGGCGGTTGGCAGGGTGCAGGTAACGGTAGCCGTAGTCGGGCGACCAGGCATATAAGCCGAAAACAACGGGACGGGGACGGGGCATAAACGAACGCAAAGCTAGCGAAACTGCTCCCATAACAGCCGCGCGGGCACCCGAGTTGCACCCCGCTGCGCAGTACGGCGGCCCCTACTCTAGCTGCCCGTCTCTGCTGAAGTCTTTAAGCCAATACCAGTATCCTATTTATTTTACTAAGAACTTATATTTTAAAGCCCCTACGCCATAGCTTTGTGAATCATATTTTTTCTTTTTATGAAAACATTTTTACATAATTTTTACACTCCACTTTTGCTAGCGGCTGGCCTGGGAGTTCCGCTGGCCGGCCAGGCCCAGTACACGCCCGGCAACCTGATAGTATTGCGCATAGGCGATGGCGGAGCTACGCTCAGCAACGCCTCGGCCCCCACCTCTCTGGATGAGTATACACCGGCCGGCGTTTTCGTAAACTCAATAACGCTCAACAATGCGGCCGGCCCGGCTAACAAGCTCACCAACACTGGCAATAGCACGTCAGAAGGCATCCTCACGCTTTCGGCCGATGGCCGGTATCTGCTCACAACTGGCTATAACTCGGAAGTCGGCGTGGCGAACATCAGCGGCACTACCGCCGCCGCGGTGGCGCGCACCGTGGCGCGTATCGATGCCAGCCGGGCAGTCGATATTTCGACGGCGCTCACTAATGCGTATTCGGGCGGCAATATTCGCGGGGCCGCCAGCACCGACGGCAACAGCTTTTTTCTGTCGGGCAGCAGCGGCGGCGTGCGCTACGCCACGCTGGGCGCGGCTACGTCGAGCAGCATCAGCACTACCATCGGTAGCACGCGGGCGGTGCGCGTTTACCGCGGCCGGGTATATTTTTCGACGGGTTCGGGCACTTCGCCTGGCATCTACCTTATTGACTTAGCCTCCAATACGGCCAGCGGGCAAACGGCTACCCCGTTTTTGCCCACCGGCAGCGGGACCAACTCGGCTAGTCCCTACGGGTTTGTGCTCTTCGACCGCGACCCCAACGTGCCGGGCTTCGATGCGGCCTACGTGGCCGACGACGGCGTTGGCACTCCCACGCCCGGCATCCAAAAATGGTCATTCGATGGCAGCACCTGGACCTTGCAGGGCGTCATCGGCACGGCCTACCGGGGCCTCACCGGCACCACCAATCCCGACGGCAGCATCACGCTCTACGCCACCACCAACACCTCGGCCGGGGGCAACCAACTCGTAACCGTCACGGATGTGAACGCCTACAACGCCGGGCCCAGCACCACGGCGGTGGTAGTGCGCGCCACGGCCGCGCCGCGCGCGGCCCTGCGGGGCGTAGACTTTGCGCCCGGCACGGCCGTGGTCCTGCCCGTGGTGCTCACCGGCTTTGGGGCCGCGCGCACGGCCGCCGGCGTGCAGCTGCGCTGGAGCACCGCCTCTGAAATCAACAGCGCCCGCTTTGAGATTGAGCGCAGCACCGACGGAGTGGTCTTCAGCCCGGCGGGCGCGGTGCCGGCGGCTGGCTCGTCAACGCTGCCCCGCACCTACTCCTTTCTCGATGCCCCGGCCGCTGGCAGCCGCTACTACCGCCTGCGCCAGGTAGACCTCGATGGCACGACCCACTACTCGCCGGTAGCTTCTGTGAATGGCGCCGGGCCCGCGCTGGCCCTCAGTCCCAACCCCGTGCGCGAAACCCTGCGCCTGACCACCGAGCTGCCCGCCACCTACACCGTGCGCACCGCCCTGGGCCAGTTGCTGCTGCAAGGCACCACCGCCGCGGGCACCAGCACTATCGGGGTGGCTAGCCTGCCGGCAGGTGTGCTTTTCCTGGAGCTGACTACCAGCACCGGCCGCGTGGTGCGGCGCTTTGTCAAAGAATAACTCCTGGCCTGTAAACCAAGCGAGCCCGGCGTACTTTACACGCCGGGCCCGCTTGGTTTACAGGCTCATGGCTTAGCGCACGAGTTTGTGCGCCACGGGCAGGCTCCCCGCAGCGGGCTGCTCGCCCGCCTGCTGGTAGCGGAGCCAGGCGCGCGCATCGGCTTCGTTTTCGAAGTAGAAGGGAAAAACATTGCGGGCTGCCGCCCGGCGCAGCAACTGCCCGGTGTGGCTGGCCTCCACATGTGGGCGCTGGCCGGGGCGCACCACGCAGGCCAGAAACAGCGGTGGCCCCAGCACGGCCACGGCCTGGGGCGCAAACTCCTCACTAAACCACCGTCCAAAAGCTTCGTCGGGCCAGTTGCGCCGCTGCAAGTGCAGCAGCCAAAACCGGCACTGGCCGTGCGCCCGGGCGGCGGCGAGTAGCTGCTGATAGCAGCCGGGCAGGGCCGCCGCTGGCAGGAGGCCCGCCCAGGTACCCTCTAAAGTATCGGCTGGCAGCTCGTAGGCTACGCTAAACGAAGAAGAAAATGCGGGTAGTACCGGAGGGGCCATAGGCAGCGGCCGGCCACTGAAAAACAACGCCGCACCCACGTGCAGGTCGGGCTGGGTGGCGGCCCAACTGCCGGCCCCGCGGTATAGTTCCCAGCGGGGTTGCCGATTGCTAGTAGGCTTAGCGCCTCAGCCCGACAGTATATCCTAATCCGGTTAGCGCCGTACAAGCACGTCTATTCGCTATCTGCGCTGGTGAGGCTCATCAATGGAGCCCGCGCAGTAGCCTTTTTTTATGTCTATTCCTACCCTCGCCCCTTCCAAGTCGAAGCCGGCCCAAGCGGCCGCTTCGCCCGCTACTACGAAAACCGCGCCTGCCGTTTCAACCCAAGCTGCTCCTGCCAAACCCGCCGTGGCGGCGCCCACGTGCGCAGGCTTTGGTGCCCTGCCCCACGCCACCGGCACTACCTTCCGGGTCTGGGCCCCGGCGGCCAGCGCCGTGTCAGTCGTCGGCACGTTTAATGACTGGGACAAAAACGCCCACCCACTGCAAGCCGAAGGCGATGGCAACTGGGCCGGCGACCTGCCCGGCGTAAAGGCCGGTGACGGCTACAAGTTTGCCCTTACCACGCCCGCTGGCGAGTTGACCCGCAACGACCCCTACGCCCGCGCCGTTACCAACTCGGCTGGCCACTCACTGGTGTTTGACACCCACGACTTTGACTGGGAGGGGGAAAACTTCCAGATGCCAGCCTGGAACGACCTTGTTATCTACGAGTTGCACATCGGCACGTTCAATGCCAAGGAGGCTGGCCACCCCGCCACCTTCCGCGATGCCATCGAGCGGCTAGGCTACCTCCAGAGCCTGGGCATCAACTGCATCGAGGTTATGCCCGCTACCGAGTTTCCGGGGGCGTATTCGTGGGGCTACAACCCATCGAATCCCTTTGCGCTGGAAAGCGACTACGGCGGAGCCGAGGGTTTCCGCGAGCTCGTGAAGGCGGCCCACCAGTACGGCATTGCCGTGATTCTGGACGTGGTGTATAACCACTTCGGCCCCGGCGACCTCGATTTGTGGCAGTTTGACGGCTGGCAGGAAAATGATGGCGGCGGCATTTACTTCTATAACGACTGGCGCGCCGAAACGCCCTGGGGCCACAACCGCCCCGACTACGGCCGCCCCGAGGTGCGCCGCTACATTCGCGACAACGCCCTGATGTGGCTGGAAGACTACCACTGCGACGGCCTGCGCATGGATGCCATTGCCTTCATTCGCAACGTGCACGGCGAGGAAGACCCCGGCGCCGACCTGCCCGACGGCTGGAGCCTGATGCGCTGGGTGAACGAGGAAATCCGGGCTCGCCAGCCCTGGAAAATCACCATCGCCGAAGACCTGCGCGGCAACCCCGCCATCACGGGCCCACTCGACGCCGGCGGCGAAGGCTTCTCGGCCCAGTGGTCGTCGTCGTTCATCTACCCCATGCACGAGGCCCTCAAGGCCTTTGCCGATGCCGACCGCGATATGCACGCCGTGAGCCGCGCCATTTGCTCGGCCTACAACGGCGATGTTTTTCAGCGCGTTATCTACACCGAAAGCCACGACGAGGTAGCCAATGGCAAGAGCCGCCTGCCCGAGGAAATTGCCCCCGGCAACGTCGAAAATTACTTCGCCAAGAAGCGCATGGTACTCGGCGCAGCCGTCACGCTCACGGCCCCCGGCATCCCGATGCTGTTTCAGGGCCAGGAGTTTCTGGCGCCCGGCTCGTTTAACGACACCGAACCGCTGAACTGGGAATGGGCCGAGGCCCATGCCGGCCTCACCCAGCTCTACCGCGACCTGATTGCGCTGCGGCGCGACCTGCGGGGTGTGACGCCCGGCCTGCGCGGCCAGGGCTGCCACGTGCTGCACGTCAACAACGACGCTAAGGTAATCTCCTACGCCCGCTGGGACGGCAGCCCCGAAGACGCCACCATCGTCATCGCCAACTTTGCCAACCAAGCCCACGAAAACTACACCATTGGCCTGCCCAGCGGCGGCGAGTGGAACATCCGCTTCAACTCGGACTGGGCTGGCTACGATGCTGATTTTCAGAACTTCCCGTGCTTTGGCACTCAGGCCCAGCGCGGCGAGTACGATGGCTACCCGCAGCACGGCAGCTTCGCGCTGGGGCCGTATGCCGTGGTAGTACTCTCGCGAGGGTAGGACGGTAAGTGAATAAATAAGTAAGGGGGCTGACGCAGGCATAAACGCTGCATCAGCCCCCTTACTTATTTACTATTTTGTCGCTATACCGGCGCTTGGTCGTAGCGCTCGCCGGCCGGGGTGGGCCAGCCGCCCTCAAACATGATTTCGCCCAGCGGCTTGCGCGTGCGGGGGGCGGTTTCGCGGTCCTTCAGCGGGTCGGGCAGGGTGTCGGGACTGCCGGGGTAGCCGATGGTGAACACCGATACCAGTTCGTAGTCGGCTGGTATCTGGAAGGCCGTGCGGGCCGCTTCCTGCGAGAAGCCCGCCATCTGGTGAATTTGTACGCCCAGTTCGACACCCTGGATGGCGAGCGTAGCCACGGCCTGGCCCACATCGTGCTTGGCCCAGGCGTTGGGGTTACCGTCGTGCGAGAACGTGGTTTTGGCCACGGCCAGGGCTAGCGCCGACGCCTTCTTGGCCCAGGCCTGGTTGAACTCGGCCAGCGTACCCAGTATTTTCTGGAACGCCTCGGAGCTGCTAGCCTGGCTGCCCACGATGAAGCGCCAGGGCTGCTCGCCAAAGCACGAGGCGGCCGAGCCGGCGGCCGTAAAAAGCTGTTGCAACACCTCGGCCGAAACCGGCTGGTCGGCGTAGGCGCGGGGGCTGCGGCGCTGCGTGAGCTGCGGCAGAATGGGGTGCTCGGTAGCGAGCACGTTGGTAAGGTCGGACATGAGAAATTGAGTTTTAGCGGCTTCAAAGCTACTGGCGGGGCTTTATGTTTTGGCCAGCCCACCGCTGCCCGCGTTTTTTTCGCGTAGGAAGTACTGTGCGGTTCGCCTTACTTTGCCGCTCGCTAGTTCCCGCCCGTTTCTCTCTCGTTTATGCAGCCCCAGCCCCACGCACCCGAAGCCCTGTTTCCCGATTCGTTATTAATAGAAGTAGCCTGGGAAGTGTGCAACCAGGTGGGCGGTATTTATACCGTTATTCGCTCGAAGGTGCCGGCCACCGTGCCGGCCTGGGGCGGGCGTTACTGCCTGCTGGGACCCTATTTTTCGCAGCAAGCGCAGGGCGAGTTTGAGGCCTATGACGACGACCAGCTAGCCGGTATGCACGACCCCTACGCCACGGCCGTGCGCACGCTGCGCGCCCAGGGTATGGACATTTGCCTCGGGGTGTGGCTCGTTACGGGCCGGCCCCGCGTGGTGCTCATCAATCCGTTTCAGAAGTACAACGAGTTGGGCGCGCTGAAAAGCGACCTCTGGCGCGACCACCAGATACCAGCCCCCGACAACGACGACCTGCTGCACCAGGTCATTGCCTTTGGGCACCTGGCCACCCAGTTTGTCGAAACCGTGGCCCGCCAAACGGTGAACCAGTGGAAGGTGGTGGCCCACTTCCACGAGTGGATGACGGGGGTAGCCATTCCGGAGCTACGCCGCCGCCAGGTGCCGGCCCACCTCGTGTTTACGACGCACGCCACGCTGCTGGGCCGCTACCTGGCCATGAACGACCCCGATTTCTACGACCACCTGATGCTGGTAGACTGGCGCTCGCAGGCGCGCCACTTCAACATCGAGCCGGCCGTGAGCATGGAGCGCGCCGCCGCCCACGGCAGCCACGTCTTCACCACCGTAAGCGAACTGACGGTGCGCGAGTGCATCTACCTGCTCGATAGAATTCCGGACGCGGTGCTGCCCAACGGCCTCAACATCGAGCGCTTCGTGGCTTTGCACGAGTTCCAGAATTTGCACAAGCTCTACAAGGATAAAATCCACGAGTTTGTAATGGCGCACTTTTTCCAGAGCTACTCCTTCGACCTCGACCAGACGATTTATCTCTTTACCTCGGGCCGCTACGAATACCACAACAAGGGCTTCGACCTCACGCTCGAAGCCCTGGCCAGGCTCAACCACCGCTTGCAGCAAAGCGGGCTCGACGGCCAGGTGGTAATGTTCTTCATCACCAAGCGCCCCTACACCAGCATCAACCCGCTGGTGCTGCAAAGCCGCGCCCAACTGGAAGAAGTGCGCCAAACCTGCCGCGCCATTGAGGAGCAGGTGGGCGAGCGCCTGTTCTACGCCGCCGCGGCTAGCCAGGACCACCGCCTGCCCGACCTCGACAGCATGGTGGACGACTATTGGAAGCTGCGCTACCGGCGCGGCCTGCAAAGCTGGAAAACCACGGCCCTGCCCTCCGTCATTACCCACAACCTAGTGAATGACCAAGACGATGACATCCTGAACTTCGTGCGCCGGGCCAACCTGATAAACAACCAGCACGACCGGGTTAAGATAGTGTATCATCCTGATTTTGTGAGCACTACCTCCCCCCTGTTTGGGATGGACTACGGGCAGTTTGTGCGCGGCTGCCACATGGGCGTGTTTCCGAGCTACTACGAGCCCTGGGGCTACACCCCGCTCGAATGCGTGGCCCGCGGCGTGCCGGCCATCACCAGCGACCTCTCGGGGTTTGGCGACTACGTGCAGAAAAACGTGCCCGAGCACGAGGACAAGGGCATTTTTGTGGTGCGCCGCCAGGAACGCAGCTTCGACCAGGCCGCCGAGGAGCTCACGGATATGCTCTGGAGCTTCGTGCTGCTCAACCGCCGCGAGCGCATTACCCAGCGCAACCGCGTCGAAAGCTCGGCCGATGTATTCGACTGGAAAAACCTGCGCGTGTACTACGACCGGGCCTATGCGCTGGCCCTGGAGCGGCAGTAGGCACCAGCACTGCTCCTATGCACTTGACTGTGACCGAACGAATTCGCCTGGCTTACAGCCGGGTAGAATTATGGTTTGGGCTGCTATTATTTCTGTTTGGAGTCGGTACGGTTACGCAAACCGAGTGGGATAATCTTTCTTTTTGGTTTGGTAACGTAGCTACTGTGCCAGGCCGCGTCGTCACGATATATCCCACCAATACGGAAGTCGATGAGCGCGCAGTCTGGGGCTACACGTACCGCTATCCGGCAATGAGGCTTGAATGGGCGGGCACATCCTTCAGCACCGACTCAACCTTGCGCCCCGGCCAGCAGGCCGACGTAGAGTACGCGGTGGCACACCCAGCGGTTTCGCGCCTCAAAGGCACCGATAGTACTCCGCTAGGTGCCACTGAGCTACTGGTTAGCCTCCTGTTCATAGGGACTGGCATAGGCGTTAGTTGGGACAGTGCCCGCCGGGCGCGGCAGCTGCTCGCGCTTGCCGACGATGCCATTGTGGTCAAGGCAACCTACGCTCGCACCAGCACCGAAAAAAATCCCGACAGTGAGGAACACTCCTATTGGCTGCACTACACTTACAATGCCGACGGTCGGCCCCAAGTCATTAGTCTAGCGTCCGCCCACGCCTTGCCGAGCCGCCAGCATGTATTGGTCGTGTTTCAAGGTGCCAACCCGGCCAACGCCAGGCGGCTTACTGATTTACCGTCGTTTTTGCAGGCGAAGCTGACCTCTTCTCAGTATGAATAAGCAAGCTGATGTGCGGCGCCAAGTAGCGAGCTGGGGCCTGGCAGCCAGTTGGTTGCTAGCCCCCGCCGCCCTTACCCGCGAATTCTGGCTCCAGCCGGCTAGCTTCCGGGTGGCAGTGGGCGCCCCAGTGCCGCTACGCCTGCTGATAGGCGAAAACTTTGCTGGCTCTCCCTGGCCCCGGCCTACGCGCCGGGTAAGGCGCTTCGTGCGCCTGGGCCCCGCTAGCCCGGCCGACTCTACCGACCTGCGCCCGGCCCTGCTCGCCGATTCGCTGGCCCCGGCCCTGCGCTGCCCTGCGCCGGGCACCCACCTGCTGGCCCTCACCAGCCAGCTAGCCTTCACCGAGTTGCCGGCCGCCGAGTTTACCGCCTATCTGCGCGCCGAGGGCCTGGGCAACGCCCTGCGCCAGCGCCAGGAGGCTGGTGTAGCCACCACCCAGCCCGGCCGCGAGGCCTACCGCCGCTGCGCCAAGGCGCTGGTGCTGGCCACCACCGGCCCCCGGCTAGCCCCTGCCGCGGCCGACACCGCCTTCCGGCGCGTGCTGGGCCTGCCCCTGGAGCTGGTGCCCGAGCAAAACCCCTACCGCCTGCCCCGGCACCGCACTCACCGTGCGGGTAATGAGCCAGGGCCAGCCCGTGCCCGGCGCCCTGGTGCAGGTGTGGCAGGCCCGCCCGACCTCGCCTAAACCAACGGGCGCGCCGGCGGTTACTCATTTCGCAACGCGCACCAACGCGCAGGGGCGCGTGCTGCTGCGCGTGCCCGATGCCGGCCCCTATTTACTGGCCACCGTGCGCATGGAAAATGCTCCGTCCGCGCTGGCCGCCCGCGCCGACTGGCTCAGCACCTGGGCCTCGCTCAGCTTCGGTGGCCCCGAGACAAACCTGAAATCCCGCTAGCTTCACCTTGCCAAGTACTTACCCCCAGCCTTGCGGTTCAGCTTGGTTCCTTGTTTTCCTTTTTATTCCTACCTTCGCTACTCAGCACTTAATTCTCATTCTCCCGCCGCGGTTTTATGAAGTACTCCATCGATAAAAAAGAGAGCTATACCGTCATCACCATCGATGAAAAAAAGCTCGATACCACCGTTGCGCCAGACCTAAAATCGGAGTTTGTTAAGCTCAACGCTGAAGGCAGTAACAATCTGATACTGGACTTACAAAACGTAAAGTACACCGACTCGTCGGGCCTCAGCAGCATTCTTATTGCCAACCGCCTCTGCAACTCGACGGGCGGCCTGCTGGTGCTCACCGGCCTGCAAGACCATGTGCTGAAGCTCATCACCATCAGCAAGCTCGAATCGGTACTGCACATCCTGCCCACGGTGGAAGAAGGCATTGACCGCATCTTTTTGCACGCCATCGAGCGCGACCTGACGGATAAGGAATAGTTTTTTTAGCTGTTGGCCGTTAGCTATTGGCTGCCGGGCTTTCGCGTTTGTGCGGGGGCGGGCGCTAAAGGCTAGCGGCTACGCTTTTATTGCCCATTGGCGTGGTGTAGTGCGGGGCCCGGCCCCGCGGCCCGCGATGCGCCAACAGCCTCTCATGCAATTTGAGCTTCAAATTTTGGGTAGCGGCTCGGCCACCCCAATGGTGGGCCGCCACCCCACGGCGCAGCTGCTGGCCGTGGGCGAAGGCCGCTACCTCATCGACTGCGGCGAGGGCACGCAGCTCCGACTGCTGGAGCACCGCCGCCGCCTGAGCTCGCTGCGGGTCGTCTTTATTTCGCACCTGCACGGCGACCACTACTTTGGCCTGTTTGGGCTGTTGAGCACCCTGCACCTGCAAGGCCGCCAGGAGCCCCTGACCGTGGTGGGCCCGCCCGGCCTCGAGCTGGTGCTCACTACCCAGGCGCTGCACTCGCAGATGCAGCCCGGCTACACCATCACCTTCGTGCCCGTCGATACCGAGGCGCACGCCGTGGTGTATGAGGATGCCCTGGTGAAGGTGTGGTCGCTACCCATGCGCCACCGCATTCCGTGCGCCGGCTATTTGTTTGAGGAGCAGCCCCGCCGCGACAAGCTGGTGAAGGAGCGCCTGCCCGCCGGCCTCTCCCCCACCGAGCTAAGCCAGCTGGCCGCCGGCCAGGACCTGCCCGCCGATGAGGCTACCGGCCGCCCCGCCCTGGCCCATGCCGACGTATCGGTGCCGGCCGCACCGCCGCGCCGCTACGCGTTTTGCTCCGACACGCGCTACCAGCCCGAGCTGGCCGAGCTGGTGCAGGGCGTCGATTTGCTTTACCACGAGGCTACTTTCCTGGACGACCTGCGCGAGCGCGCTGCCACCACCTACCACAGCACTGCCCGGCAGGCCGCCCAAATTGCCCAGGCCGCCGATGCCCACCGCCTGCTCATCGGCCACTTCTCATCGCGCTACAAGGAGTTGGCCTGGCACCTGAAGGAAGCCCAGTCCGTGTTTGCCTGGACTGAGCTAGCCAGCGAAGGCTTGGTAGTGAGCGTGTAGCGGCGCGGCAAGCTTCGGCTAGCCAGAAAGCACCGGCCCAGTAGTTCGAACCACGGGTCAGCGCAGCCAACGCCTTGTACTGAGGCGATTGCCGCGCTACGCTCGCCATGACAAACGAAAAAATGGCTACTTACGCCCACAAAAAGCAGCAGCTTTACCTCGTGCTCAGCGGCATTTTTTTGGTAAATGCGCTGCTGGCCGAGATTATCGGCGTCAAGATATTCTCCGTTGAGAAGACGTTCGGCCTCAGCGGCAACCTCACGGCGGGCGTGCTGGTGTGGCCGGTGGTGTTCGTCTCTACCGATGTCATCAACGAGTATTTTGGGCGCAAGGGCGTACTGCGCATCACCTTCCTCACGGTGGGGCTCATTCTGTACGCCTTCCTGGTCATTCTGGGCACTACCAAGCTGGTGCCGGCCGACTTCTGGCTAGCCCTCAACAAGACCGACGCGCAGGGCCGGCCGTTTGATATCGAGTTTGCCTACCAAAGCATTTTCCGGCAGGGCCTGGGCATCATCATCGGCTCGCTCACGGCCTTTGTGATTGGGCAGGTGCTCGATGCCAGCGTGTTTCAGCTGTTTCGGCGCGTCACGGGCAGCCGCTTTATCTGGCTGCGGGCCACGGGCTCCACGCTCATCTCACAACTCGTCGATAGCTTCGTGGTGCTCTACGTAGCGTTCTATTTATTCGGCAACTGGTCGATGGCGCAGGTGCTGGAAGTGGCTCGATTCAATTATTGGTATAAGTTTGCAGCCGCCATCGTGCTCACGCCGGTGCTATACCTGGCGCACTATGCCATTGACCGCTATCTAGGCCCGCAAGAAACGGCGGAGCTACAGCAAGAGGCACTGGCCGACAAGGGCGCCTAACTACGCTATTTTCTTGCCTTCCTACTTTCCTCTTATGCGCCTGGCCCTACTGGCTCTGGGGCTGCTGCCACAGCTAGGCCTAGCCCAACAGACCGGTGGCTTCACCGCTGGCTCGCTTGTTCTAAACCGCAACCTATCGGAGCGCGTGCAGGGCTTGCTGAAGCTAAAGAGCGGTACGGAGCTTGTCTTGAAAAACGACGGCGAGCCAAAGCTCACTTTCACGCCCTACGAAGTGCGCTCCTTCCAAATCGGTGCGCAGCGCTACACCACGGCCAATAACTTTCGCGTGACGGCCGGCCTGGGCGCGGTTGAAGTTGACCGGGCTTTTGTGCAGCAGCTCGACAGCGGCGCGGTGGTGCTTACGCGCTACGATTATGGGGTGAATAATCCCACCTCCTTCCACGCCAATGGCAGCATGAGCGGCGGCGGGAGCTGGGCCCTGAGCGCCTTCTTGCTTAGCGGAGGTGCTACACCGGGCATCACGGTGGCCCAAACCAGCCCGTATTCGAGCGGCGGCCGGGGCTTTCGGGACGCGGTGCGCCCTTATTTTGCCGGCCGCCCTGACCTGCAACGCATGCTCGACACCAAGCGCATCAATGCCAATAACCTAGCCGCGGCCGTCCACGCCTTCAATACTAATTCCCCCTTTTCGCCCACCGCGGCACTAGGCTCAAACTAGGCAACCCTGGCCCAACATCTGCTCCCAATCACTGCCTTTCCCTCACCTTTTTCTTTCTGCCCATGCGTTCTACGCTACTCCTGCTCGCCGCCGCTTTGTGCCCGCTCCTGGGGCTAGCGCAAGCGCCGCTAACCGCCACTTCCTACGAGCTTGCCGATGGCACCAAGGGCAAGGGCGAGCTTACCTACGAGGTGGGCTACCGCTCTAAGCTCACCGTGAAGGGCGACGACGACGGTAAGAAATCGACCAAAGGCCACTCGATAGACCCCGCGCAAGTGCGCTCCTTCGACGTGGGCCCCGACCACTACGTGCGCCTGAGCACCCTGAAGCTCGACTCGGGCATGCCCATGACGATGAGCATGACCAAGAAGGACGACTTTGCCAAAGTGGTAACCCCTGGCAAGCTGGAGCTGTTGGAATATACCGTGGTGTACGGCACCAGTAGCCGCTCGGCCTTCGGCGGCCGCGACTACCAAAACAACTCCATGCAGGTGTACCTGCTGCGGCGGGCCGGCGAAGACTATGCCGTGATGATACCCACCTACGGCAAAAAATACCGGCAAATGATGCTGCCCTACTTTGCCGACCGCCCCGACCTGCTGCCCCGCATCACGGCCACCCCGCCGATGGAAGCGGAGTTGCGCTCCATTCTGCTAGCTTATAATACCCCTAAGTAGCCGCCCCGCGGCGTTTATTATGTCCCGCATTCTGACCGGCATCCAGAGCACCGGCCGCCCGCACCTGGGCAACCTGCTCGGGGCCATCCTGCCCGCCATCGAGCTGTCGAAAAACCCGGCCAACGAGTCGCTCTATTTCATTGCCGATTTGCACTCGCTCACCACCGTGCGCGACCCCGCGCTGCTGCGC
>Ga0160428_1000857_pt1 | contig 28052 bp, 17 predicted proteins | sample SolpanmetagenomM_FD_108198 | JGI IMG/M metagenome (GOLD analysis project Ga0160428, IMG submission 108198) | Solar panel surface microbial communities from Lawrence Berkeley National Laboratory, California, USA - M | ecosystem: Engineered > Built environment > Solar panel > Unclassified ... | reverse complement strand
CGTTAATGCTATCCTCTAATTCAGCAACTTTGCGACTGATGGCAATATTCTGAGCCTCTGTGTCCAGCTTCTGGTCCTCTAGTTGACGCACAGCGGCGCGAAGTGGTTCGACACTTGTGAGAATCTCAGAGTATTCCACTTGTGCCTCCACCCATTGCACCAAAGGCCCACAAGCTTTACTGGCGCGATTGACCCGTTCGTAGGTGAAGTCCTCGAGAGATAAGTAATCATTCCTCATCTTGGCCCTGTGAGATGGTGTCATCTTGGCTTCGTTATCGTACATGACAATACTGGCGATAAAATCATCGCGGCGGATAATGCCTTGAATAGCTTTCCAATTGTCGACTTTATGACCTAGCAATGTACAAACAGCTTCGAGAGCAAGCTTGACTGGTCCAGGTGGCGTGGGCATGGAGCGAAGCTCGGTCAAGTGCTGTTTCTTAATGTTTTGCACACTCTTTTGAGCCTCAAGCACAGCCGGCTCCGCACGAGCGAGATCAGCTTGGACGACTCTGCTACGTTCCTGAATCTCTTCATTCTGCTTGGCCAACGCTTTTGCAATTTCGAGTGCAGTGCTCTTGGTAGACTCGGCCTTGCGCTGGTCGACGATCATTTTTTGAAGTTTATCATTGGCTTGCGCATCTTTAGCTTCCAGTTGTGCTTTGCTTGCCGACAACGTTCGTCTGAGATCTCGTACTTCGGCGACAGTCTCCTTCAACTTGTCCAGGCCAACATTGAGATGTCTCTGTTCTTCTTCCAGATCTTCTCGCTTTTGGTCATAAAGCTTGATATATTGTGCAACAAAGTCCAAGAAATGTCGTGGAGTAACATATGCCCTGCGGCCTTGCTGTCTCAAAAGTCTGTCATTAACATTGTAGACTGACTGATGCACATGAACCATGGCGTTCACCACAACTTCTCTGTGATTTGGCGGAATAGACAAATCCTGATACACAATCGGCACGAACTCTGGAGGCATATAGTCACTACGGTCCAAATCCATAGACTGTGTGAGTTCAGAACCAACCTGGAAAAGAGATTCGATCGTCCAATCGCCGAACCAGTTGAGCACACATCTGTTGAACAGTGCCGGACTAGTTGCAGCACGACTAGCGAGTCCGCCTTCTGGAGGGTTCATTGTGTACACGACATGGAGGTTCTTCACAATCTGCTGGGTAAACCATCGATAGAGCTCTTCCTGTGAATCGAGCAAGAGTCCTTGTCGTTGCGCCCCTTCCCTGCAGGCGGTCATCAAAGCCGCAAATTCGTCACCTTCAAAGAGCCCAGGCACTTCTGCGTTGGCTAAGAGTGTATTCATCCTCTCAAGAAATGCAGAGTCAAGAACGTTGGACTCGTCCATGATGAAGCAAATCTTTTCGCCCTTGGTGCCACAACGGCGGAGCACACCTCGAAGATCATCATCAAAGTCTTCAGCGGTGTATTTGCGATGCACTTTCAACTGAAAGGTCTTGAGTCCATTCATCCACGCTACGAACCGCGATAGCGTGGTCTTTCCACTACCACTAACTCCGATCAGGATGACATGTCCTTGAGGCTGGCGGAACACACGGTCGATGCGCAGGATGTGATCCAGAGCATCGTTGTAAAGTATGAGCCTGACGTCGACTTCTTCTTCGCAGAAAGTTCTGAGTCTTGCTTTGACAAATTCCTTGAGTTGAGAACGGTCGACTGGGACATAGTTTTTGGAAAGCCAGTTCGAGAATAGGATGGGACCTCCCAGGCTCTTATCAAGGTCAACGTTCGGGAAATGAGTGATGGCAATGCGTTTGATTGTGGAGAGAGTCCAAGATTGTTCTTCCTCACTGACTAAACGATCTTGAAACAGTCGCAGAGCTTCATGCGCCCAGACTCTGACCAGACCATCGAGCTCAATATATTCGAGATTCTTGATAGTTTCGTAAATTCCCTTAATCCATCTAGTGAGCTCACGTGGGGAATAGATGTAGTGAGGTTGGATTGCAGCGGTGAAGCGACTTTGAGACTCCAGATATAGGTCGATCATGGCTTCTGTGATAGCATTGGCATATCCGCGTACAGTTGGTACCACCTTGAGAGCTGCGTTATTGAACGTGCCATAGATCTGGCGTAAAGAGACCCGTCCAGGATAATCCACCATCACCAATGGTGCATGTCTCATGAACCTTAGGCTGAGAGGATGTCTTCCAATATCTGTGGGTGGGTTGCATGCGCCAACGAACTGAACACGCTCGAGCGTAATCCAAGCTTTGTCTGAAGTTCTCCAGAAACCATTGTGCTCAACAAGCTGGCGTAAGAATGCAATAACATGTTGAGTGCCGTACTTATCTGGTGCGGGCAGGTTGATTTCGTCACAGAACATAACGAGCCACTGTCCAATTTGTCTTGGAGCCATGATAATGCCATTCAGAGTTTTGCGGTACTCGCAATGCTGCTCCAATGATTTGAGCATCAGTTCCGGTGATGTTGCGCTTGAAAAGTTCAGCCCTACAACTTCCATGTTAGGAAGCTTACGGAGGGCATTAAACAGAGTCATGGTCTTTCCAGAGCCGGGAGGACCGCAGAGAACGAGAGGTTTGTGCTCTGCTAACCACGAGTAAAGAAGGGCTTCGTGTCGCACAGTATCCAGCGTAGGTACAACGACATCAGTTTGCGTGATCGCTTGAGTATCGATGTCAATCGATGGAACCTGGGTCTGCCATGCCCTCCAGTTGCCATCAGGTAGTGTTACATCGTAGTCGATGATTGACCCTTCAGTACCCATGACAGGTAAATCAACTGCGGTGAGACTAGCCACGCTGTTCCCAAATGACTGACGCTGCAGCAACGGACAGTCACCAGCAAACGCCCACGTTACAGCGATGAGTAGTTTCTTCGTGATAAAAGCCTCAATCTGAGTCGAAAGTAGGGCAAAGTCTGAATTATTTGCTCTGTATCGTGCGAGATCGCGGCAAGACTTGATCAGAAGAGCAAAGAGTGAGCTTATTGCGCGCTGAGTGGTAAAGGACATAATATGGTCCAGACTCCGAGCTGCACTGATAGCATGCTCGACCATGTCTAGTCTTGCCACTAAAACGTCTGCAATCGCTGCCTGTAAGTCAACGTAACCACCACTCTCTCCAGACTCGTAACCAGAATCATCGTCCATCTCGTCAAAGGTCAATGAACGAAGCTTGCCTACATTGAACTTCAATAGCATGCTAGTACTGACCAGGTCATCGTCAAACCATACCATGCCACAACGACTGACTGTTGCCGGCGTCGCAAAGCGTAGAGTTTCAACCTCGAAGATGAGCCTGACATTGGAGGGCAATACCAGTCTCTCTCCGTTGGGCAAAGTCAAGAGTCTGTTGTCGTCAAGCACGCTGTTTAGGTTTTCGACCCATTCTGGATCAACGTCGCCATCAAACACAATCCAATGGCGCTTATGGCTCTCTCCCCGCATGCTGTCATGAATCTTTCGAAGGATGCTGGTGAATAAGCCGTCAGTCCACTCGCGTGTTGTTGGGTCTAGACTGCCATAGAGAGCATCTTTCGTCATGACCTTGGGCTCGATGATGTAGTAGGCACCTTCGATCCCTTCGACTGTTTGAAGAGCCTTAAGGAGCGATCTCCATATGCGAGATTTGCCACATCCACATTGGCCCACTACCATGATGCCATGGCTAACGTGTTGTGTCTGATAGAGTTGTATAGCCTTAGTAATCCAATCATCGTGCGAAACTAGTCCTTGCTGTTGAGCTTCTTGCTTTAGCGCCTGTCTTAGTTGGTCCAAAGATGCCGGTACATATGTAGTTTGGGAGAATGCTTCTTCTTCGATTTTGATTAGTTGAATCACATCGTCCTTGATAAGCTTAGGACTGATAGTTTCATGCAAACTTTGCAGTATGAGCCGAGCTTCAAGATCTTCCGAGACATTCTCAGATGCAACTCTCATTCTCTTCAATACACCAGAACTGACCAGGACGCTCTTCAGTGCACGCAGGCCGAAGTCATAATGAGCTTGCTTCGACATACGTTTCGAACATGCGTCGAAGAAGGGAACGATCTGTTTCGATAGAGTTCTGGCCTGATCGAAACCCTGCGAGTACAAAGTGACTTCAGCGATGAGCTCTTTGTCCGGTTTGGACATCGCCACACTGCGAAAGAGCTTCTTCAGGTTGTCTGGCAGATTCGATCGTCCAGCATAGCCTGGGTTCATCGTGATAAACAGCCCAGTATTCGCATCAATTTTAAACTGCCTGCCCGCAAGCTCGATTTGTATCTGAGGATCTGTCAATGCTTGTTTCAGGCCGAGCTGAATATCCTGTATTTGCTGAGATACAGCGGACAAGATCGACTCCTGCAAGCGATTGAACTCATCAAAACAACCCCAAGCACCAACTTGACAGATGCCGAGGAAGATGCGGCCCATGGCCTGATAGTTAAATGTGTCGTCGCAGTTGAAGACTAGAACGAAACGCCCAAGCTGCAAACCCAGAGCTTTAACGGTCTCCGTCTTGCCTGTACCAGCAGGTCCATAGGGAGAGCCTCCCATCCGTTGTGAGAGTGCTTGGGTCAAAGCGAGGAAGGAAGAGTTTGTCAAAGGTGTCCGCACAAGACGATCAGTAACCCCAAGATATTCAAATCCATACGAGAAGCTTGCATTTGCCATTTCTATGTGTAGTCGATCCGAGTGGTTGCCGCTCGGTGTATAGATATACCGCATCTGCAAAAGCCAAAGATGATGCTCGGGATTGGAAACCTTGTGCGCTGTAAGGTTTTCTATCACATCCCTCTGGTGCGCGAATTCAGTGATAAGGTTCTCACACTTTCGTCGTAGTAGCGAATCCAGTTCGCCCCCAAGTTGCCTCGCTAGCTGACGCAGAGCTTTTATATGGATCTCATGTAAGCCCTGAAGCGACGGTCCAAGCTGATTCAGAGCGTCTTCGATTGAAGATGTCCACCAGATCTGCCCAGCTAGTACTGCTATTTGTGCTGGGTATTTGTTAAGAAAGGCTGTGATATCACCTTCGTGGTTCTTCAGCTGTTCGACAAGGCCATCGAAGGCGCCTACAGCATCGGCCAGGATCTTGGCGAGCGTTTCTTGCATGTTCTTTTCAAGGTTCTTGAGCCACTCATTGACTCTTGTGCCGGATCCAGCCAGAATTTGATTTGAGAGAATCACTTCTTCACCTTGAGGCGACCTGAGTCCGACGACAGCATTGTCTTCGCCAGTAATTAGATCAGAAATGCCTGGAAACATTTTACGAAGATGCTTTGCAACTCGCGTCATAACTTTACTGTTTCCAATGATTTCCAATAGATCTTCGTCACCGATAAAGTAGAAACGAGGGAAGGATGCTCTTTCGCGTTCAAGATAATCACCGAGCGCTTTCTGTATCTTGCCCAGAAGGTCTGAAAGGCGCTCCAGTGATTGTTGAACACCTGCGATATTCAGCACATCCAGGACGAGTGGTGCACGTTGCACCTTCTTCATGAGACCAAAGAATTCCGCGTTGACACTTTGAAAGCGTGAGCTTTCGACGGGTAAGAGGTATCCGATATCTGCATTGCCATTGAAGACTGCTTCGAGATAGACCCAATGTCTTTGTACCTCTATCCAGATATCGAAAAGAACATGTATTCGATTTAACCTTTCCTCCCACGCAGAAGCGTCTTCTTCGAACTCCTTGTAATATGGTGAATGTCGCATTGCCTGCAAAGCATTGACATTGTCACTGCATTTTGATAGCAGATCATCCCAACCGCGAATAAGGCGACACTTGCTTTGATACACAACCAAATCCAGCGCGTAGTTCTGCCATGTTTCCTTGATCTGTCGCAAGAACTCCTCCAAACCCATTTCGCCTTGTGCTTGAACAATAATGTCTCGTAGAATCTTCTCGGTCGCAGTCAGCTGCAAATCCCAGACATCGGCTAGTGTCATCGAACGAGGTGAAAACCGCTGATTTGGTTTCAGCTGTTTAAATATCTTCTGCCAGTGTCGTTCACGGATAGCATCACCACGCAAGTCAGCCACAATAGTGTTGACCTTGAGTAGTGAGTTTATATGATTCTGTAAGTAATCGAATGCTTGATACTGGCGCATCCTGCTTGGCATGTCTTTTACCATCTGAAGTAGTTGCTCGAGACCTTGACGTAATTTCCTAGGTTGTACATTTGTCCATGACGTCTCTTTGAGATCGTTGAGTCCAGCCCATATAGTCGATAATGCTGCCCATACTGATTGAAGGTCTACAATCTCCTCCTGTAGTGTTTTTAGGTCTGAGATCTTTCGAGAAGCCAAACCAAGGGCTTCCTTTGCTTTCGAAAGGAGCTCCGCGTCGGTGGCGAGTGCCTTTGCTCTTGCTTCGAAGCTGCCCAAAACCGTCGTAGCGTGTTCAGGCTCGATAGAGCCTGCTATCGGCTTGTCACTGACCCACTGAGCCAGAAGCTCTTGCGTACGCTGTGCTACGATTTGGTCTTCTGCTTCAATCTTTGTGCGCAGGGAAGCACTCTGATTGCCAACGGCCTGACTCTGGCGCTCGAGAAGTTCAACAAAAGCTGTGAATTCGTGTTCAAGCTGTTCAATGTGTATCCAGTGCTTGCTCAATGGAAAACGTTGTCTGGAAAGCATGGTATGGCCTTGCCGTAGAATATCAACTTCTTCGGTCCAAGCCGCTGCTCGCTGTTTAGCAATCTGGACAAAAGTGATAAACTTCACAGCACGCAGGGTCGATGCAACGTCAAGAGACGATCCCTCGAGTTCTTTCCGCGCTTGTTCAATCGCACTCAGAGCGTCTGAGGTACGGGTGCCAACTTTGCCAACAAACCTCTTGAGTAGGTCATTCTGCAAAGCATCATATCGTGCATTCACCTTGTTTGAAACGTGCTCGAAATTGACAGAGATGAGGCCAAAGTGTTTCATAGAGTCTGACGTTTCGAAGGTACTGCGAGCAGTACGCATTTCATGGAGTAGCTGTAGCCACCTATGAAGGTCATCTCCTATGGAAGTTGCTACGTTCTCGGTTTGCAGATCCCAGAGTGACTGAAACCGCAGCCATGTGCTGACATAATCGTGCACTTCCTTCATCTTCTGGTCGATCAGGTTGTATAGTGATTGTAAATGAGCAGAGCAAAGATCGAGTGCTTGTCTGAATGTGGTGGAAGCTGATGAGTGATTCTTAGTACTCACCTGCTGCGATGTGTGGATCAGATTACAGCCGCAAACAATAGCCAGCACCTGTTGCATATGCTCAAGCCAAGTAATGCGTGATGTAACGAGTGGTGGTTCAACATAGATGAGTTGGTTTTGCAGTCTGATTTCATGGAGGATTGCCTTAGTCATGGGTATTGTTGCCGCATCGTCGGCCTGGTCCAAGAGAACTGGGGACACCTGCAGAAGGTCTTCGATTCGAGGGAGGGAACCGACCTGGAAGGCGATAGACCAGAGGTTCAATGCTTGTTGAAGACGGTCAAGCAGAATAGACTGAATATCAGCATTGAGCTTAGTCGTGAAGAATGTAAGAGCGGAAAGACCTTCAGCAACGAGATTGTCGACACATGCTTGGATGGTGGAAATTTCTTCCCGAAACGATGCTGCACTATAAGGGCAGGTGCGAAGTCGCTTGAGTGCATCATTGATTAGAACGTGACATGACCTGACAGTTGCCGATTTCTTTTGCAAGGTGAAAATGGCCTTCGAAAATCCTAGAATGAGCTTATCATGCAATAAGCCTTGACCATTGGTTGTTCGAGGACCACCCGCATTAGTGAAAGATGTCCATCGCAATCGCAAGGCGTCCTGCAAATATGAAAGGACTTGATTGTGATGCTCATCAAGCAGAATAGAAGATTCTTCCGTGCTTTGAATGGTCCAATTGACTTGTTCATATATTCGGAGCGTCTCCACAAGTGTCACTGCATATGGGTAGACCTCGCGCGCATTCGCAGAGACCTTGCCAATTTGGTGGTGAATATTGAAATCCAGCGATCTGAGATTGCGAACCTCTTTGAACAACGTGATGATGCGTGGATCGAAATTTACGGAAACTTGAAGATCGCTTTCCGTGCCACGGACTTTGGTGATGCTGAACAGTCGGCCAGTGACTGACAGGTTTCTGTGTAGAATATCATCTTCCCAAGCTTTGAACACGGGCCTAATATCTAGCTGGGCACGAAACCGATCGGTATCTTCTAGCAAGGTCCTACCACTCATGTGCTTTTCCCAGTCAGAGCCGAGAACGTCCTCGACCTTCCGAAGGTAATTGTCTAGTTGACGTTCTATTGTTCGAGCCCAGATGATTGCACCCGATACGGGAGGAAGATCATGTAGCTGCGCCATGATGAAAGACTGAGACTGACCATACTGCTGCTTATACCGATGCTCCAGTACCAGAATATCTTGCTTGACACGATCCAGCAGTCGGGTTTGATACTCTGTCACAGCCCCTCGAATCTTGGGTCGAATGAAGAGGGCATTGAATCTCGAACAGACCTGGAACATCTCATCCGCGCTTCTGGCGAGGTCCAGACGGTCCCGCAGTACTGCGATGATGGCATTTTCGACTCTAGCAATACGCTCGTTGTATTCATTTTCGGCAACCTGCCATGCCCGATTACCCTCCACCGAGACGTCCAGCACATCGATCTCACCAATTGACTCGTAAGCGTTGGTGATATCCTTTACAGCATCGAAGCTGCTGAGCTCACCAACGACGGAGGACCCCTGAGTTTGGTCAATCCCGCCAGACCCAGCCAGCACCTCCCCAATGGTTTTCACCAATTGTTCATGATTATTCCTGAATGACGCAACATAATCAAGTCGTTCTCGAGTGCGAACGTGCCTTGCAGCTATCTTCAGATAGAAGTTTCCCTCTTCCTTGAACTTTTCACGATGAGATCTTCCTGCCAAGTCGAAATTCCTCACATTCTTTGCCCAACTCGTCCAGATTGCTTTGGTAGAGGTCATGATAAAGTTGAACGTGTCAGTATCCATATGAACAAGCGTGCCACCCTTGAGAAGACTGCGAACACGATCGTCAAGATCACTGGAAATAGCTTCAAGCAGGTATATAGCGCGCCTGATGGGATATGGATTTCGTGGAAAGATTTTATTGACATGCTCGAATATTGAATCCAAACCAATGACCACACTCTCGAGCGAGACCGCAGATAGCAAATTGCGCAGCGGAAATCCACGCATGAGCTGGTTGTACTCTTGCACAAGCGCTGAAGCGTCCTTGAGCGTGGTGTCTTGATCGATGCTAGCAGCAACAACTGCTCGACCTGATTTTCGGAGGACTTCCACTGTCAGCTGGACTCCGTCGCTCTGCAGCTTCGAACCGATGTCGTTAAGAACGTCTTCCATATCGAGCCAGAAGTTGATTTCTTGTGCAGCACTGCCTTTCCTAGCATCACGAGATGTGGTTGCCATTTCCCTGACCGTCTTTGCCCAGCCGTTGACGATCGATTGTAGACTGTTCAGGAAATCACTGTCTGCACGAACTTCGCGAGGAATAGTGTCGAACGAAGCAGGTGTACCAGTGCCAGCAGCCTTTTGCAACGCAGCCTGTATTTCTGGGTGTAGTGGTAACGTGACCTTGGGGATTTCGACGTTCTGTTGTAACTGCAGGAGGCTGTGTTCTAGCTCGGCCAGCTTCTTTTTGGTGTCTGGTGCACTGGATCTTTGATCGCCTTCTCCTCTTGAGGTCGTAGTGGCATCTTGTTCGATATTTTGGGATACTGCATCGAAATAAGGCATGAGTGCGGAGCTGACCAACGAGTGAAGAACGCCATAATGTGAGGTGTCATCTTGTGATCTATCACTTGTACTTCGTAGTCGTCTTAGGTCTGGTAGGTTGATGATCTGTAGTTGTCGTGCAATGGGAATGGAAGGATCGATAGGGCTGGGTTTCTTAATGAACGCTACTGCAGAAAGGCTTTGAGCGGTCAAGTTGAGGTTGAATGAGAATGAGAAAATCGTCTTTAAGGGCAATGCTAGTTCAAAAAGTTAGTGAGGATTCTTCGGCTCTGATGATCAGACGAATCTCATCTTACCATCTTGCCGAGACGCGCTATCAGCCTTTTGTGCATATAACGCTGTCCGAGAGCCAACCAAGAAGGTGTGAAATCTTTCGATAGTTGAGGCGGCTTGAGACTGCGCCAGTGGTCCATCATCTCTTTCGAGTTCGTCTTGTGTCGCGCCAAGCGTGAGTTTCAGCGCCTCGGAAAGATATGTAGCGATGTCATCGTTTCCTGAAAGTACTCCTACTTGAGACTCTTGCTGAGGATGATGGAGCTGTCCATTCGTGACCCCGTCGCCGTTCATCAAAGTCGCCATGACTGTTGTCGGGTCCAGCCTGCATCAATAGTGGAGATACAGGGAGCACCATATGACTCGTCAAACATGTCGCGTGAATATAATAGTCATCACGTCTCGAAGTCGCGGGGACTGTCGAAAAAGCGCTTAACAGAGTGTGAAACGCGACTGAAACACAGATCACGGGGTCAGCTCCGAAACGCCAAGAAGCAGGGTTCCGGCACATCATGAACGCCAATGGTAATCTCAAAAATTACACAAGTGACCTCTAGCATCTACTTTAGGACCTTGATTAGCCCAGGTTTCTGACAGCGTCACTTGTTAAATAACCCGATAAGTCAGACGTTCTCTGCCCGTCGCTTGGTCATCAAACTCTCTCGGTCATCAAACTCCCTTCGACATCCTCGCTTTGACATGTCCACCCTCGACACCACCGGTTCCGCGTTCTCGCCGTTCTCCCGCTCTCTCATTGTAAGCATAATGTGCGCGGATAGCCCTTCCCAGGTCTCGCATAATCTGCCCACCAGGTCTTTTTCCGTTCCACTACCCATACACCTTTCCTACTAACCCACATTCATCCAGGCCGGCGGCATAGCAGGCACAACAGTCGACCTCTCTCTCTTTCCTCTCGACACACTCAAGACCCGTCTCCAATCATCCTCAGGTTTCCTGGCATCAGGCGGCTTCACCGGCGTCTATCGAGGCGTAGGTTCCGCCGTAATCGGATCAGCACCTGGCGCAGCACTTTTCTTCGTAACATACGAACACATCAAAAGCCAGCTCCAACAGGATGGCAAGGGGTATGGAGCACAGCACAAGGCATGGAGCGATTCAATCTCGCATATGGTAGCAGCAAGTCTAGGTGAAGTGGCCGCATGCGTCGTGCGCGTGCCGACAGAAGTGGTGAAACAAAGAGCACAAGCGAAACAGGCAGCGAGTAGTTTGTTAGTGTTAAAGGGGATCTTGAATAAGCGGAAAACGCATGGAGTAATAGGTGTATGGAAAGAACTATATAGAGGTTGGGGTATTACTATCTTACGAGAAGTTCCCTTCACGGTTATCCAATTTCCGCTATGGGAGGCCTTGAAGAAGTGGCAGGCTCAGAGGCATGGCAGGACGGAGGCGACGGCAGCGGAGAGTGCAGCGTTCGGTTGTGTTTCGGGTGCGGTCGCGGCGAGTGCAACGACGCCTCTGGATGTGCTGAAGACGAGGATGATGCTTGCAACAGAAAAACAATCACTTGCTTCTCTGGCATCGCAGATACTGCGCGAATCGGGCCCGAAAGCTTTCTTTGCTGGTATTGGTCCTCGTGTCGGATGGATCTCGGCTGGAGGCGGTATATTCTTGGGAGCATACCAGGCTGCCAGTAACCAGCTTGCCGCCATACGTTGAGCACGTAAGCCAGCGGCAGGATCTGTGAGTCGAAAACCCAGGAAGTCGTGTCACAACCTTCGACTTCAGTCTCCAGCCTTACTTCGAGCTGGCAAACACAATCAAATCACGTCGGTTGTCGCGGTCGAGAGCATCTACGCTGTAGCGCCAGGTGTTTCTGTCGCGTATTCGTCATCGAACGGGTTGACATGCGCACTGATACGCCTACGGCCGTTTGCTCTGTACACAAGTGCGACGTCGCCGCTACCACGCCACAGCTGAGTTCGAATACTGGCGAGGGTCATTTTTGGGGGGACCGGCTGAGTAGAAGTCAGCAGGAAAGAGCCTGTCAAAAATACGGGCGACGTACCTTATCTTGACAGTAGAGCTCAAGATAGTCTTCTGGTCGAAGGGCACCATTGGCGTCTCTGTCCATGTCCGGCTCCAGCCTTTCAGCAATGTAGCCCAGGATCTTTCGTGCTCTCAGCATACGGTTCGCATTGAGACGTTCAGTACTAGTGAATTAGGTCAGTCCGCGGTCAAACAGTATCTAAATAGGAGTTCATACCCTTCATTGCTCGTAACATATGGCAGTAGCTTATCGAACGGCTCTAATGTAAAGGATACTTTCTGAATTTCCTTTTGAGGCGTTTTGTTCTATGCTTGTTAGTCTTGGAGTGACTTGATGGAAGCGGTCTGGCTCACTCTCAACAACAAGTCGCCCAGCCATAGCGGTGCCACCTTCTCCAGCAAGTCCACATGCTGAGCCAAATCACTGAGCCTTCCTTCGAAGAGATCTGTGTTTCCAGCGGAGTTGTGTGATTCTTCTTGGATCAAGATAGTTGTCGTCATCGGGGGTTTTAAAACCGGCGTCTCATTCGGTAGACATGGTGTGACTAGCGATTCGATAAAGACGGCATTCTGGTCAGTCGTCTGAGAATATTCGTGTCTGATTTGTTGTATAGTTCCTAGCAAAGAGTTTGCGAACTCCGGCTCCTCCTTTGCATTTGATGGTCTGAACTCTGCGTCGCTCTCTTCCTTGGACTTCTCTTCCACAACAGGCTTTGCCGGCTCGGGTGCTTTCTTTTCGAGGCGCTTTCCTGTGAACGCCATTGACATTCTAAACTTCTTTCCAAAGAGTCCTGGAGTTTCCTTTGCTTTTTCTGTCTCGGCTGTTGAAGCTTTCTCGCCTGCTTCTGAGGGCGTTGAGGCCTGTTTTAATGCGTTTGGACCGGGTGTATTTGCACTCGATTGTGGCTGCGCAGAGAAGTAATCTGCGGACTTGTCGAATGCTGCACTGAATGGTGTCGTAAGACCAGGTGACCTCATGTCTGGTCCTGGTGACATTGCACTCTGGTTGGAGTTTTTCTTGAGAAGTGCGGCACCAGGTGTTGCCAGTCCAATGTTCATGCCTGGTGTCATCATGGACATTCTGCCATTGGCATGAGGCGTGCTTTGGTCATCCGCACCAAATTCGCGTTGAGGCAACTTTATCGAGTTCGGCGCAGAAGGTCGATTGAGTCCTCCGGAATGCCTGTTTTCTATGAAAGTGCGACGATAGATTTCATCTCGCTTAATCTCCTCATCAATCAGGTTCGCAAAAAGATACCGTAGCACCCATTTGCCAAGATTGACTATATTGACATTAGTAAAGCGTGTTACATCCTGAGTCCACTCGCCAGCAGCGTGCTTCATAAAGCTTTACGTACTTCTTTGGTCTTCACGGAACTCGATATCTTCCACGTCTTTGAGCTCGTCCGCATACATTTCAGCGTCGAAGCAATGGTCGTCTTGCAGCACACATGTCAAAGTCCCCGTCCTCGTATCGACTTGACACCAATGATTGACGGATTCTGGCGTGTTGACTTCTGGTAGAATGTCTTCAATGTGACGCTTGCCGAACCTGTGTATTGGCAGGCACTGCAAAAGTTAGCACCATATAGCAAATGAGGAAGTGCTTACGTACTCTTATCAGATCCCACATTAGCACTTCTCCAGCAGTGTCTACAGTCAAGACTCGTCGCCTGTCATTGAGGAGAACATGCTTGATCAATCCGTTTTGGCCTTCAATCGTATCTATCGGCTGTTGACGCAGAGGTGTCACTGGAGCGATTTCAGGTTCAATGAATGTGGACATTTTCCTAGTACTCATGCTGCTTATCGACACAGCGCGATCGGTGGTTCGATGGGGAATTGGTGGGAATTTTGCTGTGTTTGACACACGCAACACCGATGTAAGAGGTATCCTGGGGTTATTAGAACCATTCTGAGAACTTGTTGCTGACGATACAGATGTCCTATTTCTGGCTACAGTATTGCCGAATCTGTAATTGCGCATCGTATCTGGTAGTTGGACGCCGCTGGATGTATCGATGTCTGCCCACCTATTTATACTTGATCCTGCTGTAGCAGTCCACAGAGATGATCGCGTGCTTGCAATTTTGCAGATGCCGTCATGTTCTTGTAAGAAAGCTACTGATAGACCATCATCCACATCTGTAGCTCCTCTGAGGTCAGTCTTTGCTACTAGCCCCGAACGGTCTCCAGAGTAGAAAATCGATAGATGTGGATGATCTGAATGGAGACACCAGACACTGTCATTGTGCATGGTCAGAGTGTGTAAACAACGACCAGCGACCATTGACCATATCTTGATCGATTGATCCGACGAAGCAGTCATAATTGTCTCGCTGTCTTGACTTATAAGCACGCTCCTTATATTGTCGGTATGACCCAAGAACTTCGTAACGCGCTTGCCAGACCGAGGATCCCACACTTTTACTACACTCTCCGGACCTCCACTTGCGATTAGCTTCTCGTTTGCGCATAGTGCGTAGATGCTGCCTTTATCTGCTACTGTTGTGTCTTCTGTTACGTTCTGAATCTGCAATTTCTCCTCTCCTCGGTATATGTCCCACAAATGGATCTTCTTGTCTAGTCCTCCAGACGCTACCCATTCAGCACTCCGTCCTGGAGAAGCTAAGCACTTGACGTAATCAGTATGTGAGCCCATAATGTGGGGTGGCGTAATCTCTCGTGCATGTGGTCGCCATATCTTGACAGAGTTGTCTGATGAGCCAGAGATCAGTGCTTGGTTGTTATGCGCGAGGACGATGTCGTTGATCCAGTGCGTATGGGCTTGGACATGCTGGCGATAGTTGTGAAGTGGTCGTGGAGGAGCGGAAGGGGATGAAGGCAGCGGCGCAATGTCGTCTGGCGCATTCCAAGAATATATCACACCATCTCTTCCCGCGGAGTACAATATCGACCGGTCCGCGTCTACAGCAAGTCCGTTCACACCGAGTCGGTGACCGGCTGTAGCATTTGGAAGAGGCAACACTATGAGATCCAAAGATCAGTAAAGAAGGTGTAGCATAGCAAAGACTCGAGTCAATGACGACAACTTACCATAACTAATGCGCTGCCTTGTCTTTCGTGCCATCCGCTTTGTTGAAGGAAGTCACAATGGGGACCAGTGCTGTGATGATCTGCTACCTTCACCATGCGCATGCAGATACCAGAGAGATACTCGGACGAAATTGAGCAACAAGGACGTCGCCACACATTGAGCAGAATACAAACAGCTAGCAATCAATGGCAAGTGGTCATAATCAAATCAGGCGGTGGTGATGTCGTCTCGAGGTTTCGGGAACTCGCCGACATTCCCCCGCATGGGGTTCCTGCTTAACACCGTCACGATCTTCAAGATACAATAACTGAAAAGGCTACCACCAGTTACTGAACAATATTACAGCTATTCTTGAGTGTTCAGATGGTGTTTCATATGCGTTTCACTCTGAATCTGGAGCCAATCGCATTGAACGTTCGTGAGAAATGCTGAGACTTGCCAGAACACCACATACTCTGCTCCTAAACTGAGGATAACAACAAACAAAACATTGTCAAGAACACGTTTGATGCTGAATGAAGAAGTCTCACGTAACCGAGAACAGGTTGTCCAAGTCATGTGAATAGATATGCAAAAATAACCCATTCCATGCAATATACCCAGTCCTATCCTACAAAAATATAGAAAATCATGACCCATAATTACATATCCAAGCAACTAAGCTCCAACCTCTTCCTCTACAATAGAGGACGGTGAGCACAAGAAACTTCATCCAAGTTGTGGCGTTGAGACTGTTCAATATGCAGACCAACTTAAAATCTTCTAATCTGTTACGACTTCATCTCCATCTAATTGTTCTGGATCGCTCCAGGAGCAACTGGGCCTGTAGGACCACCGTAGAGGGAGAAGCCAGGGCAAGCCTTGAACTCGCTAAGCGTCAAGTTGGTGATGGGAGGGCAAGTCACCCCAAGAGACTTGCTGACACTGTTGAGAGCGGAGGTGAGCTGAGTAATGCCACCACCAGACAAGCCCAACAAGCTTGAGGCTCCTGCTGCAAGAGTTGCTGTCGCGAAACAAATCGGGTTCTTAGCAGCAAACTCGGTGGTGTAAGCGCCACCAGAGATGGTCTCAGCGGAAAAGGTGTTGTAAGTGTTTACAGCGCCCTGGTTGCAACCGACTGCAAAGATCTGGGGAACAGTCTCGGCGAAGTACAAGATGTCGGTCTGGAAGTAGGGAATGGTGTATGCATCGAGGGTGTTGCGGCGGTACCAGTTGTCGGGAATCCTCTCGTAGCCCTTGGTCCACATGAATTTGCCGGGTTTTCCAGTAACGGCATAGAAGGACTTGAGGACGTTGCCGTTGAGTACGCCAGCGGGGTGCTCAGCAGAGTGGTTGGCCACTGTAATAGCGTGTTAGTATTGACATCTGGACGACTCCGTATGAGATTTGAACACTTACTGAATCGGTAGATGAATGTGAAAGCAGCCTGGCTGACAAAGATACCAGAGAAGGGGTTGTAAGAGAAGTAAGGGTTCTCGTTGATCGACTGCTGGAACCTCGTCGCTCTGAAGTCCCTCAAAACTTGCAAGTTGTAGTTGGCGGTGTCGTCATTTGGCTGCATCGAGTAAAGCTGCTCAAACTGATCAATGACGACCTGGTAATTGTTACCATACTGGTTCAAGTCGGAGTGGATTGGCGAAGAGTCGGCTTCGTAGTTTCCGTGAGAGCCTCCAATACCAATGTGAGGACCACCCAGAATTGACCAACCAGCGAGGTTTCCATCAGCAACGGCCCCGTATACGGCGAGGAAAGTGGCCAAGTCGACACCCATACCGAAGACTGACGTGGTCGCATTGATGAACTGTTGGATAGTGGCATATCCGTTGTGTGGGAGGTAGCCATGGTTTGCCATAGCCTGCGATCAATATATCAGTAAGGCACCTCTAACTCAGTCTTTCTAAATGAGAAGAGCTTACGTTCAGACCTGGACATTCTCCGCGTGCATCCAATGGTCCCGGTGGCACGAACTTGTACTGGCCCGAGGTCGACACAAACTGGGAAGAAGCATCGAAGACTGGTGCAACTTCTGGTGCACCAGTGCCTTGGTCCTGGCGCTTCTTGATTAGGGCGTCGACAACGTCACGCTCAAGAAGACCCTTGCGAACAGCTTCCTTGACAAGAGGGCTGTCGGGGTTGGTCATGAGAGCGGGGAAGGCATTTGACTGTGCAAAGAGACCGAGAGCGGCGGCGGCGATGGTGAAGGTCTTCATGATGTGGTTGAAAGGTGAGAGTATTGGTGTAGGTAATGACAAGATGGAGGTATAGAATTCAGACTGCAGCTGAATCACTATGCTTCGAAACTTGCGTGTTGAGTGAGATACTGTAAAGAATGGTAAGACTGGGCAAGATAATGCTTCTTATATATACCAGTGGCTTCTTCATCCTCCTCAGAATAGTTTGCAGCAAAATGATTTAATTGGTACCTGGATACCCCAGTTGTCGATCAATATTGGAGAAGATGGCCGAGGCTGGTGCTTGTCTGCCGGTCCAAGCGTATTGTGGATTTTGTGGGGTAATTAAGCTTAAAGAACAATGCAGGTCTGGCTTCTACGAGCACGCATCGGGGTGCTCCCAGCTGCAGGAACGTGCTGCAGAGTCATCGCAAGACTGTAGCACAGCAACTCTACTCTTCTCATGCTATAACTATCTCCCTCGAGTCTTCCAGGGATATAGCATGATCAGATAGAATATTTCTCGTCAGTGTGTGCCAGAAGTCGAGACTATTGAGTGCCACCAACGTTGTGGCTTGCATAACGATGAAAGGTTAATTCACTTGGCGTGCTCAGCTGGGGTAATTCGGCATCGAATCTCGTCATTTCGACGAAACACCACTTACCGAGGCCGTCCATGCAATTGCTGTAGCAATGATCACTCTGCCTAGTGGTACCTTTCAGAGGTACACACCGACCATCCAGCAATGACATACTTAAAGAACATAAGTCGCCACAAAGCGCGGTTCAATCAAGGTTGTTGCGTCTGGACTGAAGCTTGAACCAGACCGTGGCCTTGCAATGGGATGAGAGTACACACTATACATAATATAGAGCACCCCTAGCTTAGTGATTTTGGATTTATAAGCTTAGTAATGTCGGTTTAATAAACTAGTTCTGAATAAAATCAGAGGGCATATTATTCAGTCAGTCTCATAAAAGAGCACGAGGAATCATGCAGTTCGGTCCACCTCGGACAGGCCCGCAGCAGTATCTCGAGTGTGGCGATCCACAATATAGAGGGAGCCTCGGCAAGATCATCACCTCTGCTCAAATCACATTATGTTTCTTGCAAATCACAGTTGGATGAGCGGCAGATCAAATGGATAGATGGATGGTAACAGCGCCGTCAGAGTTTGGAGACTGCGGGGTCACTTCATGATTCGGTGGCGCACGCCATGATCACCTTTATTTTGACGACACATCATTTGATATTCACACACCACGTCGACAGCCTCCCTCCGGTACCAGGTATGCTTGATTCTTTTACTACCGAGACAAACGATCATCCCCAAGCAGGATTAGACGTGACATTTTGAAAGAATCATGAAAAACACCAGATGTGACGAGGTGAGGAGACTCGTGTCGTGGCCTGTGATGGTATTGCCCGAGGGGTATGAGCAATCTATGTGTCCAAGTGCCATTATTGCGTAACCAGCGCCGCCAAAGCCACGACGCCTACAATCAGAAACCGTAATATTGCCAGAGACTTGATCCTCGATTGGCCGCATATTATTACCTCATCAGATTCTTCTCCTCAAATCGCCTTGGCTCGCACATTGCGCAACTTCGCCATGGTCGCCGCCGTGGTAGCCTCTACCTTCCCCTTTGTGGCAACATGAGTGGCGTCAACTCGTCGTTGTTCAGAACTACCGAATGCAGCAAACTCCGGAAGGACCTGGCTCCGCATTTACAATGTCCGTATCATCCAAATCACGAGAATGCTGGCCGGACTACCGACGAGATCAACTATAATGGAGCAGTCACTGGTCTATTTAGCGAAGGACTGGTAGACATTAGTGCCAGCTGACGGTGACACGGCACATCATTTGGAGGCTTCTGCTGAGAATGATATCGGAGGTCTTTGCCTAGATTAGTGTGACCATCAGTGCGGGTCTGAGCAGAATTCCCATGTTGACAAGGACACACGTTCTGGCAAATCACAGCTTCCAGAGTCACCACGTTTGGTGAGCTTATCGATGTTCCTCTGGTAGGGCCTACACGACGTATGTCTGACAAGCATATCAGCTGACACAATCTAGAATGTTTATAATGCTAGAGGCAGCAATCTTTGCTGCAGCTGACATAGCCACTGGACATGGTGATATCGTCACCGAAACGGATTGATTGTGATGTAATGCATTTACACTTCAGTAAGAAGGTGATAACAATAATGACGCTCCAGTCTGAAAAAGCTCACGCTTAATTTTTACGTACATCAGCCTCACATCCTCTCACCAGCACTGGGTGGTCTAGATGCTCACCTTCGAATCGAAGCCGATGTCTTTCAGTCATCGCCTGTTAGATGCCATCTCCATACGTCTCGTATCTCATAGTTCCACATTTTTAGTCTTGTTCCTGGTCCTTTAGATGGATCAGGATTTGTAAAACAATCCGCATCAGCCAGTCCAACTGGGGCCTTGATAGCAAAGCATAAGCAGTGGCCAATAAAGTAAGAAACTTTGGCACAACTAGCTTGGCACCATTCAACAAAGGTTAACTGATTTATAGATGACTGATCATAGCATGCAGACGACCCATGTCAATCTTAGCAGAGTATATTAGGTTTCAAGAGAGAAGCCCTGTTTTGTCTTTCGATCAAATTGCATGAACTCTAAGCCTCCGTAGATATTGCTTGAACACACATGTTGTTGTTTATGGCGTAGGTCTTTAGCGCATGTCCCCGGGCCTGGAAAAAGATCATGATGTCTCCTGGCGGTGCATTCTATCACAGAAAGTTTTGCTACGCTCGTCAGCGGCTTAATTCTCTCTCCTCCAGACGATCCCTCAAACAAGCTACTTGACTCTGAAGCTCAAGACGAAGGAGATTAGACCTGGCTGCATTGTACCAGTATCTTAGCGTTTCTGTTGCTGCTAGTGAGAATAGGACCTTGTAGGCCTGCTAACGAAATCCATGGTGTCACAACCCTTTGAATTTACATCCGGTAAACGTTTACCCACTACCGTCATTCATCCAATACCAGACAAATTTCAGTTCCGACTCGATTTTATCGCTATACTTTTGGCTGTATCTGTCTGTCGTATGTTTGCTTTCCAAGTCTTCTTCTGCCTTATGTATCAGACCAAGGATTGTCCCTCTTGGCAGTATAATGACAAATTGTCTCGTTTATGAGCCACTCAGCAGTTTCCGCGCCCGAACTGCACCTGGTCAAGGCATTCGAAGACACCGCAATATTGTTCTTCTACTAGATCGAGATTCCCGCAAGAATGGGGCTCACGAGTACTTTGGCCGAGCTCTCCTCTAACACCTTCAGAATGTTATACGTGGTGAAAGCCCTTGTTGGGGTGTTCCTGGCAGCAGCGATCACGATTAGCTTGTGGAGGCACGATATACCGAACTGCCAGAAGCATTCACTGATTTCATTATGTTCTCAATATAGAACGGTCGAACTCCTTCATATTCAGGACATACTGATATCAGCTCATGAAGAGTTTGCCTTTTGAAACGTTTGAAACGAAGAGCACGGTGAGATTCCTTGTCGGTCATTTCCCACTTATGCTTTCTTCTAATGTACTTGTTCTTCATCGTCGCCTCGAAAGCTAAGATCGTTTCCTCAGTTGTTACAAGCTCCTTTTCCACAGAACTGAAGAGGAAGCTCCGCACCACAGGGAACGCTTGGCACAGAGTAGTAAGCTTCGGTATTGCTCTCTCCAGGGCTGAGAGGGTATAGGGCATGTCCAAGTGATCGTCGACGGCTTCTTCGATGATGGTGCGGAGGACTTTATCAAGGATGACGAGCTTGATTTCGTTGGGTAGGGCAGCCCATGTTAACATGGCCAATTGCTTTCTAGGCTGCAGTGCGTTGACAATAGGGGCTGCTACAGGAATTTCGCTGCCCAATGAAACGCATGTGGGCTTTTTACAAAGGATTGTCGTGATTGAGAAAGCCGGCCAAAGAGCTTGCAACCTATGTCATTGCAAGGGAGTGTTCACTGGCATGAGACTGTGGTCGATGATTTCAACATATACGTTCTAAGCAATGCTGCGACAAATGTGGCTCAAATGGGACCTAAGGTAGGATGCATGTCAAACTAGCTACCCTGATACACAGGAGCTCCTTAGGGTTAAAGTTTGCTAGCGTGTTTCAGATTCGATAACCCTCGTTTGCAGTTACCCGATCTTGGTTCGCTTTGAGCTGCCTTCCGTGTGAAACACACCTCTGACAATCCCTGTATGCATATTACTGACTGCACCTGATCACTTCGCAGATTTGCACCAACTGAGCTGTGGGCCACCTCGTCACCTATAGCACACTCGCCGGCTCGTATACATCTCCGCGACTCGCTATCCGTCATTATCTCGTCCGGCCTTATAACACCGCTGTCCATTGACCTCATCTGGTCAATTGGGGAAGATTCTTCTGCTGGACGTCCGGCTCAGGGCTTTTACAGGGGCGCGGACTTGCACAATATCTTTACCTGATTAGTATCCAACTCGATCAGGCCAACGACTGTGGAATAGTCACAAGATTATACCAACTACCAGGAGCAATCTGGGAAGCTATCAAGAACATATACACTACGCTAAGCAGGGCCACTGGCCTCTGCAAACAACCGTCAAACCATGGCAGAAGTAGCGGCAGCCTCCACAAGCAAGAAGCCAAGGCGTGTGCGCACTGGCTGCCTTACCTGTCGCGACCGCCATCTGAAATGCGATGAAACACCTGGAGAATGCCTAAATTGTCGAAAGTCGCAAAGGGAGTGTAAAAGAGGAGTCAGGCTGAACTTTATCGACACAAGGGTGGATGATATACCAGAAGTATCCTATGTGCCACCTCAAGAGCGATCGATGGGCTTCGTGGACGAAAGTCGGGAGATTGCTAGCGAGTATGTGGGCGGTGTAGAGGCTTATGCATCAAGGCAGGCACCGCAAGGATATCAACCACAGCCACCCATACAAGAGGCACCGCAGATTGCGCAGCAGCAGACCTACGACAATGCCTACAGACAGGTACAGGTCCAGGGGCAACACCAGCAAATGGATCCTTCCTACGACTTCCACCAATCGCATAGTATGAATGCGCCCGTGATGCAGCCACAGCAGTTGTCTCAGGGTCATGGGTCGATGCATGGTGGGCAGCCAGATCCGTATGCACAACAACAGTCACAACATCAGTATCAATACCAACAACAGCAACAACAACAACAGCATCAGCCACCACAACCGAGGGGAATGAGCTTTGATACAGAGCCCCAGCAGATGAAACAGGAATATGAACCGATGGCTCTACTAAATAGTGCAAGCTCATCAAGCGCTACGGCTGTACCACACCCACATCCAGCATTCAATCAATCTCACATGTCCCTGGAAGAAGAAGAACAAGCCGAGATAAGAGACGTATTGAATACGGCAGAGGAGACATTGTTCATGCAGGTTTTCGTGGAGGAGGTAGGTTTATGGATGGACAGTATGGATCCGATGAAGCACGTAAGTCGATGAATGCTTGCGAAATTTGGTGGCCACAACTGACAACCCGAAAAGTTCTCGAAATTACTACCATTCCATGCTCTTACACAACCCATGCTCATGAACGCCTTCCTAGCTTGTGGCGTTCGTCATCTGACATTAGTCAATCCTGCTGCATACTCCGAAGAGAAAGCACTTGCATATTATGACAAGGCTAGTCGCTATCTGTTGCGTGCATTGCAAAACCCGGAACGAGACTCTGTGATATGCGCAACAACTGCTGTCATTCTCAACGTCTACGAAATTATGACCGAAAAGGCCATGCCGCGCATGAACCATATTGCTGGAGCCCGTGCTCTGATCAAAGAGTGCGGCTGGAATGCACGTAGTGTTGGTATTGGTGCAGCTTGCTTCTGGCTTAACGTGGGCATGGAACTTCTATCCAACCTTCACTTCAACTGGCAAGCCTCGTGGCATCCCGATCAGTGGGGTTTCGAGTTGGACTTGAGTCAGGAGACTGAAATGTGCAAAGAAGAAGTCTGGACACACCGTATAGTCTACATTACTGCCAAAGTCGGTGACTTTCGTGCCACGATACCAAAAACCACAGATGCTTCACCGCACAACGAGGCTATACGTCGACGAAAACGAACAGAAGAATGGGATCTTCTTCGTAGTCTGTGCGATACCTGGAACTCGAGTACCCCACGCACGATGCAGCCAATGGCATATCTATACCCCTACCAAACTACCTCTGGCAGCAGCTTTCCCGAAATCTGGCTGATTAAGCGTAGCACAATTGTTGGTCGACTTCTTTACCACACTGCCATGTGTCTTCTTGCGCAGATACATCCCATGAAAAGCAAGGAAGTCGAAGACATGCACGTCATGGAACAGTTTCATGCGCATCAAATCTGTGGTATCGTTGCGCACGTCAAAGACAGAGGTGTAGCTTCCGTAGCATTGCGCTCTCTAGCAATAGCAGCAGAGTGTCTGACCGTTCGCAAAGAACAAGAAGAAGTCCTCCAGCTCTTCATTCGCATTCATCGCGAGACAGGGTGGCGCATCGGTTTCATCCCTAAAGACCTTGCTCACAGTTGGGGCTGGGATCGCGAACCTGACTTCAAGCTTCCGACTCAGGATGAGCCCCGTGCAGGTCTTGAAGGCTTTGGCAACCCTAATGGTGGTGCCATGCAGGGCAGCAAGTATGCTGTGCATCAGTTTGATAAGTACGGCGAGATGAAAGCGCGACGCGAACAAGCTCGTAATTCCATCGCGTCTGGACATTCTGGCGAGCCAAGCGGTTCTGTGGGCACGACATTCCAGCAGATATCTCCACTCACTACAATCGGTGGTGGTGGTGGTGCATCCAATAGAGGCTCAGTAGCTTCAACACTCACTCCACCACGCAAAGCGCCACCACAAGGCATTGTGAACCCCATGTTTGCGCTTGCAGATTTCTCGGCGCCAAAACATCCATATCAAGAATACTACGTCGCACCTGCACATCAGATGCCTCCTAACACAGGTAACTATGATCATCACATGGCAGCGGGATACGAGCCCGGCGGACAAGACGAGTATGGTCAATATGCTGCACAGCAGCAGCATCAGGTATATGGTGGTGGATTGGGATTGCATGTGCCCATGCAGACGCAAGCGGCGCAGATGACGGGGGCGTATGCCCCGTATCTACCACTGCCGGATCCTAGTCGGATGGGGCCGAGTGGGTATAGTGTACCTCCTAAGCAGGGACGCTAAGAGTAGAAGAGGCTGTAGGACGAGAGGAGACTTGGTGGGTGCTCTTTTCAATAGTCTACTCGGAATATTGACATGTGTAATGATCTTCTTTCGCTTCGTGGCACAGGCAAGGGATAGAGAAAATGCAATGGGATACCGGCTTAGAAACATAACGATCAGATGGACTGGGCAGGGAATTAATGAAATAAGTTTCAAAGGTCGGATATGGACTCGATTGGCGTTGGGATGGACTATGAAGATGTGATGGCCATAATATACCCCGCGAAGCATGTACAAGTACGGTGCAATATCATCTGGAGTCCAATCTATAATAGAACAATAGCATGAGTTTACTTTTGAAGCTGACAGTAGCTCACGCGGTTGTCCGTGGCGATGATGATACTGAGATTCATTATTGTCTGCCGTGCTAGGGTCCTCCCATTTGGGGGAAGTGCTAAACTAGGGGCGACATAGATAATTCAAGCTTTGAAACAGTGATGGAACCCGTGATGAAACCCTAAACGAGGCAAAAAGCTCCAAACTGTCCCTAATCGTGTCCCACAAGGTATCTTATGCCTGTCGGCCACGTAATTGACCCGTTGTACCACTGAGAAGACTTCCTTTGAAAATTACGTGAACTCTCACCTTTTGCGCCGAGTCAAGATCCAGATCTTGTGTTTTGCGCTCAATATCAGTCCCGAAGTATGCTAGATGCACATATATCTTCAAGACACCTCGCACACATCAGCTGGAGCGAGCAGCGAGAAAGCCAAAAGAGAGATGCTTGATACTGTAGCAATATGCCAGACATAAGACAAAAAATATGAGCTGATGCATCTGGCGAAAATGTCTGCGCCTTGCTTTTTATGCCAACCAAACGTATCTACATCCACACTTCGCTCTCACCCCCGCCCCCCATACCAGACAAAACCTTGCCCCTAAGCACTTCCAGGCACTCTCTCCCTAATCAACCTCCTCAACCCCTCGATCCCCTCACTCTTCTTCACATCCGTAACCCTCCTCTCCATCTTTTCCAACCCCACAAACTGCTCCGGCAGGACATCTCCAAAGCTAAAATCCTTCTCCTCCTTCAACGCTTCCTCCACCGCATGCGCAAACTTAGCCGGATGCGCTGTCGCCAACGCAATCTGATGCGTTTGCGGCGCGCCTGCTCGCTGCGCCGAACGTTGTGCTGCTGCGATGCCGATGGCGGAGTGTGGATCGAGAATGTATTTGGAATTGTTGTGGGTGCCGGAGGTGCCGTTTGAGGAGTCTTGAGGCGGGATGGAGGAAGCGTTGTAGATGGAGCGGATGGTTTCTAATGTCTGTCTGTCGGAGACGCGTTCGGATTCAAAGTCGGCCTTGGCGGCGTCGCGCACTGCAGCGTCGACACTGAAGCCTCCGTCAGCTTTGAGGGCCTGTAGCCAGCTGTTTACGCAGGAGCCGGCGGTTTTGCGCTTCGAGGATACGGAATCGTCGTCTTTGCCATATACTTGATATGCGAGGAACCACAGCAGACGCTCGAAGTTGCTGCTGACAAGAATGTCCATGGCTGGTGATAATGTCTCCTTGACACCGTCTTCGTGGGCTTTTGCGCCGTCTTCGGCAAACCCGCCTTCTGCATCACCACCGTGTACCGCTTTCTTCTCGTAGTACCCTGACTTCCAAAAGCGGTCGAGGATATCGTTTTCATTCGTTGCAATGACGAGTTTATCAATCGGAAGACCCATGCGCTTGGCAAAATAGCCCGCTAAGATATCGCCAAAATTGCCCGTGGGCACCACAAAGCGGACTTTCTGGCCCTGCTCGAACTTTGGACTCGTGGTGAGAGAGGCGTAGGCGTGGAAGTAGTATGTGATTTGCGCGAGGATGCGGGCCCAGTTGATTGAGTTCACAGCGGCGAGTTTGTGGGTCGAGTTCATGTCTGCGTCGCCAAACAGCTGCTTTACAAAGTCCTGACAGTCGTCGAAGGTGCCGTCGACGGCGAGGTTATGCACGTTTGCGTCGAGGACGGTCGTCATTTGGGCTTCTTGCACGGGACTGACTTTGCCTTTCGGGTGCATTATGAAAACAGAGACGTCCTTTTTGCCTCGCAGACCGTAGATGGCTGCTGAGCCGGTGTCACCACTGGTTGCGCCGACGACTGTGAGGTGTTCACGCTTGCTTTCATCTTTGTGGTCTTTGTTGCGGCGGACGAGGAAGTATTCGAAGAGGTTGCCGAGGAATTGGAGAGCGACGTCTTTGAAGGCAAAGGTGGGACCGTGGAAGAGTTCGAGAAGGTGTATCTGCTCTTTCTCTTGCAGTGTGACGAGAGGTGTGACGTTGGATGCGCGGAAGGTGGAGTAGGATCGGTTGACTATATCTTTGAGGTCGGCTGGTGGGATCTCGGAGGGAGAGATGTATTGGGAGAAGATCTTGAAGGCGAGCTCTTCGAAGGAGAGTTTGGTCCAGTCTGAGGGCCAGTCTTTTATGGAAGGAATCTCTTCTGGGATGAAGAGACCGCCGTCCGTAGCGAGTCCCTTGAGAACGACATCTTCAAAGGAAAGCTGGAGGATATTAGTCAAAGAGTTAGTGCTGTTTGATGTTGGTGCATACATCATAGGAGCCCCCCCTACTACTGAGATATCTTTGGGACGGGGTGTGGCTTGACATTGTTGGATACTTCACAATATACAGATGTATACAGACTGCTTACAAAAAAGTGGTCAATGGTCAATGGTCAATGGTCAAGGAAGCGGTTCCGAAATCGCTAGGGGCATATCATGTGACAAGGAATGAGCCATTGGAAGTCATCCAGCAATACAGACAGCATCATTATTAGGTAGAGGCCTTTGTCCTTTTTGATGACACTCCACCACCTTCGTCATGTATACAGGATCAATGAAAGAGTCTTTGAGGTACACACGACATCTATTTCAGAAGATTGAAGGAACAGCGAATCTATTAAACTTTCTAGCAGCATTTCATCCTACATGCTCATACAACATCCTTTCTTTCCCTTGTGCACAGTCCATATGCCTTTCCAGTATACCATTTATGATTTCAAACACGCCCTTCTCACTCCAGATTCCCCTCGACACAAAGGTAGTAGAAGTGTGCTAAGTACAGTTTGTGAATGAAGAAAAACCCAACATATGCCAATATAAAAAACTCCGCGTGGACGAGATGTGATTGTAGTAGTCAGACAACAGCGACGTATGTCAAACTTATACGTTGACCTCAACACGTCCCTCCATACCAGGCTTACCGCCAGCAAGCTGGGGAAGCATGTAGGTGATGTCGTCCCATGGGTGACGGTACAAGCCAGTGCGCAGTCTCTTCTGGTCGAGGAAGTGAGCAATCAGACCAATGGAACGACCGAGGACGAAGAGACCGTTGAGAACACCCATCTTGAGGTAGTCCTCAGCCTCCTCGCCAGAGAAAGCACCGCAGTTGCGGAGGAGATCGACGAAGCAGACGGCAATACATCCGTCGACGTTGAGAATGAGGTTGTCCTTCTTGGAGGTGGTGACAGTCTCGACAGCGAGAGCGTAATCCAAGAGCTTGGTGGAGGGGAAGTTGGCCTTGACGAACTCCTTGACGAGCTCGACACGG
>Ga0160428_1000855_pt1 | contig 28128 bp, 21 predicted proteins | sample SolpanmetagenomM_FD_108198 | JGI IMG/M metagenome (GOLD analysis project Ga0160428, IMG submission 108198) | Solar panel surface microbial communities from Lawrence Berkeley National Laboratory, California, USA - M | ecosystem: Engineered > Built environment > Solar panel > Unclassified ... | reverse complement strand
TCACCTTCGCATACGCAGTCCTCGTGGCAATCCCGGCGGCTTTTGCAGCTGCAGGCACTTGAAGCTATATCAGAAGATATCAATCAGCGGCCAACCCAATCGATAGTCTAAAGGTAACACCGGAAACTAACCTTTCCACCACTAGCTTCAGCATACTTCAACAAGATCTTGAAGGCATCGACACCATAGCCTGAGGAGCAAGAGGCGGTGGCGTTGAGTTTGGCTTCGCTTTTAGCTTTGGCGATTCGGGCGTAGGCGGTGCGTGGTGCAATATCTGCGGCTGTTGCTGCGTGTGTTGCGTTGAGCTGGATTCGGGATAAAGTGTTAGTAGTTTAGCTTGAGATTTTAATCGAATGGGTTTTGTCTTCTTTGGAAGTGGGAAGAGGAGAGGTGATACAATACCTTTTCACCACTGACTTCAGCATAGCGCAACAAAACCGCAAAAGCTTCGTCTAGAGCGTCGCCATTGATGACGGGTTTGTTTTTGACAGGGGTTGATTTCTTTGGTGGCATTTTCGGTTTGATGGATTTTGGTTGATGTGTTGAATTGTGTTGATTTTATGTGTTATTTTCTGTGATGACACCTTAAATTTTTGAAGTAGGGACAAGATGCGTTCTATAGACTCGCAGAGGAAATGGGTGGAAGAGAAAGAGGTGGTGATCAAGAGGATCAAGATCAAGCAAGATGATGAGAGTGTTGAAGCAAGGAAGATCTATAACAGAGGATAGGCAGGGAATGAAGGATGAAGCAAAGTGAAAGTGAAGCAACAAAGCACAAAAACCTCAGAATATAATAAACGTGATGGATAAGCAAACGAACGACGAAGAGCCAAGAGTGAAGTAAGGTGGAAATACAAACACAAACACAAACTAGATCTAAGACATGAGCTAAGATCGAATGACGAACATCAAACAAACCCGCTCTCGGCCGGCTTGTGTTAGATTCGATCATAAACAGAGGTAGACAGCTTTGAACACGCACAAACGGAGCTGCACGTAGGCAGTTTCTTGAAGTCTTTGATTGACACAAACACAGAGGTGGCGATGAGATGAGCGTTACTTTAGCTTCGAAGGCGCAGAGAGCCGAAAGGCAGGTGAAATGTAGCGTTGTGACAAGATCCTGTCTGCACACCCGCTTGATGCAAGACAAGTCCGGGGCGCGGAGCAAGGCAATCGCAATCCAAGTAGAGCAATCTCCAGTTTCATGGCTCTACAGCTGTGGATCAACTATCAATATGAACATCGTGAGCAGTTTAGTCATTTCACGTAGAAGAACACACTGGTATTACCACTATACCCCATCAATCACCGACCACATCAATCATCACCACCATCATTCCTTTTTCGACCAAACTGCCGCTGTTGTGGTTGACTACCATAAGCTCTCCTTCCTTGCACCTTCTTATCCCTCGAATGCATACTTGCTCCCAATGCGATATCTACTCTCGGCGGCACAGGGAAACCAAAGGCCTTTGCCACTTTGGCAAGATCGAGCTTGTTGACATCAAATACTGAGCGAAGACTGTGTGAGGCATATGCTTGGAGATAGGAGCGGAAGCCGTCTTTTGCAGACTGTAAAAGAATGAACATTAGTCTCGGATGGTGCTGAATTGTCGTATTGTAGAAGACATACCTTGTTGAGATAATAATTCTTCCCAATCAACTGCTCGAGCTGACTCTGGATGTTCAAAATTTTCTTCTCTGGAAACTCAAATTCCACCAGCGGCACTCTTGCTTCCTGCAGATGCTTTAAGAAGCCAATCTCATTTGGCTGAATGAACAGCAAACTCTTTCCTTTTCCATTCGCACCACGCGCTGTTCGTCCTACACGATGGATGTAATCTCTAGGGTCATCTGGTGGATCAAATTGCACAATCCAGTCTACAGCAGGAATATCGAGTCCTCTTGCAGCTACATCTGTGCAGATCAAAGTACCTTGCTTAGCGTTGCAGAACTCGAAGAATGTGTTTGTGCGTTTTTGTTGCTTTTGCTTGCCGTGTAGATCAAGTACTGGTAGGTCAATGTAGTTGAGAAGTTCGGCGTAATATTTAACGCAGTTGCAGCTGGAGAAGAAGACAATCACCTTCTTCTTTGTGTGTTTCTTGAGGAAGGTGAAGAGTAGGCGGAAACGTAGATCAGAGTCGCAGATTACATAGCCTTGCTCAAGACCTTCAACTGTGCTGTGTTCTTTGCGATGGTCAACGTTGATGTAAAGAGGTCCTTGACGCAGAGATATCCTAGCCAGGTCCTCAACTTTAGTAGTTTGTGTAGCGGAGAAAAGCATGGTCTGGCGCTCTTCCTTGGGCAGTATCTTTACAATCTGGCGCATTTCATCCTCAAATCCAACCTCGAGGATGCGGTCGGCTTCATCGATCACGAACGCTTTGATGTTCTTGAAGATGAAACCTGGTGTGTTTTGAAGATGGTCCAAGAGTCTACCTGGCGTTGCAACGAGGAGATTGACGCCCTTGGAGAGCTTTTCTGCTTCTGCTCGACGGTTTGCGCCGCCCATTACGATACCATAGGTCTGTGAGTGATGCGCCATGAGCTCTCTGGCCACACCGAAGATTTGAAGTGCTAGTTCTCTTGTTGGCGACACAATCATGACACCGGTGCCGTTTCTCGGCTTGAATCGTAATGAGTGAAGCATTTCGATAGCCGGGATTAAAAATGCCAAAGTCTTTCCCGAACCAGTCTTTGCAGCTCCCAAAACATCTCTTCCTGTCAGCAGCGCAGGTATACCCCTCCTTTGGATCTCTGTCATGTCTGTGAAGCCCATTGTCTCCAGTGCTTTCATGGTCTTTTCAGACATGTTTAGTTCGGAAAACTTCTGTGGTTCTGCGCCGCCTGGTAGTGAGACTTCTGCGCCGGTAGGCAGGTCGGAGGTTGATGCGTCTGGTTGCGGTCGCTTCGGTTCGCTGTCGTCGCCATCTTCCTCATCATCATCATCATCCTCATCCTCTTCCTCGACAACACTGGCTGATGTCTGTGACGCAATGCTCTTCAGCTGCTTGTTTAGATCTTCTTCAACTTCTTGCTCGTCCTCGTTGACCTCATCATCCTCCGCCGAACTCGACATGACATCTTCTTTCGTGTGCTTCTTTGACTTTTTGCGCGGCTTCTCGGTGGTGGTGGATGGTTCAGGGTTGGGTTCGGGCACGTCTATAGTTTTGGTGGAACTTGCGTGCTTTCTCTTTCTTTTCTTCGACGCTAGGTTAGGACTGGTAGTTGTAGCAGAAGGCATGATGGCTGGTGAATCTGTGCAATGTTATGTTTCAGAATGGTTAAACACTGCTGACCATCCAGAACTTTTTTCCATGGAGAGAGCTCCGACAGATAACGATAAGGACGAAAGGTCACGTGAACTTGGTGCCGCTGAATCTCACGATCAGGGGTTTTTCGGCATGGTAGTCCTTGGCGTATGACAACAAACATATTTTGACATCTCGCGCTGAATCTGTTGCTCTCTCTCTCTCTGGTAGCTTGATTGATACATTGGATGCCTGAATTCTCGACATAGATAGAGAAATCGCTTCTTTTTGCACGACCGTCATCACACAACATCAAGAGGACGAATTCCGCCGGGCTATAGCAACGAGCGAATGACAATAATTACGTCGTAGAGACCAAGACTGCGCCTCCCCAGCTTTCAACGTCGCTATTTCGAGCGAGGCGACAACAACGAAAAGCCCCTTTTTCATCGCCCTTCGCTCTATTTGTCGATCCCGGCAAGGTCTGTTCCCTGCGCTGACGACTTACGCAAAGTCTTGTCGTCGTCGTCAAGTCCAAAGTCCTTGGCTCTCCGATTCTTCTCATCAACAACCACATCCCTCCACGTCCCATCTTACCATACTACACGCCACTCCATTCGACACACTGTGCAAGTCGTATCACCAACGCGCCGTCGTCACCTCCCCACAATAGACGCCCAGTCGCCACTCTCCTTGGAAGACTCAATCTTCCACTCGTCTCACTCGTTTCGCACATCATTGGCTCCTCATAGCCATTGGGTCGCCGTCGCTACATCACAATTCCCTACACCGTATACTACTTCCGATTTCACGACGTCAGCATCTACTGCTTCGACTAGACAACAACGCAATACACAAACAAACACAGCCTCCACGAAAGGAGTGCTAATCAACCACACATCATGCTCTTCTCTTGGAAAGCATTGCTCACTCCTCTCCTCAGTCTACTCGCCTTCACATCAACAACATCCGCAGTCAACCTCATTGAATCAGAAGCACTACAATCCTGCCAAGTAAACTCCGGCTTTACGGCTTCTCTCTTTGATGTCACTTTTTTCCCTGGCAATGGCAGTTTAGAGTTCAACATTGTAGCAATATCTACCATCTCTGGCTACGTTACTGCAGAGATTGATGTCGCCGCATATGGTTATGATGCTATCAAGAAGACACTGGATCCTTGTTCCCTGAATTTGGAGGGTCTATGTCCTTTGTCTACTGGAAGCGATATTGTCATTCAAAGTAACGTCGAGATTCCATCAGATGTTACCAGCCAGATTCCAGGTGAGCACTTGTATGAACGCATTGACATTAGAAATTGCTAATTTCTAACTTAGGTATTGCCTACTCTATTCCGGATTTGGATGGTGTTGTCACAGTCAAGATCTACAACTCTCAAACTGGTGAGCAGCTTGCGTGTGTGCAAGCTGATCTATCCAATGGAAAGACGGTGTATCAGAAAGGTGTTGGTTGGTCTACTGGCGCTGTCGCGGTCCTCGCTCTACTCGTTTCCGCTATCGTCTCTGGGCTTGGTCACTCGAATGCTGCCTCTCACATTGCTGCCAATGCCATGTCTCTATTTGGCTTCTTTCAGTCTCAGGCTTTCTTCGGCATGACTGCTGTTCACCTTCCTCCAATTGCTTCTGCATGGACGCAAAACTTCCAGTGGAGTATGGGTATCATCAAACTAGGTTTCATTCAGTCTATTGCGACTTGGTACCTGCAAGCTACTGGTGGTACACCTTCAACAATTCTATCCTCTCTCTCAACCACTTCCGTCAATGTTCAGAAGCGTGACCTTGGCGCTCTTCATTACATTTCTCGTGCTGCACAACAAGCTGTGCACAACCCATTAATCCACCTCGCGAGTACTTCTGTTGGCAAGACAGCCAGTTCATTTGTCAGACGCGCCACCAGCCAGATCGTCAAGAGACAATCTGCAACAGACTACAGCGGCAAACTTCTTACTGTCAGAGGAATTGAGCGTGTTGGATTCCGGGCGGATATCGAACTGAGCGACATTTTCATGACTGGCTACATCTTCCTGGTCATTTTCTTCGGTGTTGTCATTCTCGGTCTCTTGCTTTTCAAATTCGGCCTCGAAGCCTTTGTCCGTAGCGGCAAGTTGAAGAGCGACAAGTTTCAGGAATTCCGCAACGGTTTCGTTACAACACTCCGTGGCATCATCTTCCGTCTTGTTCTTATTGGTTTACCTCAGATGGTTGTCCTCGGGTTTTGGGAGCTTACCAAGCAGGACTCGGCTGGAGAGATGGCACTTGCTGTTGTCACTGTCTTCACCATGCTCATCATGCTCATCTGGGCTTGCTTCAGAGTATGGCTTCTTGCCCGTCGCTCGATTCACCAGCACAAGAACCCAGCTTATATACTCTACTCCGATCCAGAGTGTCTTCACAAGTGGGGTTTCCTCTACGTACAATTTAAGGCAACAACGTACTGGTGGATCATTCCTGCTCTTCTCTACATTGTCACCAAGGGTCTCTTCGTCGCCCTTGCTCAGAACAGCGGCATCACACAAGCCATTGCATTCCTCGTCCTCGAGGCTGCTCTTCTTATCGGTCTCTGCGTGGTCCGTCCTTACATGGACAAAAAGACGAATGCTTTCAACATTGCTATTTCTTCGGTCAACTTTGTCAGCTGCATATTCCTGCTCTTCTTTACTGATATCTTTGGCGTACCTGTAAATTCTTTCATTCCTAGGCTTTCCTTAAGTTCGATGCTAATATTAATCCATAGGGTCTTGTCGTTGGTGTCATGGGTGTCATTTTCTTCATTCTTAACGCCGCATTCGCGCTCATCCTGGTCCTCATGGTATTGATTGCGACTTTGTACGCCATCTTCCAGAAGAACCCTGATGTTCGATACCAACCTATGCGTGACGACCGTGGCTCGTTTATCAAGTCTCAAACTCGCTTTACCACCGAATTGGATGCTCTAGGAGCAACTGCCCGTGGTGAGAACAAGCTCGGCTACAAGCAAGAAGGCGATGACGAGAGCTACCAAAGCTCATGGAATGCCGACACGCCTCATAACGGCAGTGGATACAGCGCTATCAACGAGCCATACAACAAGGAGATGCTTCACAGTCCTAAGGTGGGCTATGGTGGAGCACCATACATCCGTGAAAACTCAGTGAGGAGCAACAACAGTCAGGTCAGCTTCATGAACCAGAACAACAACCTGGCACCAAACAGGAGCCAGACTGCCAGCCCATGGCAAAGAGGTGCTGGGTATGACAGGTGAATGTGTGATGATGTTTGATTAGTGGGAACTGGATTGCATGATTGGCAAAATTTGCATTGGCGTTTGGGAAAGGATAGCACTGGTCATGGATAGACCTTGGCTCTGATGGATGAGAGAGAAGTGGCAAGGATGTCGTTCTGTATAGCTAGCATTATCAAGAAATCCACAGACCTATGACTGAAAGGAGTGAAAAACTACCTGGTAGTTCACATGATGAGCGTTTGTGAATGTTCGATTGCGCTTGCCCTCTGCGTTCCTGCCCGAAGTTCGACTGCAAGAACAAAACAAGCGACAACCTTCAACCTTCAATTCAAGACAGCAGAAAGCAAAGATCCACGAAGATAAGTGATTGATCATATGATAATGATTGTGGCTCTTCAAGTCACATAGTAGCGCGTGACCCTGCATGCCTGACCCTGCATGATGGCTATCAGCCGCTGCTTACAGTACGCTAGCTACTCAACAATAGCTGGCGCTGCGCCTTGCTGCTCGCTGTACTGTCTTTCTGTCTGCCTTCTGGTCAACTTTCTTCTTTCCTTTTCGGCTCATACATACTTGTCGTCGTTTTCAGAGTACGTGAGCTAGTCGAACCACAGCTGGACTTGCAGCTTGCTGCTCGCTGCTCGCTGTACTGTTAGGCCTTCATTCATCTGCTCACCTTGCTTCCTTTTCTGTTTTGTTTATACACAGTCGTCGTCGCATCTAGAGCTTTCTGGAAAGTTTGTCCAATGGCAGATTTAGCTATTGGCGCGCTCGGACTGGTTGGACTCGTAACACTCTTCGATACATGCGTGAGTACTTTCGACCGCGTTCAGCTTGGACGCCACTTCAGCAAAGACTACCAGACGGCCGATCTTGAGTTTCGTCTGGTTCAACTAAAGCTGATACGATGGGGTTAAGCGGTGGACATAGAACATGACTATTCTGCGTCCAAGGAAGGGCTCATCCGCCCTGTCCTCGCCACTATCATTAACACCTCAACGAGGCCGAAGTGATTTCGAGAAAATATACAGTCAGCCATGACCCGAAGGACAAGCAGCCAGGACCAGATGACAATATCGCACAACTTTGCGATAAGGTGGCCCAGCTCGTCCTAACCCGCCAGAAGAAAACACGGCTTGGTAAGAAGCTCCAATGGGCCTTGTACGACAAACAGCACTTTGACGACTTGATCAAAACCATTTCGAACCTTGTTGATAAGCTCGTCGAGTTGTTTCTTGCCATTTCAGCGACACAAACACTATGTGTTCAAGACCTTGAACAGATTACGGACTCTGGTGACGAAACGCAGTTGCAAGTCATTCGTGAGGCGTCCGCTCACATAGACCGACCGATGCTGGAGGCAATTCAGCAAGTCCTTCAATTCAACGATAATCGCTATCAACATCATATACTTAATGATCAAGCTCAAGCTCATTATGAAGATGTTTTCATATGTGGCGATCAAGTTATCCACAATCACTACACGTCAACTATCACACCCATCGAGGCAGCTACGCTGCCAACGGGCAATTTGCATTGGAACATAGTCCGGCCAGAGCACCCGTACTTTACTGGTCGAGATGACATTCTGCTAGCGCTTGAGGGAGAAACTGAGAAATGCAGCAGAGAACAATGGAGGCCAGGAACAGTGCCGTATCGTGATACATGGCATGGACGGTCAAGGGAAGAGCGAGCTTTGTCTTCAAGTTGCTGACCGTGTGTGGGAACTGTTCTGGGGAATATTCTGGGTAGACGTCAGTTCCACCGAACAAGCAACAACCGGCTTTCACGAAATAGCAAGCTGATTGGGCACCTCCGCATCCAGCCTTCCCCTGACGACTGTGAAGCATCCTTGGCTGCTGATCCTCGACAATGCAGATGACCCGAAGGAAGACTACCAGAAGCATATTCCAAGCCGAAAATATGGAGCAGTAATCATAACATCTCGAAATAAGGAGTGTGCAATCTATAGCACTGAGAATTGCACTATAGCTCTCGATGAGCTCGCAGAAGGTGAAGCAACAGAGCTGCTCCTAAAAGTCGCGAGAGTTACTCCAAGTGAACGCAAGAAGAGCTTGATAGACGCTCAGATCGTTGCAAAGCTGCTGGGATCACATCCTCTTGCACTGATTCAAGCTGGAACTTATGTCTCACGTGGGTTTTGCTCTCTTGCGAGTTATCCCCGTGTGTTCGAGAAACAGCGCAAGCGTTTGCTAAGCTTTCAACCCTCTCAAGTCCAGTCAAGATATCGCGACGTGTACGCAACGTTCGAAGTTTCTGCAAAGGCGCTTGCAAGAGAGGACACTGAGGCAGCAAGTGATGCGTTGCAGTTACTTTCTGTTCTTGCGATGCTCGGACAGAGTCGTTTACCAGTCGAAATCTTTGAACGAGCCTGGCAACGAGCTCAAGATGTGAAACGCCAGACGGAAAAGCAGAATGACGATACTGAACGCCTGTCGCTATGGCACGTATCTCACCTGCCATCAGCGTTGCAGGTTGATGTCGGAACTAGTGAATGGGACTCCTTTCGGCTATACGAAGCTCTAAATCTGCTGATATCATTCGCCTTGGTTTCCATAGATGAAGAAGGTGACAGAGATGAAGAATGTGATAGAGATAGAGATGAAGAGGGCGACAGAGATGAAGAAAGTGATAGCGATGAAGAAGGTGATGGAGATGAAGAAAGTGGTGAAGATGAAGGAAATGATAGAGATGAAGAAAGTGACAGAGATGAAGAGAGTTATAGAGATGAAGTAAGTTATAGAGATGAAGAAGGTAAGAAGAGTATCTCCATGCATCCATTGACGCATGTATGGGCGAAAGACTGACAGGAGCCACTGGAGCTGCAGAGCGCCTGCTTTTCGGCTCTTTGCGTGGTCAGCGTGTCATGCTACGACCAACCGTTCTGGTGGCAATATCGAAGTGCACTCCTACCACATTTGTTAGCAATCGTTACAATAAACACGAGTAAAGCATTCAAGTATGACCCGCGACGTGAAATTGTTCGAGGCTTGCTCCAATGCGGCAAGGTATTAGATGAACTCGAGGAGATCAATACTCTAGCCAATCTGACAGAGAATTTATTGTGTCATCTAAATTTGAGCAAGGGCGTCGTAGACTCAGACTGGCTCTTGATCTATGGACTGGTTGGCACGTGTATGAGACGCCAGAACAACAAAGACGCTGGGATGGTGCTGATGGAGAACGTGGTCGCCATCAAACAGCAATCACTGGCCGAAGACGACCACAATCTGGTAGAATCACAAGTCGATCTCGTGTGGGACCATCTGAGCATTGGCAAGAGTCTTGTTGCAGTAGATCATGGTCCAAAAACGCGCAGAAGAACATAATGACCGGATGTACTGCCAACAAAGGCTTGCTTTCGCATATAGAATTAATGGCCAGTTGTCCGAAGCCATAACGATGTTGCAAGCCGCCGTGAAAATTGCACAGCAAAATTGGACTGAAGACCATTTTATTCGAATTGGAGCAGAATATGCATTAGCACTTGCATATCATTAAGCGGGGAGGAACTTAGAAGCCATAGCAATTATGCAAGAAGTGGTAAGAGTAATCGAGGCGACCCTCGCACAAGACGATCCTAAACGATTAGATGCTCAGCACAGTCTCAGTCTCATATATTTCGAGGTGGGGCGCCACGAAATAGCGATCAACATTCTGGAGAACGTTGTGAAGATCTGTAAATAATCACTGGAAGAAGACAACTTGCGTCGATTGTTTTTCGAACATGACTTAGCTGGGTTCTACTACGATTCGGGAAATATCGGCCAGGCACTCAGCATGCTCAAACATGTAGTCGCGATCAGGAGACATAACCTTAAGCAAGAAGATCCTCGACGATTAGCCTGTGAACATCTCCTCGCCAGATGTGTATGGAAAAGTGGAAATCAAGATGAAGCTGTAAGAATTTTAGAGGACGTGGTCCAGCATCCAAAAACTTGTGTTAGTCGACGAAGATCACAGAAGGTTACACAGTTTGCTACGACTGAGGGACGTATAGTCCGTAGCCTGATTGTTCTGGGCTGTTTCAGCGTAAGGTGTCGCAGGTTGCTGCCGGGAATCTTTCCAGAAAGGTTTCTAGGCACAATTTCTTGCAGCGGTAGAATTGAAAGTAGTGCATTCGCTCTTCAGCATGATTTCATTATCACAACGCTAAGACGTTGGCTTCTTTGTGTGTAGTACAAGGACAACGTGCAGGAGGCCCGGCTTTCTCAAGTGCAATAATGGCTTTCTTCGTAGCGTTTAGAAATGAGGATAACAATACAAGGCACATAAGCTGAATATCCTGGGCTGAATCTCATGATGACGCACGCTGGCAACAACTCTTGATATAATTCGCAGCAAGACTGCAGGACGACATGTTACATCACGTGACAAATATCTCAAACACTTAGCGAAACACAATAGGGTTTTTTGACCGTAACGGGGCTGAGTCCGACACACGTGCTTCGCCAAAAAACATTAACATTAACATTTCCTCAAGCTCTAGAAGACAACCATACTGTCCTACTGTATCTTACAAGCTATGTCGTCCAACACAGAGACTCTAGTCGAGTCTGCACCCCCAAAGATCAAAAAGAGCAAAAAGCCAACTAAAGTAAATCCCGAAGACTCACCACCACAAGAAGTCACAGCAGACACAAGATCCTCTCCACCACCTTCCAGCAAGAAGCGCAAGCGCGAAGCACTCCCCGATGAGATCGAGGTCGATGTCGCCGCCCCGGAACCACCATCCAGAAAAGCTCTCCGTCGACTGAAAAAGGGCAAGCCCGCAATACCCACAGCCACATCACTCACCAACGCGGCAATCCAAGCAGAAGACGATTCCGACCTTGACGATACCAGACCGAAGAAGACGACAGCAGGCGCCGGTGAGAGCAAGCGCTCTGAATACGGAGTCTGGATTGGCAATCTACCCTTTGCGGCCAATCCAGTTTCGCTGAGGGAATTCCTTACTGCTGGGGAGGGTATCTCGCATGCGGCGATTACGAGGATACATATGCCTGTGCCGCATAATGCCACTGCGACGCGTACGCAGGTGAAGCCGCAGAACAAAGGATTTGCATACGTTGACTTTACCACCAAGGCAGCCATGGATGCGGCAATGGCGCTAAGCGAGACGGCTATTGGCGGACGCAAAGTGTTGATCAAAGATGCCAGATCCTATGCTGGACGACCCGAAAAGAGCAAGTCAGATGAAGCCGGAGGACAAACTGCAGGTAATGCGGCTACAGGTCGGACAAAAGCAGCGTTGGAAGGTGTTGTAGGAGCACCGAGCAAGCGTGTGTTTGTGGGAAACTTGGACTTTGCAGTTACGAAGGAAGATTTGCAGGAGCTTTTTGGCAAATGTGGTACGATCGAGGATGTGCATATGGCTACTTTTGAAGACACGGGGAAATGCAAGGGATATGCTTGGATCAGATTTGTGGAGATCGAAGCTGCTGAGGCTGCCGTGAGAGGATGGTTGAGAGTTGCTGAACCTGGGATTAGTGACGACGAAGAAAGTGCTTCCGATGAGGCAAAGAGTGAAGGCGATGCAAACGCTGATTCTGATGACAGTGATTCTGCAGAAAAGAAGAAGCAGAAGAAACCAAAGAAGGCCAAGAAAGTACGAACACGCAAATGGTTCGTCAACCGCTTGTTGGGACGGACGTTGCGTTGTGAATTTGCAGAGGACGCTTCGACAAGGTATCGCAAGCGGTTTGGCAAGGACGCAGCATCAGCGAGAGAGAATGATCGAAATGCTGATGTGCCTGATATTGAGGAAGTCAATGACGGCGCCGTTCAGAATGCTCGGAAGATGGGTAAGAAGCCGGGTCGAGGTCCAGCGAGAGATATCCAACCTGGTGCGCCAACGGATCCTGGTAGAAGGAGAGGAAGGACCGGAGAGGATGCGCCGAGGAGGGAACCCAATGTCGGAGATGCGGAGACGAGGTATAGGACTGGTGCCATTGCTGAGGCTACGGGAGTGAAGAAGACATTTGATTGATGGGATGGTGTGTTCGTCGTCACTGGACCGTGTACGAATATACCCCAGCGGCTATTAGAAGTAACTAGTAGTCTCTAAGAGCTTTCGCAGCAGTCAGTAGCTTAAGTGTTTCATCCACTAAATGCTCAGAATAGGATTCAACTTCTGCTCCCCACAACGTGTCATGCCTCGTTCACGGCGCTCGTCTAGGTTCCCATGTCATGTCAAGCACTGTCAATTCCTAACCTAGGCCACTTTCCATCGTCGTGTTCCCCAGTGGCTAATGGCTATATTTCGAATGTAGGCCGGTATTCCCCGTCATCCACCCTCCATAAAAATAGCGGACGTCTTACGCCGACTCCTTCATAACGTCTTCTCGCGACATGAAATACTTGAACCGAGTGACAACCTACATTATTTGCAAAAGTTTGAGAATGCATGCAGATTTTATTCTGTAAAGACGCCATCTGCAATCGTGCGACTTAAGCCGCTCTGTGACTCTATCCATTGTGCTCCGGCGAAATGAATAATCACTCAGAGTCCTCACCACTTCTCCAAAACGATGACCACACGTCCTCTCAAGCTCACAAAGGGCCATCCACAGCCCTTGCAACGCGAATTTCAGCAGCAATGTTCTCCTTCATCACAACCGGCCTGCAAGTTCATTCCACTGCCTCTCTCCTCGTTCTCTCAATCTAACACCCACCCCCTAAAGTTTCGTCTCCTCAATCGGCGTAATGCTCCCCCACATCGAAGCTTACTACGCCCTCTCCGACCTCAGCGTCTCACTCATCTTCCTCGTCGGTCCCGCCGGCTACATCCTCGCCGCCTCATCCAACGCACTTATTCACACTCGTTTCGGACAACGGGGCATCGCGTGTGCAGCGCCCGTGCTGCATTTAGTGTCGGCTGTGGTGTTGGCGTTACATCCGCCGTTTCCGCTGCTGCTATTGGCGTTTGCGGGCGTAGGGTTGGGGAGTGCGTGGTTGGATGGGAGTTGGTGTGCGTGGGCGGGGGCGATGGGGAATGCGAATACGGTTAGTGGGTTGTTGCATGGGAGTTTTTCGGCGGGGGCCGGGGTTGGACCGGTTGTTGCTGGGTTGATGTTGGCGAGGGAGAGGGGTCGAGGTGGTGGTGGTGATGTGGGTGGAGGGGAGTGGTATAGTTGGTTTTGGGTATTGGTGAGTGATATCAACACTTATGATGAGCATGATGGATTGTATTGGTCGTCGAGTGTGAGGAATCAAGACTTTTCATTTCTTGTTTTGCTAACTTAGAGTTGTCTCTCAGGCTGCAATGTCTGCACTCGAGCTCGTTCTTCTGCCAACCGCATTCCGGTACGAGAACGCAGAACGTTATCATGCTCAAGATCCTTCTTCCGACGATACCAAGGCACCTCCATCCAGCATTACCTCTACACCGCTACCTGCACCACCAACAACACCAAGCACAAAAGACCTCCTCTCCCACCCCATTATCCTCCTCTCCTCCCTCTACTTCCTCGCCTACGTCGGCACCGAAACCGCAATCTCGGGCTGGATCGTCTCCTTCATGTCCCGCTCGCGACACGCCTCACCCTACCTCTCCAGCCTCTCTTCCTCCGCGTTCTGGGGCGGTCAAGCAGCAGGTCGTCTCTCGCTGGGTTTCGTGTCAGATAAACTCGGGGTACGGCGCGCCAACGTGGTGTACCTCTGCATCGCAATCACAGTGCAGAGTATACTCGCCGCATTCACCGGTCTACCTGCCAGCATAGCAGTGGGACTAGTCGGGATTGTAGGATTCAGCATGGGTCCGTTGTATCCCGGTGGTGTTGTGCTGCTGACGCAGTTGTTGCCGCGAAGGCTGCATGTTGCTGCCGTGAGCTTTGTGGGGTCTTTGGGGCAGGTGGGCGCAGCGGTGCTTCCCTTCGCGATCGGGGCGGTGGTGCAGGGGGTGGGGATCGGTGTGTTTATGTATGTGATTGTAGGGTTGTTGGGGTTGAGCTTGGGGTTGTGGTTTGTTTTCTTGGGACTGAAAGCCAAAGAAGCTGTAGGCATTCAGGATGAGGAGGAAGAGGAGGCTGACGGTGAAGAGTATTAGCGGCGTGAGATGGCCGTTGTATCTTGGTAAAATGCTTCCTCGTCATGAACATATCAATGGAACGTTTTATGCGTCTGGTATTTTCTATTGTTGCGATATCAGAGGCTGATTCCCAAATACCTACCGAAAGACCGGAGATGTGTCAATAGCCCGGCTTACTTGGAGGCCGTAGTAATTCTTGTTTCCCTTGTTGTACATTGCATCACTTACGTACGTAGCCTCTAGTTAAAGGTCGACCCCCTGATCTCGGTGACAATACAACAATAAAGGAAAAACTGAGAATTCATACGCAGCATAACTTCCACCAACAACATAGATCCCACAACCACTCAAAGCCAAATTTTCACAATGAATATGCTTCCCATAATCCTCGCTCCATCTCAGTGCGCAGCAGCGCCATTCCTCATTCATCTCAACCAGCTCTGCCTCGACTGAATCGGGATGCCGACGAGGTACTCTTAACTAATACAACGACAGGGCAAGACTCAGTGGAGTCAACCTGTGTACACATTATGCGATCCATTGACAACACATCCAGCAGACTCAAGTGAAGTGGTGATGCGAAGAGTGTTAAAATCGCTTCCAAATCGAGCTCAGTCAAAATCGAGTCGACTCATCTCAGATCCGAGTGCGGTCTCGAACTAGAGTCGAGGAATAGCAGCCTAGAAAGTGACCAGGAGAAGTGCTGTGCAAGGCTGCTAACTAAGGCGCTATCCAGTCGAATAGAGGCTAAAACCGTGTGAGTAGCAAATCTCAAACATTGATTTAGGATGAGAATTGGCGATCGGGCTAAGGTCGAAATGTCGAAATGTCGCTGTATGAAGGGCGCCTTTCGCTCCTACCTGTCTTGTTCTCGGTTTTGTAGTATGAATGGGGACATTCAGGTAAGGTGGATAGCATACGTAGCCAAAACCACCTCTAGATTTCAAGCCATTAGCCAGAACTCACATTATGGTATGTTGTAGTAGAGTATCAGCACCACCACCACCATACTACAATCACACAATCTCTAACATCGCGCCTTCCATCAGCACAACTATGTTGCAGGAACCACAAGTTCCCAACAGAAGCCTTGAAGCTGACGAAATAAGCAGCTCAAGAACGAACAATGAGGATTGTGCGCTGCTCAATGGGGAGATCTAGTGACAGGATCCACTCATCTCATCTTTCGCATCATCAAGTATAGCCGTACTAGTCACACTTATCCGCCTGTCGAATGGCTATATGTTGAGGTAAGCGACCTTGGCCTGATTCGCGTAAGAGTGGTGGGCTAGCAAGATTCGGTGCATGACTGGGAATGATTCTTTAAAAGCTAGCAGCACTGTCTGATTTATTCATTCATTGATAACAGCAATGTAAGGAAAAAAGGCAAGACCTCGAGCAGGACTAATCAAAATGTATTTCTTTTCCATCTTTCTATCAAATGCGCAGCACATTTCACACATCAAAGTGGAGTGCAAGCTGTCTTGGTATGTATGAGGAAGCTTACTCGGCTTGACGGGAGACAACTACTTTGAGGAATGCTTTGGTTCAAGAATGGATTAGTTCAAAGACTGGGTATTGTTGTGCTGTGCTATGCACGGGCAACAGTGCAAAGCTCGACGTCGAAATGGTGAAGATTGACGATATTATTTATATCTGGCTTGAATTACATACGTTATCATGTCTTGCATATAATCCGTCGAATCGTACTAGAAAGCCATGCGTCCTTTACCAGCAGTAGTATGGTCGCTGTGTGGTGATTGGCCTATCAGGATGATGCACCCATATCTTCTTGGCCTTCTCGCGCTTCTCCCTTTCAGCGTACTCTCGGAGCCTCGTTGCTTCTTCCTTTAGTTTGACGGTAATGTCTATGATGCTATATCAGCACTGAGTTCACGATCCATCAATTGTTTTCACTTACTCGTCTGTGGCAACCTCAACCTATCTACTCTTCCTCTAGCCCTTGGGCTCGAATCCATACCATATGCACCCTTATTCACCCACGCCTGTTCGACATATATCCCAGTCTGATCGAATATCGTATGCCTCGTTCCATCCGCGAGCTTGATCACTCTCTTAGCCAAAGGATTGCCCTCTGCAATACCCAATCCCATACCCCTTTCCACCACAGCGCGATCTCTTGCCTCAATCAGGTGATTGTGAATTTCAACGGCTGCCTTCTTCTTGCTATATTGCATCTGCACAATCGCTTCCTCGATCGGCTTACCCGCTATTTGACGTGCCAACGGGCCCAGCTTCTTGACAGACGTCTTCATGAATTCAGACGCCATGGAGTATTCACGTTCCGTACGCTTGATGATCTGGTTTCGCGAAAGCCGACCTCGGCGCTGAATAGCCTTGATGACCATTTTCCTCTCCCAGCGCCTGCGGACTTCGGGTTGAGGGTCGAGCTTTGCGGCCATGACGGCCGGGTCACGTTCGCGGCGAGTGGCATCTTGGTTCGTTTTGGCGCGACGGGCTCGGCCTGGGTCTAGAGAGGAGAAGATGGAGTTTGTGGCGAGCGAGCCTTGGGTCGGTGGTTTCTGGGCGGGGGGTGCAGCGCGGGCTTTTGTGATTTGAGGGTTCTTTTTGAGGTATTCGGCGAGGATGGGATTGTTTGCGTTTGGATCTGGAGTGGGAGTGTTGGAGGTGGAGGCGTAGCGGCGGGAGGGAAGAGTGCGAGAGGTTGGTATTGAAGAGGTTGCTGTGGGCGCTTGTAAGTCATTGGTGCTCGTGGAGGATTTACTGTCTTGTTCCGCAACGAGTTTTGGAGCTCCATCATCGCCTCACACAAGCACAAAGGTTCAGATTATTGACACGTACCTGTAGGCCGTAGCCTTATGCAATATCTGGATAGACTCATGCTGATGTGCACGTTCTATCAAAGTGTTTTTCTTGTTGTCGTCGTCTTGCAAAGAAACGATGATTATTAATACGGGTTTTGCAGGGTATTGACAAGTTGATCGAGTGAAATTGAATGTCAAACAATGCTTAGTACTTCCTTCAACATCAGGCCTAAATGTTTTGCAGCTGAATTTGGACGTCCTCGAGGCTTGAGATTGTACGCAGGCTTATAACTGCACGGCGACCATCATCGATGCTGTCTACCATGGGCTGTTTCCAGTAACAAAGTACTGTATACACCTGATTTTGCTGGTTTCCAGCCGACAAGGTTCGGGTCGTCTTCGCTTGTCGATCCTTCAAAAGATCCAAAAGGCTCGAATGGGCGATCAAACCGCCAAATGCTATTTATTATTGACTACAGAAAGCCATCTCTGTCCAGAGTCATCATGGCTTCGGACGACGACGACCAACCTTCGTCCGCTTCTGCTTCTGAAGACCTATCTTCCATTCTACGAGCAGATGATACAAGTATTAGAAAAGCTTTCGTTGCTGCCTTTGTTTGTTTGCGATGTGATAGATCCCTTTCGAAACGGTTCGTAGCCTAGATAGGCTAACTCGGCATCACAAAGATCGTGAACAGCTTACTGCCTCTTTATGCTCTTTGCCTTGCCTGCTCCTTCGTCGCATGTTGAGATATTTAGTAGTAGCCCGCTTAGCTCGCTTACATGATTAGGCATTAATCAGCCTAGGATCAAGGTGAAGATTGCAAAAGGTGTTGGTTGGGAATCCGAGAGCGAGCTTGGCTTAGATCTGCCTGCACGACTCATACTACTTTTGCGTTCTGTTTTTGTACAATTCGATGTACGGACGGCCTCTGTTCCTCCTCACCTTTCCCTGCAACTGCCTCGCAGGCGCTGACACTGTAGGTAGCAAACAGCAACACTGCACTACAGCATCTTGAATGCGATCCAATACGACGAGGCCGTAGAAGCTCCGCGCATAATCAAGTAACCACAGAAGGTGCGGGTGGCAGGTCGTTCCTTCTCTGTTCGCCTATCACCATCATGTCGTCCAGCAATAGGATGAACATCAGCAATCTGCTGTCGCCCGACCCTGGCAGCAATACCACTGCGACACCGACGGCTCCATCCTACTCACCACCACCAAAAATCTATCGTCGAGAGTCTGGAAACCAAGCATATAACCAAAGCTACTCTCAACCACAACAGCAGCAGCAGCAACAGCAGACATACCAATATCAATACCAACAACAACCTCCATCTCAACCATATCCATCTCCTTCCGCACTGCTTGGTCCTTCGCCGCTTTCGCCGCAAGTAACTCCTCCAATATCATCTCAAGCAGCTGTAAATAGAGCTGCGCCAAGACAAAGAAAGAAGGAAGCACCTTTACTCCAAAGAGCTGTGACATCGCCCCACCACTACGACCGGAACATAACTCCTTCATTGCAACAGAGCGTTGTGCCTCAAGGTCAACCTATGTCTGAATCTCTACTGCCTAACCTAGCCACCGTTTCGACCTCCTCACAAGGTGCTGCTAGGACGTATTCTGGCGCAGGGTTGAATACTCCACCTGCCGACTACAGACTGTCTCCATTAGGCTATGGTGCAATCCAGCAACAACTATCACCGCCTGCATTACTACGACAAACTTCGACCGAGAAGATGGATTTCCTTGCAGGTAGGAATGACTCAAAACAAGATTCATCACATCACATGCTTAAGATTCTGACTGAAGTAACAGATGTCGCATCAATGCAACAAGCACAACAGAGTCAAGCACGCAACATCCACAGCTCCATGTCCGTGCAAGATCTACCCCGATCTCCACAGCCGTAAGTTGTTCAATTCATCGTCTATTATCAGAGATCGACCATGCTAAAAATCTTCTAGACCACCACTCTCACGACGCAGCTCAGCTCTTGCTCCTTCTCCTGCAGACCATATGATGTCTGACGCTCCTACCACCACCGTACAACCTCGAACTTTCAGAGCAAGCACACTTACCACAGCCGAACTACAGAGCGTGTCCGAGCTTACTAAACAGCTCTCCGAAAATTCCTTCCTCTACGATAGCCACACCAAGCTCATCAAGATACTTCAAGAAGGACTAAGAAGACATATCGCCCCACCTGGAGCAAATGTACTGCAAAATCCACACGAATATAGTCTACTGCCAGAGCTACGGCAAGCAAGAGATGCCATGGATTCCAGATTTCCTGTTGGAGAAGAGCTTTGGGTCGAATGGATACAAGATGAATGCATGTTGGCACAATCAAGTGAAGAGCGTGGTACAGTCATGGAACTGTGTCAAAAGGCTGTCCACGATGAAGTTGGTAGCACCAAGCTATGGCGTTTGTACGGTGACTGGATGTTACATTTGTACAACTGCAGCCATGATACTGCTGGGCTATCCGAGATCAGTGCACTGGAATCTCACCCTATTGTAGGTCAAGTTCTCGCGCGGCAAAGATGGTCTGAAGAAGACAAAATGGTTGGTCCTGAAGTTTTCAGGTGGGATATAATGCTGGAGGTATGGCGTTCAGGTGTAAAGGCTACAGAATGGCACATTAACGATTCTCACGTTGTATGGGATTCGTACATGAAGATTTTGCTTCAAGATCTTCAAAGTCGACCATCTATTGAGAAGATGGACGAGATCAAGAAGCTTTTCAGTCTTCGTCTCAGGACCCCGCATGCCACTTGGGACGACACATCATCAATGTTTTCGTCTTTCGTCACACGATATGACGACAAAGCGTATGAGATGATCATGGTTGAGATGAACAAACAAGCTGCAGCGGCTAAGCAAGAATTTGCACTCCGCCAAGATCACGAACAGAAGCTTGCTGCTGCTGCCGAATCCGGGGATCAGAACGCAGAATGGACGGCGATGAACGAATACCTCGAGTTGGAATTCGACCAAATCAAAACTGGTAAGTCGTCGCCAGCCAGTTTCGACCTTTATATAAGCTTGTTTGAGCGCGCCCATCTCCGTTTCCCTACAGATGCTGAGTTGTGGGAGGATCACGTTGATATCATCATCGAAAATGCCAGAGCAGAAACACAGCTTATTCCTTTGACCTATAATGCCACTCGGCATTGTCCGTGGTCTGGAAATCTATGGGCTAAACGATTGGTTGCGCTTGAGGCGTTTGGCGTTGCTTTTGAAGAGATGGAGGACGCGAAGCATCACGCAACTAGTTCCGGTTTGCTTGAATCTGTTGGTGGTATTGATGAGTTTATCAAAGTACAAACAGCCTGGTGTGGGTTCCTGCGACGCAGAGCATTCAGCAGTACTACTGATGAGGACGAAGTCGACATGGCTGAAGTCGGTATCACATCTGCAATAGAAGGCATCAAAGCTCTAGGCGAGAGGAAAGAAGGCAAGCAATTCAAGGGTGATCCCGACTATCGTGTTGAACGCATTCATCTCAAGTTTCTTTCTCAAGCCGAACGCTTTGATGAAGCTCGAGCGAAATGGTGGCAGCTCAGCTTTATTCATGGTGATCACTGGGAGTTCTGGGAACGATTTTACACCTGGGAAATCTCAATTTGGGGACGAAGTGTAGGTGGTAAGAAACTGCCTTCGCCAGAGCTAGCAACAAAAGTGCTCTTTACGGCAATGCGTCGGGAGGATCTTGACTGGCCCGAGAAGATGATCGCAATGTATCAACATCACTGTCGTCAACATGAAGGTGTCCTAAAGGTACGAGAAGCATCTGTCGAGGCACGAAGGTCATCCAAATTATTGGCGAAACGTCGTCAACAAGAAGCTGCGGAAGCAGCAATTGCGCAAGCTGCTGCACAGCAACAATACCAAGCTACCAATCTTTCTGTTGACCCTGCAGTCAATGGCAAGCGCAAGTTGGAAGAGCTTGGTCTTGCTGATGGATACACTGCGAAGAGAACCAGAGCCGAGGTCAGTATAGGGACAGATCAATACCCAGCTTCATCCTCCGCGACATCGCAGGTGAAAAGAAACAGGGAGAATGCCACAATCATTGTCAAGAATGTTCCAGCAGACATCACTGAAGGTCGTTTGCGACAATATTTCCGAGACTGTGGCTTTGTCAATAATGTCACAATCATACCTGACGACAACAACAATACTGCAACTGCGACGCTGGAGTTTGAAACCAAAGAAGATGTACTTGCCGCTGTCACGAAGAACATGAAGTCCTTGGATGGAAACCCTATCGAGATTCAAATAGGCTCCGGAACGACATTATACGTTACCAACTATCCTGCAGAGGCTGATGAAACCTATATTCGGGATCTCTTCAGTCAATTTGGTGACATTGTTGAAGTACGTCAACCGTCTCTCAAGTACAACACTCATCGTCGCTTCTGCTATGTCCAATTCCTCTCCTCTTCTGCAGCCAAGAATGCCGAATCCCTGGACGGTAAAGCGCTCAAAGGTGGTCTCATTCTTTCCGCAAAACTTAGTGATCCCAGCAAGAAAAAGAAGCGCGAAGGTGCATTGCAAGAGGGTCGCGAAGTCTGCGTGAAGAACGTCAATTGGAGCGCTACTGAAGATGGCTTACGTAATCTCTTTGAAGCATGTGGTGCCGTGCAGAACGTTCGCATTCCACGTAATGTGAAAGGTCAGAGTACAGGTATTGCTTTTGTCATCTTTTCGTCCAAAGAAGAAGCACAGAAAGCAGTGGTCGACCTTAACTTGAAAGATTTCATGGATCGTATCCTTAGTGTTGAACTGGCCTCGGATAACCACAAAGGGACGAAACGCATTGACAAAACATTGATTGACAACGGCTCACCTGCACCACCAACAGAATCGGCTGGTAGTCCCGAGTCTACGACTGGAGCCAACACGACGACTATCAAGAACGATTATCATCGCGCGCGTACTCTTCGCCTCTACAACATCCCAGACACCGTAAGCAGCGCACGCATCCGTGTTCTTGCAGAACCCTACGGAGCACTCAAGCAAGTCAAGCTCTTTCCCGAAAAAGGCGAAGCACAAGTCGAGTACGAATCCATTGCCGATGCTGGCAAAGCCGAGATGGGATTGCAAGGGCATCAGATTAATGGTGTGACGATTCAAATCAAGATTTCTGCCTCGAATGATGGAAGTCTCACGGGTGGACCTGGTCGTGGTGGGAATGGTAGTGTTGCGGATAGGCATGCTTTCAAGGGTAAGAAGGCGGCGATGCCTTTTGCACCTGTGACCAAGCGGCCACAACAGCAGGGGAAAAGAGGTGGATTGGGTATGAAAAGAGGGGGTGGAGGTGTCGTGGCTGCAGGAAGGAAGAGTAGTATTTTATCGGACACAAACATGAATGATAACCAGGGCGCAGGCAGCAGTGGCGGCGGCGGAAAGTCCAATGATGACTTTAGGAAGCTGATGACTGATGGGAAATGATATAGATTGAATGGATGATGGTAGATGGTGCATAATAATGGATGGAAAGAGAGGAATTGAATAAAGAGGCAGGCATTATACCCCCCCACGCAGCACACAGGGAAAAAAGTTTGTATCATAGTATTTGCATAATATAAGCATGGTGGAGAAAAATTAATAGAATGAATTGTGTAATTGTAGAATCTGCATACCAGGTACTCATGACCAGTCTAGCCAGTCTCTACCATTCGTACACGCTACACTGCTCTATGCATCTTTTGAGCCAGCCTCGCCTAAACAATAAACGATGAGGAAAAGCGAGCGAGCGAAGGCCTGTAGTAAGAGGTGTGATTGAGTTGAGTAGAGTAGAGTAGATAACATGAAATGCATGTAATGGGATATGATGTCGCGATTTCGGCAGCTTGCTTGCTCTAGTTGCATGCTTATACTAGATTTTGCCTTGGGTACCTATTGAATCTTCAAACCATGAAGGAGGTATGCTGTGGAGGACGGGCGTTGAGCAAAGTTTCCGATGTTTTTGAGTCGGATCCATTTCATTTTCAATCATCGTCATCTTGAGAGGGACGGACGGTAAGAATACTCTGTTATGTAATAATGAAAATAGGGTGGATAACAATGCCTTTCTTTTCACCCCAATAAAATCCACGACGAAATAAGAAAGCTGGAACGAAGCGCCCTGCCACGGGAAAGCAAGGGCTGGGAAGGAAGGAGGGCAGAAAGGATAGGATAGATGGAGCGGCTAATAGTCATTTGTGTACTGTATGGACTATTTTTGATGCACAACATATTCATTGCCGGTCAATTTTGGATCTGACTTCCAGATGATTTAATTCTTCATGTTAATGTATGTTCCCTTTATTTCATATACTCATAAAAAGCCACAGCTGAGACGTAATAGACAATTTCCATACTGAGTTCGTTGATTGAGTGGATGGCCTGTCCTGGCCTGGCCTAGAAAATCGAGTTGACAATGTTGCCGCCTACAGACAGGAATATTAGCATTCACACCTCGCACATTCCTCTCAACAGTGCTATTGGAAAACGTGGACGTACCAATCGTGGCTCCTGCGCCGAAAATTGCAGCGTTGCCCAACTTTGACCCAAATTTCTTGCCCTAAGAAAACATTATGTTAGCATAATGTTCCATGTTTCATTGTATACTTCTGAGCTCTTGAACATACCGCCGCAGTCATCTTATCACTATTCACACTCGATCCAGTTTGCTGTGGTGCTTGAGAAACAGCCATAGGCATATTGCCATAGCCCATTGGCCCTTGAGCTCCCGACGGCGGTTGTGGAGTTTGCTGCGAGCCATACATGTACGGCTGCTGCTGTTGTGGTGGTTGCATATCCTTTGCATCATCCACACGCACGTACGAACATGGGAAGATGCCAATGTCGCCTGTACGCTCACTTCGTCCTTTCCACCACTCGGCGTTCATGTATTCCAGCACGGTGACGCGATCGCCGGGTTGGAGGGATAAATCACCTGCATCAGTTGGGTTGTAAGCGTAGAGAGCATTGGCACGAGCCAGGCCATCGGATTGTGGTGGGACTGCATAGGGAGGTGGTGAGGCGGCGGGGTTTGGGGTGTGGGATTGTGGTGGTGGTGGTTGGTAGAAGCCTTGGTGGTCGTTCTTTTCGTTCATGGAGAGGTTTGAGAGGTTGGGTGTTGGTGCGGAGGCGTTGACGGGGATGACGACGGAGGGGGTGGATTCTTGGGGGAGTTGGGAGAGGAAGGTTGTTATTTGATTGGAGGAGACGAGGCCCATGTCTGTGAGAAAGTGGAGTTCCTGGTTGGTGTGTGTGAGTGTGGGAGTAGTGTGAGATAGGTGGGAATGCTTGCTTACTGCTTTGATTGTTCGAATGGCGCGATCGACCATTGCGGTCTGGAAGGGTTGTTGTGCCATTGTGGTGTGGGATGCGAGTGTAGGATGTTGGAGGCACAGTTCGAGTGTGAAATTGAGATGAGATGAGTGAATTGAAGAGAGGCGGAGGGTGAGATTGTAAGCAAGAAACTTGAGCTAAGCCTCTCTCGCAGGCCGAAACATGAAACACAACCGCTTGGCTGATCGCATGTGACAATGATGAATCTGAAACAACACCGCCAGCTCCATTCATACAGCCAACTATCTAAACATCTATCTACTGGAGTATTAGAGAACACGCGGAATGCATTTGTCCAATCTATGCCAACTCTTCTGATAAAACTCCCAATGCAATGCATTTCGTTATCGTCGTATATCGTGTCAAACTCATCAACACATGAAAATGCTCCTCTACCATCTCTCCCTCTCTCGGGCGCTATACCTTCCCGGCTCTTCCAATCCTCCCTCCTTCCTTCTCTCCTTATGACAACTTCCCTCGTTTCGGTCCTCCACCTCCAGCCCCATCTTCATCCATATCCGTAAAGTCCAGAAGATCAGGGAACGCAGACTTTCGCTTCTGTCCAGCTCCACTCCCAAGATTGCCTAGTGCTATTACTGAATTCCGGTCACGTTGAACTCTTCGATGTACTGGCTTTGGCGTTATCATGTGTGCTGGTGAAGAGTGTTCCAGATCCATGTCATCTTGTGCGGCCCGAAATTGATAGACATCTTGTCGAGGTGTAGACACTGGTTTCGTTTCCAATATTTGGGCATTTGCGGTCGAGGTAGATCGTGAGGCTGAGGGTTGTGATTGTGGTATCGGTATCGTCCTTGGTGATATATCGTCTGCATACTTGTTCGCCCTCTCCACAGGTGCTTTGACCCTCAGATGTATCCTGTCGTCACCATTCACATTACTCTCCTCTGCATCCTCGCTACCATATCTGTTCTGCGACAATCGCTCGGTAGCCCATTGTCGTACTCTCCATCCTTCTCCATCTCCTAGACCCAAGTTCTCCGAATCTAAGAACGATAGGAGCTCTTCAACGGCATCTTGATAGCCTGTGGCTCGTGCGGAGTCTTCGTCTGCAGCGGCGATCTTATATAGTTGTGCAACTGATAATGCTGCAGCTTTGAAAGCTTGGTGTAAGTCGGCGTTAACTTGCCGCCGAGGGAACGAACGTGGTAATGATTTATTGAGCGAGTTGAGTGAATCCATGGTGGTGTTTCTCCGGTGTATGCCTGTCCGTCTCTGACCAGGTAGTGTTGATGTTGTTGTCTCCGCTCGAGCGTGAAAACGACGATAATGTTTAGGCTGGTGTTATTGTAGACGAAGAGAGAAAGTTTTGTGATTAGAGCGAAATAGTATCCCGATGCAATCCTCGCTCCTTCTTTGTCTGCAATGGTCTGGGGCCTTTGTTAATGTATGATCAATGTTGACATCAGTATGAAAGAAGACAAAGTCTTGTGATATTTGCCAAGGCCGAGATTAGTTGAAAGCCCCTTTTGCACATTCAAGTCCACCACACTTCTCTTCTTCTTTTCATCTTCCCATCTGTGATACAACTTCAGCACAGACAAGTGCTTTAGGTACGGGCATAGACGCTTAGTAAAATATGAATATGGGTTGACTTCGTTCTGTGACTCTTGCGTAGGGCTGCTTCTGTGAGGCACTGAGTGCAAGAAAGAGGTGGATCAACAGGACTTTGCCAGGCAGTCTTTCGATATGGGCGACACGAACTTTTTGACAGCTCGTCTGAAGAAAGAGACAGACGATGGAGAGTCTCACGTGGCATATTGGGACGAAGGAGCGGACGAGAAGGAGTCGCTACCTGAGTATACTAACATGGAGCCACCCTCCAGCATTTTCACAACCTTACGCTACTCTGAGGCAATGATGGATTGGGAGGCTAACCACAGTCTGCCCGGAATATCACACGATAAGCTGCATACCCGATTTTACATGCTCCAATACCATATCGATCGGCTGAAGAAAGCAGCTGAGTATTTCAAGTATCCTACATATACTTTCGACGACGAAGACAGTCTCGCGCGTATGATGGCTGATGTCGCATCGAGCGAGCTCGCCATATCTTTTCATAACGACCCCAGCCGCTTGCCCTTACCAGTCGGACGTGTCCGTGTGATGATAACATCTACTGGAGAGGCCAAAGTTGATTGTACTGTCTCTCCATTGAAGAGCATCGAACGTGAAGAAACGTATTTTCCACAATCACTAGAAATACCCGAGCCTCTTCCAACTCCAATCTATCGGCTGTACCTATGTCCATTCCCGACTGAGCCTTCGGCGTATACCCGACATAAGACTAGTTGTCGAGACATGTACGCAGCAGCTCGTGTGGCATGTGGCTTACCAGCTCAACCTACATCATCACATCCAGTCGAGATCCTGCTCTGGAGTCCTAGAGGCCGACTGATGGAAGGGAGCCTTACATCAGTGTACTTCTACCGTCCAGATACGCAAGGTATAGGCCGGTGGGTCACACCCAGTCTACAAAGCGGTGGGAATGATGGCACGACTAGACGATGGGCACTAGGGCAAGGCTTGTGCATTGCAGGTAGTGTCTATGTAGAAGGCAGGAACGGTGATGGTGTAGAGGGCGTGAAAGAAGGAGAACTTTGCTGGATCAGTAATGGTTTTAGAGGCTTTCAACTTGCTCGAGTTAGGAAGTCCTACTACGAGCGCGCTGTGCAGGAAAGGCGGGTGAAGAAAGATTGAGAACATTGCTCTTGAGACAACCACGTTCGATCAATGTCTGATGAAGCTCTGTGAGCGCACGACGGGAAGTCCTCGAGTAGTGCTGGTGGTAGCAGTCATGTCACTCGCCGATAAGTGAGTTTGTTACATGCCTTCAGCCTCATGCCGCATATCACGCTTCTTCATAGGCTATGAATCTATAATGCTGCTCCTCCGCGCATCATTCTCTCAGAGCTGAGGTTGTCGAGGATTGTTCACCAATACTACGACAACCCTAAGCGGTCTTACTAACATGCTTCCATACACTAACATGATCCGTCCCCTCCCCAATCTTATGCGTTCTCTCCGCCTTCCACCTCTCCACTCTTTCCAACCCCTTCTCATCATTCCTCCCTTTCACGAACTCCTCCTCCGTGCCATCTGGGTACCCTTTCTCGTCATATTTCAGTACTTCTCCCGGCCGACTCAAATGCGCAACATATGCTTCAGCATTCATACCAAACGGAGGCCCACCAATCTTCGGATCCTTATACAGCGGAAACTCCAAGCACACCAGCCTCCCTTCCTGCGCCAACAGCCCTGCCTGCCTCGTTGCCCACTTCGGCCGTAACTCTGGCGGTAACGCGCAAAAGAAGGTGTAATCATAAATAAGATCGAATTTGAAATCCTTGTCATTCAACGCAGAGTCCACAAGCCAGGCGTCATCAAAAAAGTCACCGCAGATGAATGTATAGCGTCCGCCGGCATCGC
>Ga0160428_1000854_pt1 | contig 28131 bp, 33 predicted proteins | sample SolpanmetagenomM_FD_108198 | JGI IMG/M metagenome (GOLD analysis project Ga0160428, IMG submission 108198) | Solar panel surface microbial communities from Lawrence Berkeley National Laboratory, California, USA - M | ecosystem: Engineered > Built environment > Solar panel > Unclassified ... | reverse complement strand
AGAAACGCCGATCCAAAACAAGGCCGTTTCAAAAACACTTGAATCAGCTCAAAAACGTGTTGAAGGCTACAACTTCGATACACGTAAGCAAGTTGTTCAGTATGACAACGTCATTAATCGACATCGAAAAGTTGTTTATACCATGCGCCGCAAGATTCTCGAAGGCGATGACATTAAACCCGAAATCGAGCGTTTGATGAAAGAGAAGGTGCGTGAACTAACACTGCTACCTGCAAAGAATAACAAAAAGTTTGCTGAAGAATTTGAAGCAATTTTCCCACTTACCAATAAACAGCTCGAAAAAATTGGAAAAGAACTAAAAGACAAAGTTCGCTATGATGCAGCGCTTGAGGCAGTGAAAGATTTGTACTCTAAAAAAGAGACAGAAATTGAACCAGAAACGCTACGCAAGATCGAGCGCGACGTCTACATTCAAGTGCTTGATACATTGTGGATGCAGCACCTCGAGAATATGCAGCATCTCCGTGATGGTATTCATTGGCGAAGTGTTGGACAGCGCGATCCGCTGGTTGAATATCGACAGGAATCTCAGACGCTGTTTGACGGTCTGCAGCTCACGCTACGCGACGAAGTACTCGGTATCATTTTGCATGTACACAAAAATGATGCACTCGCAATTGAAGATGAAGAGCACGAAACGGAACTGACAAAACTTGCAGAGCGCTCCGTTGAAATCGGTGTCAACGAAATCGCGAGTGGTGAAATAAATCGCGATGATGACTTTTCAGTGACAAAAGCAAAGAGCACTACTGAACAAAATCGCGATCGTAATAGTGCCCGAAAAAAGAAAAAAGCGACACGACAAAACCGTAAGAAAAACCGCAAGTAGTGTATGAAACATACTGTCCAAGAAGTTAGACTTAAAAATGGTGCCCGCGGTTTGTTAATCGATGTGCCAGGTGCAACGGTGATGAGTTTTCAGTTTCAATTCCGGGCTGGCAATCGCTACGTCAAGAATAAAGACATTTACGAAACTGCACACGTCATGGAGCATATGGCTTTTGGTGCTAATGCAAAATTTAAAACTGAACACGAATATGAAGCCGAATTTACCAAAAATGGCGCCTATCACAATGCGTATACGTCAGATCTCTCAATGGTCTACGTTGCTGACTGTGCGGATTTTGAATGGGAACGAATTTTTGATCTCCAGCGAGCAGCGATCTGCTCACCTCGATTCAACGAAGAAGAACTCGCAGCCGAAAAAGGCAACGTTAAGAGTGAGCTCACTGGGTACTTAAATAACCACAACCGCGTATTATGGCCGAAGATTCAGCAATTACTTGGCGAAGACATTTATACATTTTGGCAACGTATCCAGACGATTAATAACGTGACGCTCGCTGATATTAAGGAACACTATCGCCGAACACACACTGCGCACAATATGCGATTTGTCATTGCTGGTAAGTTACATGGTCGTAAAAGTGAAATTATTCGACAGCTCGAAGACTGGGATTTAAAACCTGGCGAACGCTTCGATGTGCCACGCGATGAACTCTCAAGCGGCAATCCAACACTTATTCGTCGTAAAGAAGCATCGAATCTAACCTTTGGCCTGACTTTGATGCTACCGCGTGAAATTAGTGACGAAGAATCGGATGCGATGGATGCACTTAACCATATTTTGACGGGGACAATGCACTCGCGTATTTATGGTGCTGCTCGACAAAAAGGATTGGCCTACGGCGTCTTTTCAGATACGTCAGCTGGCTTTCATGATTCATCGTGGGATTTCGGTGGGCAAGTCAACCACGATACGGCAGAAGCCTTGTTTGACATTATCGTCCGTGAACTTCGCTGCGTACTCGACGGCAAAATTAGCGAGAGTGAGCTGAGCGCAGCTAAGTCATATGCGCTTGGACGCCACCAAATGGGTGCACAGACAGTTTCGCAAATCAGTAATTTTTATACCAATCGTTACTTCGCTGATGGTGTTGTCAAAGATTACGAAAAAATTCCCGAGGCTATTAACGCAACAACACGTCAACTGATGGTAACGACCGCTGAAAGCTTCATTGCCCACACTACTTGGGTGCTGGCTGGTGTCTCGAGTGATGAAAAAGAGCTGATCGTCAAACTTGCCGACAAGTTCGACACGCTGTTTCCAAAAAAAGTGTAGACTAGCAATATGAAGATAGCGATTGCAGGCTACGGTATCGAAGGTGAAGAGAATTATCGCTATTTTTCGTCACTCGGTCACGATGTGATGATTGTAGATGAGCATCCAGCGCTTGATCGACCAGTTCCCGAAGGAGCTAGGACAATGCTGGGAGAGGGTGTGTTTGCAAAGCTCGATGAGTTTGACATGATTGTGCGCACGGCAGGATTACCGCCACGAAAACTGCCATATCCGAGCAAAGTCTGGAGCATGACGAACGAATTTCTTAGTAAATGTCCTGTTCCCGTCATCGGAGTGACCGGTACAAAAGGCAAGGGCACGACCAGCTCGCTTATCGCTTCAATTTTGAGGGCGGCTGGCAAAAACGTCCATCTCGTCGGTAACATAGGGGTGCCTGCACTTAGCGTACTTGGAAAAATCCAGGATGACGATATTGTCGTCTACGAACTTTCGAGTTTTCAGCTTTGGGATGCTCAATTCTCGCCGGATATTGCGGTGGTACTTCCGATCGAAGCAGATCATCTCGACGTACATGATTCGATGATTGATTATATCAATGCAAAATCGCATATTGCAACGTTTCAATCTGCTGATGATGTCGTCGTCTATCACGCAAACAACGCAAACGCATCAGCAATTGCCTTGCAATCTCCAGCATCCAAACGTCCGTACCCACAACCTATCGGTGCGCTGGTTGAGGCCCTTCGCATTCCCGGCCAGCACAACATCGAAAATGCAAGTGCGGCTATAGAAGCAATCAGAGATTACGTGACGGATTCAGAGTTAATTGCAAAAGGTTTAGCTGCTTTTGATGGCTTGCCACATCGACTAAAATTCGTCGCTGAAAAAGACGACATCAAATATTATGATGATAGCATCGCTACGACACCAGGCTCGGTTATAGCTGCGCTTCATAGTTTTAACGTGCCAGTGACCGTGCTACTTGGCGGCAAAGATAAAGGTGCTGATTACCGCGAAATGATAGACGCATTCAAAAAGAAGGACGCACAGGCAGTTTGCTACGGTAGTAACGGTGGTGAGCTGGCCCTTATGTGTAAAGCTGCTGGTATTCGTTATGAACTAGTCACTGGTTCGATGAGCAACGTTGTTCAAGCGGCAGCGACATTCGCTCAGCGACCTGGTGTTGTCATTCTCAGTCCTGCTGCATCAAGTTTTGATATGTTTAAAAATTATGTCGATCGCGGTGAACAATTTATTGCAGCTGTTACTTCGCTCTAAGTACGCAATTCTTTTAAGCGCCGAGCAATCGCCTCAGAGGGCTCAAGGATTATAGCGTTATTTTTTGTTACTAATTCTATCTCGTCTTTGATCCAGTGATAGTGGGTACAACCGAGTACGATCACATCCGCACCGGCATCGATAGCCGGTAGAACCGCGTCGGCAATATGTTGTTTGTTGATGCTTGATTGTTCGATCAGCGCGGCCCAGTCATGACAATCTGGTTCGAGAAAAATTACTCCAGCGCCAAATCGTTGCTTTAGTCGCTTGTAACGGTGGCTTGATAATGTTGCAGGAGTTGCAAGTACGCAGACGATTTTCGATGTGGTAAGGGCGGCTGCTGTTTTTATCATTGGCTCAATGCCAACAAAAAACTGCTCTGGATAACGTTCTCGCAGCCAATCAATTGCAGCAGTAGTTGCTGAATTGCAAGCGATGACGATCGCGTCGCAACCAAGTAGTGGTGTTATTGCAGCATCGGTCAGAGCACGAATTTCTGCCTGTGACTTATCGCCGTACGGCAGATTCGGCGTATCGTTGACAACATCTATGCGCGCCGCCGGAAAATATTCACGTAAAGCCACCGCCACCGCTTCGCCCCCTATACCAGAATCAAATACCCCAATATGCATACCTCTAGTATACCTCTGTGAAGTGCTACAATAAGTAGAATGCAGCCATTACAAAAACGTGTTACTGATTTAGAGCAGGCGGTGCTTGCAGCTATCGAGCGACTTCATTTGTCAGCCAAAAGCAATGAGTTAGTCGAGCTTGATGCTGAGCTAGCCAAACCTGAAGTATGGAATAACCCGATCCATGCAGCAGATATCAGTAAGCGCGCGTTTAATCTTAAAGGTCAGATTGATCCATGGGAAACGTTGCAGGCCCAGCTTGCCGATTTGAACGAACTCATTGAACTTGGTGATAACTCGCTCGAAAAAGAATTTGATACCCAAATAGCTGCTCTCGAAACTGAGTTTGCCGCTCGTAAAAAAGAACTGCTGTATGACGGTGAATACGATGATCACGATGCAATTCTTCGCATAACCTCTGGGGTTGGTGGTAACGATGCGCAGGATTGGGCACAGATGCTCGAGCGGATGTATTTGCGATGGGCTGAAAAGTCCGGCATAGCCACAAAAAATGTCGAACGCTCTGCCGGTGAAGAAGCGGGTATTAAAACGAGCGTCATCGAAATGAGTGGCCCATATGCATACGGAAAATTAAAAAGTGAGCACGGCGTCCACCGACTTGTGCGGCTTAGTCCATTTAATTCTGACAATTTACGCCAAACGAGTTTTGCACTCGTCGAAGTTTTGCCGCAGATCGATGTTCCTGACGAAGTGGCTCTTGATGAAAAAGATCTCAAGATCGACGTCTACCGCGCGGGCGGTCACGGCGGCCAGAGCGTCAACACGACGGATTCCGCGGTGCGCATTACGCACCTGCCGACAAATACCGTAGTAGCTATCCAAAACGAACGCAGTCAGCTCCAAAACAGGGAAACGGCGCTCAAACTTCTGCGTTCAAAACTGGCGCAGCTCAAACTTGAGCAGCACGCCGAACGACTGTCTGACCTGCAAGCAGGTGAGAGTGCAAACTGGGGCAGCCAGATCCGCAACTACATACTCCATCCATACACCCTTGTCAAAGATACGCGTACAAAACACGAAGACAACGACGCCAAAGCGGTACTTGATGGTAAGCTCAATGAGTTTATGACGGCATACCTCGAGCAATAGATGAATCTTACTGCATAAGGTTATGAAGCCACACGGCTTGCGTGCTACAATTAAAGAATCATGATTCTGTTAGATAGGGTAACAAAAACATACGGCAAGACATCCAAGCCAGCGCTCAATCGCATTAGCCTTCACGTCGAGCCAAAAGAATTTGTCATACTCGTTGGCACCTCTGGCGCTGGCAAATCGACGCTGCTCAAAATTCTTACTCGAGAAGAGAAGCCGACGACAGGCAAGATCGTTGTCGGTGGGATTGACTACGATACCCTGAAAGATAAACACATTCCATTACTACGCCGCAAGATCGGCGTTGTTTTCCAAGATTTTAAATTATTGCCGCAGCGCACGGTATTTGAAAATATTGCCTTTGCCCTCGAGATCGCCGGTATGACAAACCGCGAGATCAAATCAACCGTACCGCGTGTGATAGAGCTTGTTGGACTCACAGGTAAAGAAAAGAGCTTCCCCCACCAACTATCGGGTGGAGAACGACAACGTGTCGCGATTGCACGCGCCGTGGTGCGTCAACCAAAGATTTTGATTGCCGATGAGCCGACGGGAAATCTTGACCCGAAGCATTCTTGGGAGATCGTCAAGTTACTCGAGAAAATCAACCGTTATGGTACGACCGTCATCTTGACAACGCACAACGTAGATATTGTTAACAAACTCAAGCGTCGCGTTGTTACGCTGGAACACGGCAAAATTACCAGCGACCAAGCGCAGGGGAGTTACCGACAATAATGGCAAAAAAACAAGACGCCAAAGGGTTTGCAATGAAGCGGCGCAAGCGCCGTCAATGGATTACGTTTCTTCGCATGGTCCGCTACGGCGCGAATAACTTTTCACGTAACGCATGGTTAACCATTGCTGCCACGGCAGTTATGACGATCACCCTACTAATTATCTTTATGACTGTCGCCGCACGGAGTACGCTCGTTACTACAGTGGAAGACATCCGTAGCAAAGTTGATATCTCTATCTACTTACAAAATGACACTACCCAGTCTGATGCAGACAAAATCATTGGCCAGATCCGCCAACTACCATCTGTTAGATCAGTGAGTTACATTACTGCATCACAGGCGCGTACGCAATATGCAAAGGATAATGCCAGCAACTCAGCCACTCTTGATGCACTTAACGAAGCAATTAATAAATTCCCGGCGACTGTGCGTGTCAATTTGTATGACATTAACAAAACCCAAGAACTACAAAATTTTGTAGCTACCAATAAAGATTTAAAGACACATATCGACACCGAGCGAGAGCCATCTTTTGCCGGACCGCGAAGGGCAGCCATACAAAACATCGGCCGGTGGATTGATTTTGCCGATCGTGCTGGACTGATCGCAAGTATAGTATTCGTCATAATTTCTAGCCTAATCGTTTTCAATACCATCCGTATGGCAATTTTTAACCGCAAGGAAGAGATCCAGATGATGAAACTCATTGGTGCGGATCGCAGCTTTATTCGTGGACCGTTCATTGTCGAAGCTGTGGTCTATGGTTTTATTGCAGCTGTGCTTGCAACAGGTCTCGGTATGGCGATGCTGTACTCGGCAAAAGACAAGCTTCTCAGCTACCAAGTAGCAATTCAACCAACAATTAGCTTCCTCGTCTCATACATTGGTATCATTTTGCTTTCTATGATTGCTATCGGTGCGATTATTGGCGTCCTCTCATCATTACTTGCAACTCGACGCTATCTTAAAATCTAAGCTTTTTAAAACAGCCGCGCAAAAGCCTGCTCTTGACAGTGGCAAGATGCTTATGCTAGTCTAGGATTAGTGAAACAGCGGTCCACCACACCAGCTTCAAAAATACGGTTCGCCACGCGAGCGTGTATTATTGCGGCCGCTGTACTCTCTTTAACTGCTGCGCCATTTATGTCACGTCCCGTGCTTGCGGACGAATATGATGCAAAAATAGCAGCATTACAAAACCAAATAGATACCTATAACGCCCAAGCAGGTGCACTTAAGGCACAAGGCGATACCTTGCAGGCTGCACTCAGTCGCATTTCGAACGACAAAGCACGCATCCAAGCTCAGCTTGATCTTAGCGTTGCAAAAGAGAAGCAGCTCAATGAGCAAATAGTTGCAAATCAGAAGAAGCTTGATCAAAATAAATCGGTTCTCGGTGATACGCTAGCAGATCTTTATGTTGACGATAGTATTACGCCACTGGAAATGCTCGCAAGTAGCAGCAATATCGCTGATTACGTCGATAAAAGTGCTAATCAAGAACAAGTCCAGAAATCTGTTCAGCAAGCAATTGCACAGATCAACAAACTTAAAGCAACCCTCGAAGCACAGCGCAAAGATGTGCAACGTGTTCTAGCTGATCAAAAAAATACCCGTGATGCACTCGCAGCGAAAGAAGCCGAACAAGCGAACCTCGTAGCGCAAACTCGAGGTCAACAATCGGCTTACGAGCAGCTTTCAGCAAAGAGCAAATCTGAGCAAGAAGCAGTCCGTCAGCAGCAACAAGCAGCCATTGCTGCCAGGTTCGCGGGCGCTGGTGGTGCTACACTTATCGCAAGTGGCGCAGCCGGTGATTATCCATGGAATTCTAGCAATTGCCAAATGTCAGGATATTATTCTATGGGTGGCGCAGATGGCAATGGTGGTGATGGCAAAGGCTACGGCTGCCGTCAGTGTGCAAGCTATGCTGCATGGCGAGTTGCCAAAGAAACTGGCATGTACCCAATGTATTGGGGTAATGCGACTAACCTCCCATCGAGCGCACGGTCTGCAGGATTTGGCACGGGTTATTCACCACGAGCCGGCTCACTGGCTGTCATGCATTCGGCTAAATCGGGTGGACCCGAAGGCCATGTTGGGTATGTTGAAGCAGTCTATGACAACGGCGATGTCCTCATTAGTCAATATAATTACAACTATGGTGCAGGCTACGGAATGTACAGCCAAATGCGTATGAGCGCGGCTGCTTGGGACGAATTTATATATATCAAATAGGCCTAAGATTTTACGAAAGCACAACAACTATGACGCGCACGTTCAGGTGAACGTGCGCTATACTTATTAATAGAAACTATGCCTACACCGAAAGAAAAACTCAAAACAACCTACAGTAGGTATTGGCTATTTGGTGGTGCGGTCGCACTCCTGGTGGGCGGCTTTTTGCTCGGTACGCAAGCCACGGTCATCGAAGCTACAATCTCGCCACTGCTGGGCTACAAACGCTCAACGAGTACGATAGATCTTTCGAGTGTCGAACGCACGTATAAGTATCTCGTTGCAAATTTTGACGGTAAACTTGATACTCAAAAACTCATCGATGGCGCTAATCATGGCCTCGTCGCTGCGGCTGGCGATAAGCATACTGTCTATCTCACCTCAGAAGAAGCTAAACAGTTTAGCGACGATCTGACGGGCAATGTAGGCGCTGGTATAGGCGCAATCATCGAAGAGCGTGATGGTCAGATCACCCTCGGTCGTATATTACCCGATAACCCGGCCGCTTCTGCTGGGTTGAAGATGGGTGACATAGTGCAAACGATCAATGGCCAATCGACGCTAGGCTGGACTTCCGACAAAGCAGTCGCTGCTATCAAAGGTGAAAAGGGCACATCAGTACAGTTGGGTATCAAGCGAGGTGATCAAACACAAACCTATACGCTGACGCGCGCTATTATCAACAATCCAAGCGTACTCAGCTCCGAAGAAGATGGGATCGGTATTCTCACTATCTCTCGATTTGATGATCAAACCGGCGCACTTGCTAAAAAAGCAGCGCTAAATTTCAAGCGTGACGGGATGAAAGGTGTCATCATTGATCTTCGAAGCGATGGTGGCGGTTATGTCGACGCTGCTGTTGACGTTGCCGGAATTTGGCTCAAAAACAAAACGGTTGTGACGCAGCGTGAGAATGGCAAAGTGACAGATACACGTAAGACGGGCAACGACGCCACGCTAGAGGGTGTTAAGACAGTCGTCTTGATCAACGGAGGCAGCGCGAGTGCGAGCGAGATTTTATCAAGCTCATTACGTGACAATAAGGCAGCGTCCTTAGTCGGTGAGCAATCATATGGCAAGGGTAGTGTGCAACAGGTGCTTGAACTTGGCGGAGGCGCACAACTCAAGGTGACGGTCGCAAAATGGTTTACGCCAAACGGAATCAATATTGATGGCACAGGTCTTAAGCCGGACGTCATCGTAAAGTTGACCCAAGCAGATGTCGATGCTGGCCGTGACCCACAACTTACAACTGCCAAAAAATTACTCGGGGATGGATAACAGTTGTGCTTTTGCCTTTAGCTCGGTAGAATAAGGATATGGATTCCAAAAAACGTATTTTGCTTGTTGAAGATGACAATGCGCTTGCCGATGTATACCAAGCTAGACTCGAGCTAGAAGGTTTCGATGTCAAACAAGTTAACAACGGTGAAATAGCTTTAAGCACTACTATAGAGTTTAAACCTGATCTCGTGCTTCTTGATGCGATGATGCCAAAGATCAGTGGTTTTGATGTACTTGATATACTCCGTAACACCCCTGAGACTGCAAACATTCGAGTGATTATGTTGACAGCTCTTAGCCAGCCCAAAGATAAAGAACGTGCCGAAAACCTTGGCGTAGATGATTATCTCGTCAAATCGCAAGTCGTTATCGGAGATGTTGTCGAACGGGTTAAGTTCCATCTCAAAGACTAGCTGATAACATAGATTTGCAGCAAAAATGATAGGCACGGTAATGGGCCTGTCATTTAGTATTTCTTCCTAAAATGAACCCTGCTCTTAGTAAAAGGACAGTAGTACTCTAAAAGGTATTATATATAATAAAATACTATTGACATAATACAAATATTTTGCTATCGTATAAACAATCAACTAAATAAAGAATAAAAACAAATATGAGTGAAAAAATAGCGTTCAAACAAATTATTGATCAGTCAGCTAATGGTAATTCGCCATTAAATTCGGAACGGCCAACCGTACTCGTCCGTCGTAGCGATGGAACTATTTCTGCAGGGAACATGTTGACGATGGGTGCCGGTTCCAACAAAGCAGTTATAGAAGTCTTTACTTCTCAGGGTATGGGTGAGAAATTCGTGCCAGTAGTAGAGCTGTCTGACGAGCACCAACAAGCACTCGCTGCAGAGCTAGCAGGCAAGGCGCTTAGAACACTAAGCTATGACCAAGTGAATCAACAAAACACGTCTGCTTACATATCATCGGATCCAGAAGTTAGAAAACAAAACCCCACTGTACTTGTTCGACGCAGTGATGGAACGATATCAACTGGTAACATGTTGCCGATGGGTGCCGGTACTAATAAGGCTATTATTGAAATTGCTACTGACGAAGGCCAAGCCGAAAAAATCGTTGATGTAAGAACTTTATCTGATGAGCATCAAGCATATTTAGCAGATGAATTAGCTAGTACTCGTGTTGCGAATCTCGAAGTAACAATAACGCGTGAAGATAGACTAAATAAACTAAAAGAAAGTTTAAGCCCTTCAGACTTAAAGAGCCTGAATGACTATGTTAACGCTTTGCAGGATAAGAAACAAGCGCAGCGAGCGGGCAATGCAGAAGGGTCATTACTACATGGTCAGCGTGCTGGCAAAGCACGGATGAGCTTGTCGCCCAACGCACTTGCTGTAGCCTCAGAGTACGCTGCTCTAATAAGTTCCTAGATTGTGTACTTAAATAAAAATAGACATCTGGTCAGATGTCTATTTTTAATATGCACCCTAGACAACGCTGACTTGAGTGCGTGGAGCAGTCTTGCCGGTGAATCGGCGAGTTTTTACTTTTGCGAATGCAACAACACCGTCTTGTGCTGCGTGAATAGTAAAGTTGCGGCTCATGAATGTACCAGGGCCTGCAACTTTGTTGCTACCGGTCTGGCGCACGAGAACTTCGCCTGTAGAGACTTTTTGGCCACCAAAACGTTTGACACCGAGACGGGCGCCGGCGTTGTTGTGAATATTTTTACTGGAACCACCTGCTTTAACGTGTGACACTGCAATACTCCTTAAAGTTTATGAAACAATCTGTCTAAGAATACCAAAAATATGCTGACTTTGCAAGTACGTACGAAGTGTTTGCAAAGGAGTCCATGCTACTACTAGCGTTTGCGCAAAATGAGTAGCTCACGTGCGACGACTTGGTCTTCTCGGTAGTAGAGAAGATCTTCGTCACGAACATTGCGCAGCGTAGCGCGCACATACCCTAGATCACCGAGCTTACGGGTGACGCCAAGATGCGTTTGATGACCACTTGCATCTCTCCACGCTGGAACTGCGAGGCATAACGGTGTGCCCGTATCAAGCTGAGGTGCGAGATTCTCGAGGAAGCTTGTGATGACAGCGTCGCAAATTGTGACCACTTTTTGTAATTTATCTGCCGATGGTGGGGCACTAAATGGTTGACCGAGATACGTTTCAGCGACAACAGCAGCAATCGGCTGCTGCCATAAGGTTTCGATTGCATCACCGTGATGTAGCGTAAAGTCGCCGTCGACATGATGAGTCTCTTTGAGCCAGTCGAGGTTTATCGTCGAGTAGTCAATCATTTTTTGCAATAAATCAGTGCCGTAGGCATCGAGTCCTAGGAGTAGTGCCTCCTGTAAAATGACGCCGGTTCCACAAAAAGGATCAAGCACGCGACCGTTTTTTACTCCCGAAAGATTTACCATCATGAGGGCGAGCTTTGGTGGTAGCATTCCGACAAACGCATCGCGCTTTGGACGTCCTTGATCGCGACGAGCGAGTGCAGTGATATTTTGAGCACCAACGCTTTCAGCGACAAAAACGTCACCGCGCGGGCCCCGGGCAATGAGAAGTTCAGTTTTGTTGTCAGACAAACCAAGTTTGTTATGGTGACTGACGGCTGAGTTAAGAGCCGTGTCTTGATTGGGAATAATACGCAAACTAACTGAGTGTTTTTTGAGCGAAGACTTCAGTCCGAGGCCGAGCATCTGGACGTCGCGCTTTGATACAAGCCAATCATAAACGCTAATACCGAGCGTTTGTTTGCGGTCGATACCGCTCCACTTGTCAACGTAGTGCATTGTAATCTTTCTGCTCGCTTCTTGCCAGGTGGTTGCTTTAAACCGCATGACGATGCGGCCAGCTTTTGTCGTTCCACCGAGTCGTTGCACGTCTAATGAGTCTGAATCAACAGTCGCTGCGGTAGCAGAAAAGGCCACAATATTGTCTGAACCAAAAACTTGCTCAAGTTCAGCAATGCTCAGTGCTGGTTGTCGGCCGAGAATAGCGATAAATGTCATATGACCAGTATACGACGGTTGGTGGCCTACTGTATACTGAAGATATGTCAGTTCGAAATTGGGTCAGTGTCGCGACGTTAGTTTTTATCGCACTTATTGTGTTTTTTTCGCGTCATGAACTCATGCTTGCATGGCGCTTACTTGAACAAGTAAATCTATGGATATTGGCACTTGTAATCCCAGTACAGATTATGTCGTATTTTGCTGCTGGCGAAATGATGTTTTCGTATCTCAGAAGTAAAAATGCAACAAGTAGAATAGCGCCCCTTAAGCAAGTAGTGATGGCGCTTGAGATGAATTTTGTGAATCATACGTTGCCGAGCGCTGGCGTCAGCGGTATTTCATATATGACGTGGCGATTAGGACATTATGGCATCACACCCGCTCGTGCAGCGGTTGCTCAGCTCGTGCGCTACGTCGCGGGTTTTGCCTCGTTTGTCGTGCTACTTGTTGTGGCACTAATATTTATCACACTGGACGGTAATATTAGTCGCGGCATACTGCTCCTAAGTGGATTAATGATTTCGTTCATGACTGGTGGGACACTGCTACTCATGTATATCGTTGGGTCGCGGTTGAGAATTGAATGGTTTGCGCGGTGGGCGACGCGTTTTATTAACAAAGTTGTTCGAATGCTGACTTTTGGGCGAAAACAGTCTTTCGTACAGCGAGATACGATAGTCGGATTTTTTGGTGAAATGCATGAAGAATATTTAGTACTTCGCCGTGAAAGTAGATTGCTTTTAAAGCCATTTTTATGGGGATTGGTATTTAACAGTCTCGACGTTGCAATCTTCGTCATTACGTTTTGGGCACTGGGAAGTTTTGTCAGCCCCGCACCAATATTAATTGCTTACGGCATCGCATCGATAGCAGGATTTATCGTTGTGACACCTGGAGGTGCGGGAGCCTATGAAGCCATCATGGTGTCGTTTTTGGCGTCAGCTGGAATTTTGCCGGGCGTTGCAATAGCTGGTATTTTGCTCGCTCGCATTGCAATTTTGCTCGGCACTATTGGGTTTGGGTACGCTTTTTATCAACACACACTGGTCAAATATGGAAAATCAAAGTCCGCGCTTTAGTGTTGGTGATTTCATTGCGTTGACAAATCAGACGCTTGAATATGCATATACCGGCGTCGAAGTAGAAGGCGAAGTGAGCAGTTTCAAAGTCAATCAGGGCAAATTTGTATTTTTTGACCTCAAAGATGCAACTGGTTCTATCGGCTGCTTCATGATGGTATTTCAGCTGCGCATTCCGATTGAAGATGGTATGAAGGTCATCGTACGAGCGACACCAAAACTGACAAATTGGGGAAAGTTTAGCTTAACGGTTAGTCAGATCAGGCCGAGCGGAGAGGGGAGTATCAAAAAAAGCTTTGAACTGCTCAAAGCAAAACTTACGGACGAGGGCTTGTTCGCGCCAGGACGCAAACGCCCTATTCCAACTTTGCCAAGTCATATTGCAGTGATCAGTAGCACTCAGGCTGCTGGATATGCGGACTTTATTAAAATAATTGATCAGCGATGGAAGGGAATGAAAGTAGACGTTGCTCATGTGCAAGTCCAAGGAGACGTGGCTGCAGATCAAATTATTCGAGCCCTCCGCTACTTCAATCAGTTAGAAACAGTACCTGAGCTTGTGGTGTTGATCAGGGGTGGTGGCAGTACCGATGATTTAGCAGCGTTTAACGACGAGCCGTTGGTTCGTGAAATTGCGGCTAGTCGCGTGCCGGTTGTGACTGGTATTGGGCATGAAACGGATAAGTCGCTGGCTGATCTTGCAGCCGATCTCAGAGCGTCAACACCGAGTAATGCTGCAGAACTCATTGTGCCTGATCGAGTAGAGATGATTCGATCGATTGACCGGCAGCTGCACTTTTCATTGCAGCGTACAGAAGATGCTATATCGCAACAAATTACATCACTCACAGAATCTCTTGGTGGACTGTCAGGTCGTATTGAAGAGATTATTCTCGCGCACGAACGTCACTTACAGCATATGATTGAAGTAATAGCGCTTGTAAATCCACGTAGTATCTTGAAGCGAGGGTATGCAATTATCAGGGGAGATCCAGAAGTTGGGTCGTCAATAAAAATCGAGACATTGCAACAAATAATTACAGCGGAGGTAAAAGATGTCAACCAAAAATAAGACCATTAAAGAGAAATTAGCAGAACTACAGCTACTCATCGATTGGTTTGATAGTGATGATTTTGTGCTTGAAGAAGCACTCGATAAGTACAAAGAAGCAGAAGCGTTAGCTGGTGAAATCAAAAAAGATCTCGAAACATTTCGTAATGAAGTGACGATTGTTAAAAAAGATTTCTCGACAGAATAATGCTGCTACTTTTGATTGTTGTCGGAGTGATTTTTGTATTTGGGTTTGTCGTATTTTTTGGCGCTCCTTACGTGCCGTCGACGACCAAAGAAGTAGCGAATGCTTTTGACACACTGTATCCTCTTGGGCCGAAAGACACGCTTATTGATATTGGCTCGGGAGACGGTAAAGTGCTTCGTATGGCTGCAGAAAGAGGTGCTCGGGCGATCGGCTACGAACTGAACCCCGCATTGGTGATAATTAGTAACTTTTTATCGAGACATGACAAGCGTGTCCGTACGCGGCTAGTCAACGCGTGGAATACTGATTTGCCGCAGGAAACTACCGTTATATATATCTTTATGGTCGAGCGTGATGCTGCTAAATTTAGTCGAATTGTACAGCAACAGGCCGAAAAACTTGGTAAACAAATCTATGTGATAAGTTATGGCAGTCAGTTGACAATGAAGCCGTATAAGAAGCACAGAGCACACTTTTTGTACAAGATAAAACCTTTACAGCCTGAAAAACCACAAGTATAATAACGGAATGAAATCTTTGAATCGACTTCGTGAGCAAGGTGCTACCAACCTCATGCTTGTACTCGCCATTGTCTTTGGAGTAGTCGCGGTGGGGCTCATCGCATTGTCTATCTACTTATTTATTCAGTACTCGGGTCAAAAATCGGATGTTGATAGTAAGATATCGGTTGCCGTTGCTGATGCCAAACGCACCCAGGCAGAGACTGATGAGTCGAAATTTGCAGAGCGTGAAAAAGAACCAAACCGACAATTTGTTGGACCTGATGATTATGGACGTCTAACATTCAGCTATCCAAAGACATGGAGTGTCTATGTCGCTACCGACATCACAAAGGGAGGTACCTATTTGGCGTACCTTAATCCTATCACTGTGCCACCCGTTTCTAGTACGCAGCGATTTGCTCTGCGGGTGCAAATTGAAGACAAAAATCTTGATGATGTCGTCAAGCAATATGACTCGAAAGTTAAATCAGGAGACCTCAGCAGTAGTGCGACATCTGCCAATGGCGTGAACGGGACACGTTTGGATGGTAATTTCTCAAAAACCATACGTGGAGCCGTTGTTATTTACAAAGTGCGTGACAAAACAGTGTCAGTATTTACCGATGCAGATACATTTAAACCTGACTTTGAGTCAATCATAAAAACAATCAAGTTCAATCAGTAATTGTCAGTTCACATCTACTGCCAATCGTTCGATGTGCGTGCTACACTGAGAGTAGTATGAGTGCAAATGAGGGGATAAAAACTGTGACGGGTGGTGACGGTGCTATGAGCAGTGGTTTATCTCCAATTATGGTTGCTGCTCACGAACTAAAAGCGCCACTCGCGCTGATGCGACAACTTGCGATAGAGCTTTCAGATGAACAAACACCTGCAAGTTTGACGCGGGAAATTGCTGGTCAAATGCGTGTTGTCAGCGAACAAGCACTACGGCTTACCTCAAATCTGACAAAATCACAGCAGCTACAGACAGAATTATTCCCAAGTGAACCAGTCAACGTCAATGAACTGTGTAAACAACTTCGCTACGAGCTAGCGCCGCTTTATACGGTCAATGAACGGCAACTGGTATTTCGTTCAAATACAAGATTACCGCTCGCGACGGCGAATCATGATCTTTTGCGCCGCATTATCACATGCTTTATGGATAATGCGCTGCATTATAGTGACGAGAAGGGTGTTGTCGAGTTGCATGCACAACTTTTGAAAGAACGAGCGGTCGTCCGCATCAGCGTGCGTGATCATGGTCCAGCGCTGCCAGTGAATGTATGGGCGAATATTAAACAAACAGCTCTTGCGCCTGTCGCAGTTCATAGTCGTCCAGAAAGTAGTGGCCTCGGGCTACATATTGCGCATCAGTTCGCAGAACTTATTCATGGCTCAATTGGTGCGATCCGACATCGAGACGGCGCATCATTCTACATTGAGGTGCCGCTTTCGAGGCAACTTTCGCTGCTATGAGCCAGCGAGTAGTTATCGTCGAGGATACGTTAGTGCAACTACGCCATTACGCGCGCATACTTGAGCGTGAAGACTATGAGGTGCACAGTGCGACAAGTCCGATCACGGCTATTGATATTATTGATCAGGTTCATCCAGATGTTATCTTGCTTGATTTTATGCTGACCGGAAGCAATGCGATGGTGTTGTTGCATGAGCTATTATCGCATGATGATTTGTCACAAATACCAATTGTGCTAGTGACAAGTGCAGCCGATCAATTATCGGAAACCGTCATGCGGCAATACAATGTGACACAGATTCTCGATAAAACCAGTATGCTGCCTGGCGACATTTTAGCGGCACTCAAACGAGCCGTGCTATGAAAACCTTGCGAACGTTTGCAATCGTGGTGCACCGGACAAATTACGGCGAAGCTGATCGGATCATGAGTATCATTACGCCAGATAATGGCAAGCTCAACGTTATTGCCCGTGGAGTACGCAAAGAAAAAAGTAAGCTCGCGGGTGGTATAGAGCTACTCGCTGAAACTGAACTGACGTTGTACGAAGGCAAGGGAGATTTGCGTATTGTGACGTCGGCGCGTCTTGAAAAATTTTATAAAAATATCTTGAGTGATTATGACAAACTGCAGCTAGCGTACTATGTCCTCAAAGACATAAATCGTGCTTCAGAAGTCGTACCGGAACCGGAATTTTACGAGCTGACGCGTCAAGCGTTACAAGCGCTCAATGACGAAGCAATTAATTACAAAATCGTTTCTATATGGTACCGCTTGCAAATGGCGATTTTGCTCGGTGTCGGCCTCAATCTATCTACCGATCAAGAAGGGGACAAGCTGCTCGCCGATGAACGCTATCGATTCATTCCGACCGAGTCGGTATTTGTCCTCGATGCTCGTGGCGAATATACTGCTAATCATATTAAGCTACTCAGACTTGCAAGCGCGCAGGGTCCAAAGGTGGTTTCGCATGTTGAGGGTATCATGGATATCATCGATGCATGCATGTACGTTGCTGTTGCCGCACACGAATAAATTGATTGGGCATGAAAAAGGCCGGAGCCTTTTCCAATTCCTCCTTTCTGAGAGAAAATGAAATAGCTCCGGCAACAGTCAGTGCCGAGCGTGATGGTTCTTCACCGAAACATAGAGCTGCGGTGAAATGATCAGAAGCAGTGCCTCGATCAAACGCTGCTTGCGGCGTAGTTTGGTGGCCAGGTAGATGCCACGAAACCCGAGGTCGAAGCGTTCGCCTGAGGGCAGCTCCTTCATCCACCATATTAGGTTGTTGAGCTCCCACTCATCGTGGTTACCGCGCAGGATGGCGTTGGCCTGCTCATGAAGAGAGAGAGCGCGTTGATGCATACCGAGCAAGGCGTCGATCCGGGCAAGGTGCCCGATGGCTACGGCGTACTCAAGTGAGTGCACTATTTGCTTGGGATCGCTCCGCGATGCGATCTTCTTCATGTTCTTGTACGACAAGAGAGCACTGAGCAAGCCGTCTCGAGCGTGAGACGTATCTCCCATGTCGACGAATGCCATGGCAAGATCTGCCTCACAGGACAGCTCCAGTTCAAGCAGCCTTAGGTTTGCTGCTGCTCGACTTGCAAGGTGCAGAAGCTTGGAAGCTTCCTCTGGCTTGCCGGCCAGTCGCAGGTTGACTCCGGCTTGCTGCAGGCAGCGGATGGCCATTTCTGTCTGGCCGCCTCGCTCGTAACGATCCTGTGCATCGCGGAACAGCTTGGACGCTCGTACATAATCACCCTTGCGATTGGCCTCCTCGGCTGCCTTCAGGTAGAACATGGCTCCGAAACTCGAATCCATCTGTTCCATGTGCTTCAACTCCTTCTCGGGACGGTGCTGACTAAAGATATTTATATCATTTTACAAATGAATGTGCAAGTATCCATCAGAGGCGGGGTGTGGTAGAATTTGTCTATGAACGAGGAAGTGAAACTAGAAGATATCGTTAGTTTGGCAAAACGAAGAGGATTTATTTATCCAGGATCTGATGTGTACGGTGGATTGAGCGGAACCTGGGACTATGGTCCACTCGGTGTCACGCTGAAACGAAATATCATGAATCTTTGGTGGAAAATGTTCGTCGATGATCGTGACGATATGTACGGTGTCGATGCGGCTATCCTCATGAACCAAAAAGTATGGCAGGCGAGCGGGCATGTCGATACGTTTACTGATCCACTGGTTGAGTGCGGCAATTGTCACGCTCGGCATCGAGCAGATAAACTCAATGATCCGAATAAATGTCCAACCTGCGGTAAAACGGGTACGTTCGGTGAAGCGCGTGCGTTCAATATGATGTTCAAAACAAATGTTGGACCCGTTGCAGATGAAAATTCGATAAGTTATCTGCGCCCAGAGACAGCGCAAGGTATTTTCACAAATTACAAAAACGTCGTCGATAATTTTTATCCTGACTTGCCGTTTGGTATTGGACAGCAAGGAAAAGCCTTTCGAAATGAAATTTCTCCGCGTGATTTTATCTTCCGATCACGTGAGTTTGAACAGATGGAAATTGAATATTTTGTGCATCCAGACAAGTGGGAGGAGAGCTTTGAGGCATGGGTTGAACTATGTAAAGAATGGTTTACAGCACTCGGCCTTCCAGCAGAAAGCGTGCATGAGCTTGAAGTACCAGAAAATGACCGTGCCCATTACTCAAAACGAACAATTGATTTCGAATTTGATTATCCAATCGGCCGCGAGGAGCTCATGGGCCTTGCGTACCGAACAGATTTTGACCTGAAAAACATACACGACAATAGCGGAAAATCGATGGAATATACCGTCAAAGGCTCACAGGAAAAGTTCATTCCTCATGTTATTGAGCCGAGCTTCGGTGTCGAGCGTGCTCTGATGGCGGTACTTTGTAGCGCATACCGTGAAGACGAGCAAAATAATGATAAGCGTATCTACCTCGCGCTTCCCGAACATCTTGCGCCGGTCAAATATGCAGTGTCGCCGCTGCTCAAAAACAAGCCAGAACTCGTCGAAAAAGCTCGAGAAGTTTATATAATGCTGAAGAAAAAATATGGCAATGTCATGTGGGATGACAACGGCAATATCGGTAAGCGCTACCGACGGCAAGATGAGATCGGAACGCCATACTGCGTCGTAATCGACTTTGACACCCTTGAAGACGGGACCGTCACGCTGCGAGATCGAGACACGACAGAGCAAAAACGTTGCGATCCAAACGGAATCTAAATTCGTAAGATGAAACGAGCGATCATTCTCCATGGTACGGATTCCAACCCAGAAGCTAACTGGTTTGCGTGGCTGAAGCAAAAACTTTCAACTGCGGGCTACGACGTATGGGTACCACAATTACCGGATTGTCATGTGCCTAATCTTGAGACCTACGGAAATTTTTTGTTTGACTCCGGCTGGGATTTTACCAATAGTCTCGTCATCGGCCATTCATCGGGCGCGGTCGAAGTGCTTAATCTACTGATGGACGAACGATGTCCACACGTAAAACTGGCGGTATGTGCAAGTGCGTGGGATCATGGCACGCCAGCGGGTATGGATGATTTGCAATTTGCGCAGTTATTCCCGGAACATGGTTTTGACTTCGATCGTATCAAATCTAAAGCCGAACGAATTGAATTTTTCCATTCAGATAATGATCCGTACTGTCCGTTGGAGCAAGCCGAGTACTTGGCGAAAAATACTGGAGCAAATTTGACTGTCATTCCTGATGGTGATCATCTAGGAGGAAACTATACAGAATTTCCAGAGCTTTGGAACGTCATTGCAAAAAATCTATGAACAACAAAAAGTTGCAACCATCGAGCCACAAATCACGAAACTATTTCGTCACGTTTTTATCTGGACTTTTCACCTTGCTGTTTGGTTTTGGCGCGTATGTTTCGTGGGCGAATTTGCAGCAGCACGACGGCTTTACTTGGGTAGGGGCGATCACACTGACGGGATCTGCACTATTGTTTCTGTTCGCGACGGTAAGTGGTAAAGCTGAAGATTTTTTCTTCGCGCTCATCTCCTGGCGGTAGAGTATACTGAAATAATAAATCTGATCAGTCGAATGTTGATGCAGGAGCGGGAGTTATCGAATGAAAAACATCTGGCTTGCTTCTATTAAAGACGCAGATGTCGTCTGTAGCTGGGATGATTTTGTCTTGGAAAATACCGATAAACTTGAGAATGTCTCGATGACGTATCCGTTTATTGAGCTTGGTTACTTTAATTCTGATAAGCTCGCAGAAGAGAACGTTTACATTGCCTAAACAATAAATTTTATTCAAGCTAATCGTATGATCAGAAATTGAACACCCCCTTCCGTGGATGCTCGACTCCTTGAGAGGAGCGTCGACGGATTAGGGGGTGGGGAGTTAGTGCCGCGGCTTTTTGGGGCGGCCCGTACCGGGCACGGCACCGGCAGTGCTGGGGCCGCGGTGTCGGCGCGGGGTTGGCTGAATGTAGGCCGACAACCCTGCGAGGCTCACCTCGATCTGAACGATGTGCCCATCGCGACGTGCTGCGGCGGGACCGGGGCGCTTCGCCTTGGGCTTCTTCTGCTTGGCCATACGTTCTTCTCCTTGAGAGATTGAATGGTTGGTTAAAACAGTAAAAATATAATAACACATAAACTTATATTTTGCAATAGTATGTTTTGCGATTTCAGTGCAAAGTATATTTAATCTATACTACAATGTATGACCAAAAGAGAGAAAATTTTTTACGGATCAGTTTTTATATTACTAAAAAAGGATGACACATATTTGTTGCAACAGCGAATGAACACAGGCTTTATGGATGGATGTTACGATGCGAGTGCGAGTGGCCATGTTGAGCCCAATGAAAATATCATTCAGGCTGCTATTCGTGAATCGAAAGAAGAAATAGGAGTTAAAATAGCCGAGAAGGACCTGAAGCTCATGCGCATTCTTCAGATGAATATCGATATGCCGTACATCGCATGCATGTATATCTGTAAAAAATGGACGGGTGAGATTGTTAATTGTGAACCCGATAAGATAGCAGAGTTAAGCTGGTATACAAAGACAACTATGCCAAAAAACTTGACACGAGGTTTAAGCGCGCTAAGAGCATCAGATTTTTCTGAACAACTAGCGTTTGAGTATATCGACGAAGCCAGAATGAACGAAATCATACTACACGCCTAAAGCTGGATAACCGTCGCGCACAGGCTGGCTCAGTACGTAGTATACTAAGTACATGAAAGCAATCTGGAACAACACGGTGATTGCGGAGGCGCCAAAAGAAGACCTACTCCGTATCGAAGGCAACTGGTATTTCCCAGCGGCTGCGATCAAACGCGACTATTATCAAGATAGTGATCACCGCACAACGTGTCCGTGGAAAGGTGAAGCGAGTTATTATGATGTCGTCGTCGATGGTATGGTCAATGAATTTGGTGCCTGGTATTATCCTGAACCTAAAGAAGGTTCGATCGAGCGTGCCCGCGGTGACTTCAAAAATTTTGTCGCATTTTGGAATGGTATCGAAGTCGTCGAATGATAATTTATTATACTGACGGTAGCGCAAGCCCAAATCCTGGGCCAGGTGGGTTTTCGGTCATCAAAAACGGTGCGCCGCACATACTCGGCTCAGAAGACGGTGATACTACAAATATCCGTATGGAAGGTAAAGCCATCGTCGCTGCACTCAAAGATGCCAATGGCAAAGAGGCAGAGATATTCACTGATAGCGAATTTTGGATCAATGTCATTACAAAGTGGGCGCCAAACTGGGAAACCAAAGGCTGGACCAAAAAAGGCGGTGAGATCAAAAATCTTGATATCGTTAAAGAAGTATATCCACTGTTCCAATCGTCACAAGCAGTACTGACATGGGTGCGCGGCCATGAAGGTGATGAAGGCAATGAAATGGCTGATGAGTGGGCAAATAATGCACGTAAAGGAATACGGCTCTAACGACGATGAACTTTGCATCAGTTGGTGAAATAGAAGCGTGGCTTGAGCCATATGCCTCTATTGCATTTGAGGCGACGGGAAAAGACATCACGCTCGATCGAACGCGGGTGTTTGCAGAACACGTCCAGAATCCGCAAGACAAACTCAAGGTCGTACATATCGCCGGTACGAGTGGTAAAACCTCTACGTCGTATTATATCGCGGCACTCCTATCGGCTACTGGCAAAAAAACAGGCCTGACGGTGTCGCCGCATATTGATAGCCTTACCGAACGCGTGCAAATAAACGGTGCGCCATTAAACGCTTCAGTATTTTGTGACTATTTTTCCGAATTTAGTGACTACGTGCTGAGCGCACCAGTCAGGCCATCGTATTTTGAATTGATGATGGTATTTGCGTACTGGGTATTTGCCGAAAAAGAATTCGTTGATTATGCAGTTATCGAAACAGGCCTTGGCGGCAAAGAAGACTCGAGCAATGTCGCTCAGCGACCGGATAAAGTATGCGTGATTGCGGATATCGGCATGGATCATGTGAAGATACTTGGCGATACGCTAGGACAAATTAGCAGCCAAAAAGCTGGAATCATTTGGCCAGATAACCATGTATTTGTCTACAAGCAAAGCGATGACGTGATGGAAAGCATTACAGTGCGGGGTACAACGGTTGGTGCTACCATGCATGTAATTGAGCCTGAAGCGACGAACGAGTATCAGCAACGCAACTGGCAGCTCGCGTCTACGTGTGTCACGTATATGTGTGATCGTGATCAGCTGACGCTCACCGGAGACGCAAGTCGTAATACACAACAGTTATATATCCCAGCGCGCATGGATATCGTGCACTACCGAGGTAAGACTGTTGTATTTGATGGGGCACACAACGAACAAAAAATGAGTGCCTTTCTTTCGAGTCTTGAACACAAATTCCCCGGTACTTCCAAGGCATTTTTAGTTGCTTTTAAGCAGTCAAAAGATGTCGATGAGTCGCTTGCGATGTTATCTAGAGCGGCTCGTTCGATGATCTTTTCAGGATTTTCTGGGCATCAAGATATGGCACAGAGTTTTGTTGATCCTGAGGAGCTAGCGGGGAAGGTATCTGCACTGCACGTTGAGGCTATTGACGATAATTTGAGTGCATTTGACAGATTACTTAGTCAAGAGGTTGATCTCTATGTCGTGACGGGTTCGTTTTATCTAATTTCGGATCTACGAGCAAAGCTTACGCTAAACGAGTAAAAAGTACAGCACGACTGGCACAGCCTTTTCGGTATAATAAAAAGCTATGAGCGACGAAACACCTATTGATACACCAGAAGAATTAGAAACCACACGTACAGTAGCGACACAGCAAGTTGAAGCCGAAAAGCCACGTGCGACCGACGTTTTTTTATGGGCAAATCAAACTGATGCTGTCAAAAATGATTTGCAGATCGAGCTATTTCTCTTCAACAAACATTACACGCCGTACATGATGCGTTTTGCAAGCGAGCTTGAGCAACAAATTCGAGCTTTATTTCTCTATGACATCATCAATGATATTAATCTTGGGGCTGGAACTGGTTTGTCAGTTCGCGACTACGAGATGAGTGAAGCAGGTGAGGATATCTTGCTGCGCACCGAACGCGATAAGGTTGAACGCGCCGGGTATTTGTTTCATTTGATCGAGGCGCAGCGTGATGAAATAGTCGAGTTCAACGAAGAAGAACATGAATTCAAGCGCATGAAAGGCGTAGTTGCTCGATTTAGCTCACCGCAGCGCAAAAATGCGCCATTTTATATCATCAAAGCATTGCAACAGTCGAGTGCGCTTAAAGGCGCGACGAGCTGGGAGATCAACGGTGGGCGCTTTGACCAATTTAAAGCTGACGTCGGACTGAAGATTCCAAATGACAATCAAGTGCTCGTGGTTGATAATGACATTTTCATTTTTAATCAAACGAAATTTGAAAAACTACTCGAGTATGACTATAAGCGCCAGCTCGTAGCTGATGCAAAGATCAAAGAGATCGAAGCGCTGTATAAACTCAGTTTTGCTGAGGGCATGGATATCCAGACGCTCATTAAAGACAAGCCGGGCCTCGCACGTAAGCTCGAAAAACTCGAGATTGGTGAAGTGCCGCAGGATAAAGCGCTTGATTATGCTGATACGATGCAGCTCGATCTGATGACGGACGATGCCAATCGAATAATTATCATGGACGGCCGAGACCTCGATATGTTTGTCAATTTGATCAACGAAGACTACATTACGTCAGAGATTACCGGCAAGCGTTACGTCATAAAGAGTAAAAAATTGCTCGATCAACCCGATGGTGAACCACCACGGGGCTAAATGGTACAATAGATTCAATGAAACAAGGGGTTGCACTGGAGATATTGCTGGCGGGTCACAACGTCTTTTTGACTGGACCGGCAGGAACGGGTAAGACCTATATTCTGAATCAGTTCATCAAGCTCGCCAAGCACGATGGTAAGCACGTCTCGGTGACTGCTACGACGGGTCTTGCCGCAACGCATCTTGGCGGCACAACAATTCATAGTTGGAGCGGTATCGGCGTGCATGATGAACTGCCGCATTATTTTGTTGATAATCTATCAAAAGGCCGCCGCGAAATAATCGAAAAGACAGATGTACTTGTCATTGATGAGATATCGATGTTGCATGACTATCGACTCGATATGATCGATGAGATTTGTCGACTCGTTCGCAAGGAGCCAGACATCGCATTCGGTGGCATCCAAGTCATTATGAGTGGGGACTTTTTCCAATTGCCACCAATAAACAGGGGCGGGGGGCGAGTCGGCGGTTTTGTCGTCACTAGTAACGCTTGGACAGCGTTAGATCCTGTCGTCTGCTATTTGTCTGAGCAACATCGTCAAGATGATGACACGTTATCTGACATTCTGACTGCTATGAGAGACGGGGACGTGCGGCGCCATCATGCGGAATCGCTGTTAGAACGAATCGAGATCGTACCGCCGCCAGATTTGATATTTACCGAACTTCACACCGTCAATATTGACGTTGATGCGCTGAATGATACAAAACTCAACCAGCTTTCCGGCGACGAAGTGCAGTATTCCCAGACAACCACCGGTGGAACAAACTACGTCGAGAGTCTGCAGCGCTCGGTGCTTGCGCCGGCAGTATTACGACTCAAAAAAGGTGCACTCGTTATGGCGGTCAAAAATGCCCTTGATCGCAAATACGTCAATGGTAGTCAGGGTACTGTGATAGACTTTGAGCCATCGACGGACTATCCGATCGTGGAATTTACCAATGGCAAGGTCGTTGCGATGCAACCGGATACATGGGAACTACGCGATGGTGATAAAAAGCGGGCCAGTATAACCCAGATTCCACTGAGACTGGCGTGGGCGATCACCGTTCACAAAAGTCAGGGCATGACGCTCGATTCAGCTCGCATTGATTTACGTAAAGCCTTCGTTGAAGGTATGGGGTATGTCGCACTCTCAAGGGTCAAGCGACTTGATAATTTGTATCTTCACGGCATCAATCAAAAAGCATTGATGGTCAGTCAAGATGCACTCGATATCGACGGTATGCTACGCAGTAAATCTGCTGAGGCGGCAATAAAATACGCCCATCTTGCGACGCAAGCTGAGAAGCGTAATCATACTCCTGCACCAAAAAAGTCAGCTGGCTGGAACGAAAAAATAGCAGAAATGCGAAAAACGCACCCAAATGCGTTTAAGCCGTGGACGGACGCTGATGATACGCAGCTTAAGCAAGACTTTCTGACAGGCGTGGGCATCGATGTAATGTCTAAAACGCTTGGGCGCCACGAAGGCTCTATTATCGCTCGTCTCAAAAAACACTACGGCGAAGAAATGATAAATTGAAAAGTATTGTCTCTGCTTTGGATTATAAAATCACGCTATAATAGAGGGATATGCATAAGAAACCTGTAATGAAATTTCCGAAGCGATTCCTCTGGGGGGCAGCGACGGCGGCACATCAAGTCGAGGGTTCGCAGCACAATCAGTGGAGTGAGTGGGAGCTGGGAAATGCAAAATCTCGCTCCGTGCAAGCAGAATACCAGTATAGTGATTTACACTCATGGCAGCATATTTCACAGGAAGCAAAACAAGCTGGGACGTATGTGTCTGGTAAATCAACGAACCATTATGAGAACTACGAGCACGATTTTGATATAGCAGCGAAATTGCAGCTTAATGCTTTCAGGTTCAGCGTCGAATGGTCACGTATTGAACCGAAGGAAGGCACGTGGAATGCCGAGGCACTTGATCACTATAAACTCTATATCCAGGCATTAAAACGCCGCGGTATCGAACCAATGATGACGCTATTTCATTTCAGTCTGCCTTGTTGGTTTAGTGAAATGGGTGGATTTGAAAAACGCAGCAATATTAAATACTTCGTTCGCTTTACCAAAAAAGTCATGCAAGAACTCGGTTCTGACATAAAGTATGTGATAACAATTAATGAACCAGAGGTTTACGCTGTACAAAGCTATTATGAAGGCAACTGGCCTCCGGCAATTCGAAGCAAATGGAAAACGTACCAGGTGTTACGAAATCTCATTGCTACTCACAAACAAGCCGCAGCGGTTATTCATTCGTTGAATCGACGCTATAAAGTGTCAATTGCCAAGAACTCAGCCTATATGTATCCAGGCGATGATGCGTGGGTGACAAGGCTTTCGGCTCAAGTAGGCCAATATTTTCAAGATGACTATATATTGAAACGGGTACGAAAGTCTTGTGATTTTATTGGTGTAAACTATTATTTTTCCAATCGATTTTACGGCTATCGGATTCATAACCCCAATGAACACGTTAGTGATCTCGGTTGGGATATGCAACCAGAAAATATCGAATACGTACTTGAGCGACTGCACCGTAAGTACAAGCTACCGATTGTAGTGACCGAGAATGGACTCGCCGATGCTACAGACGAACAACGAAAGTGGTGGCTGACGCACACGATGATTGCGATGAGCAATGCACTTGCAGAAGGTGTCGATCTGCGTGGGTATTTTCACTGGAGTTTACTTGATAACTTCGAATGGGCAAATGGGACATGGCCACGATTTGGGTTGGTAGCAGTTGACTATACAACAGGTAAGCGCACAGTACGGGCGAGTGCTATTTGGTGGTCTAAAATTCTCAAAAAAATCATAAGTAACTGATAGTTTGCTTGCGCCTCCAAACTGCTTGTGCTAGGATAGTGGCATTATGAAAAACACAGCAAAAGCTTCTTCCGCCACTGTATCGACACGCAAGGTTAATCCAAAAAAACCAGCACTTTTTAGCACATGGGCTGATACAAAAAACAGTCTTTTGATTGTTTCACTGCTAGCGAATTTATTTGTACTGTGCCTCTGGATCACACTTAACATCACCAGTCATTACGATTCAGCTCTTTATAGCTTTTTCATTACACGTTAACCGAACAGCCCAGCGAATACGACGACTTACCTCGGTAGGTCGTT
>Ga0160428_1000853_pt1 | contig 28134 bp, 27 predicted proteins | sample SolpanmetagenomM_FD_108198 | JGI IMG/M metagenome (GOLD analysis project Ga0160428, IMG submission 108198) | Solar panel surface microbial communities from Lawrence Berkeley National Laboratory, California, USA - M | ecosystem: Engineered > Built environment > Solar panel > Unclassified ... | reverse complement strand
TGGCAGCCCATCTTGGACGGGCTGGCCCAGGAACGGGAGGTTATTGCTGTCGATTTGCCCGGTTTCGGCGATACGCCGCCCCTGCCGGGTCCCGTCACCATCGGCACATTGGCCGACGCCGTGACGGACTTTTTGCGCGCGCACAACCTGCTGGGCATCGACGCGGTGGGCAACTCGATGGGCGCGCGCCTGGTGCTGGAGCTGGCCCGGCGCGGTGGCGTGGTGGGCGCCGTGGTGTCGCTCGACCCCGGCGGGTTTTGGCAGGGCCTGGAAATTCCCGTTTTTTACTACAAGGTGAGCTTATCGACCAATCTGGTGCGGGCCTTGCAGCCGGCCCTGCCCTTTTTGACGGGCAATGCGGTGACGCGCACGGTGCTACTGTCGCAGTTTTCGGCGCACCCGTGGCGGGTGCCGGCCCAGGTGGCCCTCGACGAGTTGCGGAGCTACGCCCACGCCCGCTCGTTTGATGAGCTGCTGTACAACCTGGCCTACGGTGAGGTGCAGCAGGGTGCCCCCAAAGGCGCCATTGCGAAGCCGCTCGTGATTGGCTGGGGGCGGCAGGACCGCGTGTGCCCGCCCCGCCAGGCGCCGCGGGCGCAGGCAAAATTTCCCGACGCGCGCTTTTATTGGTTTGAGCACTGCGGCCACATGCCGCAGTGGGACCAGCCGGCCGAAACCGTTCGGCTGCTGCTGGCCGCCACCAGCGGTGCGCACTTTCTGGATAGCGACGTGGCCCGGCGGGCACCGGCCCCAGCTTCGGCCGGGCGGCGGGTGCCGCAGGCGGCCGTAGTGGCAGGCGTGGCGGCGGCAGTGGCCGCCGGGGCATGGCTGCTACTGCGACGACGGTCGGCCCGTAGCTAACCGGCTACGCACCATTCTTAACCAAGGCGGCGGGGAGCTAGCAAGCACCCGCCGCCCTTTTTATTCCGTTGTTTATGACGCCCGATTATCAACCCGTTGCCTGCGGCTTCTACGATGAGCTGGAAGCGCTGGCTACCCGCAAGAAACAGGTGTACCTACAGTACTTCAACGACTTGCGGCAGTTATGCCAGGGTACGGCCACGCTTAAAACCTTCTTCGTGCGCGACCACGTGGAGTTTGTCCAGCTCGCCTCGGGCGAGGAGGTGCGCCTCGACCACATTATTCGCATTGATGATAAAGCCGCGCCGGGTTTCGGCGATTATCCCGATTTTCGGTGCGGGTGCTGAAGTACGCAGCGATTACAGTAGACTTGGGTCTTGGTCGAGAAGGTCTAAAATGACCAGTTCTGATTCATTATGCAAATCCAGCAGTGCTAGTCCCGGCACACGCTTAAAATCCTTCGTATTCCGGGTTATAAGCATTAGGTCATGCACTAGCGCCGTGGCGGCAATCACTGAATCGGGCACCTTCGCCACTTTCTGCTGGCGAAGGCGAATGGTTTCCCAAATCACCGGCTCATCAAGGGGTAGTACTCTTACACTCTGCACAAACTGTTGCATCAGTTCATATTCAGCTGCCGGCTCGGATTTGGCAAGTAACTCTATCCGGTTTATCACAGACAAATGGAGTTCTTGCTTGGCAATCCGTCGGTCCAGCCATTGCGCGCTCTCACTGGGTAGTCGACCTAAGAAAAAGTCGATTAGAACGTTTGTATCAGCTATATATCCCGCTCCCATTCGTTCCGAATTTCGTGCAAGTGCTTATCCCATGCTTCGGCGGCACCGGGGCCGGCTCCGGCTAGCGCCCCGGCCCATTTGCGCAGCTGGCTACTAGCCGGCGGGACTTCCGGCTGCACCACCCGCAACACATGCAATGCCTCTAGCTGCTGTAGCAGTTCATAGGCCTGCTCGCTCAGCGGTTCTATTAGGATAGGTTTCATGGCAAAAATTACGGTCTTTGGCTAAGATACGCCCTACGTCCAGTACTGCACCGGCGCGGCCGGAAAGCGGCGCTGCCACTCGCTGTAGAACCAGGCTTTTAGCTCGCGCATGGTGGGCATGTCGTACACGTATTTGAGGCCGCCAAACTTGTTGCGCTTCACGGCGCGGGTGCTTTCGTCGAGGTCGAGGCTTGTGCCTGGGTACCAGCCGAGCAGCACCTCCTTCGAGCCGGGTGTGAAGCGGTGCGTGATGAACTCAACGGTGAGGTCGCAGTCGAAATCGAAGGCCGCTTGCAGGCGGTCGAGCAGGGCGCCGTAGTGCTGCTGCCAGTCGGGCAGGGGCATGATGGGTGCCAGCACCACGCCTACCGGGTAGCCCCCGCCACCCTGCGCCACCGGCAGCGCCAGCCGCCGCAACGCCTGGATGCGGGCCTCAATGCTGGCCGTGCCGCCCTCCAGTTGCCGGGCCAGCGGCTCGGCGTTGAGTGAGGCGCGGGCGCGGGTGTGGCCGCCGTGCGGCAGGCCCAGCAGGCCCTCCACGTGGTCGTACTTACTCACGAAGCGCAGGCGGCCACCTTCGCGGCCAGCGAAGTAGCGCACGGTTTCGGCCAGCGCGCCGGTGAGGTGCTCGATGCCCAGCACGTCGGTGTAGCAGCTGGCCTCGAAGCTCACCGGGCGGTCGGCGCGCTCATACGCCTGCGTATTTTCCAGTAGTTTGGGCAGGTTGGCGAAGGCGCGCACCACGGGCGGGCCGCTGAGGCTGCCGGCCAGGTAGCAGTACTGGCAGTGGGCGGGGCAGCCCTCGGCCAGGTTGAGTTGGTAGTCGGCCGAGGGCGGCGTGGGCTGGAGGCGCAGCGCCCCGGCGGGCGCATTCACCACGGCCAGGGTGGTTTTAGCAGTGCGGTAGGTGGCGCGCTCGTCTTCGCCGCGCAGGCCGGTGAGGCGGTTACTTTTGAGCAGCTCAATGGGCAAATTCAACGCCCGGGCGCGGGCCAGGATTTGCTGGCCGTACTCCTCCTGCAAGGCATCGGGCGTGAAGAGCACGCGTTGGGGCAGCCACAGCTTGGCGCCGTGGGTGCGGGGCGCGGCGGCCTCAAGCGGGGCCAGCGGACGGGCTACTTCGGGGGCGTTGAGCACGGGCAAAAAGAGGTCGGTCTGCATATCGTATTCAACGTCTGCCGGCCCGGAATGGGTCGTTTTGGCGCCCGTTTACCCCGTATTTTTGGCCTTCAGTCCGAAGCACTTACCTGCCTGGTCTAACCTTTTTTCTGATGTCCGACTCCCCTACCCCCACCGGCCCCGCCCCCGGCCTGCTGCACCCCGTGCGCGGCCACGAGCGCCTGGTTTTTCTAAAGAATAGTATCACCAACCCACTCATTGAAGTGGGCGACTACACCTACTACGACGACTTCGATGACGTGCGCAACTTTGAGCGCAACGTGCTCTACCACTTCCCTTTCATTGGCGATAAGCTGCGCATCGGGCGCTTCTGCCAGATTGCCTCGGGGGTGAAGTTTGTGATGAACGGCGGTAATCACCGCACCGACTTGTTTACTACCTACCCGTTTCCGGTGTTTGAGCAGGGCTGGGAGGCGGCCTTCGACCCGGCCACGTTTCCGAATAAGGGCGACCTGGTGGTGGAGCACGACGTGTGGCTAGGCCACGACGCCCTGCTGATGCCCGGCGTGCGCGTGGGCAGCGGCGCCATCGTGGCCACCCGCGCCGTGGTCACGCGCGATGTGCCGCCCTACGCCATCGTGGCCGGCAACCCCGCCCGGGTGGTGCGCATGCGCTTCGACGCCGATACCGTGGCCCGGCTGCTGGCCGTGGCGTGGTGGCACTGGGACGCGGCCAAGCTTACGCGCCACCAGCGGGCCATTTGCGGGCTCGATATAAACGCGCTAGAGCAGGCCCAGTAGCCCGGTTTTGCGTATAGCCGGGCCATGACCGACGCGCCCCTTATCCTCACGCTCACCCTCGACGCCGCCAGCCAGGCCTTTTTCGACGGCCAGCGCAAGAAGTATTTTCCCGCCAAAATCAATTACCTCGGGGCCCACCTCACGCTGTTTCACGCGCTGCCGGGCGGCGAGGAAGCGGCCATCGGGGCCTACCTGGCCGAGGTAGCGGCTGGCCAGCCGGGGCCGCTGCCGCTCCGCGTAACGGGCCTGAAGTTTATGGGCCGGGGCGTGATGTACACCCTCGACAACCCCGACCTGCCGGCCCTGCACCGGCGCTTGCAGCGCGCGTGGCAGCCCTGGCTCACGGCCCAGGACGGGCAGGGCCTGCGCCCCCACATTACGGTGCAAAATAAAGTGGACCCAGCCGTGGCCCGCGCCCTGCTCACCGAGCTGGAGGCCGGCTTTGAGCCTTTTGCGGTGCAGGGTACGGGCCTGGCGCTGTGGGCCTACCGGGGCGGGCCCTGGGAGTTGCGGCGGGTATTCGCGTTTGGCGAGGGAGTGGGCTAGAGCAGCACCGTTTCGGAGCTGGCGGCCAGAAACTCGCTCAGCAGCGGCTGGCAGCTGGCCCCGGCGCTGGCCAGCACCAGCTGCGGCGGGGTGAGGTAGCCGGGCAGCGTTTGCCAGCCGGCGGGGGGGGGCGCAAAGCTCATGTGCCAGCTCTTAAACTCGCGCCGGGGCAGCAGGCCATCGGCCAGCTTTTCGAGGCGGCCGTGGCGCGGGTCGGCGGCAATGCGGTCGTAGAGGCAGCGCACCACCTGGGGGCAGCCTTCCAGCACCTGCATAAACCGGCCGCCGCCGTACATGAGAATGCCCGTAATTCCGGTCCGTTCGTTGAAACCCCGCGCCTGTCTTAGCAGTTGAACCAAGGCTGCTTCCTCAAAATCGCCAATTGCCGTGCTGGCGTATACGATGCTATAACAACCTGCTGACTCACTTTCTTCCATTCCAACGCAACGCTTCGGCGCCACTACGACAAATTACTGCTTCTGAAAGCGGCGGTTTTGGGGCGCCAGACACGACCTGTGCGGACGGCGGCCACAAATTTACCGCGCCCAACGCTATTTCCTTTCTTTAGAATGAACTTAAAAACGTCTCCCGCCAAGCCGCTGACCGCTGATATTGTGTTGATTGGGGCGGGTATCATGAGTGCTACGCTCGGCGTACTGCTCAAGCAGCTCGACCCCAGCCTGACCATCGCCGTGTATGAGCGCCTCGACGCGGTGGCCGCCGAAAGCTCCGACGCCTGGAACAATGCCGGCACCGGCCACTCGGCTTTTTGCGAGCTGAACTACACGCCCCAGCGCCCCGATGGCAGCGTGGATATCTCGAAGGCCGATAAAATCGCCGAGCAATTTGAGCTGAGCAAGCAGCTGTGGGCCAGCCTGGTGCAGGCCGGCGACCTACCCAACCCCGACTCCTTCATCCATAGCATTCCGCACATGAGCTTCGTGTGGGGCGCCGAGAACGTGGAGTACCTGCGCACGCGCTACCGCGCCCTGCTGGGCTCGCCGCTGTTTCAGGGCATGGAGTTCAGCGAAGACCCGGCGGTGCTGGCCGAGTGGATGCCGCTGGTGATGACCGGCCGCGACCCCGGCCAGCCCGTGGCGGCTACGCGCATGGCCATTGGCACCGACGTTAATTTTGGGTCGCTCACCCGCTCCCTGTTCGACACGCTGCGCCGGCAGCCGGGCGTTACGTTTGAGCTGGGGCAGGAAATCGAGGACTTGCGCCGCAAGGAGGGCGACCTCTGGCGCGTGAAGGTGCGCGACCGCGCCACTGGCAAGAGCCGCAAGCTGTACACGCGCTTCGTGTTTATCGGGGCGGGCGGTGGCTCGCTCACGCTGCTCGAAAAGTCGGGCATTCCGGAGGCCAGCGGCTTCGGTGGCTTCCCCGTGAGCGGGCAGTGGCTGAAGTGCACGCGCCCCGACGTGATTGCCCACCACGATGCCAAGGTGTATGGCAAGGCGGCCGTGGGCTCGCCGCCCATGTCGGTGCCCCACCTCGACACCCGCCAGATAAACGGCCGCCAGGAGCTGCTGTTCGGCCCTTACGCGGGCTTCAGCACCAAGTTTCTCAAGCAGGGCTCTTATACCGATTTGTTTCGCTCGATTGAGCTGGGTAATATCCGGCCGCTGCTCTACGCCGGGGCGCGCAACATTCCGCTCACCAAGTACCTCATCGGGCAGGTGCTCCAGACGCCCGAGCAGCGCATCGCCGCCCTGCGCGAGTATTACCCCGAAGCCCGCCCCGAGGACTGGCAGCTCGAAATGGCCGGCCAGCGCGTGCAGGTCATCAAGAAGGATAAGAAGCAGGGCGGCGTGCTCGAATTTGGCACCGAGGTTGTGACGGCCGCCGACGGCTCCATTGCCGCGCTGCTGGGGGCCTCGCCCGGCGCCAGCACCGCCGTCAGCATCATGCTCGACTTGGTACAGCGCTGCTTCCCCGAGCACGCGGCCACGCCCGAGTGGCAGGCTACGTTCCGGCGCCTGGTACCTTCCTTCGGCCAGCACCTGACTGATGATGCCGCCCTGGCCGCCCAGGTGCGGGCGCACTCGGCGCAGGTGCTGAAGCTGGACAATGGGCAGTAAGAAGAGCGTCCTGCTCATCTGGCGGTCATGCAATAGCCGATAGATGAGCAGGACGCTCTTCTTACTGCCCGCTACCCATTACCTATACGCTCCTTATGACCTGCCTGCTGCTCATTGACTTTCAGCTTGACTTCCTGCCCGGCGGCTCGCTGGCCGTGGCTGAAGGCGACGCCATCCTGCCGCTGCTTAATGCGTTGCAGCCGCGCTTCGACCTCGTGGTGGCTACCCAGGACTGGCACCCGGCCGGGCACCGCAGCTTTGCCAGCGCCCACGCGGGCCGAGCCCCGCACGAAGAAATAGCGTGGCAGGGCCTGCGCCAGCACCTGTGGCCCGACCACTGCGTGCAGGGCACCGCCGGCGCCGCGCTGCACCCCGGCCTGAGCCTCGACCGCGTGGAGGCCATTTTCCGCAAGGGCACCGACCCTGACCTGGACAGCTACAGCGCTTTTTTCGATAATGGCCACCGCCGGGCCACCGGCCTGAGCGCCTACCTGCGGGCGCGGGGCGTCACGCAGGTGTTCGTGGCCGGGCTGGCCAGCGATTACTGCGTGTACTTCTCGGCCAAGGATGCCCGCAGCGAAGGCTTCGAGGTGACGGTGCTGGAAGATGCCAGCCGGGGCATTGCCCCCGAGAGCATAGCTGCCGCCAAGGCCGACCTGCTGGCGCAGGGCGTACGCTTTGAGCAGGCCAGCAAGGTGCTGGCGGGCTAGCCGGCAATCTGTAATAAAAGAACGTCATGCTCATCTGGCGTCCGCTCGCCGAAGCATCTCTACCGCACCGCTAGGGGTACTATCCTCACGGCGCGGTAGAGATACTTCGGCAAGCGGACGCCAGATGAGCATGACGTTCTTTTTATTATCAACTACTTCTTACGGGTTGATGGTCACGATGCTGCCGTCGGGGTTGCGCTTCAGCTCGGTCACTTTCACGTTGCGCAGCCAGGTCTTGCCGCTGAGCTGGGTGTCGTGGTAGAAGATGTACCACTTGCCCTTGCTTTCGATGATGGAGTGGTGGGTAGTCCAGCCCTGCACGGGGTTCATGATGACGCCCTTGTAGGTGAAGGGGCCGGTGGGCGAGTCGCTCACCGCGTACACGAGCAGGTGGGTGTCGCCGGTCGAGTACGAGAAATAGTACTTGCCCTGGTACTTGTGCAGCCAGCCGCCTTCGAAGAAGCGCCGCTTGGTATCGCTGGCTAGCAGAGGCTTGCCGGCTTCGTCCAGAATCTTGATTTCCTGCACCGGGCCGGCAAAGTGCTTCATGTCGGCGCTGAGCTGGGCCACGCGCGGGCCGATGGCGGGTTCGTTGCCATCGGGCTTCTTCTCGGCCGCGTCGGGGTTGTAAGTACCCGTGGCCCAGCGCTGAAGCTGCCCGCCCCAGAGGCCACCAAAGTACATATACGCCTTGCCGTCGGTGTTCATGAACACGGCCGGGTCGATGCTGTAGCTGCCCGCGATGGGCGCCGGGTCGGCCTTGAAGGGGCCGGTGGGCGACGAGCTAGTGGCCACGCCCATGCGGAAGACGTCTTTTTTGTCTTTTACCGGGAAGTAGAGGTAGTAGGTGCCATTTTTGAAGGCCGCGTCGGGCGCCCACAGCTGGCGGCCGGCCCAGGGGATGTCCTTGGTGTCGAGGGCTACGCCGTGGTCGGTGACCTTGCCGCCGATGCTGTCCATCGACAGGATGTGGTAGTCGCGCATGGCGAAGTGGTCGCCTTTGTCATTCTCCGGAATGCCCGCCTCAATGTCGTGCGAGGGGTAGATGTAAATCTTGCCGTTGAAGACGTGCGCCGAGGGGTCGGCGGTGTAGATGTTGCTGATGAGGGGCTGGGCCAGGTACTTGGGCTTGCCGCCGGTGGTGTCGGCCGGGGCGGTAGCGGCGGCGCCGGTGGCGGGCTGGTCGGCGGTTTGGGTGGGCTGGCTTTGGCAGGCGGCCAGGGCCAGCGGGGCGGCCAGCCACAGCGCCGAGCGGCGGGAAGCAAAAGTGCGGGGCATCTTCAAACGGGAGAGGTAAGTGGTGGGGGCGCAAGCTAGCCCGCAGCTTTTTGCCTGAGCTATCGGTTTCGTTTGGATAGGCCCCGGCCAGCCATGCCGGGCCGTAACCACCGCCCGGCGCGGCCGTTTTACCGGCATGAAGCTACTGCCCCGCAGCCCGGCCCCCGGCTGGCGCCACACGGCCTACCGCGTTATCTTTGAGTCGGATACGCGGGCGGGCCGCGCCTTCGACATCGGCCTGCTGGTCGCCATTGTGCTGAGCGTACTCACGGTACTGCTCGACAGCGTGCAGCACATCCGGCTGGAGTTTGGGGCGTATCTGCGGGCGCTGGAGTGGTTTTTTACCGGGCTTTTTCTGCTCGAATACCTCGCCCGGCTGCTGGTGGTGCGCCGCCCGCTGGCCTACGCCCGCAGCCTGTTGGGCATCATCGACCTGCTTTCGCTGCTGCCCACGCTGGCGGCGCTGCTCTTTGCCAGCAGCCGCTACCTGCTGGCCATTCGCACGCTGCGGCTGCTACGGGTGTTTCGCATCTTCAAGCTGGGGCGCTTCGTGGGCGAGGGCGAGTTTATCGTGACGGCGCTCAAGGCTAGCCGCTTTAAAATCATGGTTTTCCTCTCGGCGGTGCTCATGCTGGCCATTGCGGTGGGCTCGCTGATGTACATGGTGGAGGGCGGCCAAAACGGCTTCACGAGCATTCCGAAATGCATTTACTGGGCCATCGTGACACTCACCACGGTGGGCTACGGCGACATCTCGCCCCACACCATCCTGGGGCAGTCGCTGGCCTCCCTGCTCATGATTATGGGCTACGCCATCCTGGCCGTGCCCACCGGCATCGTGTCGGCCCAGATGGCGGCCCCAGGCAACGCGCCGGTAGCGGCTAGCGCGCCCCCGGCCTTCAAGCAGGCCGCCTGCCCGAGCTGCCGGGCCACCGGGCACCGCCCCGAGGCAGCCTTCTGCTGGCAGTGCGGGCACTTCATCAGCAATGCGTAAAGAAATAATAACCAAGGCAGCAGCGCGACGCTTACGCTTCGTGCTGCTGCCTTAGCCCGGCGATTACCTCTCCGCGCTTGCTGCTTGCTCACTGTTCACCGCTCCTGATGCAGGGTCGGCTAGCCATTCATCTGCTTGAAGCGGGCATCCAGTTCGGCGCGGGAGGCTAGCCGGCTGGCTTCCGAGGTGCCGTAGCCAACTTCCTCTTCGCCGGCGGCGAGGCGGGCCACGATGCTATCGGCAAAGTCATCGACGGGCACGGCCCAGGTGTGCAGGCCCGGCCCGCCGAGGTCGGTATTGACGGCGGGCGGCACTATTTCGAGCACCCGCACGCCCGTATCGGCCAGCTGGCGGCGCAGCGAGAGCGTGAAGGAGTGCAGCGCCGCCTTGGTGGCGCTGTAGATGGGCGCGGCGGCCATCGGGGCAAACGCCAGGCCCGACGACACGTTGACGATGGCCGGCGCCCGCTGCTGGCGCAGGTGCGGCAGCAGCAGCGCGGCCAGGTGAATGGGGGCTTCGAGGTTGATGGCGATTTCCTGGCGCTGCTGCTCCCAGGCGGCTAGGTCGGCGGGTAGGTCGGCCAGCTGGAAGCGGTTTTGGATGCCGGCGTTGTTGAGCAGCACGTTCAGGGCTGGGAAGTCGGCCACTACGCGCTGGGCCAGCTCGGCGCGGCTGGCGGCCTGGGCCAGGTCGCATTCGTAGAAATGCAGGCCCGGCACCTGCTGCTGAGCTTCTTGCAGCTTGTCGGCGCGGCGCCCGCAGATGATGACCTGGCTGCCGGCCTCGGCAAAGCGCCGGGCCAGCGCCAGGCCAATGCCCGTGGCGCCGCCCGTGAGCAGAATGGTATTGTGCGAAAGATGCATGACGAAGGAAAGGGGAATAACCTGCGTACGCAAAAACCGCCCGCGCCGCCCACGGCTGGCGGCTACTTTTGCGCCGTGCAAGCCCCCGCCCCTACCTTCAGCCCCGCCACGCCGGCCGACGTGCCGGCCCTGGCCGACCTCATCAACCGGGCCTACCGCAGCGAGGCCACCCACGCCGGCTGGACCACTGAAGGCCACCTGCTCGAAGGCCCCCGCGTGGACGAGGCCAGCCTGCTGGACATGCTGGCCGCCCCGGCCGCCACGCTGCTAACGGCCGAGCTGGCCGGCCAGCTAGCCGGCTGCGTGTACCTGCAAACGCCCGGCCCCTACCTCTACCTCAGTATGCTGACCGTGGCGCCCAGCGCGCAGGCCCACGGCCTGGGCCGCCAGCTACTCGCCCAGGCCGAGGCCCACGCCCGGCAAGCGGGCTGCGCCACCATCCGGATGAGCGTGCTGGCCCTGCGCCCCGAGCTGCTGGCCTGGTACGAGCGCCAGGGCTACCGCCGCACCGGCGAAAGCGAGCCGTTTCCGGCTACCACGCGCTTCGGCCGGCCGCGCCAGCCCCTGACCCTACTCACGCTGGCAAAGGCGCTGGCGTAGGCGGCCGGGTCCAAGCCGGCCGGTCGCCAATTGGCCGCCAATTGGACAATGCCCAGGCGGCCGGCTCGCCCTGCCTCTGGCCTGCCGCTACCTTGCCTCTAGGCTTTGGCTAGGCAAGGCAGGCAGCGGCTACGCCGCCAGTATAGCACAAAAGCCAGCCGGGGCTAGCCCAACTGCTGCACCAGGGCCAGCAGCTCGTGCTGGGTGGCCTGGGTGTGGTCGTGGGCGTACCAGGCGTGCAGCTCACGGATAAAGTCGTCGTGGGCCATGCCCTCGGCCTTGAGCCGGGACACCAGGGCCTGCGCCTCGGCGGGGCGGGGGCCCCAGTGGGCTACCTCGGTCAGGGTATCGGCGCGCAGCACAATGAGCTTGGGGATGGAGCGGCTGCCGTTGGTGAGGTACTCGTCGGCGATGTCGAGGTTATCGTCGCGCAAGAGGTAGGCGGTGCGCAGGTGGCCGGCGCTGGCCTGGGCCACGGCCTCCATCACGGGCACGAGCTGCGCGGCATCGCCGCACCAGCCTTCCGTGACGATAAGCCAGATGTAGTGGCCCGGCACGCGGGCGGCAGCGGCAGCCAGCTCGGGCAGCAGCTTGGTCGTTTTGTCGAGGCGGCTCATGCGCTGCACATTCAGGGCCGTGTACTCGGTGAGCTGGGCCGATTGCTGGGGGCCGGTGGTTTTGCCTTCGGCCAGTACGGCGTCAATAAGCTGGCGATAAGCGGGGTAAGAATAGGCCGTGGCCAGGCGCTCGGCACTGATAACCGGCGCGGGAAGGGTAGCAGACATAAAGAAAGGAAAGGGAATGCGGGTGTAACAGCCAAACCGGCCAAATGGCTGGCCGGCGGCGCGGGGGCCGGGCGCGCTAGCTTTGCGCCATGCACCCTCTCCTGCCCTTTGCCTTACTGCCGCTGGCCCTGGCCGGTTGCCAGTCGGCCACGGCCCCCACCACCGCCGCGCCGGCCGCCGCCGTGCCCAGTGCCATTTCGATGCCGCCCGCCACCACCGCCGCCACGCCCGAGGCCGCCCGCGCCGCCGTGGTGCGCTACCTCCAGGGCCAGCCCAACGCCGCCCTCTACGTGCCCGACTCGGCCCGCGTGCTCGATGCCGATGCGCACTGGCAGGTGCTGGTGCCCCGCACCGACTGGGCCCGGCGCATGCCCAACAAGGCCGCCTTTGAGGTAGATAAGGCCACCGGGGCCGTGAGCCAGCGCTTTGTGAAGTAACGGGCGCCGGGGCGCCCGGCGCCCCGGCCGGCCCGGCTGGCGGGCGCCGTACCGGCGGAGCAAGCGGGCGTAGCCTGGCGGGGCGGTTTTTGCGTATGCACAGCCAGTTTCCTTCTTCGCCCCCACTCTTTCGTACCCCTGCCCGATGGACCAAGTAGCCGCTGGCGTGCACCAGCTTCGCATCAAGCGTTTTGTAAACGTGTATTTTATCGAAACCGGCACCCCCGGCGAGTGGGTGCTGCTCGATACGGGCCTGCCCGGCTCGGATAAGGAGATTATCGCGGCGGCCGATAAGCTCTTCTTTCCCGGCTCCCGGCCCGAGGCTATTATCCTCACCCACGGCCACCTCGACCACCTGGGCTCGGCCAAGGAGCTGGCCCAGCACTGGGGCGTGCCCGTGGTGGCGCACCCGCTGGAGCTGCCCTACCTCACGGGCAAGGCCCTGTACCCACCCCGCGACCCTACCGTGGGCGGCTCGCTGGCCTTTATGAGCCGCTTTTTCCCCACCCAGCTCCCTAACCTGGAAGGCCTGGTGGAGGCCCTGCCGCTCGATGATGAGCACCCGCCGCACCTGGCCCAGTGGCGCTGGCTGCACGTGCCGGGCCACGCGCCGGGCCAGATTGCTTTGTTCCGCCTCGCCGACCGCACCCTGCTGGGCGCCGATGCCTTCGCCACCACCGACCACGAGTCGGTGCCGGCGGTGCTGCTGGGGCTGCCCAAAATCAGCGTGGCCGGCGCGCCTTTCAACTACAACTGGGACCAGTGCTACCAGTCGGTGCAAACCCTGGCCGACCTGGAGCCCCGCGCCATCGGCTGCGGCCACGGCCCCGTGATAACCGGCCCCGCCGCCACGGCCGGCCTGCGCCACCTGGCCGATAATTACCACCTGCCCAAGCAGGGCCGCTACCTGCACGAGCCCGCCCGCACCGACGCCAGCGGCGTGGAGCACCTGCCGCCCGCCCCCGTAGACAAGCTGCCCCGGCAGGCCGCCGCCATCGGCGTGAGCCTGCTGCTGGCCGGCACCGCCTGGCTGGCCCTGGGTGGCCGCCGCAAAGGCAAAAAGCGCCCGCCCGCCAAGAAGCACAAGCGCCCGCCCTACGGCGCCTAAGCCCCGGCGGGGCACAAGGCCCTATTTTTGGGAGGCTGGCTAGGAGCCGCGCAGCTGCGCGGCTCCTGGCCAGCCTCCCTTTTTTGCTTCCTGCCCATGTTGCGCTACCTTCTACTGGCCCTGCTGCTGCCCGCACCGGCCCCTACCCTGCCGGTGGCTTTTTACACCACCTACACCTACACGGCCTACACCGTGCACGACCTCACTACCGATGAGCCGCCCACCCACGTGCCCGGCGTGGGCGGCACGCTGGCCCTGCGCGCCGACGGCACTTACGACAAGCGCCTGAGCCTGCTGATGGGCGACAGCGGCCCGCGCTTTTTCACCCAGCACGGCCGCTTCACCACCAAGGGCGACAGCATCACCTTCCGCTTTACCGACCTCAAGGGCGCCGATGTGCAGCGCGGCACCTTCCGCTACGAGGCCCGCCCGCGCCGCCTCACCATCACGCTGGCCGGCTACCCGCCCGGCAACAAGGGCGTGTACGAGCTGGTGGCCACCCCGGCGCCCGCCCGCTAGCCGGCGCCAGCGGCCGATTGCCACCCGCGCCCGGCCTTACGTAACTTGCGGCCACATTCAGTTCGGCCTCACCCCCACCCCCGAATTGATAATTCATAACTGACAATTCATAACTAAGGAAGATGGGACGCGCATTTGAATTCCGGAAAGGCCGCAAAATGAAGCGCTGGGACCGGATGTCGAAAGACTTTACCCGCATTGGCAAAGAAATCGTGATGGCCGTGAAGGAAGGCGGCCCCAACCCCGACTCCAACGCCCGCCTGCGCACCGCCATCCAGAACGGCAAGGGCGTGAACATGCCCAAGGACCGCGTGGACGCCGCCATCAAGCGCGCCAGCGGCAAGGATGAAAAGGACTACCAGGAGGTGGTGTACGAGGGCTACGGCCCCCACGGCGTGGCCATCGTGGTCGAAACCGCCACCGACAACCCCACCCGCACCGTGAGCAACGTGCGCCTCTACTTCAACCGCAACAGCGGCGCGCTGGGCACGGCGGGCAGCAGCGACTACACCTTCACCCGCAAGGGCGTGTTTAAGCTGGCCGCCGAAGGGCTGGACCGCGACGAGCTGGAGCTGGAGCTGATTGACGCCGGCGCCGAGGACGTGTACGAAACCACCGAGGAAGACGAGCACGGCGCCGAGCACCAGTATATGGTCATCGAAACGGCCTTCACCGACTTCGGCCAGATGCAGAAGGCGCTGGACGCCAAGGGCGCCAACATCGTGAGCGCCACCTTGCAGCGCGTGCCCAACACCACCGTCTCGCTCACCGACGAGCAGGCCGAGGAGGTTGAAAAGCTCATCGACAAGCTTGAAGAAGACGAAGACGTGCAGGCCGTGTACCACACGATGGGGTAGCCCGGCCCCCCGCACGGCGGGGCACCCGGCCGTTTTTGTGGCCTGCCTGACCCTTTTGCCGGGCGGCCGGGTTGCGTGGGGCTAGCCGGCGCCCGGGGCGCGGGCGGGGCCCTTTATCCTGAAAAACAGCGCGTATTATGAACACTCCTACCTCCCTCATTCCGGCCAACGATGCCGAGCGCCTGCTGGCGCTGGCCCCCTACCGGGTGCTGGGCACGGCCCCCGACGCCGTTTTTGACGAGGTGGTGCGCCTCACGGCCAAGCTCTTCAACGTGCCCATTGCGCTGGTGTCGCTGGTCGATGAGGGCAGCGTGTGGTTTAAGGCCAACTTCGGGCTGGCCGGCGCCGAGCGCGTGCAGCGCAACGAGAGCGTGTGCTCGGTGGCCATTTTGCAGGAAGAAACCACCGTGTACGAAGACCGGCGCCGCACGCCCTGCCAGCTCACCGAGCCCGGCGTGGCCGAGGCGCTCAACATGCAGTTCTACGCCGGCCACCCGCTGCGCAACGACGCCGGCTATCCCATTGGCGCACTGTGCATCATTGACCGCCAGCCGCGGCAGATGTCGGCCACCGAGCAGGCCCGCCTGCAAAAGCTGGCCGCCGTGGTGATGAAGATGCTCGACCTGCGCCTGGCCCTGCTCCAGCAGCCACAACGGTCGGCCGCCGTGTGGCTGCTGCTCTACGACCACCTCGACCAGTCGCTTACCCGCCTCGGCACCCTGGCCGAGCTGAGCCGCTGGGAAGAATCGCCGAACACGCCGCAGGCACGGGTGTACCAGCACTCGCTGGAAGAGGAAGCGGAGCTGGTCACATCCATTCTCGACGCCCAAACCAGCCGGGCGCTGGCCTCGCTGCAAATGGCCTAGCCCGGCCGGCTTGCCGGTTGCCAGCGTTAAAACGCCGCTAGTCTTGCCGGACTAGCGGCGTTTGTCGTTTCTTGCGATTCCTTATGAAAATTCTACGCTTCCTCCCCAGCCTGCTGCCCTTTGCCGCGCTCGCCCAGCCCTCGACTCCGCAGCCGCCCACCGACCCCAACATCCAGCGCTGGGTAAATGAGGTGTCGGCCAAAAACCTGGAAGCCGACGTGCGCAAGCTCGTGAGCTACGGCACCCGCCACACCCTGAGCGACACCAAGGACAAGAAGCGCGGTATCGGCGCGGCGCGCCAGTACGTGTTCGACGAGTTTAAGAAATACAGCAAGGCCGGCGGCGGGCGGCTGGTGGTCGAGCTGGACACTTTCACGCTGAAGGCCGACGGCAAGCGCGTGGACAAAACTACCTTGATGGCCAACGTGCTGGCCACCCTGCCCGGCACCGACCCCACCGATACCCGTGTCTTCATCATGAGCGGCCACATCGACTCGCGGGTGACCGACGTGATGAACCGCACCGCCGACGCGCCCGGCGCCAACGACGACGCCAGCGGCGTGGCCGCCGTGATGGAGGTGGCCCGCGTGCTGGCCAGCCAGAAGTTTCCGTGCACCATCAAGCTGGTGGCCGTGCAGGGCGAAGAGCAGGGCCTGCTGGGCTCGGGCCACCTGGCCGAGCGCGCCAAAAAGGAGGGCTGGAACGTGGTGGCGATGCTGAATAACGACATCGTGGGCAACTCGAAGGGCTACGACCCCGAAATCACCGACTCGCTGCACCTGCGCGTGTTCAGCGAGGGCGTGCCGGCCACCGAAACGCCCGAGCAGGCCCGCACCCGCCGCCAGCTCAGCTCCGAAAACGACGCGCCCAGCCGCCAGCTGGCCCGCTACGCCCAGACGGCCGCCCGCCAGTACGTGAGCCAGGGCGGCTATTCGGTGCTGCTGGAGTACCGGCCCGACCGCTTTTTGCGCGGCGGTGACCACACGCCCTTCAACCAGCAGGGCTTCGCGGCCGTGCGCTTCACCGAAACCAACGAGAACTTCAACCACCAGCACCAGGACCTGCGCACCGAAAACGGCCTCGTGTACGGCGACCGCCCCGAGTTTGTGGACTACCGCTACCTGCGCCGCACCGCCCAGGTAAACCTGGCTACCCTGGCCAGCCTGGCCCTGGCCCCCGCCGCCCCCCAGAAGGTGGAAGTCCTCACCGCCAAGCTCACCAACCGCACCGAGCTGCGCTGGCAGGCCCCGCAGGGTGGCCCCGCCCCAGCCGGCTACGTGGTGCTGGCCCGCGAAACCAGCGCCCCGCAGTGGCAGCAGCGCTTCCCGGTATCGGGCACCACCGCCGACCTGGCCATCAGCAAGGATAACTACATTTTTGGCGTAGTAAGCGTGGATGCGCAAGGGCACGAGAGCACGGCCGTGCTGCCGGTGGTAGGGCGGTAAACGGCAGCCTTGCCTAGCGCTATGCGGGAAAATACCGGCTTTATCATCGCGTGTGTCCTGGTGTGGGCGTGCGCGTTTACCGTATGGCTCGTTGACGACTCGGACGCGGGCTTTTTGCTGTCATTACTGCTCGTGCCGGTTACGCTCATTGGCTTGGTGGTGCTGTTTGGCGTTGCGGTTATCGGGCTTTTCCTGCGCCCGCAGCTGCCTTTGGCGAAGCGGGCGGTGCCGCTGTGGTTTGCTACCGTGCCGGTACTGCTCTTCGCCATTGTTGGCACTATCCGCACAGAAATACACGACAGAAATACCTGGCTAACCATTCAGCAATACGATTTTCACGGCTCGGCAAATTTTACATTTTTGAAAAATGGCGAGTACGAGTCTTGGAGCGATAGCCCACTAGGGCGCTCCGCCGAGGAGGGCGGCCGCTACGAGCGGCAAGACAGTGTCTTGGTGCCGCATCCAGAATCGGGCGGAACCCTAAAACTGGCAATTCGCCCGTACGCAGAATTCAAGCGGCAGCAGACTAACCCACGTATCAAGCTCGTTACACTTGAACCCCGCTAGCCCGTCCCTAAGAGCGTGTTTGGATTTCACGAAAAACGCTTCTAGAACGTCATGCTCATCTGACGTTCTTTTAAATTCCTAAACACGCTCTAAGCTGGCGCGAGTTTAGCGCAGCGTAACTCGTGCCAGGGCCAGCTAGTATAGCCTAGCGTATCATCCAGCACTACGTTATGGCTCACGCACCCAACCTCCAGCGCTTCCTCGACGCGCAGGCCACTGACTACGCCCAGGCCCTGGCCGAAATACAAGCCGGCCGCAAGCGCAGCCACTGGATGTGGTACATCTTCCCCCAGATTCAGGGGCTGGGCTTTAGCGAAACGTCGAAATACTACGCCATCCGGGATGGGGCCGAGGCGGCGGCCTACCTGGCCCACCCGGTGCTGGGCAGCCGGCTGCGGGAGATTTGCGGGGTGCTGCTGGGGCTGGCCGGCAGCGATGCCACCCGCATATTCGGCAGCCCCGACGACCTGAAGCTGCGTTCGGCCATGACGCTGTTTGCCGCCGTGCCGGGGGCCGATGCGGTTTTTCAGCGGGTGCTGGATAAGTTTTTCGGGGGCCGGCCCGATGGCAAAACCTTGCAGCTCATCGGGCAGCCGGGCTAGGGCTTTGGGCCGGGCTGGCCGGGTGGGCAAGTGCGGTGGCCGGCGGTGCGCAACTAGCGCCCGCCATTCGGGGTATAGCGGGCACGCGGCAGCTGGCCGCGCTTCTCGTCATGCAAAAGCTCGTATTGCTCCGCCACGGCGAGAGCGTGTGGAACCAGGAAAACCGCTTCACCGGCTGGACCGACGTGGACCTTTCCGAAAACGGCGTGGCGCAGGCCCGGCACGCGGGCGAGCTGCTGCGCAAGCACGGCTACCGCTTCGACGTGGGCTTTACCTCGGTGCTGCGGCGCTCGATAAAGACGCTGCACCTGGTGCTGGAAGAGCTAGAGCTGCTCTGGATACCGGTGCAGAAGTCGTGGCGCCTGAATGAGCGCTTCTACGGCGCGTTGCAAGGGCTGAACAAGGACGAGGTAACGGCGCAGTACGGCGAGGAGCAGGTGCAGAAGTGGCGCCGTGACCCGCACGAGCACCCGCCGGCCATCACCCCCGACGACCCGCGCTACCCCGGCCACGATGCCCGCTACGCCCACCTCACGCCCCGCGAACTGCCGCTGACCGAAAACCTGAGCGAAACGATGGAGCGCGTGCTGCCCTTCTGGACCGAAATCATCGTGCCCGCCCTGCACCAGCAGCGCCTCGTGATAGTGTGCGCCCACGGCAATAGTCTGCGGGCACTGGTGCAGTACATCGACCACCTGAGCGATGAGGAAGTGACGAAGCTGGATATTCCGACCGGCTCGCCGCTCGTGATAGAGCTGGATGACAACCTCAACAAGCTCAACCAATACTACCTGGAATAGGGGCGGGCAAAACGAGCTTCCGGGTGCGCGCCAACGGCAAGACGCCAGGCCGCGCCAGCCCACTCGCCCACTTACATAAGTCCGAAACCTCCCCGGTGCGGTAGCTGAACAAGCTGCGGCGCCGGGGTTTTTGCTTGTCAGGCAGGCTGGGCAACCGCTGCCCCCGGTCCGACATCGGGCTTTCTGAGTAGCCGCCGCAGCTGTTTTTTTTAGTGGCCCCCGTAACGTCTGCGCCCAGGGCGGGTACCCCGGGTAGAAAACTGCTGGTAAAACCGGGTGAGCTGGCAAGCCGCTCATTTATTTTCAACTAAAAAAGTCCTTTTAAACGCTCTCAAGGCAGTTTGAAGAAAATTCTTACAAACAGTACTATGCGAAACAAAGTACCTGCCGTACGTTTGTTCTATCAAAAGCCAAGTACCCCTTCACTACCCACAACCTGGCCGCGCCTAGCTGCGGCCCCGCCGGGGTAGCTACTGGCCGCCAACCGGGCGGCTGGTTGGTGCCGGAAGCCCCGCCGGCCGCCCCTCCCGACTAGCTCGCTAGTCAGCCCACTACGCTATCGCCTTCGTGCACCTGCACCGGGCAACGCTTTTTCTGCTCCCCACCGGAACTGCGGCCGGCTGGGTACGGAATCGCCATGCCCACGCCGAACCCTTCTTTTCTTCTTCGCGCCATGAACTTCTCGCTGAAAGTCAACTCGTTCCTCTTCCTGGCTACCCTCGGCCTGCCCCTGAGCCTGGCCGCCCAAACGGCCCCGGCCAGCCGCGCCACCGTGAGCGGCACCGCCGTAGATGGCGGCGCCAAAGCCGAGCCGCTGCCCTTTGCCACGGTGCTGCTACGCCACGCCGAAGCCGCCGATACGAGCCTGGTAGCCAGCGGCCAAACCACGCTGGCCGGTACCTTCGAGCTGCCGCAGGTGCCGGCCGGGGTCTACCGCCTGCGGGTGCTGGCCCTGGGCTACCAAAGCCTGGCCCAAGCCGTGCGGGTGGCCCCCGGCCAGGCCAGCGTGGCGCTGGGCTTGCTCAAGCTGCGCCCGGCCACCCAGCAGCTGGCCGAGGTGAAGGTGACCGGCCAGAAAGCCGTGGTGCAGCAGGAGCTGGGCAAGACGATTATCAACGTAGAAAAAGACCTGAGCAGCGTGGGCGGCACGGCCGTGAACGTGCTCGAAAACGTGCCCGCCGTGGCCGTGGATGCCACCGGCACGGTGAGCCTGCGCGGCTCCAGCAACCTCACCATTCTCATCGATGGCAAGCCCGCCGGCACCAGCAACGGCGGGCCGGGGCCACGCCTCGACCAGATTCCGGCCTCGCAGATTGCACAGGTGGAGGTGATGACCAACCCCTCGGCCAAGTACGATGCCAGCGGGGCGGGCGTCATCAACATCATTACCAAGAAGAATAAGAAGGAGGGCTGGAACGGCCAGGCGGCCCTCGTAGTAGGCACCCGCGACAAGTATTCGCCCAGCCTGAGCCTGAGCCGCCACCACGGCAAAGCCACCTGGAACCTGGGCTACGACGGCCGCGACCAGATTTACCGCACCCGCTCCAACAGCCAGCAAACGGCCCTGTTGCCCGACGGTGCCAGCAGCCTCTACACCACGCAGGAGGGCACTGGCACCCAGCACAACCGCAACCACAGCCTGAACCTGGGCCTGAACTACGACCTGACCAAGGAGCAAACCCTGAGCCTGAGCGTGCAGCCCCACTGGGAGCACCAGAGCGAGCTGGACAACCAGACCCTGACCCTGCAAACGGTGGGCGCCCCCACCGTGACCACGCAGTACGGCCAGGAAATCGCCGACGTGAAGGTGACCGTGCTGGAGTCGTCGGCTGACTACCGCCACACCTGGGAGGCGCACAAGGGCCGCGAGCTGACCGCCAACGCCGGCATGGTCAACGTCAACGCCAACATCCCGGTAAGCCAGCTGCTGACGGGCGGCACCCAGCCCGCTGGCTTCCGGCAGCAGCAGCAGGTAAACGCCCAGATTTACTTCGGCCAGGTCGATTACACCCTGCCCAGCGCCGATGGCAAGGGCAAGCTGGAAGTGGGCCTCAAAAACCAGGTGCTGCACAACACCGGCAGCACGGCCATGCTCAAACCGACTTCGCTGGACCCCAGCGCCGAGTTTCAGCTCGACCCCACCAACTCGTTTGCCTACAGCTTTACGCAGGTGATGCCGGCGGCCTACGCCACCTACTCGCAGCAGCTAACCCACGGCTGGAGCGCCCAGGGCGGCCTGCGCACCGAGGGCACGTTTATCAACGGCGGCGTGGCCAACGGCTCGGCGGCGGTGAACCGGCAGTACGTCAACCTGTTCCCTTCGGCCACGGTGGCCCGTGAACTGGGCAAGGAGGCCGGCCAGAGCCGCCTGCAAGCCAGCTACGCCCGGCGCCTCAACCGGCCCGATTTCATGCAGCAGCTGCCCATCCAGCTCTACCAGGACCCGCGCAACTACCGCCAGGGCAACGCCGCGCTGCTGCCCGAGTTTAGCCACAACCTGGAGCTGGGCCACCAGCTGAACCTGGCCGGCGGGGCCAGCCTCACCAACACGGTGTTTGCCCGCTTCACCCAGAACGCCATCCAGCGCATTCGCACCATCGACAGCGCCGCCACCCGCACCAACAACGTGGGCGTGGTAACCCGCGAAACCTACGACAACGTGGGCACTACCAACAGCTTCGGGCTCGAAACCACCTGGGCCCAGCCCCTGACGAAGTGGTGGCGCGTGTCGGCCAGCGGCTCCATTTACTACGCCCAGATTGCCACCAACGCCCTCAACACCGCCAACCGCGCCGCCCTGGCCGGCACCGCCCGGCTGGCCAACAACTTCACGCCCCGCCCCGGCCTCGACGTGCAGCTGACCGGCAACGTGCGCTCGACGGTGCTCACGGCCCAGGGCCGGCAGCTGCCCACCGGCGGCCTCGACATTGCCCTGCGCCAGCGCCTGTTTCAGGAGCGCGCCGCCCTCACCCTGCGCGTATCGGACGTGCTGAATACCAACGTGCGCCGCACCGAAATCGCCACGCCCGAGCTGCAAACCGCGCTCTACAGCAAGTACGAGACCCGCGTGGCCTGGCTGGGCTTTACCTGGTACATCGGCGCCACCAAGGCCAAGGCCGGCCGCATTGAGGCGGTCCCGAGCGGCGGCGGCTTTGGTGGCTAGGGCCGGCCACGCTCCCACCCCACTGCTTTTCACCCTTTAGTTTTTATTCCATGAGTCGGTTAGTTTGTATGCTGCTGCTGTTGCTGGGCGCGGGGGTCGATGCCCGCGCCCAGGCGCCCGCCCCGCTCGCCCGGCCCGAAATAGCGCTGAGCCGCGACAGCGCCCGGCAGTTTTTTGGCACCTACGAGTTTGAGCCGCGCTTCCAGATGCGGATTTTCAGCCAGAACGGGCAGCTGTTTGCCCAGCGCCTCGGCGATGCGGACAAGTTTCAGCTGTTTGCCGCCCGGCCGGGCCTGTTTTTTCTCAAAGCGATGCCCGCCGAGCTGGAATTTGTGCGCGCCGCCAACGGCCAGTACGAAACCCTGCTGCTGCACCAGGGCGGCCACGATATAACGGCCCATCGCATTCAGGCCCAGCCCCTTGAGCTGTACGACGAAATACTTCAGCTTGACACCAAGCTTTACGAGGCCTACAACCAGCAGCAGCTGGCCGCCTTCGTGGCCTACTTCTCGCCCCAGCTGGAGTTTTACCACGACCAAACCGGCCTCACTACTTACCAGGATAATTTACAGCGCTTTAAGGAAAACTTTGCCAAGCCCGCGCCCTTGCGGCGCGAGCTGGTGCCGGGCAGCCTGGAAGTGTACCCCATCGCGGGCTTCGGGGCCATCGAAATCGGGACGCACCGCTTTTACCAGCCCACTAAAGGCCAGCCCGATAAGCTGGTGGGCGAGCCGCGCTTTCTGCACGTGTGGCAGCATAAAGGCGGCAAGTGGCTCATTACCCGCATCGTCAGCTACGACCACTAGGCCCGCCGGCGCCCCGCCCAAACGGAGCATCCTGCTGCCGCTCGCCGCCTGGCGCGAAACCTTACAGGGCGGCGGGTGGCGGCGGGGTGTTGCGTTTTGCAGGCAGGGGCGCTTCGGGTATGAAGCGCTTGTAATGCACGCGCCGCCTCGTCGATTTACCCCTCACTTCCTTCCTCTTTTCCCTCTGCCCCTATGCTGCACCGCACTACTCTCCTGCTGGCTTCGCTGCTGGGTTTCAGCACCCTGGCTGCCCCGGCCCAAACCCTGAACACCGCCAAGCTCGACAGCTTGCTCAGCGCGCTGGCTACCAACAACAAGATGATGGGCAGCGTGGCCCTCTCGCACGCGGGCCAGGTGGTGTACCGCCGCGCGTTTGGGGCGGCGCAGCTGGCGCCGGCGCGGCCGGCCACGCCGGCCACGCGCTACCGGGTGGGCTCCATCTCCAAGATGTTTACGGCCACGATGGTGATGCAGCTTATCGAGGAAAAGAAGCTGACGCTGGCCACGCCGCTCGCCACCTTTTTTCCGCAGCTGCCCAATGCCCAGGCCATCACCATCGACCAGCTGCTGAGCCACCGCAGCGGCCTGCACAACTTTACCAGCGATGCGGCCTTCGCGGGCTACATGACGCAGCCCAAAACGCCGGCCGAGCTGCTGGCCATCATCGGGCAGGCACCGCCCGACTTTGAGCCCGGCGCCAAGTACGCCTACAGCAACTCCAACTACGTAGTGCTGAGCTACATCATCGAGCAGCTTACCAAGCTGCCCTACGCCCAGGCCCTGCAAAAGCGCGTGGTGGCCAAAGCCGGCCTGAAGAACACCTATTACGGCGGCCGCATTGACGCCGCCCGGCAGGAAGCCGCTTCGTACCGGGGCGGCGCCAGCGGCTGGCAGCTGATGCCCGAAACCGACATGAGCATCCCGAGCGGCGCGGGCGCCATCGTGTCGACGCCCGCCGACCTCGACCGCTTTCTCGAAGCCTTGTTCGGCGGCCAGCTCGTGTCGGCGGCCAGCCTGGACGCGATGAAAACCATCCGCGACACCTACGGCCGGGGCCTGATGCTCATACCCTTCGGCCCCCGGCAGAGCTACGGCCACGGCGGCAGCATCGACGGCTTCCTGTCGATGGCCAGCTACTTTCCGGCCGATAAAGTGGCCGTGGCCGTGTGCACCAACGGCCAGCAATATCCGCTTAATGACCTGATGATTGGTATTTTAAGCATCTACTTCGGCCAGCCCTACAAAATCCCCGACTTTGCGGCCCCGGCCTACGTACCCGCCCCCGCCGACCTCGACCGCTACGCCGGCACCTACGCCTGCCCGCAGCTGCCCGTCAAGGTCACCTTCACGCGGGAGGGTACCACGCTGCGCTCGCAGGCCACCGGCCAGGGCGCCTTTGCGCTGGAGCCAGTGAGCCCGGGCGTGTTCAAGTTCGACCAAGCCGGCATTCGGGTGGAGTTCGACGCCGCTCAGCCCACTTTTACGCTCTTGCAAGGCGGCGGCAAATTTGTGTTTACCAAGGAATAGCCCGCTAGCAAGGCGACGCCAGGCCAGCCGGGCTAAGCAGCCGTTCAGGCAGTAGCCGGAAATACAATAGAACGACCATTACCTGAACGGCTGCTATATCTTAGGGGCTTGCTAGCCGGCCTGGCGCCGGCGCACCGTTTTTTATGCATAAACTGCTGTATGTGGCCGCCGCGCTGGCCTGGGCCGCCGGGCCAGCCGCCGCCCAGGCGCCCGCGCTTGCTACGGGCAAGGCAAAAGCCAAAAGCAAGCCGGCCAGCCGCGCCGCCCGGCCCGGCCCGGCGGCCGACTGGAGCCTGCCCTACGCGGCCCGCATCACGCCCGCCGGCCTGCGGGCCGACCTGGCGGTGCTGGCTTCCGACGCCTACGCGGGCCGCGCCACCGGCCAGCCGGGCCAGCAGATGGCCGCCGATTACCTCGCCCGGGCCTTCAAGGCCGCCGGGCTGGCCGGGCCGGTGCCGGGCGCGGCCAACCCGTATTTTCAAGCGTTCAGCCTAGCCAGCGCCGACCCGGCCTCGTCGGTACAGATTGGCGCCCAAACGTTTGTGGTGAACAAGGACTACTACGTGCTGGTGCGTAACCCCGCCACCCTGGCCGCCGCGTTGCAGCCCACGTTCGTGGGCTACGGCATCAGCACGGCCGCCTACGCCGACTTTGCGCCCGCCGCGCCTGAGTTGAAAGGCAAAGACTTGTTGCTGCTACTGGGTGAGCCCCTGACCCCGGCCGGCCAGCCGCTGCTGGGCCCGGCCAGCACCTACAGCCGCGTCGGCTTTGCTGAAATGAGCGCTCGCTCGCCGGCCATGTACCCGCTGGGGGCGCGCACCACCATCCGCATTGCCCCGAGCGCGGCGGCCTTTGCGCAGGTACCGCTGGCGTATGGCAACCTGTTTGACTACCACGCGCAGCTGAGCTTGCCGGAGGCGCCCACCGGCGCGGGCCCCAACGTCTTCATCGTGTCGCCCGCGATGGGCGCCGCGCTGCTCGGCACCACTGCCGCGGGCCTGGCCAGCTACCAGCAAGCCGTGGCCCAGGCGGGCCGGCCGGTGGCCTCGCCCTTCCGGCCCGTAGCCATGCAGGCAGTGGCCCAGAACAAAACGGTTGCCACCGAAAACGTGCTGGGCTACCTCGAAGGCACCGATAAGAAGGACGAGGTCGTCGTCATCTCGGCCCACTACGACCACGTGGGCGTGCAGCACGGCCAGGTATACAACGGGGCCGACGACGATGCCTCGGGCACGGCGAGCGTGCTGGCCCTGGCGCGGGCCTTCGCGCAGGCCAAAAAAGACGGCCACGGGCCGCGCCGCAGTCTGCTGTTTCTGGCCAATGTGGCCGAGGAAATCGGCCTGCTGGGCTCGCAGTACTACACCCAGCACCCGGTGCTGCCGCTAGCTGCTACGGTGGCGGCGCTGCACATCGACATGCTGGGCCGCGTGGACAGCGTGCACCAAGGCCGGGGCCCCTACGTGTACGCGATAGGCGACGACTGGCGCTCGGCCGAGCTGCGCACCATCAGCGAGGCCACCAACCAGCAGTACGGCCCGCTGGCGCTCGACTATTCGTATAATAATCCTACCAACCCCGCGCACCTCTACCGCCGCTCCGACCACTACAACTTTGCCAAGCGTGGGGTGCCCGTCATCTTTTACACCAGCGGCCTGCACGCCGACTACCACCAGCCCACCGACGACGTGGCCCACATCGACTTCCCGGCCCTGGCGCAACGCAGCCAGCTCATCTTTCATACCGCCTGGGCCCTGGCCAACCGCGACGCCCGCCCGGCCCTGGATGCCACGCCCCGGCCCGTCTGGCCCTGAGTCACTTGCTCTAAAGAAAGGGCCACCGGGCAGCGCTACCCGCCGCCCGGTGGCCCTTTTTCGTACGCATTCTCACTTAATGCCGAAAGCTGATGCCCAGAAAATACTCGCGGTCTACGGAGTGCGTGATGGGTAGGTGCGTGCCAAAGTCAAGCTGCACGTTGTCGGAAATATCGAGCTGCGGGCCCAGGTTGATGGAGCTGCGCCAGGCGCTCTGGCGGGTGTCCCAGTAGCCCACCAGCTCTACGAAGGCCTGCACGAGCTTGGTAAACTGATAGTCGGTAGTGATGGTAGGCGTGAGCTGATAGAAGTGCTGCTGCTCGCTGGGGTCGTAGAAGAAATTGCTGGCCACCTGGCCACCCACGCTCCAGTTTTTGGTGCACTGAAACACGCCCGTGAGGGTGAGGCCCGGCTCGTAGCCGCCATCGCCCACGGCGCCGCCGGTGGGCAGCTGCACGTAGCCGACGACGCCCAGCGCGCCGCGGCTGTCGTCGTCGCCCAGCAGGGTATGCTTGAGGCGCAGCGTCACGTCGCCCACGCCCCGGTGCAGTTGGTTTTGGTCAAATGGGCTCCCGCCCACCTGGCTGTCGTCGAAGTTGTGCGAGTAGGTGAACATATCGAGCGCCACCTGAAAATCGGTGCGGTCGGTGAGGCCGATTTTGGCCAGGAAGTGGTTCACGTACCAGTCGTGGCCGTGCGTGGGGCCCTCGCGCCGCGTGAGCAGCCGCAGCACGTCGGTTTCGTACTGAAAGTGGCCCGCATCCACTGAATACGGGCTTTCGGTGATGCCCGGGCGGTCGGGCACCATGGGGCGCATGTACTTACGCGGCGTGGGGTGAAAGATGTTGTACTTGGTTTTATCGACGTCAATAGTGTCGTTGAGCAGCTTGGTTTGCTGGGCGGCGGCGGGGCCAGCCAGGGCCAAAGCAAGCCCCAGGCAGGCGTAAAAAGGGCGCATTTGCAGAAGGCTAAACTAGGGAAGAGTGTCCCATACGCAGCCGGGGCACTGGCGGCCAGGTTGCTCACGCACCCTTCATGTTGCGGCGCGGCCCGAGCCTCGGCCTACCTTTGCCCCGTAATGGAAAAACCCAGCATTCCGCAAGGCACCCGCGATTTTGGCCCGGCCCAGGTGGCCCGCCGCCAGCATATTTTTGGCGTCATCCGGCGCACGTTCGAAACCTTCGGCTACGCGCCGCTCGAAACGCCCACGCTCGAAAACCTGTCGGTGCTCACCGGCAAGTACGGCGAAGAGGGCGACCAACTCCTGTTTAAAGTGCTGAACTCCGGCAACTTCCTGGTGAAGGAGCGCCGCGGCGAAATTACGCCCCTGCTCACGGCCGAGGACCTCGACGCCGGCCCTAAAGTGGTGCTGCCCAAAATCGCCGAGAAGGGCCTGCGCTACGACCTCACCGTGCCCTTTGCCCGCTACGTGGCCATGAACCGCGGCACGCTCACCTTCCCCTTCAAGCGCTACCAGATGCAGCCCGTGTGGCGCGCCGACCGCCCGCAGCGCGGCCGCTACCGCGAGTTTTACCAGTGCGACGCCGACGTGGTGGGCACCGACTCGCTGCTCTGCGAGGCCGAGATTGTGCTAATGATGGCGCAGGTGCTCAAGGGGTTGGGGCTCGACGATTTTACCATCAAGATTAACCACCGGGGTGTGCTGCGCAATATTTACCAGGCGCTGGGCGGCGAGGGTAAGGAAACGGATTTGTTCGTGGCCATCGACAAGCTCGACAAAATCGGGCGCGATGGGGTGAGCAAGGAGCTGCTGGAAAAGGGCTTTTCGGAGCCTACCATCGACACCCTCTTCGCCCTGCTGGGCGTGAGCGGCGACTACGCCGAAAAGCTGGAGCGCCTGCTGGTGGGCTTCGTCACGGCCGGCGTGGAGCCCGACGGCCAGCGCCCCACCGCCGCCACCGACGACGAGGAATCGGCCTACTACCGCGGCCTCAACGAGCTGGCCGAGGTGCGCGACCTGCTGCAAGC
>Ga0160428_1000852_pt1 | contig 28163 bp, 35 predicted proteins | sample SolpanmetagenomM_FD_108198 | JGI IMG/M metagenome (GOLD analysis project Ga0160428, IMG submission 108198) | Solar panel surface microbial communities from Lawrence Berkeley National Laboratory, California, USA - M | ecosystem: Engineered > Built environment > Solar panel > Unclassified ... | reverse complement strand
TTGTGCAGGATCTGATCGATTCCAGCTGATGGAAAGTATTTCCGAATCTGGTATTGTTGTGTCAAGGACGGTTGTTGCTTTTGGTACCGATTCGCTTTGCGCGCCAGTACTGGTACCAATTTCTAGCGTCGACACAAGTGCTGCAGGCTCGTCTACCACGATTTTCGTGTCGTCTGCTGGAGACGTGGGATTTGTGACTGGCTCAACGGAATCAGTGGTGCCTTCGGGCTCGGCCACTGCTTTGACCGCTGTACTCTTCTTCCGACCTCTAACTTTGCGGACGGGCTCTGTAGCAGTTTCAGGTGTCGTTTGTTGCGTCTCATTAGCTTCGAGCCTCGGTCGTTTGCGTATTTGATCAAGTGGCGCTGGAGCTGAAGCATCGGAGGCTCGTCGCTTTTTGTTCATGATGAAAGAATATCTCCCGTCTCTCGCGGTTGTTGCAGCTGTATCGGTTGTATCTGTTTTTGATCCTTCGGTAGCGGAGGCTGCTAAGTCATCATATGCTAAGCCATCTTGTAACATAGAAATCAAGCTATGCGGCTTGACTGCATTAGCAAAAGATAGCTGTTGCGGATCAGAATTCCAATCCCGTGCCAACTGCACGGCTGCGCGGCCGTACCCTATATGTGAATCAGTACGTAGCGCTGGAAATCTTTGCGTTGACAGCGAAGCATAGCTCATCATCACCATCATAATACGTACCAGACTCTTGCAGGTATCTGAGATTACACAAAACGTTAGAGGGTCCTGATTCGTCAGAAAAAGGTCATTCACTTACCTCCATATCAGATAATTGACATGATCCGTCCCCAAATACGACGCCATAATGGGCGCAGCGCTTCGCGCCTGTTCAGCAGATATTCAGGAAAGTGACAGTGTTTCTGCGATGATGACGATGATCACTTTCGCGTCGGTTTGTGATAAATACAAAAAGGCGAATGTAGAATATTGGCGCTGTGGCGTAGATGATATAAGTGGAAGATTGTAGTTCTTGCTTGACAAACACGAAACGTATGCCTGTCGACGACTTCACTTGTCACACAAACACTTTGCAGATGAAGAGAACGACTGCACTTGGCTTCTTTTCGTACCTGGAGATACCTCTATGCCAAGACATAGAATAGACCCTGGAATTGATCTTCTGACATTCTGAAACACGACAACAACAATCTGTAAAAATACACTGGCAACATCATATGTTTCAACAATGTTTCAAACACTACTATAACCATTTCCATAGCATTACACCACGATGGTGCCACGCATCAACATCCCTCCCATCACTCGCGCTCTCCTCATCCTCCTCACCACACTTTCCCTCCTCAATGCCTTCGCCAGATATCACGCCTGGCAATCCAACCCATCGGAATCACTAGTCAGCAGACAATACGTCGCCCCCTACCTCACATTAGTCCCGGGAAAATCACTACCTCGCTATCCCTGGGCTTTCCTTACAGCAACATTTATAGAGCAAAATGTAGCTGGTCTACTCATTACCGGATCAAGCTTATTCTATGGAGGTCGCTACCTCGAACGAGCCTGGAGCTCGAATGAATATGTCAAATTTATTCTCATTGTTGCGTTGGTGCCGAACGCGCTCAGTTGGCTGATATATATTACTACGCATGTTGTGACGGGGAATGAAGGCGCCTCGTGAGTAGATTCTATTTAGGTATAGAGCATTAGACGATAATCAGCTAAAACGTCCAATAGCACGACTGGAATCAGTGGAGGTGTCGCAATACAAGGAGGTTTCCTCGTAGCATTCAAGCAGCTCGTTCCAGAGCACACTGTCAATGTCGCCAATGGCCTGGTCAAGATGAGAGTTAAGCACTTTCCCGCAGTATTCCTACTCCTGAATACAATATCAGCCATCATTCTTGGGACAGATACAGCCATGTTGTTAGCGTGGATAGGATTTGCAGCCTCCTGGGCATATCTACGATTTTACCGAATATCGCCCATGGTCGATTCAGCCAGTACCGGTGATGATGCGGCACTACGAGGTGACGCTTCAGACACCTTTTCATTGGCGGCATTTTGGCCGGACGTGGTGCAGCCGTATATTGAAGTGGTAGCGAATGTGGTGTATAAGACGCTTGTTTCCCTGAAGCTATTGCGACCATTCTCGGCCGACGATGTGGATGCAGGGAATATCCAGGCTAGTGTTCGGAGTGGAGGTGATGTGCTGCCAAGCTTGTTGAATCGACCACGAGGAAGGCAAGACGAGGCAGAGCGACGGCGTGCTTTGGCGTTGAGAGCGTTGGATCAAAGACTACAAGCTGCGACTGTTGCGCCGCCTGTAGCGAACCTTTCGGGACCGTCACCCCTAGGTGAAACGACTTATGAACCAGATGAACCAAGTCGACCTAGTGTCATAACAGAGAAAGCATGAAAAATATACACGATCTAACAATCAAATTCATTAGCTACGATTCCTACTCTCCAATAGCCTCAATCAATCCACCAACCCCAGCTCCGGCACTCTCCCCAGGAACTCACCCCCCATCATCCCCATCTCCTTCGCCTTCAACAATTCCTGCACATCGACATGCCCACCTGTCAAATACCTCTCACTAACCCCAACATTCACCCTCCGACTCAACAATCCCCTCAACTCCGCTCTCAACGCACCCATCTCCGCCTTCGTCAACTCACCCGCCTGCCTCTCCCTCTCCTTCCTCCCCTTCCCCTTCCCCCCCTTCTTCCCACCCCCTTGCGCCTCAACCTCCGCCTCAAACTCGTCCTCATCAACATCCACCCCCAGCTCCTCCGCCGCAGTCTTATACCACTCATCCGAGCGCCCTTGCTTCTCCTTGGCCATGCTAGAATCCGCAATCTTCTTCGCCAGCGTCGCGCGCGGTCTCAAGGCAGATACAATGCGGCTGTCGACATCGAGCGTGCGCATGAAATAGTGCGCTTCTTTCTTGCCGACCGGCAGTGTTGACTGTCCCTTTTGGGCAGCGGCGTCGCGGGCGTGCACTTGCGCGACGAGACGCCGCACGCCGCCGGCTTCTTGGGGCGCGCAGATTAGAATGCTGCTGCCGGGATTGTCGGCGCGGGCAGTGCGGCCGGAGCGGTGGACGTAGGTATCTGCGGTGCGGGGGAGGTGATAGTGGAGGACTAGGTGGACGGCTGGGATGTCTAGGCCTCGAGCGGCGACGTCCGTGGCTACGAGGATGGTGGTGTTGTTGTTTATTGTTGCGCCTTTATTTGGTGTTGGTGGCGTGAGAGATGAGAAGCGCTCGATGCTACGTAGCCGGGCCTTTTGTGGCATTTGTGAGTGTAAAGGGTACGCTGTTAGGTTGAGGTTTGTGAGGAAGGGGACGAGACGGCGCACAGCGGAGATTGAGTTTACGAAGACAAGCGCGCGCGTGTTGGGGTGGTAGAGCAGGAGGGTGTAGAGGTACAGGTCTTTGTCTGTTGCTGCTGCGCATTCGACTAGGCCTTCGCGCAGGTTCGCTGCCATTTGGGAGATTGGGTTTAGGTCGAGGAAACGCGGTTTTTCTTCGCGGAAGTTGAGTTTGTGTAACAGGTACTCCATCGAGGCTTGGTTGGTGAGTAGGTCCGAAGAGCGCGAAGAGTAGGCTCGTTTGGACAGCTTTTGGTGCAGGGTTTTGGAGAAGGTGGCGGAGAAGACGAGGGTTTGCCGTTGGATTGTGGGATTCGTCTTGTTGGCTCCTGTGGACACGTTTTCTTCGTCGATGATTCTGCGGTCGAGCGCTGTGAGGACTTCTTCGAGTTCTTTGAAGTTGCCTTCGCTGAGGAGACGATCGGCTTCGTCGATGACTAGGAATTTTATGCCTTTGATTGCGGAGAGTGTGCCTTCGCCTTCACTAATGACTTCCCAAAGACGGCCTGGAGTTGCTATCACGATGTCTGCGTGTGCTAATAGACGCCGTTGTTTCTGTATCGACAAGCCACCTGTGATTGCGGCAATCACAGGGCTTTTCATGTTGGGATGTGAGCAGAGTTTAGTCAAATGTTCTGCAATTTGGTGTGCGAGCTCTCTTGTAGGTAACACAATCAATGCTGTTGGCTGTTTTGTTTCTGTCTCGCCCTCTTTCTGATCTTTGTTATTCGCCAGCCAATAATCGTAAATTGGAATACCAAAGGCAAGCGTCTTTCCAGAACCTGTCGGCGCTTTACCAATCAGGTCGTTCCCTTCCAGGATATGTGGTATTGCAGCTGCTTGAATCGGCGTGGGTTTCTGGAACTTTAGCTTGGAAAGTGCTGTCATCACATCATGAGATAGCTGAAGCTTGTTCCAAGCTGATGTGTTGACACCATCTGCTTCCTCTTCTAACATCTCTTGCAATATCGAAAATGGTGTCTGTGCAACTCCAGCTTCATCTTGCGCTGTTATCGTTTTGCCCTTATTTTCTGCTGCTTTCTTTTCCGCCTTCTTCGCTGCACGATACTCGGCGTTGGTGAGCTTTGCAGTCTTCTCCTTTTTCGTCTTCTGTAAAGCCTCTTTCGTCGTAGCTTGCGGTATATCGTCTTCTATCCCACCCCATTCCTCTTCACCATCTTCAGCTTCGCCATTCCCTTCATCGACCACATCAAATTCATCGTCTCCGTCTTCCTCCAGCACTTTCCGCTTCTTCCCATTCAGCTGCTTTACAAACGTGACTTTACCTTTTCCTTCTTGGACCACTTCTGTATCACTGATTTCCTCGAAGAATTCACCGTATAATCCTTCAAAATCACCCAATCCTTCAGGGAAACTCGCTTTTTTCCATGAAAGCTTACTCGCACTGGAATCCTTACGTTTGCTGGCCGAACCACTCTTGGGTACGGACTCTGGCGCATCTTCTTCTGGATCGAGCTTTTGTCTTTTACGTGCTTTCATTTTTGCCACTTTCGAGGGCAGCGCCCTTCTCTCAGATGGGATAGACATTTCTGACGCATGTCACTCTTGCAAGTCTTTGCTCACAATTCACGTTCAATGATGCAGATAGTTGTCTCTTCTGATCAAGACACTTGCTCAAGATGTAGTGACTTTTTCTGGACAAGGAGCGAGTTCCGCGGAAGACTCCGACCATGATTTACCAGATCTTCGAGTCCACAAAGAAGCACTCGTCTTTATTGCACAGAAACATGGGCAAATCCTCCAAGGACAAGCGCGACGCTTACTACCGCCTCGCCAAAGAGCAAGGATGGCGTGCGCGATCAGCTTTCAAGCTTTTACAGCTGGACGAGGAGTTCAATCTCTTTGAAGGAGTTAGCAGAGTCGTCGATCTCTGTGCTGCGCCAGGAAGTTGGAGTCAGGTTCTGTCAAGAGTGCTTATAAAAGGCGAAAAGTTCGGAAGAGCTGCATGGACGGATAAGCAGGAGATGCTGAGGAGTACTGCCTTCGGGGCGGAGCATTCAAGTAAAGAAACCAATGCAGCAGCAACATCAGACATAACCAAGGATACCCCCACTACACCATCTCCTGCCGACCCCCGTCGCGACGTCAAGATTGTGTCAATTGACTTACAACCAATGTCTCCACTCGACGGCATCATCACACTGCGCGCCGACATCACCGCTCCATCAACCATCCCTCTTCTGCTTTCTGCACTCGACCCAGAAAGCTACGACCCAAAATCCCAGTCCATCACGGCATCGCATCCCGTCGACCTCATCCTCTCAGATGGCGCTCCAGACGTCACAGGCTTACACGACTTGGACATCTACATTCAATCGCAACTCCTCTGGGCAGCTCTGAATCTTGCACTTTGCGTGCTCAAACCAGGTGGGAAGTTTGTCGCCAAGATATTCAGAGGGAAAGATGTCGACCTGATGTACGCACAGCTTCGTATCGTGTTTGAGAAGGTCACTGTAGCAAAGCCAAGAAGTAGCAGAGCAAGCAGTATCGAAGCATTTATTGTATGCGAAGGATTCAGGGTACCCGAGGGATTTGTGCCAAGCATGGAGGATCCTGTAGGAGCTGGACGGAAAATACAAGGGACCAAGGTGCAGAGTACCGACAAGTCACAACCGTCTCGGAGTGTCAGAGGTGATGGCATCACTGAGTTGGAATTGGGGTCAAGTGAAGAGGAAGACGATGGAGATGAAAAAAGCAAACCAAGAGATGTAAGGTGGATTGCACCTTTTCTCGCTTGTGGTGATCTTCAAAGCTATGATGCAGACGCTACATATCACCTCCCAGCTGATCATGTCAGTCTTGACCCTGTACAGCCGCCTACTGCACCACCATACAAAAAGGCACTCGAGATGAGAAGAGCAGCTGGAGGAATGTATGGCAAGACGAAGAAGCAGCTCCCAGTACGATGACATATTGAGGTGTCGTATCAATTTCCTGGTCGCAAGATCTGCTACTCTGACGCTATACATTCGATGACTCTGCACTTGTATTCTGCTTCGTTTCGCTACAAAGCAGATGGGATCTCCAGCGCCACTATTTCGCAAGCGCTTCCCGTGGTATTGCGCCGTAGTCTTGCTCGAACATGCTCCACATTCGACAACGATCACATCGAGCACCGTTCCTCCGACTTCAGCAACGAAGTAATCGCATTCTTCATACGCCAAGCTCACAATCTCCCAACTCATGCCTTGGGTACGCTCACTCCCGAAATCTTCTCCAATTCCTGCAGCAGCTTCTCCTGGATCTTCTCATCCGCCGCCTCTTTCCGAGACGACCTCTCCTTGCAATGATACCAGTGCTTTCCACTTGGATTACCTCCTTCAGCAAGCATGACGTATGTATCAACCGCAGCCCCAATATCATCAGACGCTCCAGCTCCACCCATCTTCGTCTGTACCCAACCTACGAAACATCTCACATCAGCCTAGGACTCAAACAAACCTACAGCTACTCAATATGCTCATAACATAAGCACTTACCGGGATCTAGACTGCTAACTTCCGTGCTGGGAAACTTCTTCGCGAATGCAAAGGCCATCATGGTGTTATGCAGCTTGCTGTCGCTGTAATCACATCGCTGCAGGTTCTTCAAGCTGGGGTCGCCGCCATGGTGGAGTTGACTGCTCAAGAAGATAAGGCGTTTGGGTGGTTTCACCAGGCAGGTTAGCATGTAGGGCGATAGTGTGTTTGTTGTGAACAGCGTTGAGCCGAAAGCTCGCATGACGCCGGCGTTGTGTATAATTGCTAGCAAGGGAAAAGAAACACGTGCATTAGCCTGTCATGTCTTCGCTTTGGCACGAAAACGAACCCACTCTCGCGCAGTCTCGCGGAAATCGACACAGAAGTACCACACACTCCACCACTACCACCACTACCACAACTCGTCTTCGGTATCAAGACATCCACACGACAAGATAAACAAAAGCAAGATAAATCACATACCATCCCAAGGGCCCTTCTCCTCCAACTCCCTCGCCAACTTTTTGGTCGCCTCAACATCGCTCAAATCGGCACTAAAAGTTCCTTCAGCACCAGGACAATGCTTTTGTGCATCAGCAGTGCGTTGCGCGTTACGGCCGTGCACGTAGACTTGGTGGCCCCTTGAGATGAGGGCGTTGGCTGCACGGGCGCCAAGACCGTCGGAGGAGCCGGTGATGAATATGCGTGCCATTATTTATTCTGTTGCGTTTGTGTGGACTGGTTGATTGGAGTGTGCATGAGGTTAGATGATGAGGCTGGTGTTTTGCCTGAGTTTGATGCTCGATGTGAGATCGATGGTCGTTTTGGTGATTACGTCACCACGCATGCATCCTTTTTTAGTAAGCTATGGTACATCTTTTTGACAGATCTCAGTCTGAATGACACGGCCTGCTATATTATTCTCGCGTTAAGTTCGCTCTGATCAACCTATCATTGCCCTCTTGTGACTCCAAAATCTTGTAGGGCAGGTACATCTCAAAACTGCTTCCGTCAACCATTTCGGTTCCACCGGCAAGCTCCATCTGCCACTGAATCTCAAAATCCTAGCTGTACCAGACGCGTGTCTGGTCTGAAAACGATTCAATCCCCCTAGTCTGAAGAGGAAAGTCTGCTAAGTGCTTCAGGGAAGGAAGTCTAAATGAAGAACTTATCCGATTCAAGGATGTTAAGCAGAAGATGTTCGGCAAAGCCTGTTGGTGTATACGTGAAGTGGGATTCCGCTGGCAATGTTGCGAGACTGACTTTCATCTCGTACCATCCTGAGGTCGCGTTCCAGCCACTAGATGCTTCCAGGCAGTTATCCAGATGTGGAAAATAATCTCCCATCGATCTCCACACCTATTTTCTTTCTAGAGTGAACGATTTCTATTTTTTTGATCAAAGTTGAGATGCTAAGAAGTCTTAGGATATATCTGATGTAGATTACAAGATCGTAGGTGGGACGCAGCAAGACGGCAGCCAAGGAGGAGGCCAAGGCGGTGAAGGAGGCAGCCAAAGCTGCTAAGGTAGGGACCCAGACTACCTATCTGACTGGGTTCCGATCAGGGTGAGACTCGCTGGCAGAAGAGCTCTAATTCCTGAGTGGCCGAAGGTAGTCCTGCATTTAGTGCCTGTATGATTTATGATGTATGAGCTGATGTATGAATCATGATGTATGAGTTATAATGCACGAGTTAATATGTATGTATCTTGAGATGGGAGTGGACGAGTGGTATGATGAGGCGACTAGCTTTGGCGTGTATCTTATGACAGAGGCAGATAGTGGACTTAGATCCTATTTGGATTTTATAGGCAGCCTGCTTCTGCTCTGAAGAGGGTATGGCATGGTATTACATGTAAAAGTATGGTTGAAAGGCTCAGAGGGAGAGTCGTAATGATGTCTTGCGATGAATTTGTTTCAGATGAGAGCAAATCTATACAGTATGTACATCAACTCTAATACTAGATGTGTTGTTCTATTAAAGTATCTTATCATCCAGATAATCCTCATAATCCCTGACCACTATTCCTCAACATCCCACCACCCTCACTGTGCCAACCTCTCATCCAACCCTCCACTACCGAAACTCATCCATAAACCCCTCATGAAACACCCTAATCCTCTCCACCCACTCCGTCCCCGGCGCCAAAAACGTCGTCCGGAAATGCCACGTCCCCTCCTTCTGCCCAAACCCACTCCCAGGCACCATACAAACCCCCGTAGCATCCAAAAGCTTACCAACATAAAAGGCATCGGGTTGCTTGTCTTCTTCCTTCGCCTTCTTAATCGCCTTGTCGGGTAGTTTAATACTAGGGAAAAGGTACATACTCCCCTGCGGACTCTGACACGTCACGCCTTCCATCGCCGCGAACGCTTCATAGAGCGCGTTGGCGCGACTCTGGAGACCGGAGAAGATGGCGTCGTATTCTTTTTTGTATGTGTCGTAGGAAGGCTGGCCTTCGGTGGGCGGGTGGACCATGAGTTCGACAAGACATTGTCCGATTACGGGCGGACAGAGCTGGATGGAGATGAATTTGTAGATTTGGGCGACGACTTCCGGATCGAAGTTGATGAGTTCCATGTACCCACCACGATGGCCGCATTCGCCCACCATTCCCTTTGAAATCGAATGCAGACTCGCAAGCTCGAGGGTGTCGAACTTCTTATCTTTGTTCGCCTCGGAATCTGCTTGCAACTCCAGCAGCGCCTTGCGGAAAGAGTGAAACGTGCCTTGAAACACATTCGTTTGATACACTTCATCCGCGAGCACGACCAACGACTCCTCCGCCGCGAACTCAAGGACTTTGCGGATTTCCTCGGCTGCGAGACTGCCGCCGGTAGGGTTACCCGGGTTGATTACGACGATGGCGCGGACGTCGGTGCCGTCTTTGCGGGCGGCGGCGAGGCTGGATTTGATGCTGGAGAGATCTGTAGCCCAGGATTGGGATTCGTCGAGGTAGTAAGGCACGCAGCGGGCGTTGAGGAGGGAGAGGGTGGCGGTGTAGAGAGGGTATTGCGGGATTGGGACGAGGATGCCGGTGGAGGGGGAGGAGCAGATGATGTGCATGAGGGTGTTGACGCCGGAGGAGGCGCCGGCGGTTAGGTAGATGTTTGATGGGTCTGCTTTGTGGCCGTCTCGTTCTGAAAGGTGAGAAGGTTGTGTTAGATGTGCGTGTAGAAAACGTATATGGTGCTGAAGTAAACGTACTTTCAATGAAATCCGCAACACTCTGCCTTATCCCTGGTGCACCCTGACTCTGACTATATGCTCCTACACTCTTGACATCGTTCAGCAGCCAGCGCGCTCGATCTATCACATCCTGCTTATATCCCAGATGTTCCAAAAGCACTTGTTCCTTTTCCAACAACAGCGGGTTCTCCAATATACTCGTCACCTGTCTGAAGAAAGTCAAGGGCTTCTGATCCAATTGCTGTGGATTCCCAATGTTTGCGCTAATGACGGAATCGAATGGTAGCTTGGATTTGGAATCTGATGAGGCGAGCTGTTGGCGATATTTCTCAGAGCGAATGGCGAGTTCACCACGGACGGCGTACTCTGCAGCTTTGACGTGGGGATTGATGTTGTCGATGTTTAGACTGCGGCGTGGGGTGGTAGTAGACATGGTGCGGTGGTGGGAAGGGTGTGGAAAGGGTGAGTAGGAGCAGGGGTAGGAGGGGCTGGTGGAATGTGTTAGTTGCAGGCAGGTCACTAGACGAGGAGTAGGACGAAGACGAGATAAAGTTGATCTGCGAAGCTTAAGGGCACAGATAGCCATGGTGGGAGGGAGTGATGTGCGGGGCTTTGTCTGTAGTAGGCGAGACGAGATAGATGGTCGTGACTCGATCCACTTCTTGGGCTTGATAGCACGCCGAAGATCGGAGGAAGGAGAAAGCAGACCAAAGGATACTGTAGGAGTGAGAGGGGGGTTGTGCGGTCTGATAGTGAACGGCACCATTAGATAAGGTGAGGTCAAGCTAGAGGGAAAAAGCGGCATGTGCTCGCGTGTGGTGTATCAATGGCATGCATGCGGAGATGTGGGGAGGTGGGATGAAATGAGAGCCAATGTGATGAGTATGCTGCATGCTTTGGCAATCAAGAAGATGGGCAGTTGCTATGTACTGTGCTGATGAGCAAGACGTTTCCTTGTTGTGTGCTATGCTGCTTGTCTATTACTTGATCTTGGCTTGTGCACGATTACTCCTCGTCCGGTCATGAGCTTCGTTCCTGCGAAAATATTACCACTTCGGAGGTCCCTGGCATAGCAATCTCTCTCACTTGAAACGCGAGTATTGTCGTCTCGCCCATATTTGGTTGATTGCAGATTTCAAGCTCAACTTCTCTCGCTACCTCTCATTCTCACCGACTGGCCGTATTTCTGCAACTTGGTGATGAGCTGATCGCCCTGCTTGACTACATCGTTGTACTGCTTATTCTTGTCATCTGGACGGTTCGTCTCGATAATGCCGTTCACGCGATCCACATTGCACGACACCCGGTCTGCTGCAATGAAGTGCATGAGATCCCTGTACAGGCTTGATTAGCACTGTGCAAACCCATCAAATTATCTTCCAACTTACTTATCCAGAAAGTCCACACTGACACCGAACGCATCCGCCATACTCTGCAGCCCTACGACGCGGTAACTCTGCAGCAATTGCTGATAAGCACGCAATCTCATCTCACGCACGAACCATGCCTTGTGCTCAGCCAGATAACGATCTTGACACAAAAATTCCTGCTCCACTCTGCCGAGAGCAGAAAAGAACGACTTGTAATCACCCTGATACAGACTGTTGACCAACTTAGCCAAAGGCGAGAAGTCGACCTGATCCTTGGCGTCTTCTTCTTGTAGGTTTTCCTGGCCGAGCAGCGCCAGATTCACAGCAGTAGGCTTCGGTGTAGCGGATGAGTCGGTAGTCTCAGCCATGTGCGCATCTTGCATCTCTTCGTCGCCTGCACCTGGGCCAGCTGAAGCAGCGCCTGAAAGTGCAGAGAGTCTATCTTCCGTGCTCCCTACCACAGCCTTAATCTCTGGCGCATCAACTACCTTCGTCTTAAAGTCGATGCGTTTCAGAGCGACAGATCCTGCCAGAACAGCGTATATGATGAGGGAGGAATAGCTGCAGAGTTCATAGCTGGTGAAAGTTGATAGTGAGTCGAGAAGTAAAGGAGCTGCTAGATTGTGAGCACGGATGGTGAGGAAGTGAAGACCTTGATATGCCTTGAGACGATTGCGGCGATCCCAGTCGCCACCACTTTCGACAAGGGTATGTGCACGTTCGACAGACTTCTTTACCAGAAACTTGTCGCCAAAGAAGAAACCCAAGCGGATGATGGCGAAGACGATGTCAATCTTGGTTCCTAGAACGCCGGTTTTCTCGAATACTGCTTCGTGAGCTGCGAGTGCTTTGTCCTATTGTAATGTTTCAGCTAGAGTGTCCTGGATGAAGCAAAGCTTCGCATAAACAAACCCTGTCTCCTACACGTGCCCAGAACTCTGCTCTTTTTGAACGGGCTGCTTGTATTTCTGTTTCGCCCTCCTTCTCAACCGCATCATCCTCTTCTTTCTGTATTGCCTCCAGCTCCTTCTCGTTCTCCGCCTTCAATTCCTCGTAGAGCTTCTCGTCCCAAGGCAGATCGATGTTCTTCGATGGGTTTTTCGTGGCGAGCATGCTAGATAGCGTGGAGCCTTGACGTTTCAAGGGAGGCGGCGATGTTGCTGATGCTGAGCCTTCGCCGCCTGGGTTCAGTATACCCTCGGTTGGATGTGCCAGATGTCGGTAGAGTGGCGCCATCTTATGTTCTTTGATTGCATTTTGAAGTGCTTCTAGAGAAGTTTGTTGCTTGGCTGATGGACAGTACGGATTCGAGATCTGGAAGACATGTTGGGCGAGGTGAAGGTGAGGGAACTTTGAAAACTGAGGATCAGACATGACTGCTGAAAGGGATAAGATCAGGCTTGTTGGAGGATGTAGAGCTTTAGCCTTGGCCTATTCTTCGCGATATGTCGCCTATGTGACGGTCTGATGATGAGCTTGCAGTGTAGAAGCGAGCAGTGAGCACACGAGACTTGTGATGATTGATTGATTGATGTCTTGTTCTTGTTCTTGTTCTTGTTCTTGTTATTCAGAAGCATCGACGACGAGGTGCTGGTTCTACATTTGAAACGTCTCGGCAGGGTCTTGACTTGTACATTGACGCAATTTCAAAACAACAACCAAAAGTCCCTCCTCCTCCTGCTCGAGAAGCTTCACATCTTCAATCTCAAAACTTCACCATGTCCTCCAGTCGCCGGGGCTCGGTGTATGATCCAGCGCGGGACGCCTTCGTCGCCTCGGACGAGCCCACAACCGCTCCACCTCCAACTAATCCGCTCTCTTCCTCACCCAGCAACAAAAGAAAGCGCTCTGCTTCTGTGGATGGTACGTCAGGAGAGACTCCTGCAGCTCAAGCTGTCACAGAGCCTGGTCACGCCGAAGAAGCAGCTGAAGAACCATCCAACAAGAAACTCAAGCCTTCTCCTACACAAGACAGCAAGAATGGAGAGAAACCACCAGCGCCCGTAACTTCAATCTCGCAACTACCTCGCATGAAGAAGGCACCAGGAGCTGCCAGGAATGCACCACGTCGGCCGGAGCGCTCGCCGTATGATAGACGCCGCTCACGATCGCCAGCACGTCAAGATGACCGCAGAGCACGTCGAACTCCACCCAGACGAAGAAGTCCTTCCCCAGCACCCATCAGAAGGTCCCCAACACCTCCAGGAAGGTCTCCACCCAGACAACGTAAAAGACCTGGAGCTGGAGCTCGTATCAATATCGACAAAGATACAGTAAATCAGCGACAGCAGGAACGCGAGCAGCAGCAGAATGAAAAAGCAAAGACTGAGGCGCAAGCGAGAGGCATTCACGATGTCGTAAAACAGCATTACAACGCAGTGCCACAACGAGGAAAAGAATGGCGGAAGACGGAGAGTAATATCAGAGGTCTTAGAAGTTTCAACAACTGGATCAAGAGTGCAGTAATACAAAAGTTCTCTCCAGCTCCGAGCTATGCACCTGGTGCCAGAGAAAAGGGCCAACGCGAACAGGATAGAGGACTACTCGTGTTGGATATGGGATGTGGAAAAGGTGGAGACCTGCAAAAGTGGCATGCTTGTCCGCAAGGAGTTGAGCTCTATGTCGGCCTTGATCCTGCAGATGTCTCAATCGACCAGGCACGCGATCGCTTCTTGGAGATGCAGAGGAACCCACGTCGTGGACCGCAGCGGTTCCTACCACCTCTCTTTCACGGAGAGTTCGTTGTCAAAGACTGCTTTGGTGAATGGATCGGTGATATTCCTATTATACAGCAAGTGGGTATAGATCCTAGTGTTGGACCAAACGCCGGTGGAATGAGTGCAAGGTTTGGAGGCGGAGGATTTGACGTCGTCACAATGATGTTTTCAATGCACTACGCTTTTGAGAACGAGGTCAAGGCCAGAGGCATGCTTCGAAACGTCGCGGGCGCACTGAAGAAAGGAGGACGCTTCATTGGTGTTGTGCCAAACTCGGATGTCCTATCTGCCAAGGTCATCGAGTACAACACTGAACGCGCCAAGTCGAAAGCAGCAAATGATCCGGCAGCTGCTATTGGCGGAGACGGAGACGAGGACGAGTGGGACCCAGAAAAGACTCTCGATGCACCGGCTCCTGTAGCAACAGACCCCGATGACCAACACAGCGATGCAACAGCCGACCCCCTCGAATGGGGTAACAAAATCTACAAAGTCAAATTTCCCGGACGTGTACCACACGACGGCATCTTTCGTCCTCCATTCGGCTGGAAATATTTCTTCTTCCTTGAGGAAGCGGTCGAGGAAGTGCCAGAGTATGTCGTGCCATGGGAGGCATTTCGTGCACTGGCAGCAGATTACGATCTCGAACTACAATATCGTAAGCCGTTCGAGGAAATCTATGACCACGAGAAGAACGATCCCATACTAGGTCCTTTGAGTGAGAGAATGGGTGTGAGGCAGAGAAGGGACGCTTTTGGGAATGAGGGTGGAATGTTGATGAATAATGAGGAGTTGGAAGCGGCGAGCTTCTATCATGCTTTCTGCTTTTATAAGGTTTGAGAGGCTACTACCAATATCATGTTGCTCACTTAAGCCTTCTTCTTGCTGCGGCTTTGGCAAAGGAATAGCATTTGCTCAATCGTTGGACTGGACAAGGGATTGTCAACAAGCTAAAATGAGTACATCCCTGGAACCCAAATATGCAATGATCACGATTTATGACGACTACATGGTTCTAGCATCACAAAACAACACATATTCCTAATATGCTAAGCTTACTAGTACAATTATTGCCGCAATATGTGGCACAAAGTAATGCAATCTACCATACCTAAACACATTTCGTAACATCACGCAAAAGTCGCAGGATGCCTCATACACTAAGCAAGATAAATGAACATTCTGCACAGATTTAATGATGTGGGATTAATGGGATCAGCTCGTGACTATATGCTAATGCCATAAAACTGACTGCGTCCTATGCCTTGAACTTGATGCGTTCGTGTGTGATCATCTCTCTCTCTCTTTTAATAGCAACAGCAGTCCTCTCACCAAAGTCTAACATAGTCCTCTGCTTTCGAACTAGGAAGCGCAATCCACATTACAATTCCCTTTGCTGTCCTCACCCTCTCCTACCTCCAGAAACCTCCCTCACCTCAACCTTACTTCCACTAAGTCTGCCAACAGACGCCTCATCTACTGCACCTATCCTCGCCATTACCTGTCTTTGCCAGCACTAAGACCAGCACCAGCAGCAGTATAATTGTCATCATGGTCATGACACAGGAATCATAGATCATGCTCCTCATAGCACAAATACAGTCTTGGTCTCATTCACCACCGTCCTTCTCCCTCCGGCAGGTCTCTCCCTAGAGGTACTTCAAACCACGGCAAAAGTGACCAGATTCGGCGACGTCCATACGTGAATGACGAGATACGTCGAACAAGTCCTTTCCAGAGCCACTTGAACTCGTAATGCAACTCACAGCGCATACACAAATAGATGCATATACATTCACAAACACCATCGACGACGACGCAATACTCGCCCACAAGAGCAGACGCACCTTTACGATGAGAAAATGCAAGGTTGTCAAGAATTCTATTTGTGGATATCATTAGATCTGCTGTTGGGGAACGCTCAAAGTGGCTTGTGTGGTACGGAGGAGTATTGGAGATGGGGCGAGGGTAAAGTGTAGTGAAAAGTATGGGTAGAGTGGAGGTGGATGCTGGGTGTGTTGGATGGGTTGTGATAAAAACTGATTATGGTTGTGGCTAGTGAAAAATGAGAAGAGTGTTTAAACATTTGTAGTGAAAGTGAAACAGCCGAGAGCAATTGCACCGAGTACTATAACAATGCATACCACCATATGACACTCCATAGGTGTCTTCCTTAATTCAACCTCAATCCACTTCATACCGTCAAGGAACCCATGCGCTATCCAGGCAATGCAGTTGCAGAAACAGAAACGGGAGCAAATTGGTTCGACCGAGATGCTGAGACGTTCAATAATTGGTCGGCATAGTTGACGGAAGACCTGACGAATCGATTATTGAGGTTGCGGAGGTTATTCTGCTGTTGGAAGTCGCTCGGCCATCGTTGTAGGAGTTTGAAGGTGGATGGTCGCCATTTTTTCTAGGTCGAATAATGTCGATTTGCTGATGTTGTTGATGATGTTTCATCACGGATCAAATTCCAATTTACAGCACTTTGTTTTCTGTATGGCAAGTGCCATGCTCTTGCCCCGAGAGGATGGCCGCAAAAAAAACGAGAGGCGAGGAGGGAGGATCAAAGAAAATACCTATAAGACAGGAAAAAGCTTAAAAGGAATACGTATTTTTCGATCAGAATCTATCTGCCTTAATCCCCCTCTTCTTCTCGTCCGCCTTTACCTCTGTGTATCTCTCAAACTCATTGCAGGCACCGGTCAGAGGTTGCGGGAAGTGGCACCTACCCCGTTTCAAAATTGAGTGTGCAACACCATCACTAGCAGCCTTCACGACCCAGGATATAGCTGGATTCGTACTTTAATAGGCACTATTGCTGAGCTCTACCTCATCGAGAATACGGCTAGGTAGAGGCAGTCTAGCTAATTCTAAAGTACTCCAGCACTCCTCACACTAATAGTAACGAAATCGGACATCGATATCTGAACTGGGGTAGGCAGTAATATGCTCAGTTGACAAGCGACAATGAAGACACCTTCACACTCACCAACACTCATTTCTGCCGAAAATTTTCGACATAGCATTACACCGTAATTAAACGACGGGACCATAATTATTCATATCTGGATCGAAATGCTGCGCAATCTGCTTTTCCAGCCTCAACCAGCTCTTGCCACCCGCATCTCTTCCCTTTACTATCGTGAACCCAAACTTCTTAAGCTCACCTCTAGGACGTTCCTCCAGTGTTTCGCAGTAGTGTCCAGGATTATCATTGCTGTGCCAGTCGTAGTATCTATAAGTATAGAAGCGGGTATTTTGATCGACGTCGGCCTCAGTTTGACAAGTGTCATCGTAATACACGCTTTGCACAGTTTTGGAGAAATGGCGGACGAATTTCCAAAGTGACCTTGGTGATATTTTACAGTCCGTGAAACGAATGTCTTTGAGCGGAGCGCGAATGCTGAATGATTCATATGTGAGGGGTGTACCAATCACACTCTCTATTATGTCGAGCTCCCAATGGGGCGGGTAGCTGTCTGCGACTCTTGAGCACTTAAGGACTGTCAAGGCCGGCAATATGCTGACGCGGACTAGAGTGCGATGTAGGAAGCCTGTTCCGGCACGAGACGGTCCGCATATAGAGAGTGTGGTGAGATGGGACAATGATCCAAAGTCGTGTTGTGCAGGAGACAGCCTGTGAATAGTGGATGCGATATAGGCGGCAGCGAGGAAGACTACTTCAAGGACTTGACTATGATGAAGCGTGAGTCTTTTCAACTTCGGTGATAGTAGCACGAGTAGCGCGAGCAAGCGTTCATATTTGGACACCGGAAACGGGTCGTCGAGCATCCGCAAGCGAACATACGTGGTGGAGGTCGAATACAGCGCCAACGACAAGTCTTGCGAATCAAGCAGTCCGCTGAAAAGACGATAGACAGCTTTACTGTTTCCATAGTCTCTATCTCTGATCGCTCAAACTGTGTTCGAACATCGGGAATGCTCAAGGTCTGGACACATTCACTAACCAACGGATTGGAGAGAATTGCGTGAAGAACGTTGACAGCATGACCGACGTAAGTGTGTATGCTCTCAATAGGACCCAGACAGTTATGTTCTATCACAAGATGCCGGTACTTCTCAATCAGCTCCCTACGGTCATCCAGAGCTCCTCGGAACATAGCGTAGAAATTGTGGTTGACATTAACGACGTTCAACAAGTCATCCATTGTGAGAGAGGATGACACCAGTAAGACCAGCTCGTGCGGGAGTCGGCGGTTGTGACATATTGTCTTGATAGTGTAACAGTTTCTTAAGTCTTCCAGTATAGCGTTTGCCATTTGGTCCTGAAATGAGATGCGTAGATCGCTGTTGACTTCAAAGTGATAAGACACCAAACTTTGACTTCCGCCTTGAGCTATCTTATCTTGAATCGTTCTTGAACGACTGCTGTGATGTACTCAGCTACGAACTGCGCTTCCAGGATAGTAGAGAAGAGGGAAAATTTTCCTTCAGAATTGTTTGTGATCTTTCGTTGGTAAGGTTGAAGCGTGTTCGAGGGAAGTGGTAGTCTTGCACGTGAGTCGACCTATATTTGTATGACAGGCAGAGGGGGACTCACTATCCGCTAACACCAATACCAACACCTGTGTTCATTCCTTCTGTGCCTCTACTATCACACCCATAATGCACAACTTCACCATTTGGCCACACTCGTACAGCAGCTCGTCCAAATCTTTTTCCACACACTCCACAAACCCTTCTCTCGTCGACAATCACCCTCCTCATCCTGCCTCTGCCAGCAGCCTTCTCGCGCTCTCCTGGTGTTGTCTCAACATCGGCACCACCAGGCTCTTCTCCAAGCATGAGCGCCGCCTCCCAATCACTTTTATCAACAGCAGCTAGTGCGGCCACGACTGCCTCTTCTCGTGCTATAGAATTGGCCGATCGCATTCGATGGAGAAAGTATGAGGACAGTTCCTGTATAGGTAAAGAGGCTGGCAAGATCGAAATGGTATTCAAGGCTGGGAGGCGAGCGCCGTGTCTAGACACAAGATCTAGTGCTGCTTGCAAATTCTGCGCCTCGGGAAATGGCGGAGAGAGGTAAAGTGCGAGAAGGGTAGTATAAATGCTTTGAGCGGGATCTGTGGAGGGAGTATCAGGGTCGAGCAGCGCGGCTGTGGTGGCTGTAGAGGTCGTAGTCCGTCCTAACGAGGGTCGGCGTGTTGAGAGAGTGGACCGAGAAGGAGACGTAGTTGTGGTTGGCGCCGATGCAAGAAGTGATAGATAAACATTATTACAATAATCTTCGGCGAGCGTATAATTACGCATCTGGAACACATAGATCGAGAGAGCTTCGTTATGGCGATTGAGTTGATAGAGCACACTCGCGCGTGCTGCGTAGAAAGTCGGGTCTGTGACATTTATTAGCTTTAGTTAAGAGCATAGGCGGGCTATAGGATAGAATTACCATCTTCAGGTAGATCACGAAGTGCTCTGTACTTGTTATATTGTTTGCTATTATGGAGGAAGGTCTCGAGTTTTCTCTGTAAGCTTGCACGTTCTTCCTCCTCCTGGGACTGTTTCATGCGCTCTAGAACAAGGCTGACTAGTCTGTCGTGAAATGATGGGGTTTGATCGTCAAGTTCATCGATGATGTGTTCAAGATATCTGAGAGACAATGATTGGTCATTCCTGTCCAGAAAATCGAGTACCTTATCACGAGGTAATGTTTCGGCGTTCTCAGAGTCTGCCAGGAAGACTTCCATGCCCAAGTCAGGATCTTCTTTAATCGGCCACTCGGAGAAGCGTATGATGAGGTCTACCAGCTCAGGTGGCAGCTGTTGTAGATACCGGACAGTCTTGGATGGACCTCTAAAACTTTCATCGATGGTGCTTTCTGCTTCACCACGACCAAACTTCTCGAGCATTTCTAGGGCATCCTTGTGAAGACGCTTGCCATGGAGGAAGTCTATCAATTCGTTGTATCGACCATTTGCATACAATGTGTCTTCGACAACTTCAGGTGAGCAGAAGTTATCAAGCCTGAAGAGTGATCCGGCTAAACTTGGACTGACAAGCATGTAGGAACGAAACAAAGTAGTGTCCACAAGAGTCGCCGTGTCAAGAACTTGCTGTTGTAACTCAATATCCTTCTGTGCAATCCTATCTGAGACAACATGCTCGAATGCTTCCTTGTTTTCCACAGCACCAGTTTTCAGAGTGCCATCAAAGTTGATGAACTTTTGTAAGTAGACACGAGTCTGAGCAAGGAAAGCCCTTAGCTCGTTCACAGCAAAGACAAGATCACGGCCTTCTAGTTTGTTGTCTTTTGTTTTCGTCCGATCAGCGGTGTCACCCTTAGCGCTGGGTGGAGTAATGTCAGACACGCCTGCGTCCGAATGTGAACCTGATAGAACACTTTCGGGCTGTGTCAGCTCTTCACTCGAATCTTTGTCATGCACAGAAAGGGAACCTGCTATAGATGGTGGATAGAGGGAGATTACTCGCGCTGGGGGTGCTTGGGCTGCCGAGAACAGATCTAGGGCTTCCCTGTACTTCTGCCCGTCGAAGAGCCACTGTGCTTTCTGCATCCTGATCTCTCTGAGTCTAGCTACTTTGTCCAGTAGCAAAGTATCTTCGAGCAGGTTGACCAGACTCATTGCCTCGTCGTATCTCTTTTTTTCAAGCAGCGCGTCGATTTGTGAGCTATATCCAATAGCGCTCATCCTCCAGATACATCTATCACTAGCTACAAGAAAACCTTTGCCGGCATGTGCTAAACTGATGTGTGGATTCGGAACGTGCAAAATCGATGCATTAGGCATGTCAATCTTCTGCAGCAAAGACAGCGTTTCTGGGTTGCGCAGCTCAAGCGTCCCTCGAGAAGGTGGCTGGAGAGCAAGTAGGTATGGATAAGAGTAACCAGTGGCTTCAGGCGCTTGTGCCCAAGGTACTTGGCGCTTTTCGATAGCCTTGCCATCTGAATCGATAAACAAAGTGTTGACATCTTTGGCCAATAGCATTTGACCATCAGCCAACTTCGCGACCATTGGCTTTGGCACCCATCCTCCCATGCCCATGACACTCATTCCAGATGTGTTGACAGCCCCGAAACGTGTCCCTGCGGCGTGGGTGGCCTCTCCTGGTCCTGGTGGTCTGAGGATGTCCTTGATCTCCCGCTTCTCTACGTCAATCATAACAAAGCCAGGATCCATGCCGGCAACTATTTGAGTGCCTGATGACCAGATCATGCACTTGATCGAGGCGAAAAGAGACAGCTCTTCGGCATCACCTGTTAGTTCCATATCTCGCCACGTCCAGATCAGGATTTTTCGCTTAACTGCTACGGCTAATCTCGAGACAAGACATGGGATACCGCTTTCTGGCTCTTTGAAGATATTAGACATGACCGCGAAGGATGACGCGCCCTTGGTCTTGTCAAGTCGTTCAGACAGTGCGTAGGTCTGCAAGTCGTAGAAGGTCACATAGCTATCAGATAGTGAAATGAGTATGTTGGCCTCTTTGATCACTGCGAGCTGCTGTATAGGTTTCCGAGAGAACTTCTCCTCTTCACGCAACAGCTCGACGTATTTGGATTGCTTGGGCCCAGAATCGGGCTGACCATCCTGACCGGCATCTTGAGCCTGCCCATTGGTACCCTCTGGCGCTTCATTGACACGATAGATACGCAGGTGACCATTATTCAGGCCGACAAGTAGCCTATCACCTGATAGACGGCATTAGAACAATCGATCAATTGAGATGCGCCTATAAATCGCATACCATAAGCAAGTATTGTCTCAATCTTGGACTTGTCTCTCTGCTTAAGCTCAACCACAGGGCGAGCGGTGAAGGCTTTTAGCATCACAGAAGGTCCCAGAGGCTCCGCATCAACATGAGATTATTCTGTCACTCACAACCACTCATTATGCTTTCAAAAGACTTGTACTCTTGTATCATTACGATGACACAGCGAAGACCTATAAGAGGACCAGGATTAGCCCGTGCTTTAGTGTGGCACGTGATCTTGAATCTATGCCTTACACTTCACGAGAAACACCATCAGAACAGGTTCAAGTCCATTCAATCGTGTTGATGCCCACAACCTCACCTATCGTCAGCTGTTACATTCGCTAACCACCTTGTGCTCGAAACAACTTGTCGATTGCTTGATATGAGCCCACCTCAGCTCTAATTCGGCTGCGCATTCAACACGTGGACCGGTATACACTGTAGCCATTCTGGATAGCAAGATAGGCCTCGGAGAGAAGCATCATCCTTACGCAACATCGAAAGAGAGTCTAATTGAACTCTCGACGTTTCCACCTCATAAGCATACCAAAACCAGCGCACCTGCTGGGTGCCGAGAAAGTGATACCCGCCGTCAAACCAAGTTACTCTGGCTTCTCGGTCCACACAACATGAAGTTCTCGCATAGTATACAGTTCAATGCGGTGCCAGAGTGGACCAGCCATTACATTGCTTACAGTAACCTTAAGAAGCTGTCAGTCATCTTCTAGCCACCCAAATTAAGTTCGGACTGACACTGTAGCAGCATATACACATTGGAGAAAGAGATAAATGTAGGACATCAAATCGTGTATGAAGAGGGAGAGGAAGCCCCATTACTGGAGAATGCACGCGACGATCCAGATAAAGTCTTCTCGCACGCCTTGAATCGCGAACTTGAAAAGATAACCTCGTTCTACGAGCTGAAAGAACCGGAAGTCTTTGGAGAGGTTGACGAGCTTCTCCGGGACGAAGAAGCATATCAAGCAGATCATGAAGTGCACGAGGGTGAGAATGGTCAACAGACTTACCACAGGCGCAGTGTGGCTGGACGAGAAAGGCGGCAGAGTGATACCTTTCGGGAGTGGGGTTTAGGTCGGAGACGGCGCACGAGCACAAACTCTCGCGCCCTGGAAAGAATACCTTCTGGCGGTAGTAGCGACGACGAGGCAGGAGAAAATACTGCTCTGCAACAAACAAAAAGCAGGGACAGCATCAATGTGCCTGAGTACTCAAAGGATAACATGGATCCTAGCAAGATCAAAGGCGGCAAGACGAACTCTGCGCTTGAGGATGTTAGCGATGTAGCACTATCCATAGCATATTCCCAGGGAGCCACTCTGAAGAAGCGCATGGTCAGCCTGTATGTGTCTTTGTGCGAACTCAGGTCTTATGCCCAGCTCAACAAGACTGGATTCACGAAAGTGCTTAAGAAATACGACAAGACATTAGACAGGGAACTGAGGGCAAAGTACATCAAAGAGGTAGTCGAGCAAGCATACACATTCAAGCAAGAGACTGTTGATCGTTTAACTGAAAAGGTTACACACATCGAGCAACATTACGCCAACTTGAACACTGGAGGTAATTTGGATCAAGCCAAACGAGAGTTGAGACTTGATCTGCGAGAGCACGTTGTGTGGGAAAGAAATACAGTATGGCGCGAAATGATCGGCATCGAACGCAAAGCACAAGCAGCTAATCTTGGATCTCGACGAACTATTCTTGGAGATGAGACAGAACGCAAGCAAGGTGACAGCGGGGAAGGTGTAGTAACAAAAGAGGTAGAGACTCCTGTAGGAAATTATAGGATTCCGAAATTCCTTGTGGAGGCAACTTTCTGGTATCTGGTTGTGATTCTGGCAATCTTCCTAGTACTGCTCTTTGTACCCATCTTGGATCTACCAGAACAGCAGAACTGCTTGGCTATGGTGGTTTTCGTGAGCTTGCTATGGGCCACAGAGGTAGGTGTTGTCCTTCGTAATCTACAATCCAGGTAACTAATCATGAATAGGCCATTCCTTTGTTCGTCACATCTCTCCTTGTGCCGTTCCTAGTCGTCGTCCTTCGGGTCGTCAGACAAGACCAAGCGCCTTTCCGTCGACTAGAGAGCAAGGCAGCGGCCTCTTACATCTTCGGTGCTATGTGGACTCCAGTCATCATGCTCTTGCTTGGAGGTTTCACTATCGCTGCTGCACTCTCAAAGCACAACATTGCCAAGATGATGGCAACATTCGTACTCAGCAAAGCGGGGACACGACCTCGGAATGTGCTTCTCACAGTCATGTTTGTCTCTATGTTCGCCAGTATGTGGATTAGCAATGTTGCAGCTCCAGTGCTTTGCTTCTCAATCATTCAGGTATGCTTTGCCTTTTCATCATTTGATCAACAGAATGCTTACCATCTACCAGCCTATTCTTCGCAACCTGCCAAACGATTCGCCAATGATCAAAGCTCTTCTCCTCGGTATCGCGCTATCTGCTAACATTGGCGGTGGTGCTTCACCAATTGCCTCACCACAAAACTTAATCGCCTTGCAGAACATGGCCCCAGAACCCGGATGGGGCGTGTGGTTCTTCATTGCACTTCCCGTCTGCATAATCTCGATCTTACTTATCTGGATCCTGCTTTTAGTGACGTTAAACCCAGGCCGTGGTACCACTATCGTCCCAATCAGGCCAATGAAGGATAAGTTCACTGGCACTCAATACTTCATCAGCGCAGTCACGGTTGGGACGATCGCCCTCTGGTGCGCGACGCATCAACTTGAGCCTGTATTTGGCGATATGGGTGTGGTGGCAATCCTACCTATGGTTCTTTTTTTCGGTACTGGTATCTTGACCAAAGAAGATTTCAACAACTTCCTCTGGACAATCATCATCCTTGCTGCCGGTGGTCTTGCTCTCGGTAAGGCCGTCAACAACTCTGGTTTGCTCAGAACACTAGCCGAAGGTGTCACAAAGGGTGTGGATGGCCTGAGTCTTTATGCGATTATGGTTGTATTTGCGGCTATGATTATGGTCATTGCTAGCTTTATCAGTCATACAGTGGCTGCTCTCATCTTCTTGCCTCTGGTAAGGGAAGTTGGCCAAAACATGGCAGAACCTCACCCGAATCTGCTTGTGATGAGCAGTGTGTTGATGTGTTCTGCTGCTATGGCACTCCCGACAAGTGGATTTCCTAACATGAGTAAGTCCAAGCAATCGCTCTGTGGATTAGTACTGTGCTGATTGTTTCGATAGCCGCCATCATGATGGAAGATCCTCAGACTGGTCAACGGTATTTACAGGTGAAACATTTCATCACTCGTGGTGTTCCGGCCAGTATCTTGACGTTTGGTGTTGTAATTTCGGTTGGATATGGGCTCATGCGCGCCGCTGGACTGTAAAGAGTCGGCTCTATACATTTGGCTGTCTTTTCCAGCTATAGGACAGATATTCTAGACATAATAAACATCCTACATATTGTCGTTATTACCTATTCAATTGCACGTGTCAAAAGTGACTTGAAGACGTCAAACCACAGTATATCCCCAACTTCTGGCCTTGCACCTGCTCTAATAGTCAAGCATGTCGGCATCCACTCTTCGATTCGAGTTGTCTCCTCCAGCAGCAGCTCCTCCACCAGCACCCGAAGACCGTATCATACGCCACATGAATGCTGATCACGCCGACAGCCTGCGCCGATATCTCGAACACTATCACTCCCTCTCTTCCTTCTCTGCGCGCAACGCACACCTGACCGATATCACCTTCACCACTCTCACACTCTCCACTTCCACTATCACACCATCTAGTCCTCCTCCGGCCTCCGCATCCGCTTCATCAGCAAGTAAAAAGCACGAGTTCAGTACCTCCACATACCAAATCCCACTTGACCCGCCATTGAAATCATGGGCCGAAGCCCGTGAACGCCTAGTGTCAATGGACAAAGTATGCGTTGAAAAGCTGGACCGCTCACCAATCACGCTAAACACATACATCTTTCCACGAGGATTTCACCTCGTCCTAGGCATCCTCACCATCTGCACATTGGTGACCTTCTCCTCAAGCGCACATATTCAACCCAATAAGTATTCTACCATCTTCGGCCCACTACCAATCTGGATTCCAGGCTGGTTCTCATTCTTGACGGTAATGCAAAAGCCAGTGTTGTGGTTCATGATTGTAGTGCATGGTGCAGAGAGTATATGGATGGCGAGGACGAGATTGAGGAAGCATAGTGTACCGACTGCGAGCAGACTGTGGTGGACGTGGGTTGTGGGAACATTCTTGGAGGGGTTTGGTAACTTCGAGAGGATTGATGCATGGGTTGGGCAGCAGGTTGCGAAGAGAGAGAAGTTGAAGCACTAGTGATTTGGACGCGAGCGAAATGAACCGTCAAAGAGAAACGGCATGGAGAAGTCGTGAAAGTTGCGAGTTGAAGGATGGTATCACAAAGGCGTGAATAGCACGTCGTCGTCAGAATTGGCCGAGCCGGGCAAAAGTTGCGCTGTGAAGAGTGCCGTAGACCTTCTAAATGTTACGAATGTATCAGATCACAAATATCGCTTGAGGAAGAGACTGGGATATCAGAGAAGGCATCAGGTGAATAGGCCGAAGAAAGTTAGGGTACACTTCACAGCGGTCCTAGGCCAAGCAAAACAGTCAATCGCTGACAGAGGACTCCCCCAGGACGTGCCTTCCCTCTGGACCAGCACGCGAAAACGTCATCCTAATTCTGTCTCCAACAAAGTCCCGACACCCCTCACACATCTTCCAACTATCATCACTGTTATACCATCAACTTGGACTTTGGAAAGCATCATCAGCCTTCCATTGCTACTCTCAACATGGCTTTCGAGCACAGCAACCTCCCCACCGGCTTTCATGTCGGACACCCGCTCGCGTCCGACCACGATTCTCTTCCTTCGTCGCTCGGGAACTCTCCTCTCTTGACTCCTACCGAAAGTTTCGGTATGGACATCGACAAGATGGACGTCGACAATATCGACTCCGACAACGTCCTCAAGAAGGCCGTCGACCTCGTCTCCATCGGTCCAGCGTGGTTTTCCCAGTTCGGCTCTCAATCTGTGTCCGATAAACACTACCCTCATGATCTGGAAATCGAGCTCTATCGCTCACAAGTCGACTACTTTCCAGAGTCCTTTCCAGCAGAGTGGACAGAATTTCCTCATGATCAACAGGACATGATCTTGTACAATTACCTTCCCAACGATCAAGTGCGCGGCAAGTTCTTCGCGGTCCTCCAGGATATTCCGGGTGCATCTAAAGTGGCACGAGAGACAGTTGTCAACTACATCCAGGCTGTTGTTCATGCAATGCTACCGCGACTGGAAAATGTCCAGCAACCGACACACGCCTCACAGACGACCACGGACCAGAACCAGACCCACACACCTCCACGCTCTGCATCATCTGAGATGTCTATGCCGCCGCTGGAAGAGATTCGGAATCAAGATGGTGATGTCAAAACTTCCTTGACCAGCACGGTACAACCACGACCCATGCACGATAAATCTTACATTGAGCAACGTGCTGAAGAACACATGACGCAGTCGAATATAGATTTGGCACGATCCCGACTTGCATTGCGTGAAGGGGTGCCCAAGACGGTCTTGTCTACGACTAATGAAAATCAGCACAAGAAGTTGGACGAAGCAAGTCACATCATGCTTTGCATCAAATCATTGCAGGCGCTGTGCTCCCGGATCTCCGATCTTGGTGATGGAGATTTCAAGAAGGATGTTCTCAAAAAGAAACGCGAATTTGTAACACAAGAGGAAGAAGATGTCCAGAAGGATGTTCTCAAAAGCGATTCTGTCGACGTTATTGTACGAAAGGAGAAAGATGTGGAGAAGCAGAAGAGGGGCGCGAAGATCCCTTTGTCGAGTCTCCCTCACCCTCTCCCGATCTCAACGAAATGGAAAAGAGCTCGGAATGTGTCAGAAGAGACCAGAAAGCAGGATGAGTTGTCGAGAAGCCCCAAGAAGCAGGCAAGGGAACATGTGGCAATAGAGGACGATTATGAATGTGACGAAGGTGTCGCAATGGAGGACGATTATGAATGTGACGAAGGTGTCGCAATGGGTATCGATGGGCAAAGTCCCTTTCGACCCCGTGCCGACGCTATCGTCAGACTCAGACTTTGATCATATTGGCGTCGTAGAGGGAATACGTGGTATAGCCACATTATGCTTTTGGTGTTGATGGGTATCATGCTTACCAAGGACGATTATCTTTAAATTGGAGATTGGAGGTGTTGGGATTCAAAATGAGGGTTGTGAGTAGCAACACTAGTATAATTCAATGACAAAT
>Ga0160428_1000851_pt1 | contig 28163 bp, 23 predicted proteins | sample SolpanmetagenomM_FD_108198 | JGI IMG/M metagenome (GOLD analysis project Ga0160428, IMG submission 108198) | Solar panel surface microbial communities from Lawrence Berkeley National Laboratory, California, USA - M | ecosystem: Engineered > Built environment > Solar panel > Unclassified ... | reverse complement strand
GGTGTTCATCTCGTCCAGCGCGCCGTCGGCGGTCTTGCTGTAGTTGATGGCGTCCTGCGTGTTGCTCTGCGCCTGGCCCATCGACGAGATCTGGGCCGACATGCGCTTGCTGGCGATGAGGCCGGCAGGATCGTCCGACGCCCCGTTGATCTTCAGACCGGTCGAGAGGCGGGTCATCGACTTGCTGATGTTGCCCTGGGTGGCGTTGAGGGCGTTCATCGCCTTCATCGCGTTGACGTTGGTGTTGATGCTAAAGCTCATGGTGTGTTTGTCTTCCTTGAGGGCTCGGTGGCCCGAGGCCGCCGGGCGTGGGAATCCTTCCCCACGCCGTCTCTTTTCCCCGTCGAAGCTTAGAAAGAGGCCGGTATTCGTGCCGGTATGGCACGGCCTTCTACAAAAGGGCGTTGAAAGGGGCGGCAGGTAGACTGCCCCTACCCCCGAATGCACCCCGTCCTCTTCAAGATCGGCTCTTTCGAGGTCCCCTCGTTCGGCGTGGCGATGGTGGTCGCCTTCCTGCTGTCGGTGACCCTCGCCCAATCGCGCGGACCGCGCTATGGGATCTCCAAGGCGCAGATCAGCGATATGGCGTTCTGGGCGATCCTCGCGGGCGTACTCGGCGCGCGCGTCTTCTTTATCGCGCAGGAGTGGGGCTACTACTCCACCCACACGAAAGAGCTGCTCACCCTTCGCTTCCAGGGCCTGACGAGCTTCGGCGGGCTGATCTGCGGCATGGCGGCGGCGGTCGGCTACGCCTGGAAGAAGGGCATCCCGATTCGGAACCTGCTGGACGCGGTCGCTCCGGCCTTTCTCGTCGGCCACCTGATCGGCCGGTTCGGTTGTCTGATGAACGGCTGCTGCTTCGGCGGGGCCTGCCCGGCGGACGTGCCGTGGGGCATCCATGTCGCGGGAAGCCCCACGCTCCACCATCCCGCGCAGGTGTACGACTCCCTGATGAACCTCGCGGCCCTGGGCCTCGTGCTGTTCGTGGAGGCGCGGGCGCGTCTCAGGCCGGGGCAGGTGACGGGGCTGGTGGTCGCGCTGCACGGCCTTGCGCGCTTCGTCTACGAGTTCTGGCGGGCGGGTACCGAAAGCCAAGTCCAGCGGGGCGAGGCGAGCTCGACCTACTGGGGTCACCTTCCGATCACCCAGGCCCAGGGCATGGCCGCCGCCCTGATCCTGATCGGCCTCGCGATGGTCGCGCTGTCGAAGCGACGGATCGTGACGGCCACGCCTGGCGAAGCCCAGCCCGCCTAGCGGGCGGACCCCTGGGTAGCCTTTAGGCCTATGGCCTTCACGGTCGCAATCGCCCAGTTCGCTCCCGAGAAGGCGGAGGTCGACAAGAACCTCGACACGATCGCGGAGATCGTGGTCCAGTCCCACGCCGAGGGCGCGGAGTTGCTCGTCCTCCCCGAGGCCGCGACGAGCGGCTACTTTCTGGAGGGGGGCGTCCTCGAGTCGTCGCTCACGAGGTCGCAGCTCGTGGACGGGCTTTGGAACCGTCTGCGCGGCAAGCTCCGGCGTCCCATCGACGTGTGCGTCGGCTTCTACCTGAACGAGGAGGGCAACCTTTTCAACGCCGCCGCCTACCTGGAGCTAAATCCGGAGGGGCCGCGCGTGGTGGGGCTCTACCGGAAGTTCTTCCTTCCCACCTATGGCGTTTTCGACGAGGAGCGATTCGTGTCGCGGGGGCGAGAGGTGTGCGTGATGGACACGCGTCTCGGCCGTTTCTCGATGCTCGTGTGCGAGGACGTGTGGCACGCCATCATGCCGACGATCTGCGCCGTGCGTGGAGCCCAGCTGCTCGTGGTTCCTTCCGCGTCGCCCGCGCGGGGTTTCTCAGGGCCTTCGATCGATAACCTCGAGCGCTACCACCGTCTTTTCCAGGGCATCTCGGAGGAGCACGGCATGTGGTGCGTCAACTCGCAGCTTGTGGGCTTCGAGGGCGGGAAGGGGTTCACCGGCGGCTCCAGCGTGTTCGATCCGCTCGGGCGTCGGGTCGGCGAGGCCCCGGTGGGGGAGCCGCATCTCCTACTGGCCGAGGTCGACCTGGAACTCGTCGCCATCGCGCGCGCGCAGTCGCCGCTGCTCTCCGACCTTCAGAGTTCTTGGGACGTGATCCGGCGGCTCGTGGCGGACACGGAGTTCTAGGCGCTCGGCTTAGAAGCCGAGCGGTCTTCGGACGCGGTTCATCGACAGCCAATACAGACCGAGCTGGCGGACGGCGTCGATGAACTCGTCGAAATCGACCGGCTTGCGGATAAACGAGTTCGCTCCGAGATTGTAGCTCTCGACGATGTCCTTCTCCTCGTCCGAAGAGGTAAGGACGACGACCGGCAGGCCGCGCGTGCGCTCGTCGGCGCGAAGCTTCTGGAGCACTTCGAGACCGCTCACCTTCGGAAGCTTGAGGTCGAGGAGGATCAGGTCGGGAAGGCGGTCGGCGTGACCGAACACGGCTTCGAGAGCCTCGGCCCCGTCGCGCGCGACGCGGATGATGTTCGGGACTTCGCTCGCGCGCATCGCGCGCAGCGTCAGCGCTTCGTCGTCCGCGTTGTCCTCCACGAGCAGAATGGTTTTCGGTTCGGTCGCCATGCGTCTCCTAAAACGTACTGTACCCGTCGCTCCAAAAGACCCACAGGACCGTTTTTTGCGCCGCTTTCCGTAACCGAAGGCCACTTCTGACCGTAGGCACAGAGGACGGAGGCCCATGGACCCGACGTTCCCCATCCTTAGCCGCCTTGTTTCCCCCGCGCAGATCCACGATTTCGACGAGCGCCAGTTGAAAGAGCTCGCGGACGAGGTCCGCGCCGCGATTCTCGCCAACGTGAGTCGTACTGGAGGCCATCTCTCCTCCAACCTCGGCACGGTCGAGCTGACGGTCGCGCTCTACGCCGCCTTCAAGCTGCCGACCGATACCGTGGTGTGGGATACCGGCCATCAGGCCTACCCCCACAAACTGCTTACCGGGCGGCTGGAGCGGTTCGGGACCCTGCGCAAGGAGGGCGGCCTTAGCGGCTTCCTCCGGCGCGACGAGAGTCCATTCGACGCCTTCGGCGCAGGTCACGCGGGCACCGCGATCTCCGCCGGCCTCGGCCTCGCCGCCGCGAAGGACCGACTGGGCGAAGAAGGGAAGGTGGTCGCCGTCACCGGCGACTCCGCCATCGCCAGCGGCATGTGCTGGGAGGCCTTGAACCACGGCGGCGACTCCCGCGCGAACATGACCGTCGTCCTGAACGACAACCGGATGTCGATCGCCCCGGGCGTGGGCGCGCTCCACTCGCACCTCGCGAAGATGCGCGCCAAGCCTTGGCTCCAGGACACCGCGCAACGGGCTAAGGGGCTCGTCGACCGGATGCCCGATCCCGTCGCCCGCGTCGCGGCGGGCATCCGGCACGGCATCACGCACTACTTGGCCCCCGAGGAGACCGGCGCGATCTTCGAGGAGATGGGCTGGGAGTACATCGGTCCGGTGGACGGCCACGATCTGCCGACCCTGCTTTCCGTGTTCCGGAGCGTCCGCCAGCTAAGCGGCCCCGTGTTCGTCCACGCGCTCACCGTGAAGGGTAAAGGCTACGCCCAAGCGGAGGCGGACAGCCGCAAGTGGCACGGCGTCGTCCCTTTCGACCCTTCGGTGGGCGAGCTGGCGAAGGCGGCGGGGCCTGTGACCTACATGCAGGCGTTCGGCGAGACGGCGCTGGAGATCGCGAAAGACGACCCGAAGGTCGTCGCGATCACCGCCGCGATGCCCGATGGTACCGGTCTCACGAAGTTCGCCGTCGAGAAGCCGGAGCAGTACACGGACGTTGGGATCGCGGAGGAGCACGCGGTGACCCTCGCCGCCGGCATGGCGGCGGGCGGGGTTCGGCCTTTCGTCGCGATCTACTCCACCTTCCTCCAGCGAGCCTTCGACCACATCGTCCACGACGTGGCCCTGCAGCGGCTTCCGGTGCGGTTCTTCCTCGACCGTGCGGGTCTCGTCGGGGACGACGGGCCGACCCACCACGGCGTTCTCGATCTCGCCTTCCTCCTGCCCGTTCCCGGCATGACCGTCCTCGCGCCGCGCGACGTGACGGAGCTTCGGGAGATGGTGCGGTGGATGGCCGCCTACGACGACGGCCCGACCGCCGTCCGCTACCCGCGCGGCGCGGGGGACGACCGGCTGCCGGAGGCGCGCTCCCCGATCGTGCGCGGCAAGGCGGAGATCCTCGTGCGTCCGGCGACGCCGTCGGTCGCGATCCTGGCCCTCGGCGCGACGGTCGCTCCCGCCTGGGAGGCCGCCGCAAGGCTGAAGGAGGAGGGGGTCGAGGCGACGGTGGTCAACGCCCGCTTCGCCAAGCCGCTCGACGCGGAGACGATCCTGGCGGTCGTTCGCGAGGCCAGGGCGGTTCTCGTGGCGGAGGAGGCGGCGCCGCACGGCGGTTTCGGCGACGCGGTCGCCACGCTGCTGCGGGAGAACGGCCTCGGCGGCCTGCCTTTCGCCCACGCCGCGCTGCCGGACGCCTTCGTCGAGCACGGCTCGCAGGCGTCGCTCCGAAAGGCGGTCGGCATCGACGCGGACGGCCTGACGGCTCATGCGCTCGGACTCTTGGGACGCCGCGCGAAGGCCTAGGCAGGGACAAGACGAACGGGATGTTGGATCGGAGACGATCCAACATCCCGTTCGTCTGGCGCAGGGACCGGCCCGAGGCGGAAACCCGGCCGAACGAGGAACTCCGCCTGGAGCGGGAATCCGAGCGACAAGGGTAAGGACCATGGAGCCTCTCCGGAAATCTGGAAGACCTGGATAAGGTCCACGCAGCGATGAAGGCTCCATAATAGGGTTTCCGTCGGCCACGAGGGCGTCGTCTTCGGCCCTCCCATGATCCGACTCCCCGACCTTCGTCGTGAGGCCCTTGCGGGCCTCACGACCTCCTTCGCCATGGTCCCGGAGGTCGTCGGCTTTGCCTTCGTTCTCGGGGTGAACCCCCGGGCGGGTTTGATCGCCGCGTTCGTCGTCGGGCTGATCACCGCCCTGCTCGGCGGAAGACCCGGCATGATCTCCGGCGGCGCGGGCTCGGTGGCGGTCGTCGCGGTCGCGCTGGTGGCGGGGAAGGGGCCGGAGTTCCTTTTCCTCGCGGTCGCTCTGATGGGCTTCGTGCAGATCGCGGTCGGACTGCTCCGCTGGGGGCGCTTCATCTCGCTCGTGCCGCATCCGGTGATGCTGGGGTTCGTGAACGGCCTCGCGATCGTGATCTTCCTCGCCCAGCTCGACCAGTTCAAGGCGGGCGGACAGTGGATGCAGGGGACGCCCTTGTTCACGATGCTCGGCCTCGTCGCGATGACGGTCGCGATCGCCGCCCTCGCGCCCCGGCTGACGAAGGCGGTGCCCGGTTCCCTGATCGCCATCGTGGTCGTCAGCCTGCTCGCGGTCCTGTTGAAGATCCCGACTAAGAGCGTCGGCGACCTCGCCGCCGTCCACGGGCCGTTCCCCCTTCCGCATCTACCCGATCTCGCTTATACGCTCGACAACCTCAAGGTGGTGTTCCCCGTCGCGGTGACGATGGCGGCGGTCGGTCTCACCGAGTCTCTGCTCACCCTGGGTCTCGTGGACGAGCTGACGGACACCCACGGCAACCCCGACCGCGAGTGCTTGGGCCTCGGCGTGGCGAACGTCGCCTCCGGCCTGTTCGGCGGCATGGGCGGCTGCGCGATGATCGGCCAGACCGTGCTCAACCTCCAGGCGGGCGGGCGCCGACGGATCTCGGGCGTCGCCGAGGCGCTCTGCATCCTCGCCTTCATGCTCGTCGCCTCCGCCCTGATCGAGCGCATTCCTATCGCCGCCCTCGTCGGCGTGATGATGGTGGTGGTCTACGAGACCTTCGCCTGGAGCTCGATCCGCCAGCTTTCGAAGATTCCCCGGCCCGACGCCTTCGTGCTGACGCTCGTGTCGCTTGTGACCGTCCTCACGAACCTCGCGACCGCCGTCGTGGTCGGCGTGGTGGTCTCCGCCCTCGTCCACGCCTACCGGCACGGGACGCAACTGAAGGTCGAACGGGTGGACGACGCGACGTACGTCGCGGACGGCTACCTGTTCTTCGGTTCCGCCCAGGCGTTCGGACGCTCGTTCACGGTGCGGGACGACGCCCCGACGGTGACGCTCGACCTCTCGCGGGTTCGCGTCCAGGACCACTCCGCGATCCAGGCGCTCGAGAGTCTGGTCGGTCGCTACGCCCGCGCGGACAAGACGGTTCGCCTAATCGGCCTCTCGCCCGCCTGCGAGGCGACCGTCCGCAAGGCGTACGCGGAAGCGCCCGTCCAATAGTCCTACGGCGGGAGGCTTTCTCGCCTAGAATAAAGACGGATGCGCGCCTTCGCCCTCTGTGCCCTCCTCGCCGTCGCGACGGTTTCGAACGCCCAGCTTCCGAGCTGGGACAGCGTCGTCGCTACCGCGAAGACCGCCTGGAAGCGGACGGTCGAGGCGGGGCGTCCCCTCGCGGTGCGGATCGCCCGGGAGGCTCCGGAGCGGTTCCGCGCCGCGCGCAAGCGAGCGGAGGAGCTGGTCGCTCAAGGGGACAAGTACATCAAGAGCGGCGACCTCCAGCACAAGGAGGCCCTCGCCGCCGAGCTTTGGCGGGTCCGCGGCTCGCTCGACCTGATGTCGCTTCTCGATCCCACCACCCTCAAGATGCTGGGGATCGACGTGCCGGATCTCACGAAGCTCCGGGCGAACGTGAACCGGCAGCTCGCGCGGCTGCGGGTCTGATCCGTGGTCTAAACTCTTCCCGTGACCGTCTCCGGCCTCTTCGTGTATCCCGTGAAGTCCTTGCGGGGCTACGCGGTGGAACGTTCGGCGGTGGGACCGCAGGGGCTGCGCTGGGATCGGCGCTGGATGATCGTGGACGAGGAAGGGCGGTTCCGCACCCAGCGGCAGATCGCGCGGATGACGACGGTCTCGACCTTCGTGGGCGAGTCGCTCGTGCTTTCCGCCGACGGCCAGGGCGCGGTCGAGGTTCCGCTCGAGCCGCAGGGCGCGACGATCGAGGGGACGGTCTGGAACTGGACCGGCCCCGTCGATCTGGTCGACCCCGCCGCCGACCGCTGGCTCTCGGGGACGCTGGAGATGCCGTGCCGCCTCGTGGCGATGCGCGACGACGCGGTGCGAACGGGCTGGGGCGAGGCGCCGATCGCGTTCCCGGACGGCGGGGCGGTCCTGGTGGCGGGCGAAGCCTCGCTTCACGACCTGAACGGGAAGCTGGAGGAGCCGGCGCCGATGGACCGCTTCCGCGCGAACGTCGTCCTCGCCCACACGGAGCCCTACGCGGAGGACGAGTGGACGGCGTTCGAGGCGGGCGACGTGGCGCTCCGCTTCGCCAAACGTTGCGGTCGGTGCCTCGTCACCACGACCGACCAGACGACGGGCGAGCGGCACGCCGGCGAGGAGCCGTTGCGGACCCTCGTCCGGGAGCGGACGTTCGGCAAGGCGGCTTGCTTCGGCTCGTTCTACGCGCCCGAGAAGGCGGGTGAGATTGCTGTGGGGTACCCCATTAAGGTTCGGTGATCCTTCGGTTAAGTCACCCCTTCTCTTAACCTTTTGAGAAGACCCTTTAGGAGTCATGATCCGAAGGGCCTTCACCCTCATCGAACTGCTCGTCGTGATCGCCATCATCGCGATCCTCGCCGCCATCCTTTTCCCCGTCTTCGCCCAGGCCAAGGAGGCGGCGAAGAAGACGTCGTGCCTCAACAACCTGAAAGAGCTGGCCATCGCCTTCCAGATGTACGGCGGCGACAACGACGACACGTTTCCGGCGCCGATCACGAACCGAGGCACGTCGGGGAACTCCGTCGCGACCCCGGTGATCCCTCCGACCTGGATCACGGGCGACCCGAACAACACCAAGGAGTTCAAGGACGCGGGTGGCATCTATCCCTACGTGAAGCAGCGGAACAACGCGGGCGCGCAGAACATGTTCGGCTGTCCCAACGCGATCGCGAAGCCGGCGGGCGCCGCCGTCGACTACAGCAAGGGGCCGGGGCAGAACTACATCATGAACCAGTACCTGCAACCGAACTGGGGCGGCGTCTACCACCCGACGCCGAGCAGCGGTCGGTCGGGCTACCAGAAGGCGGCCGACTACTGGCCATCCAGCGGCGGAACGGGCGACTACAGTCCGTTCACCCCGACGATGTCGGAGGGTCCTTCCGAGGTTATCCTCCTGTTCGAGGGCGCCCAGGAGAAGACCACCGACAACTTCGATACCGTCGTGAACCGCTACAACGTCCCCTTCTACCAGGGCTTCAACGGGACCTGCAACTCGTACCGGAGCGATCGGTACGGCAACGTGCCCTGCAACTCGCCCGCCGACATGCACGGCGAGATGTCGAACTTCGCGTTCATCGACGGCCACGCGAAGTCGTACAAGCCTTGGACCACCTACAGCCAGGCGACCGCGGACTACGTGATGGCGAACCCGCCGCTCGCGGGTCAGACGCGGAGCGCGGTCTCGTTCTGGAACAAGGACGCGAAGCTCGGCGCGGGCGCGAAGGATCTGTGGAATCCGCAGGTCGGCAGCATCCAGTACCCGTAAGCCCCGTCTGCGTTCGACCTTCCCGCCGCCCCGGAAGAATCCAGAGCGGCGCCTTCGTGTAGATCCATGAGCCCTTCCAAAACCCTTCGTACCCTCGCCACTTTGGCTTCGTTCACCCTTCTCGTCGCGTCGGTCCACGCGTGGAACGCGGTCGGCCACATGGTGATCGCCGCCGTCGCCGACCGGGGTCTCACGCCCGAGGTCCGGGCGGAGGTCGCCCGGCTCGCCAAGATCGGGGCGACCGACATCAACGCCGATCCTTACGGGGCCGCCGTGTGGGCCGACGACGTTCGCCGGGACCGCGCGGAGAGCGCGCCGTGGCACTACATCAGCCTCTACTTCCGCAAGGACGGCAAGCCTGCGGTGGGCAAGCCGGCGGAGGAGAACGTGGTGGTCGCGATCCGGCGGTTCTCCGCCATCCTCGCCGACCGGAGCAAGCCGGACGCGGAGCGCGCGGAGGCCCTGCGCTGGACGATGCACTTCGTGGGCGACATCCACCAGCCGCTCCACGCGGCGACGTTCGAGAGCGACGCGCACGTGGAGGGCGATCGGGGCGGCAACTCCTACGCTCTCAAGCCCGCGAAGCGGTTCGCGGACATGGAGCACGCCCCCGACCAGATGCACGGTCTTTGGGACCTGGGCGTCGGGCTCTTCCCCCAGATCCGACGTCCGCTCACCCCGGAGGGAACGGCGACGATCCGCCGTCAGGCCGACACGCTCATCGCCGCCCTGCCGCCCGAGACCTTCCCCGAGCGGGCGGAGACCGACCCCGTGAAATGGGCCGACGAGAGCCACGCGCTGGCGATGGACGTCGCCTACGCCACGCCCGAGGGCGAGGAACCGAGCGAGGCCTACCTCGCGAAGGGCGAGACCGTCGCGGCGAGGCGGGCGACCCTCGCCGGCTACCGGCTGGCGGACCTTCTGAACCGCCTGCTCGGCTCGGCACCGAGGAAGTAGCGGAACGCGAAGCGTTCGTGGTCGGAGACGGAGCCTTCGTGAGAGCGTAAGGGTCCGCCTCCGACTGCAAGCCTGCGGCGTCGAAAGGCGCGGATCCTCTCCCATAAGGGTGAGAGGATCCGCGTTTCTAGATCACGCCCTGTTCGCGGAGTTCCTTGTAGTGGCACTCCTTGAACTTCTTGCCGCTGCCGCAGGGGCAGGGCTCGTTGCGCGAGATCTTCTTCCAGTCGATCGTCTCCAGGTCGCGCGGGGCGAGGGCCACGGCGGTGGCGGAGTGGGTCGCCTGACCGTCCAGCATCGCCTTGTCCTCGACCGGCACCGACTGGTCGATCTCGTCCAGGTTATAGTCCAGCCCGAGCGTCGGGTCGATGCCGAACGACGAGATCTGCGGCGCCTGGGGCTGGACCCGCAGGCGGAACACCGTCTTGGCCGCGTCGAGGCGGATGTCCTTCAGGGTGTTCTGGAACGTGTCGAACGTCTCGCGCTTGTAGGCGACGAGCGGATCGACCTGACCGTAGCCGCGCAGGCCGATGCCTTCGCGGATGTAGTCGATGGTCTGGAGATGCTCCATCCAGTGGTCGTTGACCGACTTGAGCATGGCGTAGCGCTCCATCTCGGGGAACGCCTCGCCCGACTCCTTGGCCTTGAGGCGGTACGCCTCCTCGGCCACGCCGACCACGTACTGGGCGAGGTCGCCGTCCGGCGCGTGCTTCTCCAGGTCGCGGATCGAGGCGTAGTCGACGAGAGGGAACAGCTCGTTGAGGTCCTCGTACAGGACGCCGTGGTCGTAGACCCGCTGGTCCTCGTCGCCCTCCTCGATCATCCAGGCGTCCTCGACCATGGTCGCGATCGCCTCTCGGACGTACTGCACCAGTTCCTCGTGGGTGTCCCGGCCGAGCAGGATCTCGCGGCGCAGGCCGTAGATGTGCTCGCGCTGGGCGTTGAGGACGTCGTCGTACTCAAGCACGTTCTTGCGGGATTCGAAGAAGTGGTTCTCGATACGCTCCTGCGTCTTGGCGATCATGCGGCTGAGGAAGCCCGCCGTGACCTCCTCCATGGGCGGCCACATCTTCAGCGCGGGGTTCTCCATCATGTTCGCGTTGAAGATCTTCCAGAGGTGGTCTTCCAGAGCGACGAAGAACTTCGACTCGCCCGGATCGCCTTGGCGTCCGGCGCGACCGCGAAGCTGGTTATCGATACGGCGCGACTCGTGCCGCTCGGTGCCGAGGATGTACAGGCCGCCGAGGGCGCGGACCTCCTCCGCCTTCTCGCGCCGTTCCTGGTCGGAGAGGGGGAGGGGCGGGGCGGCGCGCTTGCCGCCGCGCCGGTGGCTCGTGAGGCTGTCGCCGTGCTCGTCCGCGACGCCGTCGTCCTCCTTGAGGTCGCGCGACATCTTGACGAGATCGTCCTCGACACGCCCGCCGAGCAGGATATCGACGCCGCGTCCCGCCATGTTCGTGGCGATCGTGACCTGGCCTTTGCGGCCCGCCTCGGCGATGATGAGCGCCTCGCGCTCGTGGTACTTCGCGTTGAGGACGTTGTGCGGGATGCCGTGCTCCAGGGCCTCGTGGAGGAACTCCTTGTCGGCGCCCTCCATCTTCCACTGGGTGAGGCACCAGTCGGTCCACTCGTCGCTCAGGATGTCGCTCGAAAGCCCGACCTGCGCGAGGAAGGTCTTGACGGACTGCATGCTCATCTCCGACAGCTCGGTCTCGTAGAGCCGTCGGCCCTCCTTGCCGTCCTCGCCCTTGAGGTCCTTCTTGACCTCAAGGCGCTCCTTGAGCCGTTGGGAGACGACGAGCCGCTGGAGCATGTCGGCGGTAAGCCGCTCGGAGACCTTTTCCGACATTTCGATCGAGCGGGTGCCGACGAGAGCGGGCTGTTGCTTCGTGTAGAGGCGCAGGAGCTCCCAGCCGATCGCGCGGAACTTGGCGTCGAGGGTCTTGAAGATGATGTCCGGCTGGTCCACGCGCTGGGTCGGGCGGTGGGTGGGGATCGAGACGACGTCGAGACCGTAGATCTTGCGGAACTCGTCCTCCTCGGTCTTCGCGGTTCCCGTCATGCCCGCGAGCTTGTTGTAGAGGCGGAACAGGTTCTGGAAGGTGATGGTGGCGACGGTCTGCGACTCGCGCTGGACGGGCACGCCCTCCTTCGCCTCCAGGGCTTGGTGGAGGCCGTCCGAGAAGCGGCGACCGAACATCATGCGGCCCGTGTTCTCGTCGACGATGATGACCTCGCCTTTCTGGACGACGTAGTCGATGTCGCGAGCGAACAGGGCGTACGCCTTGACGGACGCGTTGACGTGGTGGAAGAGGCGCGGGTCGGCGGCGATGTTCTCGATGCCGAGAAGCTGCTCCACCATGTCCATGCCCTCCTCGGTCATGCTGGCCGAGTGGTTCTTCTTGTCGGCGGTCCAGTGGATCTCCGGCTGGAGCTGCTTGACGACCTCGTTGATCTGGACGTAGACGGAGACGTCCTCCATGCTCGGGCCCGAGATGATGTGGGGGGTGCGGGCCTCGTCGATGAGGATCGAGTCCACCTCGTCGATCATCGCGTAGTTCAGCTCGCGCATCGACAGCTCCTCCTCCTGGAAGGCCATGTTGTCGCGCAGGTAGTCGAAACCGAACTCGTGGTTGGTGCCGTAGGTGATGTCGCAGCCGTAGGCGTCTCGCCGCTCGCAGGGCACCATGTCCAGGTAGCGCGGATCGCCCATGACGTCGGCTCCCGGCTGGTAGATGTAGGAGCCGCCCAGCTCGTCGCTCTCCTGGCTCTGGCCCTGGATGATGCCGACCGAGAGGCCCATGAAGTGGTAGATCTTGCCCATCCAGACCGCATCGCGGCGGGCGAGGTAGTCGTTGACGGTGACGAGGTGGGCGCCGCGTCCGGCGAGGGCGTTCAGGACGATCGGGGCGACGGCGACGAGGGTCTTGCCCTCGCCGGTCTTCATCTCGGCGATGCGGCCTTGGTGGAGGACCATGCCGCCAAGGATCTGCACGTCGAAGTGGCGCATCCCGGTGACGCGTTTGGAGGCCTCGCGAACGACCGCGTAGACCTCGGGCATCAGCTTGTCGAGATCTTCGCCTTCCTTCGCCCGCTTGCGGAAGTCGGCGGCGCGCGCCTTGAGCTCGTCGTCGGAGAGGGCTTCGAGGGAGGGGCCGAGATCGTTGATCTGCTTGAGGATGGGCTGGAGGACTTCGACGTCCTTCTTGCTGGTGTCGAGAAGTTTTCGGAGGAACTGGATCATGGAGGCGTGGGAAGGCGTGACCGGGACCGCCGAGCGCTCGGCGACCATCTACGGAGAGGGAGGGGTCAAGCCAAGCCGGGGCCGGCGCGCGGGGGGCACGCGGCGATCAGCGTCTCGCTTCGGAAGGCGCCGGCGTCGGGCGCGATCCGGACGCTCTTTCGGCGGGTTCTGGCCGGCGGTGCGCCAGCGGTCCCAGGTAGGGGTTCCTCTTCGACCGGAGCCACGACCACCGCGCAGGCCGGAACGGCCATGGCGCGATGCACCGCGAGGAGCGCCGGGGGCAACCGACCCTCGACCGCCAAGCGTTCGGCGTTCGCCGGGCCCATGAGGAGGAGGATGAGGAGGGGAAGAATGGGGAACATTCGTCGCGCGTCGATGATTATAGACGTTCGGTCGGGACGAGGAATTCCCTCAGCCTCGAAGGTCGTCCCTACCTCACGATGTCCGCAAGAGCTTGGGCCTAGACCGCCGACTCGCCCCGCTCGCCGGTGCGAACCCGAAGGGCGTCGGCGACCCGCTCGACGAACACCTTGCCGTCGTTCGGCTCGCCCGTGCGGGCCGCCTCGACGATCGTCCGCACGACCGGCTCGCGCATCTCGTCGGGAACGACGACCTCCAGACGGGAGCGGATCGGCAAGGCCACGACGGCGCCCGACAGCAGGTCCGTGTGCTCTTCCGAGGCTCCCGTCCCCCGGACGTCGGCGACGGTCAGGCCGGTGACTCCGAGGGCGGCGACCGCCGACTTGACGCCCTCAAGGCGGTGGGGCTTGATATACGCGAAGACCCGGATCATCCCTTTCGGTCTCCCATACGTTCTCCGATCCTTTCGCCGAGGGAGGGCGGGACCACATCCTGCCAGATCCGGTGCCGACGCCAGTGTGAGATCACGCGGGGAACGTACCCGAAGACATTGAACACGTCGCGATAGAGGTCGACCACCGCCGCGCCTTCCTCGCCCCGCCGCCGGCGGGACATAAGGGAGGCGAGGTCGTACACGAGGTAGAGGAGGAACGCCGCGTTGAGGCCGAGGGCCCACGCGGATGCAGGGGGCGGCATGTTCGTCTGAACCGCCAGGGCGGCGAGGGTCACCGACGAGCCGATCAGCGAAAGCAGGCCGCAACCGACGAAGCTGTAGTCCCTTCCGCACAGGAGAGTGTACGCGAGCATGAACGCGGGACCGACGAGCATGGCCCAGACCGGGACGCCCGCCTCGAACGCGATATGGGCGATCCATCCGACGAGCGGCAGGAGAACGCCCAACGCCGTGGCGGAAAGGATAGCCTCGACCGGTCGGCCCCGGAGTGCGACCCGAAGCGCGTCGAGGAGGAGCAACGCGACCGCGAGACCCGCAAAGGCCACCGTCAGGTCCGGTTCCGGCCAGGGGAGCCAGGCGAGCGCGGCGGCGGCGCAGAGGCTCGCCGAGTGCAACAGCGTCACGCGGCGGATGAACGCCAACCGGACGGGGTACGGATCGAGGGTGACGTTGGCCGGGACCTCAAGGGGCTCAGGAACGTAGTTGGGAACGTACATGGGACTAAGTCCTTGGGCTTTGGGTCGTTGGGAAGAGGCTGCGCAAAGCCCAACGACCCAAGACCCTCAGCCCTTTACCACCTCGCCCTGGGGGAGTCCGGCGTCCGACAGCGCCTTCTCGATGGTGGCACGGTCGCCGACGAGGACCAGGACGCCCTGGTCGCTTTGGATCGCGACCTTCGTCTGGGCGTTGACCCCACCCGCGTTCAGGGCGGAGAGGGCGGCGAGATCGTCTCCCAGCTGCGCGAGCGTCTGGCCGTTCGTCGCGTACGAGGTGGCTTGGCCGAGGAGTCCGGCGAGGGTGCCGAGCGACTCGACCGCCTCCGACCGCTGGAGCTGGGCCGACTTGGCGACCTCTTCGGGCGTCAGGTCGCCGCCGCGCAGGCGGTCGAACTCCTTGAGGAACTCCTTGAGCGCGGGACCGGTCGCGTCGCTCCGGACGTCGGAGCCGACCCGGACGTAGCCGACGCCGGGCAGGGCCGCGTACTGGGCGCTCGCGCCGTAGGCGTAGCCTTTGTCCTCGCGGATGTTCTGCACGAGGCGCGAGGTGAAGGAGCCGCCGAGGGCGACGTTGGCCGACTCGACCGCCGCCCGGTTGGCGTCGCCGAGGGGCGGGGCGGGGAAGAGGAAGCGGACGTTCGTCTGCACCGCGCCGGGGCGGTCCACGATCAGGACGCGCAAGGGTTTGGGCGCGACGGCGGGATAGGGATCGAGGGACGCGGCGGCCGCGCCGCCGGTCCAAGCGCCGAGGGTCTTGTCGAGCGACGCCTTGAGCGCGTCGGGCGCGAGGCCGCCCGCGACGTAAAGCTCGGAGGCGGCGGGGCCGATCGTGCGCTTGAACGCCGCCTCGACGTCGCTCCGGTCGATCGTCGGGATCGAGGTCGGCGTCCCGCTCACGGGGCGGCCCAGGGGGGTGTCCGCGCCGAAGTAGGCTTCGCGCGCCACCTTGCTCGCTAGGGCGGCGGGGTTGTTCAGGCTCTGCTGGAGGTCGGCGGCGCGCACCCGCTTCTCGCGCTCCAGCTCCTCGGCGGCGAATCGCGGGCGGCTCAGGGCGTCGAGGTAGAGGGGAAGGGCCTTATCGAGGTTACGTTCCAGGACGGTGAGGCTCGCGCTCGTCGTTCGAGCGCTGGCGCCCGCGCCGAACGAGGCGCCGAGCCGTTCCAGATCGTTCTCGAACGCCTCCGCGTCGCGCGGCCCCGCGCCCTGATCGAGCAGGTCGGTCATCAGGCTCGTCGCGCCGGCCTTGGCGATCGGCTCCTCCGCCGCGCCGTGCCGGCTCAGGAGCACCATCGAGACGAGGGGGACCCCCGCCCGCTGGAAGTAGTGGACCTTGAGACCGTTCTTCAGGGTGAAGTCCGTCGGCGTCGGGGCGGCGAAGGCGGTCGCAGGGCCGAGCGTCGGCTGGGCGTCGCGCGGGTTCGGTCCCGTCTGCGCCGTCTCTTCCTGGGGCAGGACGCGCAGGATCAGGCGGCGGTCGGGATCGAGGGTCGCGCGGGCCTGGTCGCGGGCGGCGGCCGGGGTGACGGCGGCGAGCTGGGCGAGGTAGGCCGGGTAGCCGTCCGGGGTGCCGAGATAGAACTCGAACTCCGTGAGGTCGGTCGCGAGGCCGAGAGCCGATTGGGTGGCTCCGGCGGCGCGGACCTCCGCCTGGGCGCGGGCGCGCTCCAGCTCGGGGGCGGTGGGGCCGCTCGCCTTCATCTTCGCCAACTCGTCGTCCACGGCGGCTTCGATCTTGTCGAGGTCCGCGCCCTCGGCGGCGGTGACGTCGACGTGGAAGAGGGAACCCAGGACGCGGCTCTCCTGGTAAGCCGAGACGTCGGTCGCGAGCTTGTCGTCGGCGACGAGCCGCTTGTAGAGGCGGCTGGACACGCCGTTGGTCAGGGCGCTCGACACGAGATCAAGGGCGGCGTCGCCCGGCGCGAAGCGGGCGGGGCTGTGCCAGACCATCATGACCATCGCCTGCGGCACCCGGTCGTTCATGGTGACGCGCTTGGTGCGGAAGTCGAAGGCGGGCGAGATGGGTCGGGGCGGGTCGTTCTTGCGGGGCAGCGTTCCGAACAGCTTGGCGATCTGGGCCTTGATCTCGGCGCTCTTGAAGTCGCCGGTGACCGCCATGATGGCGTTGTTCGGCACGTAGTAGGTCGCGAAGAAGTCCTGGACGTCGGCGACGCTCGCGTTGTCGAGATCGCTCATCGAGCCGATGACGCTGTGGCCGTAAGGGTGGCTCGAGGGCCACATCAGGCCATTGATCGCCTCCTGGGCGGAGCCGTAGGGCGTGTTCTCCGTATTCTGGCGCCGCTCGTTCTTCACGACGTCGCGCTGGAGATCGAGCTTTTTCTGGTCGATGTCGCGCCCGAGCGTCTCCAGGCGATCGGCTTCCAGCCAGAGAAGGGTCGGGAGCAGGTTGCTCGGTCCGCTCTCGTGGTACTCCGTGCGGTCCTCGGCGGTCGAGGCGTTGTTACTGCCGCCCGCCGCCTCCATCGTCGTGTCGAACTTGCCGTTGGGCACGCGTTTGGTGCCCATGAACATCAGGTGCTCGAACAGGTGGGCGAAGCCGGAGCGTCGGGGCGGCTCGTCCTTGCTTCCGACCTTGTACCAGACGTCGACGGCGGCGACGGGCAGGCTGTGGTCCTCGTGCAGGATCACCGTCATCCCGTTCGGGAGCGTGTACTTCTCGTACGAGAGCTTCGACCGCGCGCCCGCGAGGGCGACGGCGGCGAGGAGAAAGGCGCCCGTGGCGACCCTGCGGAACATGGTTCTAGTATACGTAGCGCGCCTTCCCGACGATCCTGCCTCGCCGCTTTCGCAGACGCGTTTCCTTTGGTAACCTAGCCGCGTGTTCGCCCTGCTCCTCGCCGCCCAGACGACGACCTCGATCCCGGCCTACGCCGCCTACGCCGAACCGGAACCGGACGCCATCGAGATCGACGACCGGGCCGCAACCAGCGGATGGAAGAGCGCGAAGCAGTCTCTCGTCTGGTACGGCGAGACGAAGGGTCCGGTGAAGCTTCATCTGGCGGTCCTCCTGGCCGGGCCGACCACGGGGCGGCTTACGATGACGGTCGGGGGTCAGCGTCATCCGGGAGCCCTACGACAGGGTCGGATCGATTTTGGGACGTTCGACGTGAAGAAGGGCGCCCTGCGCGCCGCCCTGACGACCGACGCCGCGTCCGGCCCGGAGGTCGCGTCGCTGGAGGCGGACGGCGCGGTTCGGTGGGCGATGAGCAAGCGGCGCAACGCCGCTTCCGTCCACCTGCGCTGGCCGACGCCCCAGGGGGCCGACGTGCGCTGGTTCTACAACGAAGCGGCGATGCTGACCGATCCCGAGTGGTCCTACACGATGGCCTGCGGCTTTGCACGCGGCTACTTCGGGATGCAGGTCAACTCGCCCACCGAGCGGCGGGTCATCTTCTCCGTCTGGGACGCTGGGAACGAGGCGGTCGACCGGGACCGGGTTTCGGACGAGAACCGCGTCCAACTCGTCGCAAAGGGCGAGGGCGTCGTCGCCGATTCGTTCGGCAACGAGGGGACGGGCGGCCACTCGCATCTCGTCTACCCCTGGAGAACGGGCAAGCCCCTGCGCTTCCTCGTCGGTTGCCGCCCCGAGGGCGAGCGCACCCTGTACGCGGGCTACTTCATGGCCCCTGGCGACAAGACGTGGCGGCTCGTCGCGGCGTTCCGAGCCCCTAAGGACGGCAAGAGTCTGGGCAGTCTCTACTCGTTCAGCGAGGACTTCGTCGGGGCGAACGGCCAGCGCAAGCGCGAGAGCGCCTACGGCCACGGCTGGCTCGGGATGGCCGACGGTTCGTGGGTTCCGCTCACGATGGCGACCTTCACCACCGACGGCCACGGGAAGGCAGACCGCTGGGACTACGACGCGTTCGTGAAGGAGGGCCGCTTCCACCTGCTTCACGGAGGGTTCCTCTCGGGACGAGCCCGCTATGGGGACTCGTTCGAAGCGAAGGCCGGGAAGCGGCCGAAGTTCGATCTTCCGAACCTTCCGCAGTAGAGGCGGCGCGCGCGGAGTAGCATAGAGTCGGATGGCTTTCGAAGACCGACCGCCGCTCCGTGCGAGCGCCCCTCCGGCGGAGCGGCTTCTCTGGGACGCCCTGCGCCTGAAGGATGCGGAGGGCGCGTGGCGACAGGGATACGAGCTGGAGGGCGACATCCTCGCCCTCTATTGCCCCGCTCGGAGCCTATGCGTCCAGACCGCTCCCCTTGCCTCCGAGGTCGAGGCGGCGCGCGAGGCCCAGGGCATCCGGACGATGGTGATGAACGGCGTCCGCGTTCTGGGCAACGTCGATGCGGCGGTGGCACGGATTCTAGGAGAAGGCGTGGCAACCCCCTCCCCCACGGATTCTCCTCCCGTTCCTCGAGGGGAACCCTCTTCCGAGAAGAGACCGACGGCCAAGGAGCTTATCACCCGGGCGTTCGACCGGCTCGATGCCCGGCCCGGCTTTCGGCCCCGACCGGATCAGCGGCAACTCGCCTTCCTGCTCTCCGACCTGATCGAGGGCGACGCCTCGGGCGCGTTCGAGGCGCCGACCGGTCTGGGGAAGTCGCTGGCCGCCCTCGTTCCGGCGATCGCCCACGCCATCTCCGACCGGCGACGTACCGTCGTGGCGACCTACACGAACGTTCTCGCCGAGCAGTACTGGCGGAGCGACCTTCCGCTCGCCCTCTCCCTGTTCGAGGACTGCGAACTGCCGCGCACCGCTCTTCTGATGGGGCGCGCGCGCTATGCCTGCCTCGCCCAGATGGACGAGCACGCGCCGGAGAGCGTGGACCTCGTGCGCCGCGAGGCAGTGCTCGGCATCGAGACGGAAATCCGCCGCCTCGTCCCGCGCGGCGCGCCCTGGGGCAAGATCTCGTCCCCGCCCGTGTGTCCCGGACGACTGTGCCCGGCCTACGACGACTGCTTCTACTACGGCGCCCGCCGGAGCGCGGAGAACGCCGAGGTGGTCATCACGAACCATTCCGTCGTCATCCAGCACGCCTTGATGGCGCGCGAGGGCGAGGAGCGCGAAGGACTCCTTGGACGCTACGACTTTCTCGTCCTCGACGAGGCTCACGACTTTCCCCAGGCGGCCCTGAACGGTTTGGAATTCGAGCTGAGCCTGCCCAAGCTCGCCGCCATCGCCGGCGTCGCCTCCCGCTTGGAAGGCGCCTTGCTGCCGCTCGCCCAACGGTGCGGCGACGGCGGTCTCTGGAGCCGCGCCGCCACCGCCTTCAAAGACGAGATGGAAGGCGCCTCCCGCGCCCTCGTCGCCTACGGCCTCCACCTAGGGAAGCCTGGCATCCTCACCGCCTCGCCCCCCGACCTGCTCGACCATCCGCAGGTCAAGCTCCATAGGACGAAGGACGACATGAGCGGCGCGCGTGCGGTCGCCGAGAAGGCCGCCGAGGCGTGCGAGCGGCTCGCCAAGGCCACGACCGACCTCCTCCGAAGCTGGCAGGAGCGCGAGCCGGAACGGACGCGGGGCGTGCTGGACTCGACCCGCAACTACGTGCACTACCTGCGCGAGTTCGGCTTGGAGTGCGCCAGGCTGTTCGTCCCGACGGGCGTGGCGGTGAGCTACTCCGGCCGCAACGGAACCGAGCCGATGCTCCGGCAGGACACGCTGGGGCTCGCGGAGCCCCTGCGCGACCTGATCTGGGACCGAACCCCTTACGCCTGCCTCTCCGCGACGCTGGCCGTCGACGATTCGTTCGACTATTTCCGGCGGGTCACCGGCTGCGAACCGACGTTCGAGGAGACGCTGCCCTCGCCCTTCGACTACGGCTCTCAGGCGGCTCTCTACCTTCCTCCTCTAGGGACTATTCCTGATCCGACCGAGGCGAGACGAAACGGCGACGAGGGAGCGTACCACTGGGCCCTCGCCCGTCAGGTCGAGGAGATCATCCGGGCGTGCGACGGGCGGACTCTGGCCCTCTTCCACTCGCGCCGTGAGATGGAGGCCGTTCTGGGGATGCTCGACCTTCCGGCCGAGCTTCCGGTCTACGTCCAGGCCAAGTACGGCGTCGGGGCGGTCGGCGAGAAGTTCCGGCGCGAGATCCACTCTTCGCTTTTCGCGCTCCGTTCGTTCTGGACGGGTTTCGACGCGCCGGGTGAGACGCTCTCGTGCGTGGCCCTCGTCCGTGTACCGTTCGAGGTCCCGACCGACCCGCCCCAGATCGCCCGCCTCGCCTGGCTTCAGGGCCAAGGGCTCGATCCTTTCAAGGAGCACACCCTGCCGCAGGCTAAAACCATGATGCGGCAGGGGGCGGGGCGCCTCGTCCGCCGCGCGGGCGACAAGGGCGTGATCGCTCTCCTCGATCCGCGTCTCCAGACGAAGCGGTATGGGGAGGAGATCCTGGCGAACCTTCCTCCGGAGATGAGCACGTTCCGCGACATCGCGGACGCGGTAGGCCACATCGGCTTGGAGCCGCGAAGCCTGTTTGCCTGACAGGGCTTTGGAGGCCCCATGCCAACTCGCGATCGAAAGTACAAAGGCGCGGCGCGGAGCTTTAGATCCGCGACCCTCCCGCGCCGGGATAAGGGAAAGAAGGACGATAGGAAGAACGTCTTCGAAAGATAAGGGATGGAAGTGGCTAGAAAGAAAGGATCAGGCGCCGACGAAGGAGCCTAGAATCCGGTGAGTGGCCTCACGGCCTAAGGTTTCGACCGCCCAACAGGAGACACCCAGACAGGCGATCGTCTCCCCTTTGCGCAGGGTGGCCCAAGAGTAGCCCAGCGTTCCGGCGTCGTCCCGAATCTCGGCGGAGAGGACCCAGGCCTCGTCGACGCCAGGAAAGTGGGCGCGTTGGACCCGGACGCCCGACTCAAGGTTGTAGTCGGCGGCCCATTGGGCGGCCATCGCCAAGGTCAGGCTTTCGGGGCTGGCGTCGTTCGGAGAGGCGAGGTAGGTGACGTCGAGAACGCAAGGGAGAGTCATGCAACCCTCCACCGTCGTCTCGAAGGGACCTTCGGCCGCTTGAAGCGGGAGCGGCGACTCGAACGAGAGTCCGGCGGTCTCGTCACGCACCCGGCGCCATACGAGGGCCGGAGCGCTTTGGGCTCCGTTCTCGGCGGCGTTAAGGGCGATCTGATCCAGGACGCTCATCGTTCTCTCCTGAACACAGTATTGGACGAGGCCCTGAAAGGGGCTGTGATCTAGGTCACTCGGAGCAGGATCGAGTCGCGGCTCTTCTCGATTCTGCCTTCTTGGACCAGCTCGGCGAGGGTGCGATTGACCACCGCCCGGTCGCAGCCCGCGCGGTCTCCCAGCTCCGTCTGCGTAAGGCGTCGTCCGGGCGACGCGAGCGGGATACGGACGCCGCCGGGCTCCGGGACGCCGTAGCGGCGCGCCTCTTCCTGGAGGACGCGCAGCAGACGGTCGTGGACGTTTTCGACGCGGGCGTGCGTACGGCGGTCGGTCGCCTCGCGCAGCTTGGCGGCGAGGCCGCGGATCAGGGCGAGGGCCAGCTCCGGGGACTGCTGGGCGCAGAACAGGACGTGCTTGCCCCGGATCTGAAGGGCGGTCACCGGCGTGAGGGCGCGTGCGTCCGCGTTGCGGGGGGCGGCGTCGAAGAGCGAGAGCTCGCCGATCAGGTCCTCTTTGCCCCGCACGGCGAGCGAGACCGTCTCCGAGTCGCCTCGGGAGGAACTGGCGGTGCGTTCGATGCTGATGGAGCCCTCGACGATCAGGTAGGCCGAACCGCCTGCGTCGTTCTCGTAGAAGAGAGCCTCGCCCGTCGCGTAGCGGCGGAGGCGGGTGCCGGGGCGGAGCAGGTCATAGTCCTCGTCGAGCAGACCGCCGAACAGGGAACTCGCGCGCAGGAGCTGGACCGGGTCGTCGATCAACTTCCGCCCCCGCCGCGCAGGGCGGCGAGGCTCCGGGCGGCGTCGTCCGGATCGGGCGCAGGGTCGCCGTCCGTGGCGGCGGCGCGGAGGAGACGGGCGAAGTCGTCGGGCGACAGGTCGAGGTACGACACCTGGCGGTTGACTCCCGAGACGTCCATCCCGCCGAGCCCTTGGTCCCCTGCCCCGGTGAGCAGCGCGAACCCGGCGACCGGTGGGTCGAGGGTCAACCCGCCCTCGGGGCCGTCCGCCGCCGCCGCCAAGCGGCTGGCGAGCCAGTCGCGCGCCTGCTGGAACCTTTCCGAGGCCGCGACGGCGGTATCGAACCTTCCGCCCGAGAGGCGCATCCGAGCGAGCCGGCCCGGAACGCCTTCCATGTCCCCGCTCGCCAACGAATCGCGCAAGGCGTCCCGGACCTCTTCGCGCGAAGCGGAAGCCGCTCCTCGTCCTCCGACTGAATCTGCCTTGTGCGCCGCTTTGGAGAGGGTCGCCTTGGGCGCTTCGAAATCCGGCGCCGAGTAGGCGATGGGATCAGAAGGCTTCGACGCCGGGCGGCGGCGCTTTTTGGCGGAAGGGGCGGGCTCGTCCGTCGCGAACTCCGTCGAAAGCGGCAGTCCGAGGCCCGCGTTCCTGCTCGCGACCATTCCGGCGTGGTCTTTGCCAGGGTTGGAGGAATCGACCTTCAGAAACACGACCGTCGCGACTCCGACCGCGACCGCGGCTCCGACCGCCGAGAGGCGGAGTATCGTCCGCTGGCGACGCCGTTCGCGCTGCTCTCGCTCCCATCGCTCGCGGTAGCGCCGCTCGTCCCGCTGACGAGCCCGAACCTCCTCCTCCTCGGCGGTGAGGGGGCGCGCCCAAGTGGGATCGATCCGGGTGGACCAGCAGCGCATCGGACGATCGAAGCCCTTCAGGGTGGCGTCGAGGTAACGGAACTCGTGGTCGATCTGGCTTCGGATCGCCTTGTACACGTCGTTCGAGAAACAGACCTCTCCCGGATGGCCGATCGCCTCCAGCCTTGCCGCCACGACGACGATGTCGCCCGACATCTTGAGCTGCGCCGTGCCCGATCCCGGTCGGAAGGTCGTGGCGAGTTTGATAGGCCCCATGTGGACTCCCATGCGGTGGACGAGCCGGAGCATGCCTTCGGGGAGAGCCTCGTTCAGGCGCGCGATCTCCTTCTGCATAGCCATCGACGCGCGGATCGCGGCGATGGGGTCGCAGAACGCGAACATGGAGCCGTCGCCTCGGTCGCGCACCTCCTCGCCTTCGTGCTCGGCGGCGATTCTTCCGAAAAGGGCACGATCGCGCTCGATCCGAACCAGGGCCTCGTCGGCCCGCTCGGAGAAGTAGGCCTTGGACGAATTACGCGCATCCGTGATCAGGATGGTGCGCCAGATCGTCTCGACCGTAATCTCTGGAGCGCGCGGAGACTCCATCTCAAGGAGGTTTGACGCCTTGCGGCGATTTCCGCCGGGTTTTGTTCACGGAATGCGCCGAACAGCGCAATAATCGCCCCCGTCTCAAGAATTAAACTTATTTATCAAACGATTCGACGTTTAACGAATCGCTTTTTTTCGGTACAATGACCGCTCCGATGAGTCCGTCAACGTCGCCGTCCCCCGTCGATCTCGCCCACGCGATCCGTAATCCCGACGTCGCGAGCCTGATCCAAGACTGTCTCGAAAAGGACGGATGCCGACGGGCGGACAACGGTGCGGTCGTGGCCGATACCGGCAAGTACACCGGGCGTACGCCAAAGGACAAACACACCGTTCGCGAGCCATCGAGCGAGGGGCGGATCTGGTGGGACGCGAACAACGCGATGACCCCGGATGCGTTCGTCGCAGTTCGCGAGAAGGTCGCGGTCTACCTCTCGGACAAGTCGCTCTACGTCATCGACACCTATGCCGGGGCCGATCTGAAAAGCCGCATCGCAGTCCGTTTCGTCGTGGAACGGCCCTATCACGCGCTGTTCATCAAGCAGCTTCTGATCCGACCGACCGCCGAGGAGCTGGCGACGTACACGCCCGATTGGACGGTCGTCGACGCGGGCAAGCTGAAGATGGAGCCCGGCGCCGATCCCGTCCCCGGCGACGCGGTGATCGCCCTGAACTTCGCGGAGCGACAGGTTCTCATCGTGGGCACCGAGTACGCGGGCGAGATGAAGAAGTCGGCGTTCACGATCATGAACGACCTCCTGCCGTCGCACGGGATCCTTTCCATGCACTGCTCCGCGAACGTTGGGCCGCGCGGCGACACCGCTCTCTTCTTCGGCCTCTCGGGGACCGGCAAGACCACCCTCTCCGCCGATCCGGCGCGGCGCCTGATCGGGGACGACGAGCACGGCTGGTCCGACGACGGCGTCTTCAACATCGAGGGCGGGTGCTACGCCAAGTGTATCGACCTCTCGCCTGAGGGCGAGCCCGAGATCTACGCGGCGATCAAAGAGGGTGCGGTGCTTGAGAACGTCATACTCCAAGATGGCCACCCGGACTACGCCGACGACTCGCGCACGGAGAACACCCGTGCCGCCTATCCGATCGACTACATCCCGAACGCTCTGATCCCGAGCGTCGGCGGCCATCCGGAAAACGTCGTCTTCCTCACCGCCGACGCGATGGGCGTCCTGCCCCCCATCGCTCGGCTTACCCCCGAGCAGGCGATGTTCTACTTCCTCAACGGCTACACCGCGAAGGTCGCGGGCACCGAGGCGGGCGTCAAGGAACCGAGCGCCGTGTTCTCCGCCTGCTTCGGCCAGCCCTTCCTGCCCCAACCCCCCAAGGTCTACGCCGATCTCCTGCGCGAGAAGATCGAGCGGCACGGCGCGAAGGTCTGGCTCGTCAACACGGGCTGGACGGGCGGTCCTTACGGCGAAGGCTCTCGCATGAAGCTCCGCTACACCCGCGCCATGCTCGCCGCCGCCTTCGCGGGAGACCTCGACGCGGTGCCCTACGAGATCGACCCGGTGTTCGGTCTCCACGTCCCGACCTCGTGCCCGGACGTCCCGAGCGAGCTGCTCGCCCCGCGCGGTACCTGGGCCGATCCCGACGCGTACGACGCGAAGGCGCACGAACTGAGGGCGATGTTCGAGCGGAACGCGGCGAAGTTCGCCTAGTCTGGAAAGATATGGCAGGCACGACGCTGGTGGTTCGACGCGACGCGGACGACGACATCAAGATGCGGAACCTTGAGGTTCACATCGATGGGCGGTGGAAGGCCGACGTGGGTTTCGGCAAGACGTTCGAGACGGAACTCGAGCCGGGCGAGCACGAGCTGATGGTCACCAACCGCATGAAGAAGGTGAGCGCCACGTTCGTCGCCCGCGAAGGGGAGACGGTGGTGTACCAAGGCACGAACGTCCTCTCAAAGGGCCTCAGCGCCCTGGTCGGGGCGTTCGGCGTGGTCGCCTACCATCCGACGCTCAAGCGTATCGAGTAGGGAGATGCTCCACCACGTCACCGAGGAGCGGATCCGCGTCCGCTACGGCGAAACGGACCAGATGGGCCACGCCTACTACGCGAACTATCTTTTCTGGTTCGAGCAGGCGCGGGGCGCCTGGTGCCGGGCGCGCGGCTTCTCCTACCGCGACATGGAGGCGATCGGGTATTTCCTGCCCGTCGTCGAGGCGCACGCGGAGTACCGGGGCGAGGTCTTGTTCGACGACGTGATCGTCGTCCGCGTCTGGGCCACCGAGACGCGCCGCGCCTCGATCCGGTTCGAGTACCAGATCGTGAACGAGCGGACGGGCAAGGCGACGACCACCGGCCACACCTGGCACGTCGTGATGGGTCGCGAGCGCAAGGCCGTCTCGATCCCGCCCGAGGTGAGGGCGATGTTCGAGGCCGTGCCCGGCTCCTAAGTTCCTTCATCCTGTATGCTGTCGCGCGTGGAACACGCACACGGCGACGACGCCGGGCGGGCGGCGCTCGTTCGAGATCTGATGCGGCGGCAGTCGCGCCTGGGACTTCGGATCGCGGCGGTCTTCGTCCTGATCCTGGTCGGCCTGCCCCTCCTCAACCTGTACCTGCCCGACGCGATGGCGACCCACGTCGGCGGTTTCTCCCTCACTTGGCTTCTCCTCGCGGCGCTGTTCTATCCGGTGACCTGGCTTCTTTCGTGGAGTTTCGTGCGGGGATCAGACCGAATCGAGGCGGCTATCGTGACGGAGATGCGGGCCTCCCTCGTCGTTCCCCCTCCAGCCTCGTCTCCACCGTTGGGTTCTAGCGAGACGCCCCCCGCGACGACCAGGCGCAAGCTCTTTGTGGAGGACGAGGAATGAACATCCCTTTGCTGCTCGTCCTGCTGATGATCGCGGCGACGGTCGGCATCGGCGTGGTCGCGACCCGGCGGGCTCGTTCCGCGAGCGACTTCTTCGTCGCCGGGCGCGGCGTGGGCGTCCTGATGAACGCCTCCGCGATCTCCGGCGAGTACCTGAGCGCGGCGAGCTTTATGGGCATCGCCGGGCTCGTGATGAAGAACGGCTACGACGCCCTCTGGTATCCCGTGGGCTACGCGGCGGGCTACCTGTTCCTCCTCCTCTTCATCGCCGGACCCCTGCGCCGCTTCGGCGCCTACACGATCCCCGACTTCGCGGAAGGCCGCTTCGATTCGCCCGCGTTCCGCAAGATCGCGGTCGTGTTCGTGCTGTTCATCGGCTTCTTCTACACGATGCCCCAGATGAAGGGCGCGGGCGTGACGATGGGCACGATCCTGAACTGGCCCTACTGGGTCGGCATCCTCGTGGTCGGCGCCGTCATCACCTTCAACGTCGCCTTCGGCGGCATGAAGGGCATCACCCCCGTCCAGGCGTTCCAGTACTGGGCCAAGGTCTTCGCGATCTCCGTGCCGTTCTTCGTCGTCGCTTCGACCTTGGGGGGCGCCCTCCCCGGCGGCGCGGTTGGGAAGGGGACGCCTGGAGTGGTGAAGCCCACGATCGTCGCGATGAAGGGAGCCAACGCCGCTCCCGCGAACGCGATGACGATGCCGCTCGCGAGCGTGACGCTTCGCTTCCCGAACGTTCCTTCCGGCGGCGGCTCGCCTTTACCGAAGTACAAGGTCTCCGCCGCCCGGAAACCGGAAGCGGGAGAGGACCCGCTGACGCCGGTTCTCTTCTCGCCAGTTCGGGAGCAGTCGAAGCCCGCGTCCCAGAACGAGGTCGATTTCCAGCCCGTTACCGTCACGAAGAACGGCCAGCCGGTGATGAAGGACGGCAAGCCCGTTCGCACGGGCGCGAAGGTCGAGTTCGAGGAGCCGACCCAAGTCGAGCTACTGCCGGGCCCGGTGCCGAACGCGCCGGTCGATGCCAAGTGGCTCAATCCTTTCGGCCCCCTCGCGGGCAAGTGGGGCCACCCGCTCCTCTACACCTACTCGCTGATCATCGCCCTTGTGTGCGGCACGGCGGGCCTGCCCCACATTCTCGTCCGGTTCTACACGAATCCCGACGGTCGCGCGGCGAAGCGGACGACGCTCCTCGTGATGGTGATGCTGGGCGTGTTCTACGTCTTCACGCCGCTATGGGGGACGATGGGCCGCGCTCTTATGCCCGCCCTCTACGCGAACAACACGACGGACGCGGTGACGATCAAGCTGCCGACCCTGCTCGGCGGCACGCTCGGTCAGATCCTCAGCGGCGTGACCAGCGCGGGCGCGTTCGCCGCGTTTATGTCCACCTTCTCCGGCCTTCTCGTCTCGATGTCCGGCGCGTTCGCGCACGACGTCTACGGGCGCATCCTGCGGCCCCAGGCGACGGTGGAGCAGCGGCTCAAGGCGTTCAAGTTCGCGGCGATCGGGGTGGGCGTCGTCTCGATGCTCCTCGGATTGCTCGTCGAGACGTTCGACATCGCGACGATGGTCGGCTGGGCCTTTGCGATCGGCGCCGCGTCCTACTTCCCGCTCCTTCTGCTCGGCTCCTGGTGGCGCGGTCTTACGGCTCCTGGAGCGGCGACGGGCATGCTGCTCGGCGGTCTGCTGTCGCTCGCGGCCATCGTCTCGTCGATGCTGCTCGACAAGAAGATCTTCACCTTCGAGG
>Ga0160428_1000850_pt1 | contig 28198 bp, 24 predicted proteins | sample SolpanmetagenomM_FD_108198 | JGI IMG/M metagenome (GOLD analysis project Ga0160428, IMG submission 108198) | Solar panel surface microbial communities from Lawrence Berkeley National Laboratory, California, USA - M | ecosystem: Engineered > Built environment > Solar panel > Unclassified ... | reverse complement strand
GGAAAGGTTGTAATGAGCCGGCAATTAAGTCGGTCTTCGTGAGCACCGTGCGGTACGACGTTCCGGACCGGCCGAGATCGGGGGGATCCTCTCCGGGCGGCACCAGGACGAGCACCAGATCGGCCGCGTCGATCCGGGCGCGGGCCCGCCGGATGCCGGCGGCCTCCACGGGCTCGGCGGTCTCGCGCAGCCCCGCCGTATCGACGAGGATCACGGGGAGGCCGCCCAGGTCCAGCCGGACCTCGATGGCATCCCGGGTGGTGCCGGGGATCTCCGAGACGATGGCGACCTCCCGGCGGCTGAGGGCGTTCAGCAGGGTCGACTTGCCGGCATTGGGTGCACCGGCGAGGACCACCGTGAAACCGTCGCGCAGGCGCTCGCCCCGACGCCCGTCCCGCAAGGCGGCGGCGATCTCGTCGCGGAGGGCGGTGGCGCGTTGGACCAGCCCGGCATCCAGGCCGGCCTCGTCCACGTCGCCCTCGTCGGAGAAGTCGAGGGCCGCCTCGGCGGCGGCGAGGCCGTCGATCGCCTGCATCCGCCAGGCCGCGACCTGCCGGCTCAGGGCGCCGTCGAGCTGGCGCAGGGCCTGACGGCGCTGGCCCTCGGTCTCCGCGTCGATCAGGTCGGCCACCGCCTCGGCTTCGGCCAAATCCAGGCGGCCGTTCAGGACCGCCCGACGGGTGAAGGCCCCGGGCCCGGCGGCGCGGCAACCCGGCAGCCCTGCCAGGGCCGTCAGCACGCCCATCCGGACCGCCTGTCCGCCATGGAGGTGCAGCTCGACCATATCCTCGCCGCTGTACGTCTCCGGGCCGGGAAACCACGCGACCAGCGCGCGGTCGAGTTCGGCGCCGTCGACCGGATCGCGGAGGGTTCGGAGCGACAGGCGCCGGGGCGGCGGAAGCGCGGCACCCAGGGCGGTCAGGACGTCCCGGGCGGCAGGACCGCTGATCCGGATCACCGCGACGGCGGCCCGGCCGAATCCACTGGCGGGAGCGAAGAGCGTTTCGGTTTCGGTCATGGTTCGCAGCTTCGCACAGACACCGCCTTCATTCGGCCCCGGGCAGGCGTTTCACGTGAAACATGCCGGCTGCTCCATAGCATCCGGCGCGGCCGGCGTTCCGCGGTGTGGACCGGCATGATGCAGACCCGTCGCACGAGGATGCAGCCCGCCATGCACACGACGCGCCGCGCGCTCTGCCGCGCCCTCCTCGCCGCACCCCTGGTCCTGCCGGTCCGGACGGCCGCCGCCGACACCGATCCCGACCTCGCGGCGATCGAGCGGCGGCTCGGCGGCCGCCTCGGTGTGGCGGCCGGATCGACGGAGCGCCTCCTGATCGGCCACCGGGCCGACGAGGACTTCCCGATGTGCAGCACCTTCAAGGTCCTGGCGGCGGCCGCGGTTCTGGCGCGGGCCGATGCCGGGTCCGAGAACCTCGACCGGGTCGTGACTTACGGCGCCGGCGATCTCCTCAGCTACGCGCCGGTGACCCGGAAAGCCCTGGAATCCAGTGGCGGGACGGGGCGGCTGTCGGTCTCCGACCTCTGCGCCGCCGCCCTGGAATGGAGCGACAATACCGCCGTCAACCTGCTTCTTCCGAGCCTGGGCGGACCGGAGGGCCTGACGGCGTGGCTGCGGCGTATCGACGATCCCCGCACCCGGCTCGACCGCACGGAGCCGACCCTCAACAGCGCGATTCCCGGCGACCCGCGCGATACCACCACCCCCGCGGCGATGCGGTCGACCCTCGGTCGGATCCTGCTCGGCTCAATCCTGGCGCCGGCCTCGCGCGGGCGATTGGAGGGCTGGATGGCGGGAAGCCAGACCGGCTTCAAGCGGCTCCGCGCCGGCCTGCCGAAGGATTGGCCGGTGGGCGACAAGACCGGCAGCGGCGACAACGGCACGGTCAACGACGTGGCGATCCTGCGGCCGCCCGGCCGTGCACCCGTGCTCGCCGCCGTGTACATGACCGGCACGACGGCGCCCGCGGCGGTTTGGGAAGCGGCCTATGCCGAGATCGGCCGGCTCATCGCCGCACGGGCGTCCGGTGCCTGATTGAGACCGACCGTTCGACGAGGCCATGGCCAGGACAGCTTCGAAGACCACCCGCGCGACGCAGGCCCTGGACAGGGCCGGCACCCGCTACAGCCTTCACGCCTACGATTACGATCCGGAGGCCCAGCGCGTCGGCCTCCAGGCCGCCGAGGCTCTGGGTGTCGCACCCGGCCGGGTGCTGAAGACCCTGATGGCGGCGGTGGACGGGCGTCCGGTCTGCCTGCTGGTCGCCTCGGACCGAGAGGTCTCGATGAAGCGGGCGGCCGCGGCCTTTTCGGGCAAAGCCGCCGCGATGCTCAAGCCCGCCGATGCCGAGCGGCTGACGGGCTACCATGTGGGCGGCATCAGCCCGCTCGGACAGAAGCGGCCCTTTCCCACGGCGATCGATGCCGGCTCCCTCGGTGAGCCGGATACGGAGATCCACGTCAATGGCGGAGGCCGAGGCCTGCAGATCCGCCTGAGGGAGGCCGACTTGGTCGCCGTGCTGCAGGCTCGCGTCGTCCCGCTGACATGATCCGCAGCCGGTAAGCGCCCGTTTACCCTGGTCCCCCACGGTGACGGCGCACGGGAGAAGTGAGGCGGCATCGGATGACGGGACGGGGCATGGCGGCCATCGGTTGCGCGCTGCTGCTCGCCGGTCCCTGCGCGGCGGCGGACCTCGATCTGCGCGGCGTCGCGGAGCCCGGTCTCGCCGCAACGCCGCGGTTCTTTCCGCGCAGCGACGGAACCGACCGTCGCCCGGTCTTCGCAATCCGGAACCGCCCGGTGCCGGTGGGATGCACGCCCCGGCGGGTGCCCGTGCCGACCAACGCGCCGGACGACCCGAGCTACGTGGGGTCCGAGTACGGCCTGTCCCATCCGAGCTACTACGGCTTCACGCCTCCGTTGGGCGTCGATGATCCATTCGGGCGATCTCTCCTCCCCTACTGCCCCTGAGGCGATCCTCCGCAGGGAACCGGACCGCTGTTCCCTTGAGGCGGCCGCATGCTCTAGACGGGCAGCGACCCCTGCGGAGCCAGTCCCGTGCCCGATTCGACGCCCCAGCGCTTCACCGATCTCGCCGCCCTCCGGCACTGCGTGGCCGGCTGGCGGGCGGCCGGTGAGCGGGTCGTGCTGGTGCCCACCATGGGCGCCCTGCACGAGGGGCATCTCGCCCTGATGGCCGAGGCGCGGCAGATCGGCCGCCGGACGGTTGCCAGCATCTTCGTCAACCCGACCCAGTTCGGGCCCAACGAGGATTTCTCCCGCTACCCGCGGGATCTCGCGGCGGACTTGGCGCTGCTCGCACAGGCCGGGGCCGACGCCGCCTGGACGCCCGAGGTGGACACCATGTACCCGCCGGGCTTCGCCACGCGGATCGAAGTCGCCGGTCTGTCGGAGGGGTTGTGCGGTCCGTTCCGGCCCGGCCATTTCGCCGGGGTGGCCACGGTGGTGACCAAGCTGCTGAACCAGGTTCGGCCGGACGTCGCCCTGTTCGGCGAGAAGGATTTTCAGCAGCTGCGGGTGATCCAGCAGGCGGTGGCCGACCTCGACCTCGCGGTTGAGATCCGCGGCGTTCCGACCCTGCGGGAGATCGACGGCCTCGCCCTGTCGTCCCGCAATCGCTACCTGGCGCCCGAGGAGCGCGCTGTCGCCCCCAAGCTCCACGCCGTGCTGGCCGATATCGCGGCCGCCTCGCGCAACGGCACCCCCGTGGCCGGGCGGATCGCCGCCGGAAAGGCCGCCCTGGAGGCGGCGGGCTTCCGGGTCCAGTACCTCGCGGTCTGCGATGCCCGGACCCTGGCGCCAGTCGAGCGGGTCGACGGCCCCGCCCGGGTCCTCACCGCGGCCTTCCTGGGGCGGACCCGACTCATCGACAATCTCTCCGTATGAGGCCGCCCGGCACGACGCGGCCCGATGTCCCGAAGGTGCGGCCTCTACCCCGCGCGCGGCGCGTCCGGATCCAGGCGGCACGCCATGGATCGTGACGGGCGCCTCGCCGCCGGACCTGCCCCCTCGATCGCGGGGGCGCGCGCCCCGCCTCCTGGCAGCCGGGCCGCGGGGTGGACCGGTCACGCAGCCGGTGTCTTCGCGCCGACCCCACGCCCTGTATCGGCGGTCCGGGCACGACCTGATCTCTGCTGGCGCGTGATCGGTCTCTGCCCAGCACCGGCCGTCCTGGCCATCCTGGCCATCCTGGCCGTCCTCCTCGTCTGGGGGGGGCCTGCCCGCGCGGAGGACGGTGCCGTCGAGGGGATGGCGGGGCCATACGGCGAGCGCCTGCGCTACGACGCGAAGGGCCTGACCCTCGCCTTCCCCGAACAGGCGGTGAAGCTCGAGCTCGGCGGCCGTCTGCACATCGATGCCGGGGCCGCGGGCTTCAGCCGACCCGGACCGAGCGATGCCTTTCCAGACACGATCGCGGTGCGCCGCTCCTGGATCGAGCCGACGCTGACGGTCGGCCGCGACTGGGTGATCGCCTTCCAGTACGATTTCAGCGATCCGATCCTGCCGATCAACGACGCGTTCGTGGCCTGGAAGGGGGTGCTTGACACCATCCTGACCCTGGGCAACATGAAGGTGCCGTTCAGCCTGGAATGGCTGCAGAGCAACAACGACACCCTGTTCACCGAGCGCTCCCTCGCCAACGCCTTCGTGCCGGACCGCCGGTTCGGCTTCGCGGTCGGCCATCATGGACGGGCCTGGACCGCCGTGGCCGGCGTGTTCGGCGATGCGGCCAGCAATGGCATCACCGGTAACGGGGTCGCGGCCGCGGCGCGCGCTACCTGGGCGCCGATCCTGGAGGAGCGCGAGACCCTGCATCTCGGGCTTGCGGGGATCCATCGTCGACGCGCCCGGGGCGACGGTGACTTCGGTTTCTCCACGCCGGCGGAGACCTTCCTGTTCGCGCGGCCCTTCGTGGACACCGGTGACCTGCCCGATGTGGCCCGGGCATCGCGGATCGGGACCGAGTTCGCCTACCGCAACGGGCCATTCCTCCTGCAGGCCGAGTACATCCGGGCCGAGGTCGAGCGGTTCGCGGGGCCCGGCGGCGCGTTGCCGGTCCTCGGCTTCCAGGGCGGCTATGTCGAGGCGGGCTGGGTGCTCAACGGAGACGGCCGCGGCTACGCGCTGGTGCCCGACGGCGGCACCAGCTACGCGACCTTCAAGGGCGTGCGCGTGTCGGAGAGTCGGCGGGTGACGCGCGGCGGGATCGGCGTGTTCGAACTGGCTGCCCGCTACAGCGCCATCGAACTCGACGCCCGGGGCTTCCGGGGCGGAACGGAGCGGGACGTCACCGTGGGCCTGAGCTGGTATCCCGAGCCGAATCTCCGCCTGATCGCCAGCTACATCAACGGGCGCGTCCGCCCGGGCGAGGCGCAGGCCGACGCCTTCGGCACCGCGGCGTTCTCGGTCGATACGGTCATCACGCGGCTGCAGATTTACTGGTAGGCGTCGCGATAACCCGGACCTCCCCGGGGCTGAACGCGGCCGGCTCGGACGTGGCGGTGTCCGTGGGGGGCGCGGCCGTCTGCTCGCGACTGGCCGATCCCTGAAGCGGACATCGCCGCTGGCCCCTGCCCGTCCGCGGACGTCGCCGTGCTATCCGCGCCGCATGTTCGAGAACCGCCCGGGTGTCGGGGCCTGGATCCGGTCCGGACAGCCGATCAAGACCCGAGCCGTCCCTCTCCGTCCCGCCCCGAGGATCGGAGAACCGCCGATGCTCAAGCTCTCGCGCGGGCCAGACGAGCGCCGAGGCGGAGCGGTGATGGACGGGTGGGCTGGCGAGGGCGCGGCGCGGGTCCTCGCCCGGGACGACCACGCGCCTCCTGCAGCAGGCCACCGGTACCGGCTCGCCCGCCCGCATGGCGCGTCGAGGATGGGACGATGAGTGGTGCGGTCGGTCCCTCCGGACGGCCGCTTCCGATCCGGCGCCGGCGGCGCCTGCCGGTCGGCGGAAGACCGCTTTCGGCAAGGATTTTCCGCCGTCCGCACGGCCGGCCTGGGTGGACCGCAGCCCTCCGCTCACGCAATCCCGGCTGGGCTTCTAAACCGCCCGGCGGAGAACCGACCGGAAAGGGCGCCGCTCGGGTTCCGGCTCCGTGGGCGGCGTCGGCGTTTCGGTGGGCGGCGCAGACAGGACTTCGGCGCGCACGGGCCGGGGCGTCGCGAAGGCCGCACCCTGGGCGAACGGCACGTCGAGGTCGATCAGATCGGGTACGTCGGCCTCGTCGGCGACATCCATGGCGACCAAGCGGATCCCGGCCCGCGCCAGGGCCGGCGCCGTGTCCTCGACGGCGATGTCCGACAGGCCGCCCCGGCCGGAGCCGGATCGCAGCAGCATGTCGGCCGGCACCTTCACCTGTCCGATACCGAGTGCAGCCAACTCCGCCGCATCGAAGCGGAGGTCGTCCGGCCGGTCGAGGCTGAAGCCGATCCGGTCCCGCAGGGCGGCGAGCAGGCTGCGCTGACCGGCATCGAGGCCCCGCCAGCTCGCCTGCGGCAGGGCCAGCACCAGCCCCCCGGCCAGGGTGGGGTCGTCCGCCGCCGTGCGGACCAGCTCGCGCAGCAGCCCGGGTTCGAACAGCGACAGGGGTGAGAGGCCGTAGGTCAGCGTGGTCTCGCTGCCCCGCCGGGCGAGATGGCGCACCACGATGGCCGCGCGCTGCAGCATGCGGCGGTCGAGCTCGGTGGTGCGGCCGTAGCGCTCCAGCACCGGCAGGAAGGTCTCGGGCTCGACCGGAACCGGCGTGCCGCCGATCCGCAACCGCGCCAGCGCCTCGTAGGCCACCACCTTGCGCTGTGGCAAGGTGACGACGGGCTGGAGGTGGATCTCCAGTCCCTCCCCCTCGAAGGCCCGGATGATCTCTGCCTCGCTCCCGGGATCCCGGGCAGGCTGCGGCGGAAATGGCCGCGGCGGGATGGACCGCGCTGGCGTAGTCGGGGCGGAGGGCGGTGTCTCTGCCATCGGCGGTGCGTCGGGCGGCGCCCGATGGGCTGCCGGCGGCGCGGCGGTGACCCGTGGACGCGGTGGCGCGGGTTCCGGACTCGCCGCGGGGGCGGGCGCAGGCGGATTCTCCGGCCGGATCTCGGGCCGGGCCTTGAGATCCGCGATCTCGGCATCCTGGGTGCTGACCACCGTGGTCAGGTCACGCACGATGCCGCTCAGGAGGCCGAACTCGACGGTGAGTTCCTCGATCTGGGCCAGCAACGCGGCCTCGGCGGTCTCGGGCGGCGGCTGGACCGCAGCATTGGCCGCGGCCGTCTCGACCTTGAGCAGGCGCCGGGACAGCAGGTCCACCTCGCCGGACAGCTTCTCGCAGCGCGCCTTCAGGGTCGCGATGCGGGTGAGGGCGAGGCTGGCGACGCCGGACGCCAGGGCGCCGAGCGTCAGCGCACTCCAGAGCGGCAGGAACACGGCGAGCGGCCCGAACACGACGAGCCCGAGGAGGCCGACCGTCAACAGCCCCGCGTACCGGCCAAGGACCGGGACCATCGTCTGAACACCCGCCAGGGTCACGCGCCGGTCGCCGGGGGAAATCCCGAGCGAACCCCACCGGGCGTAAACCGAATCGTTCGGATCATTGGCCCTGCCCGCGCAGCCCGGCAAGGCTTGAGAGGCCGCTCCGATGCGCCGGCGGCTGTGAATTCCGGGTGGTGTGACGCCGACGCCCGCTGGAACGTTGCGGAATCATCACGGCCGGTCCGATTGCGGACCGAACCGAGACGGGCGGCGCGCCTTGCGCATGCGCGCGGGATGAAATGACGGCATAAAGCGTGGCCATGACGTCAGTCCCTCCGCGTAGCCCACGACGCCGCGCCGCTTGCGGTGCCGGAATTCTCCTCGCCGTCTGCGGGACGGCGGCGCCGCGCGCCGCGGACCTCGACGCCCAACTCCCGCGCGCCGCGCCGACCTTCGCGATGGTCGATCCGGCCACGTGGATCGTCACGCTGAGCGGCTCGATCCAGGCCGTGCCGCGCTATCCCGGCGCCAGCGATTACACGGCCGTGGGCTATCCCTCCATCGACATCCGCCGGGTGGGTGAGCCGCGCCGCTTCTCGACCCCGGACGACGGCTTCAGCCTGGCCCTGTATGACGACCAGACCTTCCGGCTCGGACCGACGGCGCGCTTCGTACCGGGGCGGTACTACGGCGACGATCGCCGCCATCTCTTCGGCTTCCGCGATGCGCGCTTCGCCGTCGAACCGGGCCTGTTCGTGGAGTTCTACCCGGTGTCCTTCATCCGCACCCGGGCGGAGATCCGTCAGGGCGTGTACGGCCATCACGGCACGGTGGGCTCCCTGGCGGCCGACTACCTCGTCCCAACCGAGAAGTTCCTGTTCTCGGTGGGGCCGCGCTTCAACATCGGCGATGCGAGCTTCGCGCGGAAGTATTTCGGCGTCTCGCCCGCCGAGGCCGCGCTGAACGGCCGGGTTACCCCGTACGACCCGGACAGCTTCTACTCGGCCGGTGTCCTCGGCGCCGTGACCTACACGCAGAGCGAGACGTGGGCCTACACGGCCTATGCGGGCTACACCCGCATCCTGGGCGCCTCGGGCGACAGCCCGCTGGTGCGCCGACCGTTCGGCGACCCGAATCAGTTTCAGTTCGGACTCCGCGTCGATTACGCCTTCCGCATGCCGGCCCTGTTCTGAGCCGCTTGCGCGAGCCAGATCGCACGCCGACATGCCGGCGACACGGTTCTCGGAGGTCCCTATGGACGCGACACGCCCCGAATTGCTGATGCGGGTGGACGGCATGACCTGCGATGGCTGCGCTGCCGCCGTGACCCGCACGGTGAAACGCATCGATCCCAAGGCTGACGTTCAGGTCGACAGGACCGGGGGGCGGGTGGCGATCCGCACCGACGCGCAGGCCCTCGACCTTGCCGAAGCGCTGACGAAGGCCGGCTATACGACCACCGCCATGACCGGCTGACCGTGGAATCCAGCCGGCGACTCAGGAACGGGTGAGAAACATCCCGGTCAGGAGCAGGGCGAAACCGGCGAGCCCGAACAGGCCCTCCTTGCGCTGGGTGCGATCGAGGAAATGCGCGGCGGCGCCGGCCGCGCAGCAGGCGGCGCCCAAGCCGATCGCGAGCGACGACATGTCAGTCTCCCTTACCCGGTGACGCGGGACGAACACTGCATTCGATGGGCCGGGCGGACGTCTTTATCCGCTCGGTATAGCGACGGGGAGAAGATTTACACGGGTCCCCTGTTCTGACAAGCGCGACGTGGCGCGCGATCACCGCATCCATCGCAATACAGCGTGGGATCGGGGTAGAATTCCGTCTCGGACGGAATTGAATACTGCATAATTACGCCCATCCGTCCGGCGTCGGTTCACGACATGCCGGAGGGGCGCGGGCTCGACGCGGACGAGCGCGGCAAGGACGGAAGGCACCGTCATTCCAGGCCGCAGTGAAGCCCTGCGGGACTGCGATCCCCGGGCGGCAGTGCCGCGCGTTGACCATCGCGCCCGCGCCCGCTTAGACCGGCGGCGAGGCATCGGGCCTTCGGGTCCCCTCCCCTGCATGAGGCTGCGGCGGGATCCCTGCGAGAGGCGGTTCGTTAGGCGATGCACACTCCATTACGCGACCGGTTCGATGTCGCGGTCGTCGGCGGCGGCCATGCCGGTGTCGAAGCGGCTGCGGCGGCAGCGCGCTGCGGAGCGCGCACCGCCCTGGTGACCCACGATCCGGCCACGATCGGCGCGATGTCGTGCAATCCTGCCATCGGTGGCCTCGGCAAGGGGCACCTCGTGCGCGAGGTCGACGCCCTCGACGGGCTGATGGGCCGGGTGGCGGACGCGGCGGGCATCCAGTTCCGCCTGCTCAATCGCCGCAAGGGACCGGCCGTCCGCGGACCGCGGACGCAGGCCGACCGCAAGCTCTACGCGGCCGCCATGCAGGCGGCGGTGGCCGATACCGGGGGGCTGTCGGTGATCGCGGGCGCCTGCGAGGACCTTGCCTTCGATGCCGACGGACGCCTCAGCGGCCTCGTCCTGGGGGATGGGCGCATCGTCGCGTGCGGTTCCGTGGTGCTGACCACCGGCACCTTCCTGCGCGGCCTCATCCATATCGGAGAGCGGCAGATCCCGGCCGGCCGGGTCGGCGAGGCTCCGGCGATCGGGCTGGCGCAAACCCTCGACCGCCTCGGCCTCCGGCTCGGCCGCCTCAAGACCGGTACGCCCCCGCGCCTCGACGGGCGGACCATCGACTGGGCGGGCCTCGACATGCAGGAGGCCGATGCGGAACCGGTGCCGTTCTCGACGCTGACCGAGCGGATCACCACTCCTCAGATCCGCTGCGGCATCACCCGGACCACCCGGGCGGTCCACGACTTGATCCGGGCCAACCTGCACCGGTCGCCGATGTATTCGGGCGGCATCGCCAGTCGCGGGCCGCGCTATTGCCCATCCATCGAGGACAAGGTCGTGCGCTTCGGCGACCGCGAGGGTCACCAGATCTTCCTGGAACCCGAGGGCCTCGACGACCCCACCGTCTACCCGAACGGGATCTCTACGGCCCTTCCCGAGCCGGTTCAGCACGACATCGTCCGGGCGATCCCGGGATTAGAGCGGGCCGCGATCCTGCGGCCGGGCTACGCGATCGAGTACGATTACGTGGATCCGCGGGAACTCGATACGGGCCTGCAGGTCAAGCGCCTGCCCGGCTTGTTCCTCGCTGGACAGATCAACGGCACCACCGGCTACGAAGAGGCGGCGGCCCAGGGGCTGGTGGCCGGCCTCAACGCCGCCCGGTACGCCGGCGGCCTCGGCATCGTGGGTTTCGATCGGGCCGAATCCTATCTCGGTGTCATGATCGACGACCTCGTGACCCATGGGGTCAGCGAGCCTTACCGGATGTTCACGTCGCGCTCGGAGTACCGGCTCTCGCTGCGGGTCGACAATGCCGATGCTCGGTTGACGCCCCGCGGAATATCCCTCGGCTGCGTCGGCCGCCATCGGACGGCGCATTTCGCCGCCTCGCAGGGGGCCCTCGACGCGGCCCGGTCCCTTCTCGGCAGCCTCAGCCTCACGCCGAGCCAGGCGGCCGTGCACGGGATGAGCCTGAACCGCGACGGCATCCGCCGCACGGGGTTCCAGCTGCTGGCCTACCCCGAGATCACGTGGACAAGCCTGGCGGCGGTCTGGCCGGATCTCGCGAGCGTGCCGGCGCGCGTCGCCGACCGTCTCAAGACGGATGCGACTTATGCGGTGTATCTCGACCGCCAGAATGCCGATATCGCCGCCTTCCGGCGCGATGAGGCGGTGCGGCTGCCGGCCGGGCTGGATTATGCGGCGATCAGCGGCCTCTCGAACGAGATGCGCACGAAGCTGGAGACCGTGCGTCCCGGGACCCTTGGGCAGGCGGCGCGGATCGAGGGGGTCACGCCGGCCGCGCTGACGCTCCTGGCCGCCCATGCCCGCCGGGGCGAGCGGACGGGTTCGGCCCGGGCGGCGGCCGGCCGCCTGTCGGCATGACCGATCCGGATCGCGCCCGCGTCCTCGCGACGTCTCGTGTTTCACGTGAAACAGCCGAGCGGCTCGACCGCTACGTGGCCGAGCTGCGGCGCTGGCAGCCGATCAAGAACCTGGTCGGCCCGGCGACGCTGGCCGAGGTCTGGAGCCGCCACGTCGACGACGCGCTGCAGCTCCTCGAGCTGGCCCCGGAGGCGCGCACGTGGCTCGACCTCGGCTCTGGGGCCGGCATTCCCGGCCTGATCCTGGCCATCGCCGGGATGGAGCGCGGCATCCGGGTCGATCTGGTGGAGAGCAACGCGCGCAAATGCGCCTTCCTCACCGAGACGGCTCGCCTGACCGAGGCTCCGGTTCGCGTGCGCAACGCGCGGATCGAGGCGGTGGTCGGCGAGTATGCCGGGGTCGAGGTCGTCTGCGCCCGGGCCCTGGCGCCGATGGCGCAGCTCCTCGCCTGGACGGAGCATCTGTTGAAAACGGGCACCACCGGTCTGTTTCCGAAGGGCCGGGACGTACAAGCTGAATTGACCCGGGCCGCCGCGCAGTGGACAGTCGTTAACGACCTCGTGCCGAGCCGCACTGATTCCGATGCCCGGATCGTGCGCGTCACTGCCCTCGCCGCCCCGAGCCACCGATGAGCGAAGCGATCCTCGGCGAGTCCGCCGACCGGTCCATGGATTCATCCATGCGACGCCCCCTCCGTGTGCTGGCGCTCGCCAACCAGAAGGGCGGCGTCGGCAAGACCACGACGGCCATCAACCTCGGCACCGCCCTGGCGGCAATCGGCGAAGACGTGCTGGTGATCGACCTCGATCCGCAGGGCAATGCCTCCACCGGGCTGGGGATCGACCGCGCCAAGCGCCGGGTCTCGACCTACGAGGTGATGGCCGGCGAGGCTTCCCTGGCACAGGCCATCGTCCCCACGGCCGTTCCGCGCCTGTCGATCGCGCCCTCGACCATGGACCTCCTCGGTCTCGAGCTGGAATTGGCCACCCTGCCCGACCGGGCGCACCGGTTGCGCGGCATGCTGAAGAGCCTGTCCCAGGCCCCGAGCCTCAGCCGGATCAGCTACGTGCTGATCGATTGCCCGCCTTCGCTCAACCTGCTGACCATCAACGCGCTGGCCGCCGCGGACGCGGTGCTGGTCCCCCTGCAATGCGAGTTCTTCGCCCTGGAGGGTCTCAGCCAGCTGCTGCGGACCGTCGAGCAGGTCCGCGGCGCCCTGAACCCGAAGCTGACGATCCAGGGCATCGTGCTGACGATGTTCGATCCGCGCAACAACCTGTCCGCTCAGGTGGTGGCGGACGTGCGTGGCTTCATGGGCGACAAAGTCTACGAGACGGTGATTCCGCGCAACGTGCGCATCTCGGAGGCTCCCTCGCACGGCAAGCCGGCGCTGCTCTACGACCTGAAATGTGCCGGCAGCCAGGCCTATCTGCGCCTCGCCTCGGAGGTGATCCAGCGCGAGGGCCGGGTGCCCGCGGCGGCCTGACGGCCCTGCGCCTCCGCGGCCGGGACGATCGGTCCGGTGCCGGGGCGCGTCTGACGACGATGCGGAGACGGCCGCCCACCCGACGGGTGTGTGCCGGGTCCGGTGAGCCCCGCGGCGAAGTCGGGGCGAGTGTGGAGCGTGACACGGGTGGCGATCATGGCGGAGGAGGGGGCAAGACCTCGACTGGGGCGCGGACTCGCGGCGCTGATCGGTGATTTCGGCGATACCGGACAGACCCCGCCGAAGGCGGAGGGGCAGCGCAAGGTGCCGGTTGAGTTCCTGCGCCCCAATCCGCGCAACCCGCGTCGCAGCTTCGGCGACGCCGAACTGGCCGAACTCGCGGTCTCGATCAACCAGCGCGGCATCATCCAGCCGATCGTGGTGCGGCCGATCCCCGAGGTGCCCGGCACCTACGAGATCGTTGCGGGCGAGCGGCGCTGGCGGGCGGCCCAGCGCGCCGAACTCGATGAGGTGCCGGTGGTCGTCGTCGAGATCGACGATCGCGCCTCGCTCGAATTCGCCATCCTGGAGAATGTCCAGCGCAGCGACCTCAACCCGATCGAGGAGGCCTCCGGCTACGAGCGCCTGATGCAGGATTTCTCCTACACGCAGAAAGAGTTGGCTGAGATCCTCGGCAAGAGCCGCAGTCACCTCGCTAACACCCTGCGCCTGCTCAACCTGCCGCCCTCCGTGCAGGACCGGGTCTCCGCGGGCGAGCTCACCGCCGGTCATGCCCGGGCGCTCCTGCCCGTGCGGGATCCGGAAGCGCTGGCCCGCCGCGTCGTGGCGGAGGGCCTGTCGGTCCGGGAGGTGGAGGCCCTCGCGTCCGCCGAGGCCGAGCCGGCCGAGACCCCGCGCGCCGGCCGCCCTCGCCTCTCCGCGGAGCGGTCCGCACCGGTGCGCGACCTGGAGCTGCGAATCCATCGGGCGCTGGGCGTCCCGGTATCCTACCGGCCGAAGGATGGGGATTCGGGCGAGATCCGCATCCGCTACGAGTCCCAGGACGAGCTGCAGGGGCTCCTCAACCGCTTCCGGGTGTCGGACGGCTGAGCCGGGCCGTCCGTGGCCGGGGCGCATCGACGAACGCTCCGCGCCGCGGCGACCGTCTGAGGCTCCGGCCGAGATACCCGGCTCCGTCATCGTTGGCGCAGCGCAGCGGCCTGGGACGGCACGGCGCCCACCCGCGTAGGGCGGTGCCGGATCCTTCCGCTCGCGACGACGGCCGTGCGGAAGCCGCCGACCGCTGCACCCGGGAGAACCCCTGCCCCCGTTCTGCGCTACCGCCGCCGCCGCGCGCCCGCATCGGCAACCCGCAGCAGGGCCGCGGAGGCCTGCGCGTGGGCCAGTGCGGGCTCGGCCCGGCGGCAGGCCAGGATCGCCGCCTGGAGGGCCACGACGGCTTGCCGCAGGGTACCGGGTGCCCAGGTGCCGAGCTGCCCCTCGATGCTGGCCCTGCGCTTGAAATGGAGGCCACGCCACGTGGCCACCATCATGGCCGGCGTCTTGTCGGGATTGTCGAGGCGGGTCGTCAGCAACGTGAGGGCGTGACGCAGGGCTGAGCCCAGCACGACGCCCGGATCCAGACCCTCGTGCCGGAACCGCCGGTAGTCGCGATCCACCGCGTCGCGCCGCCCGTCGAAGGCGGCGTCGATCAGGGTGTTGAGCACGCTGGCCGCGACGTCGCTGGTCACCGCCTCAACGTGGTCGAGGGTGACGGTGCCCTCCCCGGCCGCGTAGAGGGCGAGCTTCTCGATCTCCATCAAGCTCGCCCGGCGGTCTCCGCCCAGGCTGCGGGTGAGAACCTCCCGGGCGGCGCGGTCGATGCGCAGGCCACGCTCCTGGAGCGTGCGCTCGATCAGGTCCGAGAGCGTGCGCTCGTCATCGGCGTAGCAGGGAAACGCCAGCGCCCGGGGCGAGCGCTCGCACAGGACGCGCAGCGGGTTGTTCTTGGCGAGGTCACCGGCCTCCACGACGATGCGGGCGTCCGCGATTGCGGCGCCCAGCACCGCCTCCACGGCGGGCGCGTAGTTGCGGGTGCCGGGCCGGACCCAGATCGACCGCCGGCCGCCGAACAGGCCCATCGTGCCGGCCTCGTCGCAGAGCCGCCCCGGATCGGAGGCGAGGGCGTCGCCGTCGATCCGCACCAGCGCGAAGGGATCCGCCGGGTCGGTGACGAAATCCTCGGCGAGCTTGCGGGCGCGCTCGGTCACCAGGCCGGTATCCGGCCCGTAGACGAGGAGGACGGGAATGCGGGGGTCGGGGCCGCGCCGGATCAGGCCCTCGATCTCGCCGGCCTTGACCGCGGTCACGTCCGGCTCGGGCCGGCTGCCCGCGCCCCTCGGGGCCGCAGGACGATCCCGGAAGACCGGTGGCCACGCGCGCGCATCATGCCCTACGGCTTCGTCGAGAGCACGGCGGCGAGGCGGCTCTTGATCTGGTCGGAGAGCACGCTGGCCAGCCGGATCTCGGCGTCCCGGGCCGCCCGCTGGCTGGCGAAGCGCTGGACCGAGCGGTCGTAGGTCGCCGTCGAAGTGGCGACGCCCTCGGTATAGACCTTGGCGCCGGTCATGTCCTCGAGGCTGTACTTGATGTTGGCCACCAGCGTGCCGGCCTCGGCGCGGCCGGTGGTCGACGAGACGATCGGGGTCTGCACGATCTCGGAGCCGGAGAGCTTCAGCCGGTAGCGCTTGGCCGAGGGCTGGCCCGAACCGTCGAGGTCGAAGACGAGCTCGCTGCGCAGATAGTGCCCGAGCCGCTCCTGGCCCTGGGCCATGGCGACCTCGTCCACCTGAACAGCGGCGAGCAGCGCCGGGACGGATTCGCCGGAGGCGGTCGGCCCGTAGAGGGGGCGGAAACAGGCTGAGAGGCTCAGGCTCAAGCCGGCCGCGCAGGCGAGGCGGGTGACCCGCCCCACGATCGAAACTCCCGAACCCACCATCACGCCGTCGTTCCGCCCCGCTTCGCCGGATCGTTCTAGCGCGGACACGGCGTGCCGCGCCACGACGCTACGGATCAAGTCTTACGATTCCCTGTTGCGCGCCCTCTGCGGCAGGAGCGTGGTCGTCTCGTTTCCGACCCGTCACCGTGCCGGCGGGGAGGCCTTCAGGCGATCGCCGCGAGGTAGGCCGAGACGGTGGCGACCGCCAGAACGGTGGAGACCAGCACCACCGTGGCGGTCAGGTCGGCCTCGCGCCGGTAGAACTCCGCCAGCATGAACGGTCCGGTTCCCGTGGGGAGGGCGGCCATGAGCACGGCCGTGTGCAGCAGGAGCGGCGGCAGGTCGAACAGGTAGCGGCCGAGCCCGTAGGCGAGCAGGGGGTGGAGGGCGAGCTTCAGCCCGACCAGCAGGGCCGCAATCCGCCCCTGCCCGCTCCGGGGGCGGCGCTTCTGGGCCAGGAACAGGCCGAGCGCCACGAGGGCGCAGGGCGCGGCCGCGCCGCCGAGGAGCTTCAGGAACGTCTCCACGGTGGCCGGGAGCGCCAGTCCCGCGCCCGGCACCAGGGCGCCCAGAGCCGGTGCCACCAAGAGCGGATTGCGCAGGAGCGAGCGGCCGACCGCGTGCCAGACGGGGATGCGCGAACCGCCCTGACCCGTCGCCGCCGCTTCCCTCCGGAGCCCGGTCTCGATCAGCACGATCGCCACCGCGAACACGCCGCAGACCGTGAGGATCGCCGCCACCGTCGTGGGTGCCAGGGCCTCCGGCCCGAAGGCGACGAGCGCCAGCGGGAAACCCATGAAGCCGCAATTCGCGTAGCCGGCATTGAGCCCGTCCACGGCGGCATCCGCCAAAGGCTGCCCCTCCCCCCGACGGATCACCACGGTGAGGGCGAAGACCGCGAGGCTGCTGAGACCGAAGGCGCCGATGAAGCCGGGCTTCCAGATGGCGCTCCAATGGGCGTGGGCGGTGACGTCGAACAGGAGCGCCGGCAGCGCCAGGAAGACCACGAAGCGGTTGAGCTCGGTGGTGGCGGCGGCGCCGAGCACGCCGATCCGCCGGACCAGCCAGCCGGCGAAGATCAGCGCGAAGATCGGCAGCACGACCAGGAGGGTCGAGAGCATGGCGGGTCCGGAGCGGGCGGCGACGCTCCGGCCTTACGGCAAGGTCCGCCGCCACCGCCAGTGTCGCGGGTTGGAGCCTGCCATGCTGGCTGCCGACGCTGGACAGGCTTACCAGCGATAGATCAGGCTGCCGATCACGGTCGCCGGGGCACCGCGGTAGCAGAAGCCCGCTTGGCAGTTGTAGTAGTCGCGATCGAAGATGTTGAACGCGTTGATCTGAGCCCGGAAGCCTTTGTACTTCGGGTCGAGGGCGGCGAAGTCGTAGGCGACCAACGCGTCGAACAGCGTCACGGTCGGGTTGCGCACCGTGTTGTCGTCGTCGGCGAAGCTGTTGGTGTTGAACCGGATGCCGCCGCCGAGGGTCAGGCCGCGCAACGGGGAGGAGGGCGGGAACAGGTAGGTCAGGAAGGACGCGAACGTGTCCCCCGGGATGCCCGAGAGCCGGTTCCCGTCGATCGCCGCGCCTGTGACCGCGGATGTCTGCCGGACGAAGCGGAAGTCGAGGTGCGTGTAGGCGACCGTCAGGTTGGTGCCGGGGGCGAAATTCGCGGTCGCCTCCATCTCGAAGCCCCGCGAATTGACCGCGCCGGTGGCTACTTGGTTGGCAAAGTTCGTCGGATCCTGGCGCAGGATGCGCGTCTGGTTGATGTCGAAGCCCGCGATGGCCGCGCTGATGTTCGTGCCCGGGATCAGGTATTTCACCCCCGCCTCGATCTGATCGCCGGTGGCGGGCCGGTAGGGGCGACCGGTGACGGTGCTGACGCCGACCTGCGGGGTGAAGGTCGTGGCGTAGCTGGCATACGGCACGAGGCCGGGCGCGAGCTCGTAGTTCAGGCCGGCGCGGTACGTGAAGGCGCTGTCGTTCTGCCCCTGCGGGCCCGCGACGACGCCCCGGGTGACGCTCGCCGTGTCGGAGGCGACCCAGTCCTCCCGCCCGGTCAGCGTGAGGACGAACCGCCCCCACCTGGCTTGTTCCTGCACGTAGACGCCGACCTGATCCTGCGCCTGACGCGACGAGCGGTCGATGCTCGGGCGGGTGATCGGCTGACGGCCGTAGTTCAAGGTCAGCAGGTTGAGGTCGGGCGCCACGCCGAACCCGGCGCGGCTCGCGAAATCATAGTGGTAGTAGTCGACGCCCGCGAGCAGCATGTGGGCCACCGGCCCGGTCCGGACGTGGCCCTCAAGCTGCGTGTCCACCGCGACGGCGGCGAGGGATTGGTTGAACAGGCCGGTGGAGCGTTGCGCGCTGAGGCCGGTCACCGAATCGACCTGCGTGTACGAGAAGTTGGCCTCGACGCGGGAATAGCGGAAGTTCTGCCGGACGATCAGGTCCGGCGTGAACACGTGCTCGAAGGCGTAGCCGATCCGGTGCTGGTCGGTCCGGTAGGTGTTGAGCGCGCCGTCGCCCGAGTAGATTCGCGACACGCGGAAACCCGGGAGGTTGTAGAAGGCCGCGTTGCCCGGGACGTTCGATTCCTGGAACTCGGTCAGCAGCGTGAAGGTCGTGTCGGCCGAGGGGCGCCACGTGAAGGCCGGCGCGATGGTGAACCGGTCGTCCCGGACGCCGGGGCCGGGCAGGAACGCGTTGGAGTGGCGGGCGACGCCGGTGAGTCGGAAGGCCATCGTGCCGTCCGATCCTTCCACCGGGCCGCCGATGTCGAAGTTCCCCTGGTAGCGGTCGAAGCTGCCGCCCTGGAACCAAAGCTCGCCGAACGGGGCGAAGACCGGACGCTTGCTGGTCACGTCGACGATGCCGCCGGGCGAGCCCAGGCCGTAGAGCCCCGAGGCCGGCCCGCGCAGGATGGTGAGCGCCTCTGTGCCGTAGGGCTCGATCCGGGGCACCGCGAAGCCGACGCCGGTCTGGCGCAGGCCGTCGCGGAAGATGCCGTCGTAGGTCTCGGCGAAGCCGCGGATGTAGAACGCATCGGCGCGCGGATCGAAGCCGAACACGTTGCTGGAGACGCCCGGCGTGTACGCCACCGCCTCGTTGAGGCTCTGCACGTTGCGGTCGTTGAGCTGCTCGCGGGTGACGACGGAGACCGATTGCGGGGTCTCGATCAGCGGCGTGTTGGTCTTGGTGGCGGTGGGGCTCACCCGCGCCACGTAGCCGGTCACGCCCGAAGGCCCCCCGCCGCCGCTGGTCGCCGCGCTGCCGCCGTCGCCGCCGCTCACGTTGACACCCCCGAATCCTGCGCCCGCGACGGGCGCGGCGCCCGGACGGGCCGCCTCCACGGAGATCTCGTTGAGCTGCACGGCCGCACCCTGGGCGGCGGCGGTGCCCACGAGGGCGGCCGTCGTGAGGGCGGTGGTGGCGAGGAGCAGCCCGAAGGGGGCGGAACAGGTGGACATCGGAGACCCCGAAACGCGCCCTGACGCGGCGCATCATCCAAGGTCCACCAATCGCGGCGTGTCGAGCAAGTCGAAAACGTGTTGTAAATCACACACTTAGAAGACTTAAAATCTGGAACGGTTCGAGAGAGATCCGCTCTCGACAGGGTTGAAAACCTGTCCCGTCAGGCCAAGGCACCGCAGGCCAGCCCGGGATTCAGGCGCACCGCGGGTGGACGCTTTCGAGGCGTCGGCGGACCCGGGATGACGTGGAGGCCGTACCCGCGCGGAGCCGAGGTCGCTGCCGGCACGATGGGCAGGCCGACGCATCACCGGCTCGGATCCGATGGGCCGCAGGTTCTCGACGGAGACATCGCTGCCTCGTCCGCGAAACCCGCCTCAGAACTCCAGCGGCGGCTCCCGGAGGGCATCCGCCTCCCGCGTGCAGGCTGCCTGATCGGGGGCCGTTCCGGCGCCCGCCAGGGCGGCTCGGAGCTCGCCGCGGGCCTTCTCCAGATCGGCGCGGAAGGTCGGATCGCCCATCAAGGCGGCGAAGACCGACGTGCCCGTGAGGCGCCCCGCCACCACGTCGCTGAGCCAGTGCACGCCGCACACGATCCGGCTCTCGCCGTAGGCGCGGCCGCGCACCAGGATCGGGGTCGCCTTCTCGGGGACCAGGGCCGCCAGGATCAGCGCGTAGGCCCAGCCCTGCGTCGCATGGCCCGACGGATAGCTGAAGCTGTCGGCCAGAGCCTGGCTCCGCTGCACGCAGATCGGCGCCTCGTTGCCCACGAAGGGGCGCAGGCGGCGGTAATGGACCTTCGGTCCCCGCGTCGCCCGGGCGAGGTCGAGGCGGGTCCGCTCCAGGAGATGGATCACCGCGGGAACCCGAGCCTGGTCGATCCGCGTGCCGAGCACGCAGGCGAAATTCTCCAGCACCGCGGACGCACCCTCCGCCACGTCGTTGGCGGCGATCTCCCACCGCGGGGTGCCCCTGAGGACCCGGGTACTGGCGAAGGCCGCCCGGTCGGCCTTGTCGAGGGGCGCATCATGGGCCGGCGGCGACGGCAGGATCTGCACGGCATCGGGTGTCGCCGTCTCGGCCAGATAGGGCTTCACGGCCGGCTTGCCGGGCTTGAGCGTGTCGGTGCCCAGGGACGGCGCCGAGGGCGCGGCCGGCGGGGCAGGGTGGGGCATGTCCTCGGCGTGGGCCGCGACCGGTGCGGCCAGGAGGAGGGTGAGGACGGTCGAAGCGAGGCGGGATGGGGTGCGCAGCATCGGATCCGGGACTCTCTCGGATGAAACCTGCGGGTCGATCCCGCTGACTGACGAACGGCTCGGCCGGCCCGCTCAGTCCCTGCACAGGCGAAACCTCCTGTCCAGGGTGCGGCGGCGACGGTCGCCAGGAGCCCGGCTCCGCGCGAACCCCGCGGCGCGATTGGCAGGGCCGGGAAGCCTCTCGCCCGGACTCGGGTCCGCCGAACCCCGTCCGGGGCTGCCGGACGCCGGGACCCGACTGCCCTGTTCGTGCCCCACGATAACCCTGCGGCACCCTCTGCCCTGCGTCAGACGGGCGGTGTTCCGGACGACTCCCCTCAGGCCGCGCGGATCGCCGCCGCGACCGCACCGGGATGCTCCTCGTGCGGGCTGAGGGCGCCGGGGACCGACACGCCCGTCACCCGGCCGCTGCCGACGAGGGCATCCATCTCGGTCCCCGAGCGCCGGGGCGCTCCCTCAGGCCGCAGGACCAGGATCGGCGGCAACCCGCCGGCGAACAGGTCGAGGAACGCCTCCCGGCTGCCCACCGGATCGAGCCCGCCGGTGACGAAGGCGGCGGTGCCGAACCGGCCGTTGCGCTGGCGGGTGATCGCGTGCTTGTCCCGGACCAGGGCCGGGGTCACCCCCGCGGGGTCGGCGTAGACGTGGGCGCGCATCATCCGGCCGATGATCGGCGGGCTGATGTTGATCCGGTAGAGGGCCTCCCCGAGGATCGGCGCCTCCACGGCCCGGCGGATGCGCGGGAACCAGTGGGCCCGCCCCGGCATCGCGGTGGGCAGCGGCCCCCGCCAGGTCGGCGCCACCAGGACCAGCCGCGCGAAGGCCTGCGGGTGGCGCCTGGCCGCCGCCACGAGGTAGCCGGCGGCATGGCCGGCCGCGACACCGAGGGCGTAGGGGCCGGGGGCGGCGGCGAGGAGCGCGTCCAGGAAGCCGTGGAACGTCGCCGGTTCCAGCGGCACCCGCGTCCGGGGATGGGCGCCGAAGCCCGGCCAGTCGGGAATGCGGCACCGGTATTCGGATCCCAGCGCCTCCGCGAGGCTGCGCATCTCGGCGCGCGCCGAGATGGTCGAGAGGGCCGGAAGCAGCAGCGCCTCCGGCCCCTCCCCGAACACGTCGCAGGGGGTCGGCACGGACCGGCCCGCCACCGTCAGGTTGAGCGCCCGCGTCTCCATCGGTCCCCCGCCAAGTCCCAGGATCAGGTGCGGAGCAGCTCGTTGATGGCGGTCTTCGACCGGGTGCCGGCATCGACGCGCTTGACGATCACCGCGCAGTACAGGCCCGGGCCCGGCGAGCCGTCCGGCAGCGCCTTGCCGGGCATCGTGCCCGAGACGACCACCGAGTAGGGCGGCACCCGGCCGTACATGACCTCGCCGGTGGTGCGATCGACGATCTTGGTGGAGGCGCCGATGTAGACGCCCATGGACAGGACGCTGCCCTGGCCGACGATGACGCCCTCCGCCACCTCGGCGCGGGCGCCGATGAAGCAATCGTCCTCGATGATCACCGGGTTGGCCTGGAGGGGCTCCAGCACCCCCGCGATGCCGGCGCCGCCCGAGATGTGGCAGTTTTTTCCCACCTGCGCGCAGGAGCCGATCGTCACCCAGGTGTCCACCATGGTGCCCTCGCCGACATGGGCGCCGAGGTTGACGAAGCTCGGCATCAGCACGGCGCCGGGGGCGATGTAGGAGCCGCGGCGGACGAAGCAGCCCGGCACCGCGCGCAGGCCCGCGGCCCGGAACTCGGCCTCGCCCCAGCCGGCGAACTTGGAGGCGACCTTGTCCCACCAGGGTGCCCCGCCGGGGCCGCCCTCGATCGCCGCCATGTCGTTGAGTCGGAAGGAGAGCAGCACCGCCTTCTTCAGCCACTGGTTCACCACCCAGTCGTGGTTGCCGGACTTCTCGGCGACGCGGGCCTTGCCCGAATCGAGCAGCTCCAGTGCCGCCTCGACCGCCTCGCGCACCGCCCCCTGGGTGGCGGTCGAGATGTTGGCGCGGTCTTCCCAGGCGGCTTCGATGGTCTGGGCGAGATCGGAATGGGGCAGGCCGGCCTGGGACATGGAACGGGTCAGAACTCTTGCGGCGGGAGCCCGTGCTTACAAGGGGGCACCCGCCCTGTCACCTGAGGGCGGCCGGCGTCGCGGTCACCGGCGTTGCACGGCCCCGGATCGCTTCGCTGCGCGCGGCGCCGGGGAGGGGCCCGGCGCCCTCAGGCGTCGTCGAGCAGCACCCGCACGCGGTCGAGGTCGGCCACGAACGCCGCGAGATCTTCCGCCAGCGTGGCGTGGACCGCCTGCGCGGCCGCCGGGAATTCCTCAAGCACGCGGCGCATCAGCGTGGGGGTGATCCGCATGACCTCGGTGGCGCCCTCGGCGCGGGCCTCGGTGGGGCGCGTGCCGCGCACGAACAGGGCGAGTTGCCCGATCAGCGCGGAGCGCCCGGCGCGAACCGGCTCGGCGGCGCCGCTTCGCGGGATCAGCCGGATCGTGCCCGACAGGACCACGAAGCCGCCATCGGCGGGATCGCCGCGGGCGAAGAGCAGGTCGCCGTCGGCGAGGTCCCGGCGCTCGGCCGCGAAGGTGAGCAGGCGCAGGGCATCACGGTCGAGGAAGCCGAACACGGGCGCAGCGGCGAGGATCGCGATGTCGTCGTCGAGACCCAAGGAATCGCCTCACCAACCCTGCCGACCGGGATCGCAGGATCGATTACACGCAAAAACCTAAACAGTCAGGGCAGTAACTTGTATCCGCCACCCTCGGTCACGAGGATCGCCGCGGTGGCCGGGTTTGGCTCGATCTTCTGGCGCAGCCGGTAGATGTGGGTCTCCAGCGTGTGGGTGGTGACGTGGGCATTGTAGCCCCAGACCTCGGCGAGCAGCGTGTCCCGGTTCACCACGGCGCGCCCCGCCCGGTAGAGGAAGCGCAGGATCGCGGTCTCCTTCTCGGTGAGCTTGAGCTTCGAGCCGCGCTCGCCGACCAGCAGCTTGGCGCCGGGTCGGAACGTGTAGGGGCCGATCTGGAACACCGCGTCCTCGGAGGCCTCGTGGCTGCGCAGGTGGGCGCGGATGCGGGCCAGAAGGATGCCGAACTTGAACGGCTTGGTGACGTAGTCGTTGGCGCCGGCCTCCAGGCCCTCGACGTGATCCGCCTCGGAATCCTGGGCGGTCAGCATGATCACCGGGCCGCGGAATCCGCCCGCCCGCATCCGGCGCACGGCCTCGCGCCCGTCGAGGTCGGGCAGGCCGACATCCATCACGGCGAGGTCGATGCGCTCCGTGGCCGTCCGCCGGATCGCGTCCGCGGCATTCGCTTCCGTGAACACCGCGAATTCCTCGCAGAGATCCAGCTGCTCGGTGAGGGTGTCGCGCAGGATCGCGTCGTCGTCGCAGATCAGCAGGCGGTAGGCATTCGGCATCGTCCGATTCCCAGAGCAGGCAGCGGGAAGGGGCGGGCCGCCTTCCGGGCGCAGCGTGCGATGACTAAGATCTCAGCAGGATCGCGCGCGGCGACTCTGCCGGGGCTTCTGTTTCCGCATCATTGTCCCTGCCGGGGCGACGACGCACCGAAATTTCCCAGGCGTCGACCCTTCGCGACCGGGCGTTGAACGTGTTCGCTCCCGCATCCCGACTCGGCAGCCGGTTTCCGGCCAAGGATAGGGCAACGTTTGTGGCCGGAAACTGGCTTGCGCGCAATTGTTCACCGGTTTCGGGGCACCGATCCCGGGCGACGGAGGCCCCGGTCCGCCGCGGCGGGCTGGCGGAGACAGGAAGCGGAGGAGGGCTGGCATGCGTCAGCAGCGAAGTGAGCGGCCCGGATGCGTCCGTCTGACCCTGGGCGAGATCCGCGTCCGGGCGATGATCGGCGATCGGCGGCGGGGTCAGCTCCTGATCGGTCCGGCGGTGATTCCCTGCGCCCTGGGGGCCGGCGGGATCGTCATCGACAAGCGCGAGGGCGATGGCGGCACGCCGCGCGGACGGTTCCGGCTGCGGGGCGGTGCCTATCGGCCCGACCATCTCGGGATCCGCCCGCGCACCGCGCTCCCGCTCCGGCCGACACGGCAGGACGACGGCTGGTGCGACGATCGTCGCGACCGCCGCTACAACCGGCCGATCCGCCTGCCGGCGCCTGGGATCAGCGCCGAGGCGATGTGGCGGGGCGACGGACTCTACGACGTGGTGATCGACCTCGACTACAACCGCGCCCCGATCCGGAAGGGGCGGGGCTCGGCGATCTTCCTGCACGTCGCCCGGGACGGCTACCGCCCCACGGAGGGCTGCGTCGCCCTGGCCCGGGCCGACCTGCTGCGGCTGCTCCGCCGGCTCGGACCGCGGACCCATCTGCGGATCGGGTGACCCTCAGGCCTTCCGGGTCCGCGCCCCGAAGATCGCGGTCCCGACCCGCACATGGGTGGCGCCGAGCTGGATCGCGGCGGGGAAATCCGCGCTCATCCCCATGGAGAGGATCGGCAGGTTGTGCTCCCGGGCGAGCCGGGCCAGCAGGGCGAAGTGGGCCGAGGGTGGATCCTCGGCCGGGGGGATGCACATCAGGCCCTGGATCGCCAGCCCGTGGGTGTCCCGGCACTCCGACAGCAGGGTGGCGAGCTGGTCCGGCAGGACGCCGCCCTTCTGGGGCTCCGCACCGGTGTTGACCTGAATCAGCAGCTTCGGCGTGCGGCCGGACCGGTCGATCTCCTTGGCGATCGCCGCCGCCAGGGACAGCCGGTCGAGGGAGTGGATCACGTCGAACAGCGCCACCGCCTCGCGCGCCTTGTTGGATTGCAGCGGCCCGACGAGATGCAACTCGACGTCGGGGTAGCGGGCCCGCAGATCCGGCCATTTCGCGGCGGATTCCTGGACGTAGTTCTCGCCGAACACGCGTTGCCCGGCCTGGAGCGCCGGCAGGATGCCCTCGGCCGGCACGGTCTTGGAGACGGCCACGAGCTGCACCGATGCGGGGTCGCGCTCCGAATCCTCGGCCGCCTGGGCGATGGCGGCGCGCACCTCGGCGAGCCCGGCGGCGACGTCGGCCTGACCGACGGGGAGCTTCGCGGTTGCGTGCCCCATCCCGTCTGTCGGTTGGGTGTTCGTGTCCGTCGTCGCGTCGTCCATGGCGTGTCTGTCCTGTCGCTGCCGGGCGCCGGTCTGCGCGGCCCCGTGCCGTGCTTCTCGAGCGAGGAGACGATCATCCCACCCACCCCCCTCATCCTGAGGCGACGGAGCGCGACGGAGGCCTTGAAGGAGCCCTCCACCCGGCGCGCGATCCCTGGAGCCCTCCTCCTTCGAGGCCCGCTGCCGCGGTCACCTCAGGATGAGGAATGAGATCGGGAGCGCCCCGGCGCAGGCCCTCGGTGTGTTCGGTGTCCCGGTGTTCTGTGTCCCGTCATGCGGACCTATGCGTTCGCGCGCCCCGCGCAAGCCCGAATCGCGCGCCGCGTTGACCGGCTGCGGCGCAGATATGCTATCGCGGCGCAAACCGTGCCGCGCCGGCTCCTGTGGCCGCCGCCGAGCCCCTGACCCAGCCGGATCCATGACCAGCACCGCCCCCCAGCCCGTCGAGCGCTACAACGCCAAGGATGCCGAGCCGCGCTGGCAGGAGGCCTGGGCCGCGCAGCGCCTGTTCGAGACCGACAACGGCGACCCGCGCCCGAAATACTACGTGCTGGAGATGTTCCCCTACCCGTCGGGGCGCATCCACATGGGCCACGTCCGCAACTACGCGATGGGCGACGTGGTCGCCCGCTACAAGCGCGCCCGCGGCTTCAACGTGCTCCACCCGATGGGCTGGGACGCCTTCGGGTTGCCGGCCGAGAACGCCGCCATGGAGCGCAAGGTCAACCCGCGGGACTGGACCTACGCCAACATCGCGTCGATGCGCGACCAGCTGAAGGCCATGGGCCTGTCGCTCGACTGGAGCCGGGAGATCGCGACCTGCGATCCCGACTACTACAAGCACCAGCAGCGCATGTTCCTGGACTTCCTAGAGAAGGGCCTCGTCACCCGGCGCACCGCCAAGGTGAACTGGGACCCGGTGGACCATACGGTGCTGGCCAACGAGCAGGTGATCGACGGGCGCGGCTGGCGCTCCGGCGCCCTGGTGGAGCAGCGCGAGCTGACCCAGTGGTTCTTCAAGATCACCGATTTCGCCGAGGATCTGCTGACCGCCCTCGACGGGCTGGACCGCTGGCCGGAAAAGGTCCGGCTGATGCAGAAGAACTGGATCGGCCGCTCGGAAGGCCTGGAGGTCCGGTTCAGCCTCGCCCGGCCGGTGGCCGGCGCCGACGATTCGGTGACCGTCTACACGACCCGGCCCGACACGCTGTTCGGCGCCAAGTTCCTGGCGATCGCGGCCGACCATCCCCTGGCGGCCGCCCTCGCCGCGGACCGGCCGGACCTGCAGACCTTCATCGAGGAGTGTCGCCGCACCGGCACCGCGCAGGCCGCGATCGACACCGCCGAGAAGCACGGCTTCGACACCGGCCTCACGGTCCGCCATCCCCTGGACTCGTCCTGGGAGCTGCCGGTCTACGTGGCGAACTTCGTGCTCATGGAATACGGCACCGGCGCGGTGTTCGGCTGCCCAGCCCACGACCAGCGCGACCTCGATTTCGCGAACAAGTACGGGCTCGGCAACACGCCGGTGGTCTGCCCTGAGGGTCAGGATCCGGCGGGCTTCGTGATCACCGACACCGCCTATGTCGAGGACGGGCGGATAATCAACTCGCGCTTCCTCGACGGGATGAGCACCGGCGAGGCCTTCGAGGCCGTGGCGCGACGTCTGGAAGGGGAGGGGATCGCCGCCCGCAAGGTCCAGTTCCGTCTGCGCGACTGGGGCGTCTCCCGCCAGCGCTACTGGGGCTGCCCGATCCCGATCATCCACTGCGAGTCCTGCGGCCCGGTGGCGGTGCCGGTGGCCGACCTGCCGGTGACGCTCCCCGAGGACGTGTCCTTCGATCAGCCCGGCAACCCGCTGGAGCGGGACGCGGCGTGGCGCAACGTGACCTGCCCGCATTGCGGCGGCCCGGCCCGGCGTGAGACCGACACGATGGACACGTTCGTCGATTCGTCCTGGTACTATGCCCGGTTCACCGCGCCCTGGCTCACGGATGCGCCTACCGACCGGGCCGTGGTCGATCGCTGGCTGGCGGTGGACCAGTATATCGGGGGCATCGAGCACGCGATCCTGCACCTGCTCTACGCCCGGTTCTTCATGCGGGCGATGTGCGAGACCGGCTGGGCCGGCACGCCCGAGCCCTTCGCGGGCCTGTTCACGCAGGGCATGGTGGTCCACGAGACCTACAAGGACGCGGCCGGCGCCTGGGTGCCCCCGGCCGAGATCCGCTTCGCCACCGAGGAGGGCGAACGCCGCGCGTTTCACGTGAAAACTCAGGCGCCGATCACGATCGGCTCCATCGAGAAGATGTCGAAGTCGAAGAAGAACGTGGTCGACCCCGACGACATCATCGCGAGCTACGGGGCCGACACGGCGCGCTGGTTCATGCTGTCCGACTCGCCGCCCGAGCGCGACGTGATC
>Ga0160428_1000849_pt1 | contig 28238 bp, 25 predicted proteins | sample SolpanmetagenomM_FD_108198 | JGI IMG/M metagenome (GOLD analysis project Ga0160428, IMG submission 108198) | Solar panel surface microbial communities from Lawrence Berkeley National Laboratory, California, USA - M | ecosystem: Engineered > Built environment > Solar panel > Unclassified ... | reverse complement strand
CCCACGGCTGCTGAAACTCTCGGCAGCCAAGGCGGCAAAGGCGAAGTCGGCCAAGCTTGAACGGCTGTTCGAACTGCTGCTTCCTTTGCTGGAGGAAGGCCGGCGCGTGCTGCTGTTCTCGCAGTTCACCTCCATGCTGGCACTCGTGGAAGCCGAGCTGGTGCGGCTGTCTCTGCCCTACGTGCTGCTGACCGGCGACACACGGGATCGCGCTGATCCCGTGCGTCAGTTCCAGTCGGGCGCAATACCTTTGTTCCTGATCAGCTTGAAGGCAGGCGGGGTCGGGCTGAACCTAACGGCGGCGGACACCGTCATCCACTATGACCCATGGTGGAACCCTGCCGTCGAAAACCAGGCCACCGACCGCGCTCACCGCATCGGCCAGGATAAGCCGGTGTTCGTGCACCGGCTGATCACCGCCGAAACCGTCGAAGAGAAGATGCAGGTGCTGAAAGGGCGCAAGCAGGCGCTGGCGGACGGCATCCTCGGCGCTGGCAATGGGACGACACTGGCGCTGACCGAAGCCGATCTCGAGATGCTGTTCGGCTAGCGTTTAATGACCGCTATGCGCCCAATGCACGAACCCGCTCTCGCGGGAGCGGCGCTTCGCGCCGAGCAGGGCGATAGCTACAAAGCGTAATGAGTTGTTGAGAGGGGCCAGTTGAGGGTCCGAGCATGAGGGGGTTGCCCTTCATCTCGCGAGGAACCCCCGATGTCCCAACCATCAGCTCAACCCTCCGTCAGCCCTCTGCGCCAACGCATGCTCGAAGACATGGCCATGCGTGGTCTCAGAACCGACACCCAGCGTGACTATGTTCGCTTCGTCAGCAGCTTTGCTGCCTTCCTGCGGCGCTCTCCCGATACTGCGACCGGCGAAGATGTCCGGCGCTTCCAGGTGCATCAGGCCGCGGGTGGCATGCAGCCGCCCAGCATCAATGCGTCGGTTTCAGCGCTCCGCTTCTTCTTCTCCGTCACGCTCGATCGACACGACCTGTCGCGACGGCTTGTCCTCGTTCGCCACCCACGCAAGCTCCCGAACGTCCTGAGTGTCGAGGAGGTCGGACGGCTGCTCGAGGCGGCGCCGGGGCCGAAATACAGGGCCGCACTCGGCACCGCTTATGGCGCCGGGCTGCGGGTGTCGGAGGTTACCGCGCTCAAAGTATCCGACATCGACAGCACCCGCATGCTGATCCGTGTCGAGCAGGGTAAGGGCCGCAAGGACCGCAACGCGATGCTTTCGCCGCAGCTGCTCGATCTGCTGCGGCTCTGGTGGCGCGAGGGCAAGCGGCGGACCGTCATGTTGCCGCACGGCTGGCTGTTCCCCGGCCGCAATCCGGTCGAACCGCTGTCGACACGCCAACTCAATCGCGCCGTCCACGAGGCCGCCGACGCCGCCGGCATCAAGTCGCGTGTCACGCCGCATACGTTACGCCACAGCTTTGCCACCCACCTGTTGGAACAGGATGTCGACATCCGCGTCATCCAGGTGTTGCTCGGACACTCCAAACTCGACACGACGGCGCTCTACGCCCGTGTGGCGACCAAGACGATCCGGGCGGTGACCAGTCCGATCGAACATCTCAAACTTCTGATGGAGGGCGCCAGCACCGCCGACTGAGGCGTCAGTGCGAACCGCACTGGAGGTCGCCGACATCTTCCGCCGTCATGGGCCAGCTTGGCGCACGAGAAACACAGGCCACGTGAGCCTGGCCCAGTTCAAGGTGATGTCGGCTATCGAGACCTGCCGGACCGCTGCCCTCGGCGGCCATCTCGAGGGTTGTCAGGACTGCGGCCACCGCCGCATCGCCTACAATAGCTGTCGCAATCGGCACTGCCCCAAGTGCCAGGGTGCCGCAGCACGCGAGTGGCTCGCTGCCCGTCAGGCCGATCTGCTGCCGGTCGGCTACTTCCACGTGGTCTTCACGCTGCCGGCCGAGATCGCTGACATCGCGTTTCACAACAAGGCCGTCGTCTACGATCTGCTGTTCAAAGCGGCTTCCGAGACGATGGCCACCATCGCAGCCGACCCGCAGCATCTCGGCGCGCGCATCGGCATCACCGCCGTGCTGCACACATGGGGCTCGGCCATGACGCACCATCCGCACATCCACATGATCGTGCCGGGGGGCGGCATCTCGCTCAACGGCCAGCGCTGGATCTCGTCGCGCCCGGCGTTCCTGCTGCCGGTCCGCGTGCTGGGCAAGCTGTTCCGGCGGCTCTTCTTGGCCCGACTGCTCGAGCTTCACACCGGCGGAAAACTCCAGTTCTTTGGCGCCCATGCTGGTTTGACTGATCGGCGAGCGTTTAACCGTCATCTGGTACCGACGAGAAAGAAGAGTTGGATCGTCTACGCCAAGCCACCGTTCTCAGGACCTGATGCCGTACTCGCCTATCTTTCGCGTTACACGCACCGGGTTGCGATTTCAAACCACCGCTTGATTTCGTTCGACAAGGCCGAGGTGACTTTCCGCTACAAGAATTATCGCCAGAGCGGTACTGAGCGACATCGCACCATGACGCTCCATGCCGACGAGTTCATTCGGCGCTTTCTGTTGCATGTCTTGCCGACAGGTTTCCACCGCATCCGTCACTACGGTCTGCTCGCCACCGGAGGCCGTAAGGCCAACTTAGCCCGAGCCCGCGAACTCCTCGCGGTCCCGATGACGGAAACTCCAGCACCAGACGGGTCCGATCCACCCACTCCAAAGCCACCGTGCCCTTGCTGCGGCGGGCGCATGGTCGTCATCGACGTCTTCGAGCCCAGTTTCCGGGCACGCGCTCCCCCGCGTTTTCGCCCGCCAGCCGGATTGACGGCGTCGTGACCCGGCACGGCCAGACACAGTCGCTCGTCGAAGTTCCACTACTTCGAGGATCGCGCCATTGCGCCTACAGATCTTCGGAAAGACCTAACGCCACGCCGATCACGCCGCGATCGCGCAATCTTCTGCCCTGGCAGCGCAGGATTAGCGCGTTCGAAGCCGGTCCTCGTACACCGGTGTCGCGCTTCGGCGGTAGATTACCGATGTGCTGCAGCCTTTGGCACTGCACCGGATACTCTAAAACCCCATAGAGTAGCGCCTGTTGCCCGCGGGTTCCTGCATGAGAGGTTATCGGACGCCGGCCCGCTCCTTGTCGCGCGCGCTGTCCTGGCCGGCATCCGATAACCTTCCTAATCTCGGACGTTTAACAGGCTGCGGAAATTGACCATCGTTTGGCGATGAATGGCATGTCGTCGCCGTGGTGGAAGTTGATCTCCCCGGCGAGGGTGCCGTCTAGCTCCAAATCAGCGTTGCCATCACCGAACACTTCGGTTCCCTCGTCACTGCCGTGGAAGGTGAAATGGACGCCGGTCCGGCTATACCAGCACTCCAAGCCGATCTGGACAACGCCGAACGCGATGTGGCCACCGCCCGCGTCGAGCTGGATGTAGCCGGGGCCGAGCATATCTATGTAGTCGGCGTCCCACCCCGTGATTTCGGTGATCCGCCACCGGCCGAGCACCTCGGATCGGCCGGGCGCGGTCATGCCACGCTGCCCAAGATCTTGGGCAGCCGCACCAGGTTGCAGGCGACCGCCGTCAGCGTGATTACCCAGCCGACCCGGGCCAAGCCGCGGTGTCGAGTTTTGCGCAGCCCGGCCGCCGCTTTGATCCAGCCAAACGGCTCTTCGATCCGCTTGCGCACTCGCTGGCTGATCGCGTAGCCCGCGTGCCGGGTGGTTCGGCCATCGATTGCCGAACGCCGCCCCGATATGTTCTGCGCCACATGCGGTGTCACGCCGATCGCGCGCAGCGCAGCGACGTGCTGGGCCGCGTCGTAGGCCTTATCCGCACCCAGCGTCGCACGGCACCCGCGGCTCGCCGCCGCGATCATCGCCTCGGCCGCCTCGCGTTCGGCCCGTCCGGTCGCATGCGTGGTGCGGACATCGACGATCAGCCCATTGCGGTTCTCGATCAGTAGATGACCCATGAAGCACAGCCGAGACGGCGAGCCGTTCGACTTGCGATACAGCCGTGCGTCGGGATCGGTCGTCGACGCGTGGGTCTCGTTGCTGCGCTTTTCACCGCGGAAGTCGCGGTCGGCATTGCGGCCCGACCCGGCCGGCGGTTCATCTCGGCCGTCCTTGCGCCGGAAACTCTTCATGGATGCCCACGCGTCAATGAGGGTACCATCGACCGAGAAGTGCTCAGTCGAGAGCAATCGTTTGACGGCCGGGTCACCCATGACGGCCACCAGGAACGACACCGCCACGTCGCCCGCCAACAAGCGGTCGCGGTTCTTGGTGAACACCGTCACGTCCCACACCGGCGCGTCCATCGATAAGCCGACAAACCAGCGGAACAGCATGTTGTAAGTGACCTGTTCCATCAACTGACGCTCGGAGCGCACGCCGTAGAACGCTTGCAGCAGGAGTGCCCGAAGCAGCTTCTCTGGCGCGATCGAGGGCCGCCCGCTGCTGGCGTAAAGGGTATCGAACTTGGGTGAGAGCGTCTCGAGCGCTGTATTCACCAAGGGCCGGATCGCGCGCAGCGGATGATCACGTGGCACCAGCGTGTCCGGACTCAGATAACTGAACAGTGCTCCTGTTTGCTCGTCCGTCCCGCGCATTCCAACTCGCCATCCGCTACAGGCAGCAGCGAATCAGATTATCACTCTATTCGGAAGCCGAATTTCCGCAGCCTGTTAACGCCATCGCCGACATGCTCCGAAGCAGACGTAGCTGCGGCTACAACTTTGTGCCTGGTCTCGGACATTTGGTTGCTTTATGGCGTGCTCGTGGGTCAGCTCCGACAAATATTTCCAGCCGTTAGGCGAAGTGTCGAGATAATTTTGAATTTAAGGTCCTAATAAACTGGCATATCGCCCGCTCGCCTTCTCGTTTAGTTCTCTTCGTGCCAAGAACGCAGTGAGGGCCGCCTGCAGAGGCTGGAATGCCGGAGATGCGACTAGCCGATGATCAATGCGTTAGCGCTGAACCTCATTGCTGACGTCATGAGGTGGGATTTAGAAGAAGCGACAAAAGAGTATGCTTGGTTGCGACTTATGTCGTCTGTAAAGTACGACGGCTACTCTGAATTCCGCGCAGGCGCGCGGTTCCTCGAAAGTCTTGCCACCTGGCTTCGTCAATTTAAGCCCGATGATCGATCAACCGCCTACCGCTTCGTAAAGACCAGGCTCATTTATTTTTCCCAAGCCGAGATGCAACGCGTCATCGAGCTGTTCATTCCGGAAACCGTCACGCCCTATCTCCGGAGGGCGGCGGCGGCGGAGGTGGGCATCAAGGCATGGGAGGTCTGGGGTAAGCCGGACGGCGTGGCCGCCTTCAACCGGCTCTTGCGTCGATGTCTCTTTGTTGGCCTGAGCGACGGGAGTCGGATCGACATTTTGCGCCGGGCAAACTCGCCAAGGCTGGTGCAGGATCAATTCGTCCCAATGCTCGACATCGGCGAGGAGAAATGGGTTGATCTCGGCGAAGAGCTCGCGAAAGCGCAAGGAGCTGGCGCCCGCTTTGACAACGTTTATCTGATCGATGACTTCACTGCATCAGGGACGACGTTCATCCGGCAGGTAGAGGGCAAATGGAAGGGTAAGCTCAAAAGATTTAATGACCTCATTGTCAAATCTCGTGAGCAGCTGAAGGAGCGCTTCCCAGTGTCGGAAGACTATGCACTCCACATCCATCACTATGTGTCGACGGATCAAGCGTACCGGGCATTGGCAACTCGCGTGGCCGATGCACATGCCAACCTTGCCAATCGTTCGTTTGACCTGGTCACCATCACTGAAGGACTTAGGTTACCGCCGGATCTAAGAATGACCAATGGTGAAGACCTGCCGATTCTTGGGCTTTGCGACCGCTACTACGACGACCACCTCTACCAACGCCTCAAGAAGCATTGCGACGAGGCTGGGCAGACGGACATGAAACGGGGCTATGCCGACTGCGCACTGCCCGTTGTTCTCGAGCATAACACCCCGAATAACGCTGTTTCGCTCCTCTGGGCTGAGACTACGGGCCGGGACGGCCATCCAATGCGTCCGTTGTTCCGTCGGCGTGACCGGCACGGCTGAGGCGATGGCAAACCCCTTCCTCAGGCGGGCCACGGAATACGTTCGCGACGACGCATCTTTCCTGGCGATCGTTAGCCCGGCGCCGCTCACTACGTTCTTGGCAAGAAGTAGGCACAACGACGAGAAATTCGATTTGCCCGTAAGGATCATTGGGGAGCCAGGTAGTGGTAAGACGATGCTTGCAAAACTTGCAGAGTTCCGCATGGTCGAGGCAATTGCATACGACTTGTCGAGCTCAACCAACCGCGAGTTGGCGGGTGCGCTGGGAGAGGCTGGCTTTCTCGTAAACGGAGTCCCACAGGTAGCGGCGATTCGTGAGCCCATGGAGACTGACTACCGGGATTTTTGGGAGCTTCCCTACAGCCCGTCTGTCAGAACAAAGCTCGCCTTCTGGTTCGCGCAGGCGAGATTGCTTCTTGGCTTGATCAGGAACCTGACTGCGAACAGACGGCGCGGCTTGAACGAGCTCAGGTTTGTCGCGCGTGACGCTTCCGAAGCCCAGATCGAGCAGATTGGGGGCATTGGAGCCGTCGCTATCAGAGAGCGAGCCTTAGAGGTGCAGCGGGCGATCTATTCGGTCGTAGCAGGACTGCGTCCACCCAGGATTGAGGATCTGCCCACGGCAGCGACGTCACCGTATAATCCGTTCGAAGCGATCAGCGGTGTTGAGATCGACTGGAAGGGCGAGGCGGTCACATTAAGGCCGCTGGCCATGTTCGACGACGTGCATGCTCTTCATCCGGACCAGCGCGATGGACTGTTCAAGGCACTGGCTCGCCGTGAGATTCGTTTTGGCAGGTGGCTAATGATGCGGCTTGACGCATTAAGCCCAGGGGCTGTTCTGGGGCAACAAGGCGTCCAAGAAACACACAACCTCACGACGGGCCGTGACTACATTGAGATCCGAATGCAGGGTACTAAGGCGCGGGGAGCCGAACGGCGACAGTTTCGTACGATGGCTCTCGATATGGCAGACCGTTACTTGCCCCTTGTGCAAGTATTGAAGAACCGCGGAGCTGTGGATTTCAGGGCGCTTCTTCCAGCCGAGGCTGGAACGCTCACGCAGCCGAGGATCAAGGATTTAGCTATCAGTGTCACCAAGGACCAGCGGCGTCTTGAGATTACCGATCGCCGGCGAGCTGAAATCGAACGACTGGTCGAAGAGCACCTCGCGGGCACCATGGCTTATGACAAGTCAGACGAGCTTAGGCTCGAGATGACACGAATACTAATGCACCGCTACGCTAACCGAGTTCAACATCTCACCCCCTCGCTTTTTGAGGAGTTTGATCCTGACCCAAAAACCGCGCTGAAAGTAAACGCTGGCGTTGTGGAAGGCGCCTGCTTGCACCTCCACCATGCCTACAAACGACCGTTCCACTTCGGCGTGGACGATCTCTGTGATGCCAGCAACGAGAACGCTGAGATATTCCTGCAGTTTGCGGGCGCGCTGGTTGCACGAATGGAGACTCGAGCGATCAGAAACCAAGCGCCTGTCCTCACCGCCGCCATGCAGGAGAGCGTGTTGGTCGAGAAAGCCCGTGCCGTCATGGAGGGCTGGTCCTTCGCGTATGCGACGCGCATTCGCAGGATGGCAGATACGATCGCTAAGGAATGCCTCGAGGTGTCGCTCTCCCCCAACGCACGTCTAGGCGCGGGGGCAAATGCAATCGCTATTCCCGAACCGGAAATGGTGGAGCTTCTGGCAGAGGATGGAGATCTCGCGCTTTTGCTGAAACACGCCTTAGCGAATGGGACGATTGCGGTGATACGTGACTACGGGCAGGGCGGGAAAAGCTGGTGCCTGATCGAGCTTTCGGGAACGGTATGCCTGGCTCATGGGCTAACGCTCAAGCGGGGTGGCTTTCTCGAAAAGCGGCTTTCCTACCTCCGTGAAGTGAGCGTTTGAGATGGCCCGCGCTCACTGGAGCAACTGCATCACCCATCTCGACGCCGAGGTCGTCGATTTTGTAGGGTCTTACTTCGGCGAAGAGGGTCGCAGTTGCTTACTGGTCGCGGCCGCTGGCTTTGATCCCCGTTCACAGACCATCGCCAAGATGCTTTCTGAGACGCTTGGCGACCGCCTGAGCGCGCTATTTATCAGGGAAGAACGCGGAGGTCCCGACGCCGACCTCCAAGACCAAGCCGACGCAAATGAGACTGCACTCCGAGGTATTGTGCGGCGCTGCAGCGTCGAAAGTGTCGACATCTTTGGCGATGACGGCGCGGCAATAGGCGGTTCACGTGTGGCGTCCATGCTCGCTGAGTATGAGATCGATCCTAAGACCACCGACATCGTTCTTGACATGAGCGCTCTCTCGATTGGCATCGGTTTCCCGGTCGCGAAGATGCTACTCCTCGACTGCGAGCAAATCGTAGGTCGTTCGCTCCACATTCTGATCGTATCCAATCCGGAACTTGACGACCGCATCTCAAGCGAGCCGGCCGAGCGCGCGATGCCGGTAAAGGGCTTTTCAGGTATCGGTCAACTGCCGCAGACGCTGGACCCAGCCAGGATTTGGATCCCGCAACTCGCGAAGGGTCGCAAGGCCGCCCTCACCACGATCAGTTTGGCTATCGGGGACTGCTACAAGATCTGTCCAGTGCTGCCCTTCCCCGCTAGGGATCCACGAAGAGCCGATGCGCTCATCGGCGAGTATGAGAATGAGTTGGTTAACGAGTGGCAGGTGGATCCCCGGGACATCGTCTACGTTTCCGAGCGAAACCCCCTCGACAGCTACCGCACAATTTCCACGCTCAAGGAACGTTACGATCGTACGATGGAAGGCACTTATGAGCCGCACATGATCCTGTCGCCCATCGGTAGCAAGGTCATGGCGGCTGGTGCGCTTATGGCCGCTATTGAGCACGACCTGACCGTCCATTACATCGAGACAGCTCGCTATGGCTTTGACGGACCCCCGATGAGCGACAAGGACCCACCGGACCTCATGGTCCACGTCCTCCTAAGCGGACCGGCGTACGGAGACTACGGGGCCATCACGGTGTTAGAGGCCGAATGACACCAACCTTCACAGCGAAACTGGATACGCTGGATGAGACGATCGCATCCCTGGCTGACTTTGACGCAACTGGGCTTGCAGCCGGCCTCGCGGACGGGCGTGGGAGGCTGGCGGTGGCTGTCGGCTCCGGGGGATCCGCCGTCGTGGCCGAATTCTTCAGTCGGTGTCGCGACAGCCTTGGACTAGGACCAACGATCGTACAGACTCCCATGGAGATAGCGGTCGGTATCCACGATCAGGCGTCCAGCGATGTTTGGCTTTTTAGTGCGGCAGCCGATAACGCGGACGTGGTTGCAGCAGCGCAGGCTGCTCTGCAGCGAAGGTGCCGGTCCATCCGCATTGTGACGCGCGGACCCACCGGAGCTGCTGCAAGCATCGTTCGTGCGGCTGGAGGTGAGGTCCATGCAGTTCCGGTCTCGACGGAAAAGGACGGCTATCTCGCAACGCACTCACTCGTTGGGTCCGTCGGTGCGTTGCTGTTGGCCTCCGACATCGTGGCGCATGACGCGGTCGGCCATGGTGAGCTGCTTAACGCCTTAAGAAGTAGGATTTCGGAGTCCCGGGATCCGGTGAGCCGATCGGCAGTTGCAGAGCGTCTCGCGTCCGTCGGCGAACGCGACACAGTCATCCTTGTCGCCGATCCGCAGCTTCGGGCAGTTGCGACACTACTTGAGACCTCAATCTGGGAAGCCTGCCTTTGTCCTGTGCAATCGACCGATCTGCGCAACTTTGCCCATGGACGGCACGCCTGGCTTCACCACCGTGCCGACGAGACCGTTCTCGTAGCGCTCATCGGCGCTGAAACACGTGATGTTTGGTTGCCCCTCGCCGCCGTTTTGCCACCGGCAATAAGACGGTTCACGATTGACCTCGAGGACTGCGGACGGCTGTCCAATGCGCTCGGCTTGATTGATGGTCTAGGCTTCATTGAGGCTATGGGGCAGGCGCTGGGCATCGATCCAGCCAAGCCCGGCTATGGGTCCTTCGGTCCGTCCATGTACGCTGACGGGTCGTTGGCGTCGCTGGTGCGCGATCTTCCTCCACCTGTTCGCCAGAAGCGGGCTGCCATGTTGCGGACGGATGAACGCGCGGCCACAGCCAATCCGCTGGTGGAAATCTCCCGTGAGCGGCTAAGCCTACTCCGCAAGGCGACGATTGCCGGACTGGTACTAGACTATGACGGGACCTTAGTAGCCACCTCGGAACGGTATGTCCCTCCTCGGCCGGAAATCGTGGAGCAGCTCGTACGGTTGGACGGCGCTGGCGCGCGTATCGGGATCGCGACCGGCAGAGGAAGCTCCGCGGGCAAGGATCTGCGGGCTGTATTGCCCGAGCGCATGCATCGGCGCGTGGTCATGGGGTATTATAATGGCGGCCATGTCGCCACCCTGGACGTTGATCTCGAACAATATCCAGCGCCTGTTAATCAGGGTGTCGCGGAGGCTGCTGCATGGCTTCGGTCCCGAGATGACCTTTTCGTGACCCCAACCTACAGGGTTGGAAGGGTACAGATTACAGTCGACTCAGATGTGCTGCGCAAGCCTTATCAATTCAGGCGGGATATGCTGGATTGTCCGGAGGTTCGAACTGGGCGGGTCGTGGTCACTGGCTCTGGCCATAGCTTCGACATCGTTGCCGCAACGTCGTCGAAGTTATGCGTCGTCAAAGAATTGCGGCGGGTTGTGGCCGAGGGTAGTGAGATTCTCTGCTTCGGCGATAGCGGGTCTAAGACTGGCAACGACCATGCCCTGCTGTCTCATTCCTATGGAATCAGCGTCGGCGAAGTTTGTGGAACACCAGATGGATGCTGGTCCCTTTTTGGAGATCACTCGACCGGTCCTGACGCTCTTCTCAGGGCATTGCGTGCGCTGATACCATATAAGGGGGGTGGGCTTCGGCTCAATGTCGATTTGCTGTCGCTCGACACCCATGCATAGGCATGGTACGTAGCATGAACATGCGTGTAGCTTCCGCTCCTGACCGTTGCTTCGATGTAGCCGGCACAGGTTTCACCGTTCTCGACCGTGTCTACGCTGACGGCAGCCTTACGGACGAGAGTCTCGGCGGATCGTGTGGAAATGTACTCGTCTGCCTCGCCATGCTTGATCGTCAGGTCGCTCCTGTCCTCGCCCTCGGTGAAGACGATGAGGGAGAGCGCCTGGTTTGCGAATTCCTCCAGGCCGGCGCGGAGGTGAGTTACATCAGGCTCCACGCTGATACCCGTTCGCCTGTTCTTGCACAGCAACTTGATACCGTTTCAGGACACCACGACTTCAGCTTCGTCTGTCCAGAGACAAGGGTGGACTTTCCAAGGTATCGACCGATCGGCGACATAGAGTTGGATTCTGCCAGCTCTATGCTTACCCGGTGCTCTGTTTTCTATACGGATAGGCTCTCTGGAAGCATCCTCAAGGCGATGAGGACAGCTTGGGAAGGGGGTGCGACCGTTTTCTTCGAACCTTCCGACGTTAGCGATCAGCAACTATTTAACGAGGCCATCGGGATGGTCTCGATACTCAAATATTCAATAGATCGTCTGGGCGAAGAGCTCTCCGGTCTACACCATAGCGGCGTCCGAATTGTTACTCACGGTGCCGCCGGTCTGAAAATCGCGGACGGCGAGGGCACCACATGGTGTAACGCATTCAAAGCTCCAGTTGTCTTAGATACTTGCGGCTCTGGCGACATGGTTAGCGTCGGCGTAATCGACTGGATGTTATTGAACAAGTTGGGGCGGGAGCACCTGACCCGCGCCAACCTTGTTGGGGGCGTTGTTGCAGGCCAACAGCTTGCAGCCGCGAACTGTGCTTTCGCTGGAGCCCGTGGCTTGTTTCGTAGTCTTGGTGCCCCTCATGTCCGCCAAATACTACACTACTCCGCTGCGGCCGAGTAAGTTTGCTCCGTTATAGATTGAGACTGTAGTTCAGCGCGCAACTCCATTAACATTGCGCCTAGCATATTTCGACCAACTCCATTGACTTCACCCCAAAGCCGGTTGACTTCGTTATCGACCGTGGCGCTTTCGATTAGGCGTGCATCACCAGTAGACAGGAGTAGTTGACCTAGGTGAGGGTGCTGGTTGAATTTTGCGCGTAAGACCGCGCGCATCCTATCAAACTTGATTGTCGACCAGCCAGGGGCAATATCCCAGTAATATAGGCCGTGGGCTGCCATCGCCAGCAGCGCTGGCGATGGCGCAGCCATGAGCCAGCGGCGGACCTCCGGCTTGCGCGCCTTACCTGCCTGATAGGCGTGCTCGCTCGTCGCAAACTCCTCTCCTTCAAAAATGATTGGTAGCCGGAAGAGGTTACTGAACGAGCCATATGGCTTCTCGCTCGCCCGGTAGAAGCGAATTTCGTCCATAAAACTTCCTGAGGTTGCTGCTAGATAGGTGGAGCTTATGTCGTTTTTTGCCTTTGCGCACCCAATACCGAAATATCTGGTTCCGACCAACAAGGGCATCCGCCGACCTCATCGACAGGCGCGTTGCCGTTAATTTAGTTCGCGCATTGCTGTGGTTGGTCGGCTTTGTTCCTGGGCGGGGTCGGGCTAATGGTGTTGCAGGCCGGCGCGGCGGTGTGAACATAGTTCAAGGCTGGTAAATAGGCGGCGAAGCAGCAGGACGGCAGGTCCATCGGCAACCGGAGCGCCGAAAGGCGGGAGCGTCAATCGGCCGTTGTGGCGCAGCACTTTCGGCGTAGCGATGGGAGTCTGTCGCATTGGGTTGACCCCGGTCGGGTGCTCGGCGAAGACGTTGATGTCCGCTTTCTTAACCCGTCTTCTCCGAAGCGGACCGGCAGCTTTCGGCCAGATTTCTCCATAAGCTGAACTACGCGCCCTCTTGCACCCGCAATCATTGAGCTGCTGCCAAGGCGTCGAATTCATGGATCCACCCGAATTTCTGTGGGAACGCGGCAACTCGACGGTTCCGCAGGGCCAGGGCCGGCCCGTCCAATAGGTGAAGCGCCCGGTTGGTATCCCACGAGCTGTGCTGGATCGTTCGGGTTCGCAGGCGCCGTAGCGACGCATACCGCGTGGTGAGGTCGTCCACCTGCTGCGAGAGGAGCGCCGCCAGGGTGATGGCGTCCTCGATCGTCGTATTCGCGCCCTGGCCGTGGTGCGGCAGCATCGCATGCGCGGCGTCACCGAGCAGTACCGCCGCGCCACGGTGCCACTGTTGCAGCGGCGGGACCACGAACAGAGCCCAGCGCGCGGCGAAGGTGGAGGCGGCGATCATTTCGGTCACTGCAGGGTGCCAGCCGGCAAAAGCGCGCACGGACTCGCCGGGCTCGGTCTCGGCTGTCCAGCGATCCGGGCGCTCCCAACGCTCTGGGCCCTCGACGACGGCGAAGAAGTTCACATCCTGAGCCTGCCCGCCAATCGCGTAATGCAGGAGGTGTGCGTCGGGGCCCATCCAGAATTGGATTGCCCGCGGGTCCGGCAGGCTCGGCAGCGATGAGACCGGGACGATGCCGCGGAAGGCACTGGTGCCGGAGTAGCGGGGCGCCGCCCGGGCCGGGTCAGCGCCGGGAATGCCGGCGACGACGTAGTCGCGCACCAGCGAGCGCACCCCGTCTGCGCCGACGACGAGATCGGCCACCTCGGTTCGCCCGTTCGCAAAGCGCAGCCGTAGTCCGGCGCCCTCCTCCTCGACTGCGGTGAGCCGGTGCCCGAGGTGGAGCCCCTTGCTTCCCACGGCATGGCTCAACACCGTTTGCAGGTCGGCCCGGTGGATGCCGAAGTAAGGCGCGCCAAACCGCTCGCGATAGCGGTCGTTGGCGGCCACGTCGTGCGCGGCGATGCGCTCACCGCTGCGGCCATCGCGGAAGATCAGCTCGCTCGGCTCAGTTGAAACAGCGGCGAGGGCGTCGAGCAAGCCAAGGCGAGCCAATTCCCGCGTTGCATTGGCCGAGAGTGCAACAGCCGCGCCAATCTCCGTCAGTGCCGGCGCGGCCTCAAACACATCTGCCGCGATCCCTCGCTGCCGCAGCGCGAGCGCCAGCGTCAGACCGCCGATACCGCCACCGATGATCGCTATCTTCATGGATTCCTCCCCGGCCGTGTTCATTGGCCGAACGCGATCCCGCTCGCACGGTAGAGGTCTTCGATGATGCGGACCAGAAGCAACAGATCAGGCGAAGAGTCGTTTTTTCGGGTGCTCATCAGAATTGGCGAAACGGCGCCGGGTTCGTCAAGCGCGACATAGCCGACGTTGTCACGGCGGAACCGGCTGACCCCGGCCGGGACGACGCAGATGCCGACTTCGGCCGCAACTAAACCGAGCGCGGTCTGTAGTTCACGGACCTCGTAGAGCCGGGCGGGCTTGATGCCGTGGGTGCGGAACAGGCCGAGCACCTGGTCGGCATAGCTCGGGCGCGGCGCTTTGGGATAAACGATCAGGGTTTCCGCCTGCAGGTCGGTGAGGCGAACGCCGGACTGGAGCAGTGCGGGGTGACCGGTCGGCAGCGCGACGACGAGGGTCTCGTTGCGGAGCAGCAGGCGGTCGATGCCGGGGTCGTCGAGCAGGATGCGGCCGAAGCCGACGTCGATGCGGCCCTCCTTGAGGGCGCGGAGCTGTTCGATGGTCGTCAGCTCGAGCAGCGTCAGCTCCACGTCGGGCCGGGCCGAGCGGTAGGCCCGGATCACTTCAGGCAACCGACCGTAGAGCGTCGAGGCGACGAACCCCATGCTGAACCGCGCATGCTGCACGGAACGCATGGCAGCATGCATGTCGTCGATCCGCTCCAATACCTGAACGGACTGCTCGTAGAATAGGCGGCCTGGTTCGGTAAGTTGGAACGGGCGGACGCCGCGCGCGATCAGCGTAGTGCCGAGTTCCTCTTCGAGCTGCTGGATTTGCCGGCTCAGCGGCGGCTGCGCCATGTTGAGCGCTGCGGCGGCGCGAGTGAACGAGCGCTCCCGCGCGACAGCGACGAAGTAGCGCAAATGACGCAGTTCCATCGGACCGCTGATACCTCCCGGGTATGAACGCAGACGTAAACAGTCTTGGACGGCTAGCCGTCAAGGTCGATATAGATGCTGTCAACGAGATACCGCTGCCAAGCGGATTGTGGAGGAAGCCGATGCTGGACGATGTCCGCCAAGTGCTCGACGACGCCGTGCAGGATGACGCGCAAAGCGGGCATTACCGTTGCAAGCGCAACATCTTTACCGACCCGTCTCTGTTCGAACTCGAGATGAAGCACATCTTCGAGGGTAACTGGATCTACATGGCCCATGAGAGCCAGATCCCGAACAAGAACGATTACTTCACCACCTTCATGGGCCGGCAGCCCGTGTTCATCGCGCGCAACCGCCAGGGCGAGCTGAACGCGTTCATCAACGCCTGCAGCCATCGCGGCGCGATGATCTGCCGCCACAAGCGCGACAATAAGGCGACCTTCACCTGCCCGTTCCATGGCTGGACGTTCAATAACAGCGGCAAGCTGCTGAAGGTGAAGGACCCGGACGGCGCCGGCTATCCGGAGCAGTTCAACAAAGACGGCAGTCACGACCTGACCAAGGTCGCGCGGTTCGAGAACTATCGCGGCTTCCTGTTCGGTAGCCTCAACCCGGACGTGGTGCCGCTGGCCGAGCATCTGGGCGAGAGCACAAAGATCATCGACATGATCGTCGACCAGTCGCCGCAGGGCCTCGAAGTGCTGCGGGGCTCCTCGACCTACGTCTATGACGGCAACTGGAAGCTCCAAACGGAGAACGGCGCCGACGGCTATCATGTCAGCGCGGTGCATTGGAACTATGCCGCCACGACTAGCCGCCGCAAGGAGGCCGACGCAGTCGACGACGTGCGGGCGATGAGCGCCGGCGGTTGGGCCAAGCAGGGCGGTGGCTTCTACTCGTTCGAGCACGGCCACCTGCTGCTATGGACCAACTGGTCCAACCCGGAGGACCGGCCCAACTACGCCCGTCGCGACGAGCTGACGGAACAGTTTGGCCAGGCGACGTCGGACTGGATGATCCAGCGGTCGCGCAATCTGTGCCTGTATCCGAACGTCTACCTGATGGACCAATTCAGCTCGCAGATCCGCACCTACCGGCCGATCTCGGTCGATAAAACCGAGGTCACCATCTACTGCATCGCTCCCAAGGGCGAAGCGCCGGAAGCCCGCACGCATCGCATCAGGCAATACGAGGATTTCTTCAACGCGTCGGGCATGGCCACGCCGGACGATCTCGAGGAATTCCGCTCCTGCCAGATCGGCTACATGGGCAACGCCGCCCCCTGGAACGACCTGTCCCGCGGTGCCGCACACTGGATCGACGGTCCCGACGAGGCTGCCGCGTCGATCGGGCTCAACCCGGTGCTGAGCGGAGCCAAGACCGAGGACGAGGGCCTGTTCGCGGTGCAGCACCGCTACTGGATGGACACGATGCGCAAGCATCTACCCTCCGGCGAACAGATCTAGCCTCATGGAGTTGACCATCGAAGACGCGCGCCAATTCCTCTACCGGGAAGCGCGCGCCCTGGACGACAAGGAATGGGACGACTGGCTCGCCTGCTACGCCGCGGACGCGGTGTTCTGGATGCCGTCCTGGGACGATGACGATCTGCTGGTCGAGAACCCAATGACCGACATCTCGCTGATCTACTACGGTCACAAGGGCGGGCTCGAGGATCGCGTGTTCCGCATCCGCACCGAGCGGAGCAGCGCCACCTCGCTGCCGGAGCCACGGACGTCGCACAATATCAGCAACGTCGAGATCACCGAGCAGACAGCGGACAGCTGCAAGCTGCGCTTCAATTGGTTCACGCTGAACTACCGCTACAAGACGGTCGATACTTACTTCGGCACGTCGTTTTACACGATCGATGTTTCAGGTAATCGGCCCATGATCAAGAACAAGAAAGTCGTGCTTAAGAACGACTACATTCACCACGTCATCGACGTGTACCATATCTGATGGCCCACTCCGTCGCCCTGAACTTCGAGGACGGGCTTACCCGCATCGTCCAGACCCGGCCCAACGAGACGGTGGCCGACGCCGCCTACCGCGTCGGTATCAATATCCCGCTCGATTGCCGTGACGGCGCCTGCGGCACCTGCCGCGTGTTCGTGGAGGCCGGCACGTTCGATGCCGGCGATTATCTCGAAGACGCGATGACCGAGGGCGAGGCCGCCGAGGGCTACGGCCTCGCCTGCCAGATGAAGCCGCACAGCGACCTCGTGCTGCGGATCGCCGCCGCCTCCGACGCCTGCAAGATCAAGGCTACCGCCACCAGGGCCACGCTCGCCGCGGTCACCCATCTCTCGGCGACCACCTTCGGCTTCTCGCTCACCGTCGACGAGCCCATCGGCTTCCTTGCCGGCCAATATGTCAGCATTCACGTGCCGGGCACCGATCAGAAGCGCTCCTACTCGTTCAGCTCTGCGCCGGGCACCAATCGGCTCGACTTCCTGGTCCGCGACATACAAGGCGGACTGATGAGCGAGTTCCTCCGCACCGCCGAGCCCGGCACGCCGGTCGAGTTCAGCGGCCCCTCCGGCACGTTCTACCTGCGTGACGTCAAGCGCCCACTGCTGTTCCTGGCGGGCGGCACCGGGCTGGCGCCGTTCCTGTCCATGCTCGGCCGCCTGCGCGCGCTGCCGCCATCGGGTCAGCCGATTCACCTGATCTACGGCGTGACCAACGATGCCGATCTGGTCGAGGTCGCAGCTCTGGAAGAGCACGCCGCCGCGCTACCGGGCTTCAGCTTCCAGACCTGCGTTGCCGACCCGGCTTCCACCCACCCCAAGCGCGGCTACGTCACCGCCCATCTCGCGCCCGAGCATCTCAACGGTGGCGACGTGGACGTCTATCTCTGCGGCCCACCCGCGATGGTCGACGCCGTCCGCAGCGGGCTCGGGGTGACGCCGGCAAGTTTCTACTACGAGAAGTTCTCGCCCGCCGGCGCCGTGACCGCCGTCGCCGAGACGCATCGGTGATCTGCGCAGGCCGCTTCAATGGCAAGACGGCCGTCGTCACCGGCGCGGCGCAGGGGATCGGGCTTGCGGTGGCGCGGCGCATGGTGGCCGAGGGCGGCCGGGTCATGATGGTGGACCGCGCCGATCTCGTGCAGCGGGAGGCCGCAGCGCTCCACGCTGAGGCGGTGATCGCGGATCTCGAGCGTTACGACGAGTGCGAGCGGGTGATGGCGGCGGCTGGCAGCCAGATCGACATCCTGATCAACAATGTCGGCGGCACCATCTGGGCGCGACCCTTTGCCGAATACGCCGAGGCGCAGATCGACGCCGAAATCCGCCGCTCTCTGTTCCCCACGCTGTGGGCCTGCCGCGCCGTGCTGCCCATCATGATCGCCCAGCGTGGTGGCGTCATCGTCAACGTCTCCTCGGTCGCGACCCGCGGCGTCAACCGCGTGCCCTACAGCGCGGCCAAGGGCGGCATCGATGCGCTCACCGCCTCGCTCGCCTTTGAATATGCCGGCTACGGCATCCGCGTCTGCGCCACCGCGCCCGGTGGCACCGACGCGCCCCCACGCCAGATTCCACGTAACGCCGAGGCACCGAGCGAACAGGAAAAAGGCTGGTATCAGGAGGTCGTCGATCAGACGCTCGCCTCCAGTTTGATGCACCGCTACGGCACCGTCGAGGAACAGGCGGGCGCGATCCTGTTCCTGGCCTCCGACGATGCCTCCTACATCACCGGAACAACCTTACCCGTCGCCGGCGGCGATCTGGGATAACGGGAGAGAAACGATGCTCGACACCCTACTCAAGACCAGCCCGATCGCCGACCTGATGTCCAAGCTCGCCGGCCTCGACCAGCCCGGCGGCGACCCCCGGACCAAGCAAATCGTCCAGCGCATCGTCGGCGATCTATTCCAGACCATCGAGGAATTCGACGTCACCCCGGCCGAGTTCTGGTCCGCCGTCAGCTACATCAGCGAAGTCGGTCAAACCAACGAGGGTGGCCTGCTCGTGGCCGGGCTCGGCTTCGAGCATTTCCTCGACCTCCGCTTCGACGAGAAAGAGCGTCTCGCCGGTCTTGAGGGCGGCACACCCCGCACCATCGAGGGCCCGCTCTGGATCGCCGACGCTCCGCTCGAGAAAGGGAGCGCCCGTCTCGACCAGGACCCGGAGCCAGCCGACGTTCTGCTCATGCACGGGCAAGTCCGGGACGTCGACGGCACCCCCGTGCCACACGCCGTCGTCGATGTCTGGCACGCCAACACCAAGGGCGGTTACTCCTTCTTCGACCGGTCGCAATCGCCGTGGAACCTGCGCCGCCAGATCGAGACGGATGCCGAGGGCAAATACAAGTTCCGCACCATCCTCCCCGCCGGCTATGGCGTGCCGCCCGACGGGCCGACCAACAAGCTGCTAAAGGCACTCGGCCGCCATGGCAACCGGCCGGCGCACATCCACTTCTTCGTCTCGGCGCCGGGCTATCGCAAGCTGACGACGCAGATCAATATCGCCGGCGACGAATATCTGCACGACGATTTCGCCTTCGCCACCCGTGACGAACTGATCCCCGGCGTCACTCGTAACGAGAACCCCGACGCGATGCGCGATGCCGGGCTGAACAGCCCGTTCGTCGAAATCGAGTTCGACTTCGCGCTACACCACGAGACCGACAAGGTGCCCGACACCGTCGTAATCCGCGCCCACGCGCCGGCCGCCTGACCATGGACGGCGCGTTCCTCCCCGCATCGACCGACCTCGCGCGCGATCTGCGTGTCGAGGCGATCGAGAGCGTCATCGTCGACGTGCCCACGGTCCGTAAGCACAAGCTGTCGCAGACCTCGGTCACGGCGCAGAGCTACGTGATCGTCCGCCTACGGCTGGCCAACGGCGTCGAAGGGATCGGCGAGGCCGCCACGCTGGGCGGACCGCGCTGGAGCGAGGAGAGCGTCGAGGCGATCAAGGCCAATATCGACGCCTATCTTGCCCCCGCCGTGATCGGTTTGGCGGCCGACCGCTTCGAAGCCGCCGGCCTGGCCATGGGGGCAGCCGCCAAGCGCAACAATGCTGCCAAGGGCGCCATCGAAACCGCTCTGTTCGACGCGGTCGGCAAGACGCTCGGCGTGCCCGCCGCCGCCCTGCTCGGCGGCGCCGTCCGCGACCGCATTCCCGTCCTCTGGACGCTGGCCTCCGGCGACCCGGCCCAAGAGATCGACGAAGCCGAACGCAAGCTCGCCGCCCGCCTGCATCGCACCTTCAAGGTCAAGATCGGCGCCCTCGAGCCCGCTGCCGACATGGACCGTATGCGCCGCCTCGCTAGCGCCCTCGGCGACCGCGCGATGCTGATCGTCGATGCCAACCAGGCCTGGGACGAGACGGTCTCCGCCCGCTGTCTACCGCGACTGGCCGAGATGGGCGTCGCCCTCGTCGAGCAGCCGGTGCCGGCGTGGAACATCGCCGGCATGGCTCGTCTCCGCGCCCGGCCCGGCACCCCGCCGCTGCTGGCCGACGAATGCGTGTTCGACACGCACGACATGCTGGCCGTCGCGTCGGCCGCCGCGGCCGATGCGGTGTCGCTCAAGATCGTCAAGCATGCCGGGCTGCTGGGCGTGCGGAAGGTTGCCGCCGTCGCCGAGGCGGCCGGGATCGGCCTTTATGGCGGCTGCCTGCTGGAGAGCTCGGTCGGCGCCGCAGCGCATCTACAGGTGTTCGCGACACTACCGACGCTGGAGTGGGGATGTGAGCATTTCGGCCCCCAGATCCTGACATCGGACCTGGTGACCGAGCCGCTCCGCTTCGAAGATTTCCACGTTCATTTGCCGACCGGCTCCGGCATCGGCGTAATGATCGACGAAGCGGCGCTCCGCCGCTTCAGCCGGAGCTGAACCAATGCTTTATCACGTGCGCATGGACGTCCACCCGCCCCAGAGTATGGAGCCCGCCAAGTTCGACGCGATCAAGGCGGCCGAGAAGGCGTATGCTCAGGAGCTGCAACACTCCGGCAAGTGGGTCAATTTATGGCGCATTGTCGGCGAATACTCGAACATCTCGATCTTCGACGTGGCCGACAATGACGAGCTACAGGCGATCCTCTCCGGCCTCCCGCTCTTCCCGTTCATGACCGTCAAGGTCATGCCGCTCGCGCGTCACCCCTCCGCGATCGAGCGATGAGGGCCACGCGCCGGAGCGTCATGCTGGGCGCCGCCGGGTCGGTGCTGGCGGGGCGTGCCCGCGCGGCGACGGCGATCAAGCTCGGCGTGCTGACCGAAATGTCCGGCACCTATGCCGAAGATAGCGGCCGCGGCTCGGTGGTCGCGGCACAGATGGCGATCGACGATGTCCGCCGCGCGCACCCCGAGCTGGCGGTCGAGCTGATCTCCGGCGATGCGCAGACCAAGCCGGATGTCGCCTCGGCGCTGGCCCGGGTGTGGTTCGACCGCGAGGGCGTCGACGCGATCTTCGACGTGCCGGTTTCGAACTGCGCGCTGGCGGTGGCGACCGTGACCCGCGAGCGCAACAAGGTTACCGTGTTCAATACCAGCACGTCCGAGCTGACCGGCAAGTCCTGCTCGCCCAATCACATCCAGTGGGCCTACGACACCTACGCGCTGGCCGGATCGACAGCGCGCGCTTTGCTCAAGGCGGGCGGCGACACCTGGTTCTTCATCCAAGCCGACTACACGTTCGGCGCCACGCTGGCGGCCGAGGCGCGCGCCGTGATCGAGGCCGGCGGCGGCAAGGTGCTCGGCTCGGTCAAGCACCCGTTTCCGGGCACGACCGACTTCTCCAGCTATCTCCTGACCGCGCAGGCCAGCGGCGCCAAGGTGATCGGCCTGGCCAATGCCGGCACCGATGCGGCCAACTGCGTCAAGCAGGCCGGCGAGTTCGGCCTGACCCAATCGGGCGCGCGTCTGGCCACGTTGCAATGCCTAATGCCGCAGATCCACGGTGTCGGCGTCGCGGCGGCGCAGGGTCTCTTCAACACCGAATCGTTCTACTGGGACCTCAACGACGACACCCGTAAATGGTCGGACCGTTGGTCGGCCCAGAACGACGGCAATCGTCCCAGCATGATCCACGCCGGCTGCTATGCCGGTGTCGCGCATTACCTCCGAGCGGTGGCCACCATGGGAGTCGATGCGGCCAAGGCGGACGGCGCTGCAACGGTCGCGCAGATGAAGCGGATGGATGCGAGCGGGCCATTGTTCGGCCCCGGCCGCATCCGCGAGGACGGCCGCAAGCTTCATGACGTCCATCTGTTCCGGGTCAAGAGCCCGGCGTTGTCCCGTGGTCCGTGGGACCTCTACGATCTCGTCAGCACGACGCCGGCCGACCGAGCCTTTCGTCCGCTCGCGGACGGAAACTGCCCGATGATCCACGCCTAAAACCTAATGATCTGGCTCGGATAACGAGCCGACACAGGAGGAGACAGAAATGTTCGACACCAGGATCGGCCGCCGTGGCGTGCTGCTGGGTGCAGCAGCAGCCGGTTTGGCGCGGCCAGACTTTGTTGCACGTATCAGCGAGCGGCCGCAGCTCGGCTATCTCGTTTTATTGTTACAGGAGGCGGGCGTACTCTGGGCGCCCGAGTTCGAGCATTCGGTTCAGTGCATTGACGGCAATTGCGACCTCGGTCGCTCGACGCCGATCGGTGCGTGATCGCAGCCCATCGCCGATGACCCGTTTGAAACGGCTAATGTCGGCTTCCACCAGCGCGCGCCAGTTGTAACCTGCCGCCTTCTGCCAAGTCATGCGGCCGCGCTCGGCGATGGTCTGCAGGTGACGGTCTCGCATCGTGGGTGCCGTCTGCGCAGTGTCGCTCGGGACGGCGCTGGAGCGAGGTGGCACGATGACGGACGCCTCGGGATGTCGCGACATGACCTCACCGTAGACGCCGTCTTGATCGTAAGCGCCATCAGCAGTGAACGACGCGACCGGGCCATCCACCTGATCGAGCAAGGGGCCGACCTGCGCGGCATCGGCGATGTCGTTGGTGGTGACCGTGGCGGCCGCGATCCGTCCGGTGTCGGCGTCCACGGCGATGTGCAGCTTGCGCCACGACCGCCGTGTCTTGGTGCCGTGCTTCTCGAGTAGCCATTCGCCTGAACCGCAGAGCTTCAACCCCGTGCTATCGACCAGCAGGTGCGCGGGACCGGAGTCCGGCCGAGGGCGAACCACGTCCAGGCTCTCGGCCCGGCGACTGAGCGTTGTGTGGTCTGGCACGGCGAGGTCAAGGCCGAGCAGGGCGATGATGGAGCCGATAAGCCCTTCGGTCTGCCGTAGCGCCAGGCGGAACACTGACCGCAGTGTCAGCGCCGTTGCGATGGCCAGGGCCGAATAGCGCGACTGACCGCCTCGCGTGGTCCGCGGCTCAGCTTTCCAGGCCGCGATCGCCGCGTCGGTGAACCACACCGTCAGGCTGCCGCGCTGACGCAGGGCCGCATCATAGGCAGCCGAGTTCGTAACGCGATGCCGCTGCTTCGGAATGTGATGGCGACGCTCGGCGTTGGCTTTGAACGGCACGACAACATACTCCAGACAGTGACGGGAGACGGTCCACGCCCATTCTATCTCAGGCCCCTGTCAGCGTCCGTGCAACACACTCACCCGAGATCGTACTCAATGAAATCGAGCGAGAATTCCCCACTGAGAGTGCCGCGTAACCCGAGTTTTCCGCTTGATGATCTGGCAAGATCCGATCAGGCGTCGATCACCGTCAAACCACCGGCGTGATCGTGTGGCAGCTCGCTTACAGCAGCAATAGCGTCTCGCATTGCCGTTTCACCGGCGAGCCAGCGATCCGCCAGCGTTGCGCGCGAGAAGTCGAATGGCTTAAGCATCCCAGCCTCATCTTGCCCACCTCGATATGCGATGGTGGCGACGGTAGCCCGGCTAACCCGGCCTTCGGCCAAGATTGCTGCTACGGTCGGATCGTCGCGCACCTGGTCCGGGAGCTGCGCTGCAAGCTGCCCGATGAGACTGCGCAGGTGATGTTCACGCTGTAGCCCTTCCAGAATGCGCCGTGTCTGATTGCCGAAGGCCAGGTCGCCGGCGCGACTGGCAGAGGCGGCTATGGTATGCGGGCGGCTTCCCTGGCGCGCGAACAACTCTACCACGAAGCACAGAGCCTCACGCGTGTCGATTTCATCCAGCACGAGGTCGAGCGGCGTGTTTGCTCCCAAGCACCCGTCTGCTAGCAACCGGCCGTCTACCTCGATCGGCGCAAACAGCGGCAGCAGAGCGCTGGAGGCGAGCACGTGCTTCGGCTCGATCCGGTCGCCGTGCCCGGTGTCGAAGACTACACGTTCGCCGGAAATCACGTCGGTACAGGAAATGGCCAGACGGACTGCACCACTGTTCAGCAGGTCGAAGTCCACCAACTCTGCCAATCGCTGGGCCATCGGACCCACATCGAATAGCGCTGGCACATCCTGCGCGCCCAATTGAAAGCCGAGAGCAAGCCGCGGACGGAATAGGCCGGGGCGACCGAACAGCATCGTTTGCATCACGCTTGCGACATTTTGCGCCTGGCGGAAAGCTCCTGTGGAGGAGTGCCCCAGCCACGAAGACGTCAAAGGGAATGGGTCCGCCGCCTCCCAGAACTCCCGCAGTCGTGCAACCCGACGCTCAGGCGGGTTCCCAGCAATCAGGGCGGCGGTAACAGCACCGATGGACGAGCCGGCAATCCATTCTGGCCACAGTTCTGGCCGCTCATGAAGCGCGGCATAAGCTCCGGCCTCATACATGCCGAGCGCAACGCCACCGGCTAACACGAGCGAGACAACCCGTCGGCCGGTCTCTCCGCCAGAATTTCCGTGAGACATTGTCTTCGCTTTCTATGCTGCAGTGCAGCATAAGAGTGAGGACGTGAAAGGACAATTCCTACTCCACGCTCTGCGCAGCCCGCGACCTCGGCGACCTACCCTAAAGTTGTAGTCGCCAACTTGCTTACTGTCGCTGCGCCGCCGGTCTGACCAGGGTATGTCAGTCTATTCTGGAGAACTTAGATGGCCCGCGTCGCTCTAAAGCCGCTTCCGAAACAGACGATCGTCTTGACCGGCGGCACATCCGGTATCGGACTCGTAACAGCCCGCATGCTGGCTAAGCGCGGAGCGAAGCTTTTCCTGATTGCGCGAAACGAGGGTGCGCTGCGGGCAGTTCGCGACGAGGTCCGGGCCGGGGGTGGTCAAGCCGAATACGCGGTAGCCGACGTCGCCGACAAGCCCGCGCTCGAAGCCGCGGCAGCTCAAGCCGTTGCAGCTTTCGGCGGCTTTGACACCTGGATCAATGACGCCGGTGCCTTCATCTACGGCCGGCTCGATACCGTGACCCTCGAGGATCAACGCCGGCTATTCGACGTCACCTTCTGGGGAATGGTCCACGGCACTTTGATTGCTGCCGAACGGCTGAAGCACAGCGGGGGCGCGATCATCAACGTCGGCAGCGTTCTGGGTGAGATCGCAATTCCCTATCAAGGCGCTTACTGCGCGGCGAAGTTCGCAATCAAAGGATTTACCGAGGCGTTCCGGCGTGAGGCGCAGGCCGACCGGCAACCGATATCGTTCACCCTGATCAAACCTGCGGCCATCAACACGCCCTTCACCGATCATGCCCGCAATCGAATGGACTCGCCGGGCACTCGCAATCCGCCGCCTGCCTACGACCCGCACTTGGTTGCCCGCGCGATTGCTTACGCCTGCGAGACACCCGTTCGAGACCTGACGATCGGTGGCGCCGGCGGCCTCAGCATGGTGCTTGCCAACCGTCTTGCGCCTGGCGTGATGGACTGGATAGCCGCCCGCGTCGGCCATACGAGCATGACGACAGAGGATCCCGGCAACCCTTCGCAGCGTGACAACCTCTATGAGCCGCGCGAGGACATGGCCGAGAACAGCAGCCTGCATCCGATGACGCGCAAGACGAGCTTGGCTCTGGCAGCGCAACTCCATCCACGAGCGACCCTCGCCGCGGTAGCAGGTGTCATCGCCCTAGTCGTCGCTACTCGCACACGCACAGCTACCCGTAATCAACGGACCTGGTCGTAACCAACAATAAGGTCAGCTCGCCATCGTTGTGAGCGACTGTTTACAAGGTCAGACCATGGACGCGCTCCAACACCACCACGCGGCTACTAACGAGTGCTTAAGTGAAGAGTGCGTGTCACAAAATGGGATCTCGCGTGTACATCGGAAACCCTTTGGTGCCGAGTTGCAGCACGCGGGCAGCGTTCAGTTCCGCTTGTGGGCTCCTGCCGCACAGAGCGTGCGCCTCGAACTTCAAGGCGGGTCCGAGCTCATCCCTCTGAACGATTCTGGCGGCGGTTGGCACGAGTTAACGACATCACAGGCCGGGGTGGGGACGCGGTATCAATTCGTCCTGCCCGATGACACTCGGATCCCAGACCCGGCATCGCGTTACCAGCCCGAGGACGTTCATGGCCCGAGCGAGGTCATCGATCCTGCCAGCTATATTTGGCGAGACACCGATTGGCGCGGGCGGCCCTGGCGAGAGGCAGTCCTCTATGAGGCGCATATCGGGAGCTTCACGCCACAGGGAACCTTTCGCGCGGCGATCGACCGGCTCGACCACTTGGTGAAGCTGGGCGTTACCGCTCTCGAGATCATGCCGATTGCCGATTTCCCGGGACGTTGGAATTGGGGCTACGATGGCGCGCTGCTCTACGCGCCAGACTCGACGTATGGACGGCCTGAAGACCTCAAGGCCTTAGTCGACGCTGCCCATGCTCGCGGCATTTCCGTGCTGCTCGACGTCGTTTACAATCATTTCGGCCCTGACGGTAACTACCTCCCGGTCTATGCTCCACAGATCTACACCGGCCGCCACAAGACCCCTTGGGGCGACGCCATCAATTACGATGATGACAGCAGCGGGCCGGTCCGCGAGTTCATCATCCACAACGCTCTCTATTGGATCGAGGAATTCCACCTCGACGGACTGCGCCTCGATGCAGTCCACGCCATTATCGATGAGAGCCCGAAGCATCTGTTGGACGAGCTCGCACAGCGCGTGCGCGCTGCAACGACTGACCGTCCCGTGCATCTCATTTTGGAAAACGAGGAGAACTCAGCCTCTCGCTTGAGCCGCCATTCCGACCTCACGCCGGTCGACTACACGGCACAGTGGAACGATGATGTGCATCATACCCTTCACGTCGCAGCAACTGGCGAGGGTTCCGGCTATTACGCTGATTACCTTGGAGATACAGAAAAGCTGGCCCGATCGCTGGCAGAGGGCTTCGCGTTCCAGGGTGAGGTGATGGAATCCCGAGGCTCGGCACGGGGAGAGCCAAGCGCCCATCTCCCGCCAGAAGCCTTCGTATCATTCATCCAGAACCACGATCAGATTGGCAACCGTGCCTTCGGTGACCGCTTGAGCGAGACCGCGCCGAAGCCGGGCCTGCGAGCACTCGCCGCGATCTACTTGCTGCTGCCGCAAGTTCCAATGCTGTTCATGGGTGAGGAGTGGGCGACGACCCGGCCTTTTCCGTTCTTCTGTGATTTCGACGGGGAGCTTGCTGCGGCAGTCAGTGCCGGGCGGCGCGAAGAGTTTGCTCACTTCCCGCAGTTTCAGGACGAGACGACACGCTCGCGGATCCCGGATCCCCAGGCGCCGTCTACGTTTGCCTCGTCTAAGCTAGATTGGGATAATCTAGCCGCTCCCGTGCATGCTGAATGGCTGGATTGGTATACCCGCGTGCTCGAAGTGAGACGAGACCGCGTCTCGCCCCTGCACATTACTGGGTCGGGAAGTTATGAGGTCGTTGGATCCGGCGCAGTCGTTCTTCGTTGGCAGGGCAAAGACCGCGACGTACTCACGCTGGAGGCAAACCTCTCAGACACGCCAGTCTCATGCTCGCAAGAGCGTTCCGGTGCTGTCATCTGGCAAGAGGGCTCACACATCGAGTCAACTAATCTCGAAGCCTGGACGGTCCGCTGGACGATAGACCGCGAGCCCTAGCGCCAAGCCTAAATGTTGACCCGTTCTGCCTCAGGCACGTGCTCATTGGGACCGACGTAGAGGGCCGCGCACTCGTCAGCCAGCAACCCTCCCCGGAGCACGATGTCGTCCTTGAACGCGTCGGCGATGAAGTCGACAGCGTTCATGTGGCGATCCTCGAAGTACATCTCGTGCACCTGGTGACGCTCGGCCCCGTAAACGATGCGGCCGAGCTTTGCCCATATCGACGCCATGCTACACAT
>Ga0160428_1000848_pt1 | contig 28306 bp, 24 predicted proteins | sample SolpanmetagenomM_FD_108198 | JGI IMG/M metagenome (GOLD analysis project Ga0160428, IMG submission 108198) | Solar panel surface microbial communities from Lawrence Berkeley National Laboratory, California, USA - M | ecosystem: Engineered > Built environment > Solar panel > Unclassified ... | reverse complement strand
GGCGCCAAGCCCGCACCGCGCCAAACGCAGCCAGCAGCACCAGCGGCGCGCCCAGGTTGAGCAGCTGCCAGGGCCGGCGGTGGTCGGCGAGTTGCACTTTATCGAGGGGGCGCAGCGTAATTTGCTTGCCGCGCACGGCGATGAGGCCGGTTTCGTCGAGCAGGTAGTCGGTGGCATTCAAAATCAGCTCGCGGTTAGCAAACTCAGTGCTGGAGAGGCGGTCGTAGCCCAAGCGCATGGGTCGGCCCGACTTGGGGTCCACGTCGTTGCGCAAGAAGTCACCGTCCGAAATCACCAGGATTTTGCTGGGTTGGGCGTTGGGGTTTTGATCGGGCTGGTACTGCGTAGTGCCTGGCACAGCGCGGTTGGCATACAGCGAGCGAAACTTGCCTTCGAGCAAGTAGCCTACCGACTGATAGCTATTTTGATAGAGTTTGGGGTTGGGCTCCAGGCGCGCATCGTTGAAGTTGATGGGCACCGGCGCGGGCAGCGTACGGGTGTAACGCGAGGTCGTCATGAGCGAAGTTTTGCGCACACCGGCCGCCTTCACGGTGTCGATATTGCCGACAAACTTCATATACACCGCGTCGAGGTTGCGCGTTATTGAGCTGGGGCTAAAGCGGTTGATGAGCGGATAGAGCTGCCAGGGCAGCGGCTCAATCTTGGGCTTATTGCCGGTCATACCCGTCACCAGCGGGATCTGGCCGCTGTTGAGGTCCAGCAGCAAGTTCGGGTTCAGCCGCACACCGTAGCGGAAAAGCAGGTCGTCGAGGTTTAGATTATAAGGCGTAGCCAGGGCCACGCCGTTGCGGCTCACGCTGTCGAGGTCTACCCGTAGCGCATCCACAAAGAACATCGCTCGCCCGCCGTGGGTGATAAACTGGTCGAGCCGGAATTTCTCAATTTCCGAATACGGGCCGGTGGGCTTGGCCACCACCACGGCGTCGAGGTTGCCGCGCAGGTCTTTCACCTGGTTCAGATTTACGCGAAACACGTCGTAGTTCTGGCTCCACGAAGTGAGAATGTCGGCCATATCGGCATTGGCTAGCTCGCCGTGGCCCGTGATGATGCCCAGCCGGCGCTTGGTGCCGCCGGGCGGCGCCACTTGCCGAATGGTGCTGGCCAGCTCGTACTCCAGGCCCTCAATGCTTTGGTTGAGGCGCTCTTCGGGCGCAGCTACCTGGCTGCCGCGCAGCAGCAACACGTTGCGGCTTTGGCCGCCGGCCTGCACCACCGCCCAGGGGAAGATGATTTTCTCGACCCGCTTGCCGTTTTCGTTCGCGCCGAGGTTGGTCGGCTTCAGACCTTTCTTGAAAAGCGTTTCGTAAAACTTGTTGCGGCCTGCCTCGGTGCCAGCAGCGCTGGGGTCGATGAAAATGAAGTTCAGGTTGCCGCCCGCATACACCTGCATCTCGGTCAGCGTTTCGCGCACGCCCTGCTCGAGGCGCCGAAAAGTAGGCGGAAAATCACCGGCCAAATACACCGTGATGGTAACGGGCTGCTTCAGATTGGTGAGCAGCTCCTTCGTGGCCGGCGACATGGTGTAGCGCTTCTCCTCCGTCAAATCGAGCCGGAAGAAGAAGTGCTGCGCCACAAAATTGAGTATCAACAGTGCCCCCACGATGGCCGCAAAGCGCAACAAATCCTGGCGTTTGCGCGCCGCAAGGGGGGGGGTAGGGAGAGCGGTCGAAGTCGGTTCCATGCTTACCAGTTGCGGCTGCGCAAGGCCAGCCGGGTGCCCAGCAGGGCCACGGCAATGACGGTGAGAAAATAAAGCACGTCGCGCGAATCAATCAGGCCTTTACTGAGGTCGCGGTAGTGCGCCGCGATGCCGAGCTGGCTCACATAGTAAGCCGGCGAGCCTTCCAAGATAGAAGCCAGCGAATCGAAGCCGGTATACACCAGAAAGCACGCCACCACGGCCAGCACGAAGGCAATAATCTGGTCGCGGGTAAGGGCCGAGGCCAGCACGCCCAGCGCCGCAAACACGGCCGCCAATAGCGCCAATCCCAGGTACGAGCCCACGGTAGCCGCCGAGTCGATGTTGCCGGGCGGCGAGCCCAGCTTATACACCGAGAAATAATAGAGGAGCGTGGGCACCAGCGCCAGCAGTGCCAACAGCAGGCAAGCCAAGTACTTGCCGCCTACCAGCTGCCCATCGGTGAGCGGGCGCGTGAGCAGCAGTTCCATCGTGCCCGCCTTCTTCTCCTCGGCAAAGCTGCGCATGGTGATGGCCGGAATGAGCAGCAAAAACAGCCAAGGCGCCAGATTGAACAACGATTGCAGGTCGGCGTAGCCGTAATCGAGCACGCTGCTGTCGGGAAAAACCCACACAAACAACCCGGTCGCCACCAAAAACACGCCGATGACGACGTAGGCCACCGGCGAGTTCAGGAAGGCATTAAATTCTTTTCTTAAAATGGTAAACATCTACTTTTTTTACAGTTTGGCGCAGCCTCGCCGTTTTATCCTTGTGAACGCAACCAAGTGAAGCGCGGCAATCTCTCTTTGGCGATTGGATTACTACCCTAATGAAGCGAACGGGAAAGGAGATATTGCCGCGCTCCACTCCGTTGCGCTCGCAAGGACAGACGATTTACGGTTTAGCCCTGTTCATTACTTCGTCAACTCGCCGAATACCGCTTCTAAACTCTGCTGCTCCTGCCGTAGGCCTAGCAGCAGCCAGCCTTGCTCTACAGCCAGGCGTGATACGGCGGCGCGCACATCGGTGCCCGGTGCGGTGCGGATGAGCACTATGCCGGGCCCGGCCGCCTCCACGGCGCGGACGCCGGGTAGGGCTGCCAATGGCGCGGTAGTTACGGGGCCTTCAAACTCGGCACGGAGCACGGTTTCGCCAGCGGCGCGGGCGGCCAGCTCGGCCACGGGGGCGTCGGCCACTAGCTTGCCGCGGCTGATGATGACCACCCGCGAGCACAGCGCCGTGACTTCGGGCAGAATGTGGGTACTGAAAATGACCGTTTTATCGGCACCCAACTCGCGGATGAGCTGGCGAATTTCGCCAATCTGGTTGGGGTCGAGGCCGGTGGTGGGCTCGTCGAGGATGAGCACGTCGGGGTCGTGCACTAGTGCCTGCGCCAGGCCCACGCGCTGGCGGTAGCCCTTGCTAAGCGCGCCGATTTGCTTGTTTTGCTCGCGCGTGAGGCCGACTTTCTGCACCAATTGGGCCACGCGCTGACGCAGCTCCCTACCCCCCAGCCCGTGCACCGAGCCGATAAATTCGAGGTATTCGTGCACGTACATGTCGAGGTAGAGCGGGTTGTGCTCAGGCAGGTAACCCACGCGGCGGCGCACTTCCAGGGGCGCCTGCTGCACGTCGAAGCCGCCGATGCGCACCGTACCAGCTGTGGGCGGCAGGTAGCCGAGCGCGATTTTCATCGTGGTGCTCTTGCCCGCGCCGTTGGGCCCCAAGAAGCCCACGATTTCGCCCTTATCAGCCCGAAAGCTGATATCATCGACGGCATTTTGGGCGCCGTAGGTTTTCACTAAGTTCTCTACTTCAACCATAATTGGCTTCTGGTACAATTAACGTCGCGTGTCCTTGCGAGCTACTTCTTCACGTTCGCCGGGCGCATCTGGATTTCCGAAATCATGGTGGCTTCGGGGGCTTCGAGGGCGTGCACAATAGCGGCGGCAATGTCCTGGGGCTGCATCTTGGTAGGGTCAGGGTCCTGGCCGGGGGTAGCGCCGTTGAAGTTGGTTTCGACCGAGCCAGGCATCACGCAGGTCACGCGGATGCCATCGGGCCGCAGCTCCTTAAACAAGGCATCGGAGAAGCCGCGCACGGCGTACTTGGTGGCGCAGTAGCCAGCCAGGTTGGCGGTGCCAGCCGTGGCGGCCAGCGAGGCCACGTTGATGATGTGGCCTTCGTGCTGCTTCTTCATAGCGGGCAGCACGGCGCGGGTGCAGTAAAACAGGCCGTTGACGTTGGTGTCGAACATCGCGTGCCAGTCTTCCGACTTGAAGCCGTCGATGGTTCCAAAAATCCCTACCCCCGCATTATTGACCAAGATGTGGATGCCAGGGCCTAGCTCGCGCTGGGTGTTGGTAAAGGCTTCGGCTACGGCGTGCTCGTCGCGAACATCGCAGGCAAAAAACTGGAAACGGTCGTGGTCCAGGCCCTCGGGCGCGGTGCGGCCCCAGCCGGCTACGGCGGCGCCCCGCGCCAACAACGCCTCGGCGGTAGCGCGGCCAATGCCGCTGCTCACGCCCGTAACGATGGCTATTTTCCCACTCAGGTTCATAATTTCAGGCAAAAATTGACGGATGCGACTGCAAATGCTGCTACAAAGTAACGCGCTGGCCGGGCTGCGCCCGGCAGCCGCCCTGCTGGCTGGCGGCCTGGCACTGGCCAGCTGCGGAGCGGGCCATGACACGGACTGCCTCAAAAGCAACGGCAGCGTGACTACGCAGCGCCGCGCCCTCACGCGTGGCCTCACCGATGTGGTGCTCTACGACAACGTAGACGTCACCATCGTGCCCGACACAGCTACCTACGCCGAGGTGCGGGCCGGCGAAAACGTGCTTGACGACATCACTTTTGAGTACCAAGGGCCTAAGCGCCTGCTCATTCGCAACACCAGCCGCTGCAACTGGGTGCGCAGCTACAGCACACCACGCGAGGTGCGTCTGCACCTGCCCTACCTGCGCAACGTGGAGCAGCGCGGCTACGGCCTCGTTACCACCGATGGGCCGTTTCAGCAGGACACGCTATTTGTGCACTCGTCGGGCACGGGCGATATAAATCTGAATGTCAACTGCGTGTACTTGTTTATCGACATCTACGACGCAGGCGACATGACCCTGCAAGGCACAGCCCAGGACTTTCACCCCAACCTGGGCAGCAACGGGTTTCTCTTCGCTAGCGCGCTCTACACGCGCTACTGCTACTTCCACACCTACCCTTCCTGGATTGGCGACGCCCACGTACGAGTCAACCAAAACATTGGGGGCGTGCTCGACGGCACCGGCACCTTTTACTACGCCGGCAACCCTACGCTCATCGACCCGCAGGGCAAAAACCCCAGCCACTTGGTGAAGGAATAAGAGGAGCAGAAGAACGTCATTTCGAGCCGGTCGAGGAATCTCGCTCGCGCAGCTCACGAGTCGTTCGGGTATCGAACACTGATGCGAGCGAGATTTCTCAGCCAGCTCGGAATGACCTGCTGTTTTGCATCTTTTGTTTTGCCCTACCCCCTAAATATCTCCCAATTGCGGGCGAATAAGCAGTTCTTCGACCACGGCATGGGGCGAAAGCTGGAAGGCGCCGAGCACGGCCTGGGCCACATCGGCGGGGTCGATAAAGCGCTCAGGCGGCAGCCCTACCCCCTCCCAGCTGCGGGTGAGGGTGGCGCCGGGCAGCACGGCCGTCACGCGCAAGCCCTGGGCTTTTACTTCCTCGCGCAGGGTTTTGGTGTAGCCGAGCAGGGCAAACTTGGCTACGCCGTAGGAGCCGCCGTTGGGGTAAGGCATGATGCTGGCCGTGGAGCAGATGGTGAAAATGTGCCCCCTACCCTGCTCAAGCAGCGTAGGCAGCAGTGCGCGCGTCACGTCGTAGGCACTTAGCAAGTTCACGCTCAGCATGTCGCGCAGGCGCGAGCCATCGGCGGGCTCGTCTTGGAAGCGGCCAGGCACGTAGGCCCCGGCGTTGTTGATGAGTGCGCCCAGGGGCTGGCCCAGCGCCAGCACAAAGTCGGCAAAGCGCTGGCAGTCGGCGGGCTGGCCCAGGTCGGCGGGCAGCGTGTGCAGCGGCCGGCCAGGGCAGGCGGCCGCCAGGGCAGCCAAATCTTCGGGCCGGCGGGCGCAGGTAGCTACGCTAAAACCGGCTTCTAAAAAACTCAGTACCAGAGCACGCCCGATGCCCTGGCTACCCCCTGTTATCACGATTAACTCTGTTGCTGCGGCCACTATTTTATGGTTTTATACGTATGACGCGCAAAGATGCCCGGCCGCACGCGGTCGAGGCTAGTCCGGCCGGTTTTCGGCGGTCTTATTTCCTCCCTGTATGCTAAAAACTTTCGGCTCCTTCGTTCTATTTCTTTACAACATGGTGGCGCGCGCCGAGCGGCTGAAAACGCTCTGGACGCGCTTTTTTGAAGAAGCCACGCTTATTGGCGTCAATTCCATCTTTATTGTGGGCATCGTATCGGCCTTTATCGGAGCCGTAACCTGCATCCAGATTGCCTACAACCTTACTAATCCGCTCATTCCGAAGTCTACCATCGGCTACATGGTGCGCGAGATGACGATTTTGGAGCTGGCCCCAACTATCACCAGCATCGTGCTGGCGGGCAAAGTGGGTTCGTCTATTGCGGGCGGCCTGGGCACCATGCGCATTACGGAGCAGATTTCGGCGCTCGAAGTAATGGGCATCAACTCTACTTCTTATTTGGTCCTACCTCGCATTCTGGCGTCCATGTTCATGTTTCCGCTGTTGGTTATTCTGGCCATGGCGCTGAGCATTTTGGGTGGCTACCTAGCGGGCACGCTGTCGGGCGTGATGGCGCCACAGGACTACATCGAAGGTATTCGAACCGATTTTATTCCTTACAACATCTTTTTTGCGCTGATTAAAGCCGTCGTGTTTGCCTTTCTGGTATCGGGCATCTCGGCTTATAAAGGCTTCTATACCGACGGCGGCGCGCTCGAAGTAGGTGCAGCCAGCACCTCGGCCGTTACCAATTCGATTATCGCCATCTTGCTGGCCGATTACGTGCTGGCCGCAGTTCTGCTGTAAGGTTATGAGTTGTGAGTCAGAAGTTGAGTTGTGCGCCAGCCATAGCTAGCGCAAACTTGTTCTTCACCTCATAGCTTCTACCTCATGACTTATTATTTCTTATGATTGAAATATCCAACATCGAAAAGTCATTCGACGGCAACCAGGTGCTGAAAGGCATTAGCTGCACGCTCGAAACGGGCAAGTGTAACCTGCTGCTCGGCGGCTCGGGCACTGGTAAAAGCGTGCTGTTCTCGTGCATCGTGGGCTTGATGAAGCCTGACCTGGGCTCCATCACGTTTGACGGCACTGTGTATACCAACAACAAGGTGGACATTCGGCAGGAAATTCGGCGCAAGATTGGGATGCTGTTTCAGGGTTCGGCCTTGTTTGACTCGATGACGGTGGCCAAGAATGTGGAGTTTCCGCTGCAAATGCTGACGCCCGATATGACGCTGGAGGAGCGCCGCGACCGCGTGGAGTTTTGCCTCAAGCGCGTGGGCCTGGAGAATGCGGGCAACAAGATGCCCTCCGAGATTTCGGGCGGCATGAAGAAGCGCGTGGGCATTGCCCGCGCCATTGCGCCCAACTGCACCTACTTGTTTTGCGACGAACCCAACTCGGGCCTCGACCCCGCCACGAGCATCAAGATTGACGAATTGATTTCGGAAATCACCCACGGATACAACATCACCACTGCCATCATTACCCACGACATGAACTCGGTGGTGGGTATTGGTGACCACATTATCTTCTTGCACCAGGGCAAAAAGCTGTGGGACGGCAACAAGGATGAGATTTTGAACGCCGAGGTGCCCGAGCTGCGCGAGTTTATTTTCAGCTCGTCGCTGGTACGCGCCGCCAAGCGCGTGGAGCAGGAAGATGGCCCCCACGGCCTGGAGCACCTGGCCGCCGAGCCGCTGTCGGAGGTGTAGTTTCCCTACCCCCCCGTTTTACTGGAACCCCGCTCAGGATTTGAGCGGGGTTCTTTTTTGGCCCCCAAACAGCAGCTGCAAGTAAAACTTGGGCTGCTTGAGCCGGGCGCGCAGGTCGATGTCCACAAACATCATTGAGAGCGTTTCGGCCAGCGTGGGATTGGCCACGGCGCGGTTGGCGATGAAGTTGAACAAGCTCGGAAACCGCAGCAAGCGCTGCATAATGGTGCTAAGGCGCAGCTCCTGGCCCAGGCGGCGGTACACGGCCGCGTCGTAGCCCTGGAGAAAGCCAGCCGACGTATCCTGTGCCGCCAGTGCCTGGCCGGCCCAGTTGGCCGCGTGGCGGCCACTCACCATGGCGTGGCTGATGCCCTCGCCCGAAAACGGGTCGATAAGCGAGCCAGCATCGCCGAGCAGCAGGTAGCCGTCGCCGGACAGCGCCAGGCGCCGCGAGCCCAGGGGCAGGCCCCAGCCGCGCACCGGCCCTACCCCCTCGGCGTCGGCAAAGCGATCGCGCAGCGTGGGATTGGTGGCCAGGATGTCGGCAAATTTTTCGCGCAGCTTGACGTGGTGGCGGGCCACGTCGCGGCTCAGCATCCCTACCCCCACATTGGCCTCGCCATTGGGCAAAGGAAAAATCCAGAGGTAGCCGGGCAATAATTCGGGTAAAAAATGTAGCTCAATAAAATTGTCGGGGCTGAGGCCACGCACGCCGCGGTAGTAGGTGCGCAGCCCGGCGCAGTGGTGAGCGGGCGCTAGGGCGTGGCCGGCTACCTGCCGCACAAAGGCCGACTGCGCACCATTGGCTACGAGCAGCAACTTGCACTGCACCAGCTCTTCGCCCCCTTTGTCGAATAGCTGCCAGCCGGTGGCCGTGCGCTCGATGCGCGCCACCTCGCAGCTTTCGCGAAACTCGATGAGCGGCTGCTGCCGCTCTTCCTCGATGAGCAGGTTGTCGAAGTCGAGGCGCTTGACCACGTAGCCTTCGGCCGGGGCGGCCGCATTGCCGGGCGCCTTGAAGGGCACGTGCAGCTGCCGGCCGTTGGGCGCAAAAAAGTCGATGCCCCAGCTGGCGTTGGGCTGGGCCATGGCAGCCAGGCGCTGCAGCAGCGGGCCACCGAGGTGGCGCAGCTCGGCCAGCACTTTGCCGCTGAGCGCATCGCCACAAATTTTGTCGCGCGGAAACGTGGCCTTATCGAGCAGCAGGCAGGGCTGACCCGCGCGGGCCAGGTGCAGCGCCGCGATGGCGCCGCCCGGCCCGGCGCCCAAAATACAGATATCCATGTCTTAAGCTGGTAGCTACTAGCCAGTAGCCGGTAGCTTTTTCTGAAAATAACTCTTCCTTTTACACTATCGCAGCCAAAGCTAACAGCTAGCGGCTGGCAGCTAACCGCTCAGAATCCCTACTTTCGCGGCATGAATCAGACTCTCGCCGGAAAAGTAGCCCTCATCACGGGGGCGTCCAAAGGAATTGGCCGCGCCATTGCCACGCTCTTCGCCCAGCAGGGCGCGCAGGTAGCGTTCACGTATTTGTCGTCGGTCGAGAAAGGCCAGGCGTTGGAAGCCGAGCTAGCCGCCCACGGCACCAAGGTGAAGGGCTTCCGCTCCGACGCCTCCGACTTTGCCCAGGCCGAAAAGCTGGTCGACGACGTAGTAGCCGAGTTTGGCAAGCTCGATATTGTGGTCAACAACGCCGGTATCACCCAGGACGGCCTGCTCATGCGCATGAGCGAGGCGCAGTGGGACAACGTGCTGAACGTGAACCTAAAATCGGTCTTCAACCTCACCAAAGCTGCCACCAAGCCCATGATGCGCGCCAAGAGCGGCAGCATTATCAACATGACTAGCGTGGTGGGCATCAAAGGCAACGCCGGGCAGGCCAACTACGCCGCCAGCAAGGCCGGCATCATCGGCTTTACCAAGTCGGTGGCCCTGGAGCTAGGCTCGCGCAATATTCGCTGCAACGCCATCGCCCCCGGCTTCATCGAAACCGAAATGACCGACGCGCTCGATCCCAAGCAGGTAGACGAGTGGCGCAAGGCCATTCCGCTCAAGCGCGGCGGCTCGCCCGAGGATGTGGCCAAAGCCACGGCGTTTCTGGCGTCGGACGATTCGAGCTACATCACCGGCCAGGTGCTGCAAGTGGATGGCGGCATGCTAACATAGAACTGAGTAGTATGAAAACGTATTGGCGCTTGCTGCTAGGGCTGCTTGTAGTCTTGGCGCTGGCGCCATTTCTTTTCAGGGCTATGGTATATCGCCTGCAGCTGAGAGAGATAGAGAAACGGCTAGTTAAAAGTTTTCAGCTCTCGAAACAACAAGCGCAACAGGTACCACTTGATACTACCTTACACGAAGGCGACCTAATTTTTCACACGTCACAGTCGGCCCGAAGCCAGGCTATTCAGCTGGCTACACATTCGCCTTATAGCCACTGTGGGCTACTGTATAAGAGCAGCGGAGAGTGGCAGGTTTTCGAGGCGGTGCAGCCCGTGAAGCTGACGCCGCTGGCACGCTGGGTAGCGCGGGGCCAGGGCCAGCATTTCGTGGTGAAGCGGCTGCGCGATGCAGCTAAAGTTCTCACGCCGGCTGTACTAGAACGGCTGCGGGCGGAGGGCCAGCCGCTGCTGGGACGCGGTTATGACCTGGCTTTCAATTGGTCAGACAAACAGATTTATTGCTCCGAGCTTATCTGGAAGGTATACGACCGTGGGCTACACCGGCAACTGGGGCAGCTACAGCACCTGCGTGACTTTGACCTCACTAATCCTGCCGTGCAGGCTAAGCTGCGCGAACGTTATGGCCAACAGCTACCACTGGATGAGCCGGTTATCTCGCCAGCCAGCATATTTGATAGTGCGGAGCTGGTGACGGTAGTTAGCCGTTGAGGTGAGTTAGTAGCGCAGCTTTGGCAGTTCGCGTCTCCGCGCTAGTTGTGTCGTTCTGGGACGCGAACTACAAAGTTCGCGCTACTACCTACTCCACCCGCACGCGGTACACCACGTAGTGCGGCACCTTGAAGCGGTTGTACCACTCCGTTACAGGCACGCGGCTTTCGGCTAGGCCACAGTAGTAGCCAAAGCCTTCTTTTTCGTAGGGCAAGGTATACACGGCCAGGATGGCGGCGGGGCCGAGGGGCAGGCGAAACTCCTGGGCCGGGTTGTGCGGCTCGGCTCCGGTCTGGTTGGGCGAGCGGCGCAGGGAATGAATACCTAAAAGCAGCCGGTACTGGCCATATTTATATTCTTGGTTTGGCAGAGTAGCGAAGGTTTTGGGCGTCGAAAAGCGGGGCAGGATAAACAGGTTTTCTACCTGCGTGGCGGACACGGGCCGGGTGTAGATGGTGAGGGCCAGCCAGCCGGCCGAATCAAGTTGGGGGAGGCTGGCATTCGGCGCAAGTTCCTGCTCGGGACCGGGCACGCCGCGGCGGTACTCTTGTAGGGTGAAGTGCAGCCGGTGGCCCGCTAGGCGGCGGTCGTGCAGCTCGATTCGCTGCTTTTCGACGTGCAGCACGCGGCTCATCAGCTCGGTGAGGTCAGGGCTTTCGGAGCCGTAGAGCAGACGCACGGTAGTGCTATCGGGGGCCGGGGCGCTGGCTGGCAGGTAGTGAAGAGTAGCCAGCGCTGTGCGCGGCGCTGGCTGAATTAAAGACAGGAGCCCAAATGGAAGGGTGGCAAGTAGGAGCTTCATAAGCCGAAGGGGGTAGGATGAATGATGCTGGCAAAGCACGCTTGCCTGCTGGCCACCTTGGGTTAACGCGCGTTAAGCAGTGTTAACGAGTGTTAAAATCCGCTTGAGCGAGGTTCCCTACCCCTACCTTGGCGGCATGAAAAGGCGCATCTGGCTCGCTACGGGACTACTGCTACTGGCGGCGCTAGGTGTGTTGGCTTTCCAGAGCTACTGGACGTACCAAACCTATCAGGAGGCCACCCAACGGCTGCGGGAAGATGGGCAGGCAGCGCTGGCAACCACCAGCCAACAAGCGCTGGCTGCCCAAAATGCGCGCTTGCTAACCCAGTATGCGGCGTGGCTGCAAGACACGACCCACGTGCGCCTAAGCTGCCGCGTGAATCACTACGGTGTAACCGAATTCACGGTGGCAGGAGTGCCAGCCCGGCGCGGCGACCAAGTCAACCTATACTTTCAAGAATTTAAGCCGCGCTTAAACCACCTTACTCCAGCGGCTAAAGCCTTTTTTATCAAGCGCTTTGTTGATGGCACTATCCTTACTGAGTTAGAAAAAGGGTTTGTCTTTTTTCATACCCAATGGCTGGGCCAGCAGCTTAATACTGCCCTGAAACGCAGTCGCACCAGCCCCACCGATTTTCGCCAATTGCTGGCGGGAGAGCTGCAGCGGCGCGGGTTGCCAGGGCTGTCTTTTCGCCTGCGCCTGCGGCCGGTTGCTGCCCCCGACTCAGTGCGCTCGGCCCCGGCCGGCTACCCGCTGGCACTGGCGCCCGTACGCTTTGGCCAGCGCACCAACCGCGTGGGGCAAGTGGCGCAGGTGTGGCTTCCTGCTGCCCCCGGCGTGGTGCTGGGCCAGCTGCAAACGGTATTGCTGGCCTCGGGGGCGCTGCTGGTGCTGGTGCTGGGCTGCACAGCCTACGCGGTGGGCACCATGCAACGCCAGAAAAAGCTCGCCGCCCTCAAAGCTGATTTCACCCAAAACATGACCCACGAGCTAAAAACACCCGTGGCGGCTATTCATCTGGCGGCCGACTCGCTGCGGCACTTCGCGCTCGACGCGGCTACCAGTGCCGAGTATGCCGCGCTCATTGGGGAGCAGGCCACGCGGCTGGGCGGGCTCATCGATCGCATTTTGCAGAGCGTGGCCCTGGAGCAGGCGGCCCTACCCCTGCGGCGCCAGCCAGTGGCCTGGGCTGAGCTGGTGACCGGGCTAGCAGCCCAGCACCAACCGCAGTTTGCCCAGGCTGGCCGGCAGCTGTGCTGGCAAAACTTGCTGCCTGCCACGGTGGTCGGCGACGCGGCGCACCTTACCAATACCCTAGCCACGCTGCTCGACAATGCCCTGAAATACGGCGGGCCGCAGGTGAGCCTACGCAGTGAAGTCGGGCCCGCGGCGGTGGCACTACACCTCTCCGACGATGGCCCTGGCATTGCGCCCGAGTACCAGGCGCGGGTATTCGAGCAGTTTTTTCGGGTGCCGACCGGCGACCTGCACGCCGTGAAAGGCTATGGATTGGGCCTGCACTATGCCCAGCAGGTGGCGCAGGCCCACGGCGGCACGCTCACGCTGCGCAGCCAGCCGGGGCACGGCACCACGTTTACGTTATCCCTACCCCTGGCCACTTAGCTGATGCCCCACCTGCTTGTACTGGAAGATGAAGCGGCTTTGGCGCACCTGCTGCGCGAGGCCTTGACCCGCTCGGGCTACGCCGTGACGACCTACGCCGATGGCCGCGAGGGCTTGCGGGCCGCCCAACAGGCGCCGCTCGACTTGCTGCTGGTGGATGTAATGCTACCCGGCCTCGATGGCTTTGCGGTGGTGCGCGAGCTGCGCCGCACGCTGCCTGAACTGCCAGTGCTGTTTCTTACGGCCCGCAGTGCGCCCGCCGATGTGGTGCGCGGCTTTGAGGCGGGCGGCAATGACTACCTCAAAAAGCCTTTCAGCCTCGACGAATTGTTGCTGCGCGTGCGCGAGCTGCTGCGCCGGCAGGCCCCTACCCCCACCCCAGCCACCGAAGTTATTGGGCTGGGCCAGTTTGAGTTTCGGCCGCTGCGCCAGGAGCTATGGCTGGCCGGGCAGTGCGTGGCCCACTTATCAGCGCGCGAAAACGACTTATTGCTCCTGCTGACCCAGCATCGCAACGGCGTGCTCGATCGCGGCGCCTGCCTACGCCAGCTGTGGGGCAGCGACGATTTCTTTGCCGCTCGCTCGATGGACGTGTACGTGTCGCGCCTGCGCAAGCGCCTGGCCCCCGACCCCAGCCTGGAAATCCTTAATATCCGGGGCGTGGGCTACAAGCTGATAACGTAGGGCGACAGTATCGCGAACTTTGTAGTTCGCGCCCCCGCGCAATTAAAGCTATTCTAGCAACGCGAGGTCGCGAACCACAAAGTTCGCGCTACTTCGAACGCAGGCCCAACCTATCGCCGTTAGGCACGCAGCTACTGCGGCGGGTGCGCATCTTTGCGGGCGCGTGCTGGTTGGCGGGCTTTTTTCGTTTCTTGCGCCGCGCGGGGTTCAACGCGCGCTTCTGGTCTTGCTGTCTACTGCTTCTTCTCCCTGGTTTATTTTGGTGTGCCTGGCCGTGGGCGCGGGCTACGCGGCGCTGCTCTACTCGGGGCAGGCGCCGTGGAGCCGGGCCGTTAATTACGCGCTGGCGGGGCTGCGCTTTGTGGTGGTGAGCTTTCTGTGCTTTTTGCTGCTCTCGCCGTTTATCAAAACCACCACGACCCGCACCGAGGCCCCGACCGTGGTGCTGGCGGTTGATAATTCGCAGTCCGTCAACTTATTCACGCCCCAGCCCGCGCTAAGTCAGCTCATGGCCGGCCTACCCCGGCTGGCAGCCACGCTACGCGAAAAGGGCTTTCGGGTCGAAACGCGCACGCTGACCAAGGCCAGCGCCGCTCCCGATTCGCTGCGCTTCACGGCCAGCCGCACCGACCTGGGCCAGCTGCTCACCGACAGCCGCGAGGCCAACGCTGACCACAACCTGGCCGGCGTGGTGCTCGTGAGCGATGGCCTCGTGAACCAAGGCCAGGAGCCCCAGTTTTCGGAGTTTACGTTCCCGATTTTCAGCGTGGCCCTCGGCGATACGATTGCCAAGAAAGACCTGCGCCTAACCGACTTGGTATACAACCGTGTGGCATTCAGCGGCAATAAATTTCCCTTGGAAGCCGAAATCGGCTACGAGGGCTACGCCGGCGGCGCGGCCACTGTGGAAGTGCACGAGGGCGGCCGGGTGCTCGATTCGCGCCGGGTGGCCCTCCCCCCCGGCCGGCGCCGAATTCGCACCACGTTTCAGCTTACGGCGCCCGCGCCCGGCAAGCGCCGCTACGAGGTACGCGTGCTGCCCCAAGCCGGCGAATTCACGGCCTTGAACAATAGCCGCACGGCCTTCATCGAAATCGTGAAGGGCAAACTGCGCGTGCTGCTGGCTGGCGCGGCCCCGCATCCTGACCTCAAGGCGCTGCGAGCGGCCATCTTGGCTAATAATAACTTCGACCTGACGCTGGCCGTGGCCGGGGTGGGCCAGCCCCTACCCCCCTCCACCAGCTTCGATGTGGCGGTGCTGCACCAGCTGCCCGCACGCGGCGGCCTGGGCCAGGAACTGCTGGCGCGGGTGCGCGCCGCCAAGGTGCCAGTGCTCTACGTGCTGGGCGCGCAGTCGGACTACGCTGCTTATAACCAGCTGAAGGCGGGCCTGAGTGTGCAGCCGCGCGGCGCCCAAACCGATGAGGTAACGCCGCTGCCTAACCCCGGCTTTGCGCGCCTGCCGCTGGAGGAGGACAGCCGCCGGCGCTTTGGGCAGTACCCGCCGGTGCCGGTGCCCTTCGGCGACTTGCGGCTGGGCGCCGGGGCCGAGGCCGCGCTGTGGCAGCAGGTGGGCCGCTTGCCCACCCAAAAGCCGCTGCTGGTGTTTGGCAACGCGGCCGGCCCCGGCCCGCGCGCCGCCACGCTGCTGGCCGAAAATACCTGGCAGTGGCGCCTGGCCGAGGCCATTGCCCACGACGACCACCCCGAAGCCTACGACCGCCTCATCAGCCGCACGCTGCAGCTACTGACCCAAAATGCGAATAAAAAGCGCCTCGACGTGTACCCGACGCAGGATGTTTTTGGCACTCAAGATGATGTGACGCTGGGCGCCGAAACATACAACGCGGTGTTTGAGCGCATCTACGACCAGAAAATTACGCTCACGCTCACCGATTCGGCCCGCCGGGTGCGCACCGTCAGCTTTGCCAATGCGCCCGATGGCACGCCGCTGCACCTGGGGCCGCTGCCGGCCGGCCTCTATCGCTACCAAGCGCGCGCCACGCTCGGCGGCCAGGCCCAACAGGCCAGCGGCGAGCTACTGGTGCAAAACCAGCCGCTCGAAGCCCAGGAATCGAAGGCCGACCACCGGTTACTGACCCAACTGAGCCGCCGTAGCGGCGGGCAAGTTTACTACCCTGCCCAACTCGATAAACTAGCCCAGGATATTGAAAAGGCTAATTTCAAGCCCCAACTTTCCAGCGAGGAAGACCTGAAGGATTTGATAAACCTGAAGTGGCTGTTTTTCGCGCTGGTGGCACTGCTCGGGGCCGAGTGGGCCACGCGCAAGTACCAGGGCGGCGTGTAGTTTACGTAGGAACCCGTTTGTCATGGCGAGCGCAGTGCGACTTAGCGTTGAAAGAGCCGCACGAGCGACTTGCACGGGTATCGCACTAAGGCGATTGCCGCGCTACACTCGCCATGATAAACAAATCAATTTACAGCTCACCAAGTATTTATGCGCTACCTCCTTCTCAATAAACCCTTTGAAGTGCTTACCCAGTTTACCGACGAGCACGGGCGCGCCACGCTCAAAGACTTCGTGGCCGTGCCCAACGTGTACCCGGTGGGCCGGCTCGACTTCGATAGCGAGGGCCTGCTGCTGCTCACCGACGACAAGCAGTTGCAGCACCGCCTTAGCGACCCGCGCTACAAGGTGACTAAGACCTACTGGGCGCAGGTGGAGGGCTACCCTACCGAGGCCGCGCTGCAACAGCTGCGCGAAGGCGTGCAGCTAAAAGAAGGCTTCACGCTGCCCGCCGAGGTGCGGGCGCTGCCCGAAGACGCCGCTGCCGAGCTGTGGCCGCGCAACCCGCCCATTCGCTACCGGGCCAGCATCCCGACGAGTTGGCTTGAAATCAGCATCTCGCAAGGCATGAACCGGCAGGTGCGTAAGATGTGCGCCGCCGTAGGCCTGCCCTGCCTGCGCCTGGTGCGCCAGGCCCTGGGCGACCTGAGCCTGCACGAGGTGGCGCCCGGTCAGTGGCGCGACCTCACGCCCGAGGAGGTAGTCGCCCTGCGGGGCCTGGCCGGCGCCGATGTGCGCCACCCGCGCCCAGCGCGGCCCGCTACCGGCTTTGCTACCCCCGCCCGCCGGCCCGAACCCCGCAAGCCCCGCCCCTGATGCTGCGCCGCATGGGGTGGGCGCTGGTTGTTTTCTTCGTGCTGCTCAATGGAGTAGTGGCTTTGCACGCGTGGCGGTTTACGCACTTTAGCGCCGATGCGGGGCCGCGCACCCGCAACCCCGAGCAGCTGCCCCCAGCTGAGAGAATCAAGGTGCTGCTCACGGGTTTGCAAAACCCCAAGCCTGCCAGCCGGGCCCTACCCCCCTTTCTATTTGAAGATATGGTGATACCCGGCCCCAATGGCAACCTGTCGGGCTGGTACGGGCCGCTGCCGGGTGCCCGGGGCATCGTCATCTTGTGCCACGGCTACACCAGCGATAAATCGCGGCTGCGGCTGGAGGCCAGCTATTTTCAGCAGCTTGGCTACGCGGTGGTGCTTTTCGATTTTAGTGGCAACGGCGGCTCGGAAGGCTACCAAACTACCATCGGCTACCGCGAGGCCGACGACGTGGTGGCCGTTTCCCGCTGGGCACAGGCCCGGCGGCCCGACCTGCCGGTGGTGCTCTACGGCGTGAGCATGGGCGCGGTGGCCATCTTGCGCGCCGAAGCCGAGCTGGGCCTGCGGCCCGCCGCCAACATCCTGGAGTGCCCCTACGGCAGCATGCTGCAAACGGCCCGCAACCGCTTTGTGTCGATGCGCCTACCCCCCTTTCCGCTGGCAAATATGCTGGTGTTTTGGGGCGGTGTGGAGAACGGCTACTGGGCTTTCGGGCTGAATGGGGGCGAGTATGCCCGGCGCGTGCCTACCCCTACCCTGCTGCTGTGGGGCACTGCCGACCCACGCGTGACGCGCGCCGAAACCGATACCATTTTTGCCCACCTGGCTGGGCCCAAGCAGCGCGTCGATTTCGTGGGTTCGGGCCACGAGCCTTACTGGCACAAGCATCCGAAGCAGTGGCAGGGAACAGTCAGGCGGTTTTTGGCGGCATCGTCCTATCCATTTTAACAAGAACGTCATGCTGAACAAGTGAAGCATCTCTACCGCATCGTTGAACGACTCGGTAGAGATGCTTCACTTGTTCAGCATGACGTTCTTTTTCTGGTGTCTGCACCAGCTCACTTTACTTAGTGTGCTACTAGCTCGCGGTTGGCCGGCAGGTCGTCGGCATAGTGAGTGTGCTCGGCGCGGTAAGTGCGCTCAAATATCAGCGGGAAGATGAACAGCGTGAGCACCGTGCCCGTAAGCAGGCCGCCGATAACCACGATGGCCAGCGGCTTAGACGTTTCGGAGCCAATGCCGGTGCTAAGGGCCGCCGGCATGAGGCCGATGATGGCCATGAGCGCCGTCATCACGACTGGCCGCACGCGCGAGGCCACGCCTTCGGAAAGGCTACGGTCGAGGCTCATCTTGGCCAGCATGTTCTGTTTAAACACGCTGATAAGAATTACGCCATTCTGAATACAGATACCAAACAGCGCGATGAAGCCGATACCGGCCGAAATCGAAAAGTTGGTGTGCGTGATGAGTAGCATGGCAATGCCGCCAATTAGGGCAAACGGCACGTTGAGAAGCACCAAGCCGGCATCTTTCAAATTGCCAAACAGAATGAACAGAATGAAGAAGATGAGCGCCAGCGAGATGGGCACCACCTGCGCCAGCCGCTGCGAGGCCCGGCGCTGGTTCTCGAAGTCGCCGGTCCACTTCATGGAGTAGCCTTTGGGTAGCTGCACCACTTTATTCACCTTTTCCTGCGCCTCGGCAATGGCCGAGCCCAGGTCCCTACCCCGCACCGAAAACTTAACGGCTGAGAAGCGCGTGTTGTCGTCGCGGTAAATCAAGCTGGGGCCGGTCACCTGCTTGATGTCGGCTATCTCATTCAGGGGCACGGTTTTGCCGCTCTGCGTGGGCACCATAAGTGCCGAAATTTCGGTCGGGCTTTCGCGGAACTGCGACTCGTAGCGCACCCGAATGGGAAACTTGCGCTCGCCCTCGTACATCTGGCTGGCCTGCTTGCCGCCCACCGCCATTTCGAGCACGGCGTTGGCGTCCGATTTGCTCACGCCATAGCTGGCCATGCGGCGCTCGTCGAGGTCGGCGTGCAGCTCGGGCTGGCCTATATTGCGCAGCAAGCCCAGGTCGTCGATGCCGTCTACTTTCTGCAATACCTCATACACCTGGCGGGCCTTGCCTTCCATCAGCTTGAGGTCGGTACCGTAGATTTTAACAGCGATGGAGCCTTTTACGCCCGAGGCGGCTTCCTCCACGTTGTCGGTGATGGGCTGCGAAAAGTTGAAGTCTACCCCCGGAAAGCGGTTCAGCTTTTCCTTCATCCGGCCAATCAGGTCCTCGCGGTAGACCTTAGATTTCATCTTCTTCTGCACCTCGTCGGTGTGCTTGATTTGAACGAGGAACTCGTTGTTGTAGAAGCCCGTGGGGTCGGTGCCATCGTTGGGGCGGCCAGTCTGGCTCACCACATCGCTCACCTCAGGGAAGCTCACAAACACGCGGCGCATCTCGTTGCAAAGCTTGTTTGAGGCGTCGAGCGAGATACTGAGCGGCAGCTGTGCCCGCACGTAAATGCTACCCTCGTTCAACTCGGGTAGGAACTCGGTACCCAGGAACTGGTACAGCCCAACGCCGCCAGCCACGAGTAGCGCGGCGAAGATGAGGCTAGCCGTTTTGCGGGCGTAGGTGAAGTCAAAGACATTTTTCGCTCCCTTATTGATGGCGCGCAGCAGGAAGTTATCCTTCTCCCGCACGTTTTTGCGCAGCAGAATGCTAGCCAGCACCGGCACTAAAGTCAGGGTAAATATCAAGGCGCCAAGCAGGGCGAAGCCTAGCGTCCAGGCCAGCGGCGAAAACACTTTGCCTTCTACTTTCTCGAACGAGAAAATGGGCAGCAAAGCGGTGATAATGATGGCCTTGGCGAAGAAAATCGACTTACCCATGTCGCGGCCAGTTTTCTTAATGAGGCCCAGCTTGGCTAGCTTGTTGAAGCGCTCCATCCCTACCTCGTGGGCCTTGTGGTCGAGCGCCACAAAGAGTCCTTCTACCATGACCACGGCCCCGTCGATGATGATGCCGAAGTCAATCGCGCCCATACTCAGCAGGTTGGCGCTCATGCCTTTCAGGCGCAGGCAGATGAAGGCGAAGAGCAGGGCCAGCGGGATAATAATGCTCACAATCAGCGTAGTGCGCCAATCGGCCATGAACAGAAACACAATCACCGTCACGAAAATCATGCCTTCGGTGAGGTTGTGAATTACCGTTTCGGTCGAGAAGTCGATGAGTTGCTGGCGGTCGTAAAACGTGCTGATTTTCACGTCGGGCGGCAGAATCTTATCGTTCAGCAGCTCCACTTTGGCTTGCAGCAGCTTGATGACCTCAGACGGGTTTTCGCCCTTACGCATCACCACGATGCCTTCCACCATGTCGTCGTTTAGGCCGCGCCCTACCCTACCCAGGCGGGGCAACGCCGACTCGTGTACCTGCGCCACGTCCTTCACCAGGATGGGCGCGCCGTTCACGGTCTTCACCACCGTATTGTTGATGTCCGAAATGTCGTTGAGCAGGCCGATGCCGCGCACCACGTAGTTCTGCTGGCCCTCGTTTATCACGTCGCCGCCCACGTTGATGTTCGAGCGCTGCACGGCTGTGTAGAGGTCCAGAGGCGTGAGGCCAAAGTCCTGCAACTTGCTGGGGTCCACCGATCGCTCGTAGCTCTTCACCTCGCCGCCGAAGCTGTTCACATCAGCCACGCCGGGCACCGCCTTCAGGTTGCGCTCAATTACCCAGTCCTGAATGGTCTTCAGCTCGCGGGTTGATTTCGTTTTGCTGGCGATGGTGTAGCGGTAAATTTCGCCGGTGGGGCCGTAGGGCGGCTGCACCTCGGGGTTGGCGCCGTCGGGCAGGTCGGCGCCGCTGAGCAGGTTGTTGACCTGCACGCGGGCGTAGGCATCGTCTACGCCGTCGTCGAAAATCACCTTTACCACCGACAAGCCGAAGAGCGTGGTCGAGCGCACGCTGGTCTTCTTCTGCACGGGGTTGAGCGCAATTTCGATGGGCGCGGTCACGAACTTCTCAATCTCCTCGGCCGAGCGGCCGGGCCACTGCGTGATGATGGTGATTTCGGTATTCGTCACGTCCGGAAACGCCTCAATGGGCGTGTTCCGGTAGCTCATTACCCCGGCGATAATCGCCACTAAGGTGAGCAGGAAAACAAAGCCCCGGTTTTTCAGGGAAAAGGCAATGATGCCTTGGATGAATTTATTCACTTTTGCTAGTGCTACTTATGAGTTGCTTCTAAATCGGTGTCCTTGCGAGCGCAACGCAGTGGCGCGCGGCAATCGCCCCAGAAGGAGTCGTTCGAGTATCATTTCGGTGTGATTGCTGCGCTTCACTGCGTTGCGCTCGCAAGGACAGGCGGACCTTTTAGTCGTTGAGCTCGTCGTACACGAGCAGCTGGTTTTTCGTCACGATGGCCTCGCCGGCCTTCAGGTTGCCGCTCACGTAGCTGATGTCGCCCACGGTTTTGGTCACGGTCACGGGGCGGGTATCCACCTCGGTGCGGCTCTTATATATGAGCACGAAGTGCTGGTCTTTGTCGAAAATGACCGCGTTGGCGGGCACCGATAACTCCTTCTGCTTCTCAGTATTTAAGATGTGCACCTGGGCATACATCTCGGGCTTGAGCAGATAGCCAGGATTGGTAAGGCGAATACGCACCTTGAGGGCCTTGCTGTCGGGGTCAAGCACGTTGAACACCTTGTCCACTACACCTTTGAAGTGCTTATCGGGGTAGGACAGCGTGGTGATGTCGGCCTGGTAGCCGAGCTTCACGTTGGCAATGTCGGCCTCAAACACGTTGGCCAGCACCCATACTTGGTCGAGGTCGGCGATGGTAAAGAAGCCATCGGCATCGGTGTTCGCGTTGGTGTACTGCATGCCCTGCGTCACGTTCTTATCAGTGATAAAACCTGAAATCGGCGCCTTAATCTCGTAATGGCCGTCCTTCGACACACCGTAGATACCGAGCTGCTTGCCGGTTTTGCCCAGGTTGCTTTGGGCTTTGCGCAGCTCCTCGCGGGCCAGCACCACGTCGCGCTCGGCGGCCAGGCCGGCCTTGAACTGGTCCTCTGCCACGCTCAGGTTTTTGTTGGCAATAGCTACGTCGGTGCCAGCCGTGGTATTCTGATTTTGCACGTCAGCGATTTCGCCCGAGCGCACCACGGCCAGCACCTGGCCCTTGGTGACATGGTCGCCCAGCTCTACGTTGAGCTTTTCGACTACCCCCCCCACAAGTGGGAAGATTTTGGCGGTTTTGTCGCCGTTGGTGGTCACCTGGCCCGAGAACGATTGCTCGCTACGCACTGGCTCCAGGCGCACGGTGTCGAAAGCCAGCTCCTTGAGCGTTTGGTCAGAAAGCGAGAACTTCTTGGCAGTAGTGTCTTCCTTCGCCGTTTCGGCGGGCTTAGAGCACGCGCCGAGACCAAGGGTTAAGAGAAAAAAATAAGGAAGGCGATTCATAAGGCTTAAAAAGAAAAACTCAGACGGGGCCTGCTACTAGGCGGCCAGGTGTGTAAAACGGAGTGGCACCCCGTTCCCCTCTCACGCCAAATCGGAGTGCCACTCCGGGTTATCCGCGCTTCTATTCGGCCCGGAAAAAGGCGCGGCCAGTGGCCAGGTTGATGCTTTCAAAAGCGCGCATCCGGTTGGCCCGCAGCGTATTGAGCTGAATGACGTTGTTTTTGTAGGCCTCGTAAAAGTCGAGGTACTCCACGATAGTAATGAGGCGCTTGGTGTAGCTCTGCTCGATGTTGTCGATGAGGCGCGAGAAGGGCGTGGTGTCGCGGCTGGTGTGCTGGTAAAGCTCATCCTGGCGCAGGGCTACCTGGTAGGCCTCGTGCACATCGCGGCGCACCACCAGCTGCTGCTGCTGGGCCTGGGCTTGGGCCTGGTCAATTTGGGCCTTGGCCGCGGCAATGTTGCCCTGGTTGCGGTTGAAGAGGGGCACCGCAATGCCCAGCGTTACCGAATTGTAGTTGTCGAAGTACGAACCCAGGCGGTCGTAGCTATAGCCTACGGCCAGGTCGGGCGTGGCTACGGCGCGCTGCAGGCGCAGGTTCAGCTCTTGGCGCTGCACCTCGGCACGGCGGCTCAGCAGGTCGGCGCGGCGCACCACGGCCGTGTCCGTGAGCTGCTGCTCGGGGAAGGGCGCCAGCGACAGGTCGCGGATGCGGTTGATATTCACGGCCGGCTGGTAGGCCGAGCGGGTCGAATCGCGCAGCAAAATGTGCAGGTCGGCCTGCGAATTGGCTTGGTCCGTCACCAGCCCCAGCCGCTCGCTTTCCAACGTAAACAAAAAGGCTTTCAGGCGAATGACCTCCTTAAGCGCAATGTTGCCCTTTTCGTACTGGCTCTGGTAGAGGTCTACCGTACGGCGCAGCTGCGGAATCTCAGTGTTGTACACACGCAGCGTGAGCTGGCGGTAGTAGATGTCGTAGAACGTGGTGCGCAACTGGTAGCGCAGGGTGCGTACTAGGTCTTCGAGGTTGTATTGCTCGACCACGGCGGCTTGCAGCTGCGCCCGGCCCGCCGCGCGCCGCCGCCCGGCCAGCGCAAATAACTGCTGCGCCTGAATGGCCAGCTGGTTGCGATTGAGGTCGGGGTTGTTGCCCACCGCATCCTGCCGGTGAATGGCCTGCTGCAGCACGTTTTGGTCCACCAAGATGGTGGGGTTATCAATTAGCCGAGCCTGGATAGCCAGCGCTTGCTGCGCCGTGATGTTGTAGCGCTGGGCGAGCAGCTGCAGGTTGTTTTGCACGAAGCGCTGCTCGGCGTCGGGCAGAGTCAGGCGCACCGTATCAACGGGCAGCGGCGTGCCCCCCACCACAAGCGGGGCTTGGGCGTGGGCTGCTACCCCTAAGCTGAGGCCAGCTACCAGCAAGCCAGCGCGACGGAGTACGGTGCCTGCAGTGGGCATAGCAGGGAGCAGTAAGGCGGGTAGAAACTGGCGCTTGGCCGCCCTTAAGAATCTTTGTAAAATCACTTTTTTGCTTTAAAACCTAGCTAGGTAACTGAGCAAAGCTAACAGGCAGATAGCGTACTTCATTCACTCGTTTTCCATGTTCACTTAGCCCTCATTAGAGACAGATTAGAAGGACATTAGAATTGGATTAGAATGGTTAGTTACGAATTCAAAAAAGCCTCCGTTCACCTGGACCTTATTCTTGTATAAAATACTTATTTAATGCGTCTTATTCTCAAAATTTGCGCTCTTGCTTGTTCCTGTATACCCATTCGTACACAGTGAGCAAAATAAGTAAAGAAAGTGGCGTCGTAGTGTTAAGAACACCGATAATTACGATAGCCAGCGGCTTCTGCATTTCGGAACTGATACCGTGGCTCAGAGCGGCCGGTAAAAGTCCAAGTGATGTTATAAGGACCGTCATTAGCATCAGTCGCAACCGTGAACGGGCGCCATCCTTGATGGCCTGCACGAGCGGCATACCCTCGCGCCTATTCTGGCGAAATTTGTTGACCAGAAGAACCTCGCCCTGCGTCGCCACACTGAAGAGAACGAGTTGGGGCGGCCGGTTTACGAAATCACGCCGCGCACCTCCGGGAACTGCTCAAAGTCCTGCTGCAACTGCTTGGTGAAGTGGTACGCATCTTCCATGCTGATGCTCAGCGGCATCGAGGTCCACACATATATATTTCCGCGGGGCGGGCCACGTTGGGCATGGATATCTGGACCCAGCCAACCAGGGCGGTCAAACTCAGCTCCTGAGATGTGGCCAGGGTTCGGAAGGTAGATAGGGGGAGGTGCATAGTGGGTTCACCGCCAGTTGCCACCGCTGGCCCGTAGCGAACTGCGAGTCTCTAGTGCTAGAGCGATTGTGAAAGGATACTACAAAGCTCCTCTCCCCACATTAGGCCCCTATTAGAAGCGCATTAGATCTGAATTAGAAAGAGAAGTTTTTTAGGAAAACTTCTCTTTCTTTCATTTTAGGCTGCGGCATCCGCGCTGCCAAACACCAGCTCGGCCACTGTGCCACGACCGGGTTCCGAGCGCAGCGTGAGCGTGCCGCCGTGTAGCGCCGCAATGCGCTGGGCCAGCGGCAGCCCTACCCCGTGCCCGACTACCCCACGCACCGCTGCCGACCGAAAAAACGGCTGAAATACCTGCATTAGGTCGTCGGGCCCAATGCCGACCCCAGCATCAATCACACGTACTAGGCAGCGACCCGGCTGGCAGCGTAAGCTCAACAGCACCTTCTGGTCGTCGGGCGAGTACTTGAGCGCATTATCGACTAAGTTGCCCAGGGCCCGCGCTAGCAGGGCGCGGTGGCCAGTTATCACGAAGGCCGCAGGGTCGGCGGGCAGGTCGGCCAGGTCGCCCAGGTCTACCTGCACGCGGGCGCGCTGGGCCGGTGCCACGGCTTCGCGCACCTCCCACAGCAGTTCATCGAGGCGCACCTCGTCGGTGAGAGGCACATTGCCTTCAGCCTGCGCCATATCTAGCAGGTTGTTAATCAAGTTTTTGAGCTGTTGCAGCTCGCCCAAAACTGAGGTAGCGCCCTCGCGGTAGGCCTCGGGCGAACGCTCGCGGGCCAGCAGTACCTGCAGCTCGCCGATGCTAGCCGTGAGCGGCGTGCGGAGCTCGTGCGAGGCATTGCGCACAAACGTACGCTGGCCCTCAAAGCTGGCTTCGAGCCGCTCGAGTAGCCGGTTGAAGGTGCGGGCCAGCCGGGAGAGGTCGTCGCGCTTGCTGGGCCGCAAGGAGCCGGCATCGACCCGCTGGTGCAGGTCTTGCGCCGTGATGCGGTCTACCTGGTCGTTGAGGGCGGCGATGGGCGCCAGCGCCCGGCCCACAAACCCCCGCCCTACCCCATAAATAACGAGCAGACTTACCACAAAAATCACGGCCATGATAGTGGCTAGGCTTTGCAGCCGGCGGTGGCCGTACACGTTTTCGGCCGCCGCCACAATGATGTAATCGCCCTGGTTGTCTTGGTAAAAAATGCCAACCGCCTGCCGCGGTCCCAGCTGAAAATAAAATTCTTTGTTGGTAACGATGCGCGCCAAGATGGCATCGGGCAGGCGCACGCGCTGGTCTTCGGCCACAAAGCGTACCTGGCCACTGGCGTCGTAAACCTGCAAAATCTCGTTGCTGAGCGCCTGCAAGTATTTTTTCTCAAAATCGCGGAAGGCGCCGGCCCGCATCTCGTCCTTTTCGAGGTAGATGTAGCCCGTCACCTGCGCCCGCTCGCGCAGCCGCTGCCGAAACTCGCGTTGCGACGAGGTGAGCTGTAGCACAAACACGATGGCCAGCACTGCAAACAATAGCACGGCCACCACGCTCAAAAACAACCAGGTTAATCGGTTACGAATACTCACGCGGTATAGGAAAGGAATAAAAGCTATGTCTACATACCGGGGTAGGCCCGCCGCACTTACTCTTCACGCAGCACGTAGCCCATACCTACTACCGTATGAATCAGCTTTTTAGCATACCCTTTATCGACCTTATTGCGCAGGTAGTTCACGTACACGTCAATCACGTTGGAGCCCGTGTCGAAGGATTCCTCCCAGGTGTGCTCCGCTATTTCGCCGCGGCTCAGCACCCGGCCTTGGTGGCGCAGCAGCAGTTCGAGCAGGTTGAATTCGCGGGCCGTGAGTTTAATAGCTTGCCCGGCGCGGGTTACCGTTTTGGCCGCCGTATCTACAGTTAAATCGGCCAGCGTGAGTTGGTTGCCCTTGGCCGAGCGGCGGTCGCGGCGGCGCGTGAGGGCGCGCACTCGGGCCAGCAACTCCACAAAGTCGAAGGGCTTGACGAGGTAGTCGTCGGCGCCACCGTCGAAGCCCAGTAGCTTGTCTTGGGTGGTGCCCAGCGCCGTAAGCATCAGAATGGGCAGCTCTTGGTCTTGGGCGCGCACGGCTTTGAGCACTTCCAAGCCGCTTTGGCCGGGTAAAATAACGTCCAAAATGAGCAGGTCGAAGGCTTGCCCCAGCGCCAGCCGCTGGCCAAAGGTGCCGTCGTAGGCCACCTCGACCTCGTAGCCTTCTTCCTCCAGCCCCCGGCGAATGAAGGCCGATACCTTGGGCTCGTCTTCAACGAGCAAAATCTTGGTTGACATACGCTGCAAAGTAACGGCGGGGGCTACATAAGCCGGGCATTGGCAACGCTGTACTATATTTAACCCCGTCATCTTTAGTGCGTTGCTCCTACCCTACCCTTTCCTATGAAAAACTACCTGCTTGGCTTGCTCTTCGCCCCCGGCTTGGCCATGGCCCAAACCCCAGCGCCGGCCGCCTACCCCTACCTGATAAAGGGAAAAATCGGTAACCTCAACGCGCCGGCCAAAGTGTACCTTATGAAGGGGTTGGAGTCCGCCGATTCGGCTACGCTGCGGCAGGGCCGGTTCGAGTTTAAGGGCGCCACCGAGTTTCCGCAGTCGACTACGCTAGTTCTGGAGCGCCAGGGCCGGCTGCAATCTGGCTGGCGGGAAAAGATGTTTGGCGGGCAGATGCACCGGGTATATGTGGAGTCGCCCGACCGCCTCCGCCTGTTTCTAGAACCCGGTCCGGTGGTCGTCACCAGCCCCGATTCGCTGCGTACGGCTCACCTAACTGGTGGTGCGCTCACTACTGATTACCTGCGCCTAAATGAGGCCATTAAGCCGTCGAATGCCAAGCTTATGAAGGCTACTTCTCAGGCCCAATTTCAGGCCGTTGGTAAGGAGTATGTGCAGGCCCAGCTCGCGTTTATTAAGGCCCATCCCACTTCCTGGGTCAGCCTGGAAGCTTTGCAGTACGCCCGCCAAATGGGCCCGCCCGAGTATGCTGAAGTAGCCCCCCTCTACGCAGCGCTCACCCCGGCCCAGCGCGCCAGCCCCACTGGGCAGCAGTACGGCGAGCTGCTAGCTGGCCTGAAAGCCACCGCTATCGGCGCCCAGGCCCCCGCCTTTACCCAGCTCACGCCTAGCGGCAAGCAGGTATCGCTGGCCGACTACCGGGGTAAGTACGTGCTGGTTGATTTCTGGGCCTCGTGGTGCGCGCCCTGCCGCGCCGAAAACCCCAACGTGCTCAAAGCTTATGAAGCCTTTAAGGGGCGCAACTTTGAGGTACTGGGCGTGTCGCTCGATGACGAGAAGAGCCGCGAGAAGTGGGTTAAGGCCATTGCCGATGACCACATGCCCTGGACGCAAGTGTCAGAGCTGGGTGGCTTTGACAGCAAAACAGCCGAGCGTTACGGCGTGAAATCCATCCCGCAAAACTTCCTTATCGACCCTACCGGCAAAATCGTGGCTGCCAACCTGCGCGGCGACGAGCTACTCGCTACGCTAGGTCGGTTTATCAAATAGCGGTCACAGCTAGTCGTCTTCGTAATCGAGGCCCAGACAGCTATTCAGCGCCTGCTGAATTTCGCTAGCGGCGTGCAGCTGACCAGCTTTCCGACTCACAATGAGCCCCTTGCGATACACCTGCTCGGCCTCGTCTTTTTTGCCAAAGCCTTCGAGTAGCTTGCCGGCGTGGTAGTAGGTGCCCACGTAGTCGGGGTGCTCGGTGAGC